>Ga0209311_1000017_pt1 | contig 308545 bp, 326 predicted proteins | sample AD_UKC045_MetaG_FD_184417 | JGI IMG/M metagenome (GOLD analysis project Ga0209311, IMG submission 184417) | Active sludge microbial communities of municipal wastewater-treating anaerobic digesters from USA - AD_UKC045_MetaG (SPAdes) (version 2) | ecosystem: Engineered > Bioreactor > Anaerobic...
TGTACATAGTGGACCTCCTGTTTGCGTTCGTCTTGGCCTCACAGAAGGGCATTGAACGTGCCATGAACACATCGTTAATTACATCAATAGGTTATAACGATTTCGTTGGTGGCGGGGACCTTGCGGATATGTATCAATCTGGGTGGGAGTCTTTGAATTAATAAGTATATCGAAAGGTTATATTTTCATGGCCATTTTGGGATAGTCGATTGTGGCATCTGCTGACAAGAAAACCAGGGCTGCCCGGGACTCAAAAATGGCATTCCGAATTCAGCAGGAAATCTAACGATTGACAGTTGCAATCCCCACATGTTGCCAAAATTGGAAAAAAAACAGTTCAGGAAGTAGTCAATACCCGGACTTGAAACTCATAGTCAGATCAAGTTCTGATTAGGGCAGATTACTTTATGTAATATCCTGAAACCTTCCATTTTCCGTCTTTATCGAGCATGGGGGTGATGGTTTCCAAGGCCGACTTCATATTTTCAAAAGACGATCTGTACTGGATCACCACATATTCCCCATCAGGAGCGCCCGGCAAGGTCTTGGTATATTTCTTCGACATTAATTTCCTTGATTTAACTTTCCCCAGGGGCTGCCGGAAGCTCTGCATAGATTTCATCCAGCTATCCATTGTCACGGCGCCTTTAAAGTAAGTGGCTGTCTCATTCCAACTCTCAGAATATTTTCCCTCATCGACAAGCAAAAGCCAGGCTTTCGCAACTGCTTCTGAAGTGCGCTCTTTGTCCTGGCTCGCCAAAACTGCTTGATGAGATATTCCGAATAGAAACAACAATAAGATAATTGAAACAGTCTTTTTCATATTTGGCTCCGTCGCAGTCCTATTTATTAATTCTTTTAATGATTAGTAAAATAAGTGTTAACAAATGAAATATACACTGATCTCACATTCTCGCAAACAGAGATTTCAGGAAGGAGTCAATACCCGACTTGACAGCCACAGTCAGGTCAAGTTCTGTTTAGGGCAACTTAGATGAAACACCGGGTCCTGTTAAGGCAGGTAGGGAGCCTAACCGAAAGTGGGCAGCAGTGGGTCATTTGCCTGCCGGTTCCTGCGGGTAGGAAATCGTCAGGAGGATTTTTTCCGTAATGATTTTCTCTTTGAGTCTCACTGTCAGGAGGATGCCGTTTTCACCTGCTTCCATGTTTTCGTGGGACCAGCGTGAGAATTGACCGCCGTAATACTGCGCGAGGTTTTCCGGCCATATGGTGATGACGCTCCCGTCGCGCGGGAAAACGATACCCGGCTGACTGGGGTTGTTCCGGAAGTTCGACTCTTCATCCATCATGAATCTTCCGTTTTCACCCTTGGGATCGAAAAAGAAGGTTTCGTCCCAGAGAATCTCCAGGAATTCAGCGGTTTTGTTGTCGATGGACAGAAGAAAGGCCTTGTAGCCGGCCAGGGGCGAAAGGGAGTTATCATCGACCGCTGTTATGGAGGTATCGAAATCGGTGTTACTGACGCGCTGCACGGGCGGTTCGACCCCAAAGGGCATTCTGGCTGAGGTGGTAGCGCATCCGACAAAAATCGTTATTGTTAGAAGGGCAAGTAGTGTTCTGATCACTCTTCGCGTCTTACTTTCTAATCCCAAGGGATGAATCTCGGCAAACATTTTTACCGATGTTTCATGTTCACCACTATTCAATAGCTTCATCTGTCACACAATTTTTGGTGCTTTGAAATACAGGGCCATTTCTGACCCTGCCATTACTGTTCATCAGGACTGGCTTGGCTATTTATATCCCACAGGGCAGAGAAACGCTGGAAATGTTCGTTATAGACCCGGACGTCTCATTGTCTCTAGAGCCGTCGCACCGGAAACCATTGTGTTGGCCCTGCCTATCGACGTGATAGAAAAAGTCGGTGATACATAAGTATAGGCAAGAGTGAAATCACCAGCATCGGTGCCCACGGCCGTACCGGTGAACGCAGCACCTCCCGGCCACGAACTGGCCGTAAGAAGCAGAACTGCCCTAAAAGGCAGTTCTGCATTCACAAACACGTTGGTAATTAGGTACCGGGAATCACCGGCCTAATCGTGCCCATAGCTGTCGCGTCTTTAACAAATGGAGCCGTTCCGGTTACTGTTATTTGTACGTTGGTTGTCCCGGGCACGAAATTGATCCTAAAGTCCCCCGCACTGGTACCAAGATTCAAGTCATTATAAGAGTTTAACGCAGGCCAATTGGTGGTTTTCAAAAACTCCTGGGCTCCATACTGTGTGACCCTTGCCTTACCCTCGGCCAATCCAAGCAGAGTTGCCTTCTTCTTGGCTTCCTCCTGGAGGTTGAAGTACTTCGGGATTGCCACGGCAGACAGGATCCCAAGAATCACCAGAACTGCGATGATCTCGATCAACGTAAAACCTTTTTGATCTTTCATTTTGCTAAGTATCTTAAACCTTAAAGAGCTTGTTAACTCATCATCCATAAATTTTCCGCTTCTCGATGATGACAGTTAATAAAGAGGTGTTTTAATTGATTAAGCAGGACAATAGATGGGGTGACGAATTTCAGCTGCCCCTTCCCCCCGTGGGGCAATGAAACACCGATAAAATTATCAAAATATCAGGAAAGAAAATCAAGGACAAATCGCATATTAGATAAAAATACGAAAAAAGTATTATACGGACAGCGGGGCGGATTAAATCAAACAGCAACCGAATTGGGCATTCTTGCCTGAACAGGAATATAAATTGGGGAGGCTCGTGGAATTTCGGGATATTTTAATGGTGATTTACTTTCTTAAATAATTCTTGACTTCATGTGTATATTGGTGTAAATGAGTGTTAAATACTTATGGTGGGGGATGGTAATGAGCTTTATCCGATTCAAGGGTAGGGGTGCCAGAGTGTACCGAGATGAGCCGACGATTTCGATTACAGGACATGGGACGTTCAGTATCGGACGTCTTGCGTATGAGTCGTTCTTCCGCGATTACTCGGGGGTGTTTCTCAATTTTGACCCGGATCGCAGGGTGATTGGGATTGAACCCACCAATGAGGAGGCTCCAGAGGTTCACAAAATCCGGGTCTTTGCGTCATCGAAGGGTATTCAAATTTCCGCGCAGGCTTTTCTGGACTACTGTAAGATCGAACGCGGAAGGGAAACAAAAAAATATCCTGTACGGTGGAACGATACCGAGAAAATGGTCGAATTAGAATTAGAAAAATAAAACCCCCGGGCGACCGAGGCCACACCAGGGGTGCTTTGCGAGCAACTCCTTGATAACGCCTCAGCGAAAGAAAGTCAATATTATTCGTCATGGCTCCCACCTTGGTCTTCCGGGTAAGAGGCAAACCAAACGAACCACATCTCAGCGAAGCCAGACCTAATAGAAGTCATCCACGCCGAAGGACTGCAACTCCGCAGGCAGGGCAGGAACTACATTGGCCTTTGCCCCTTTCACACCGAGAAGCACCCATCCTTTGCAGTATCGTCTGAACACCAGAAGTTTAAATGTTACGGTTGTGGAGCGTATGGTGACGTTATTTCCTTTGTCATGCAGTACAAGAAAATTTCTTTTAAGGATGCATTGGCTTATCTACGCATCAGGAAGGACATCAGAAAACCTTACGATCCGGTCGAAGCCAGAAAGAAAGACTTGATCAGAGTGTTCCGTCGATGGATTTTCTGCAACTATGACGCCATTGCTCGGGAATATCGGGGTCTAAACAACCTCCTGACTGACATAAGGACTATTGAAGACTTGGAACTTCGGGCTTGGATATTCCATGAACTGCCTGTGCTTGAATATCACATGGACATTCTGCAGTACGCTGACGATGAGACGAAATTTGAGCTTTTCAATGAGGTAATGACTAGTGACAGATTTTGATCTTGGGAATGCATTGATGAAGACCGGTATCCTGTCATCTCTTGAACCGTGGGAAACTATCAGGGCGTTAGAAATCAGTGTTGAGTGGATCATTGACAGACTTATCCCAAAGGGAAGTATAACCCTGATCTTTGGCAAAGGGGGGGTCGGAAAGACTTGGCTGACGCTTGACATGGCAAGATGCATTGGCTCAGGGACACCATATCTCGGCCTATCGACAGTCAAGTCAACGGTGATCTTCGTCGACTTCGAAAATCCTTTGGCAGTTCTTAACATCAGGACGCAGAAGCTCGGGCAGGCTGAAAATGTTCACTTCTGGAGGGCAAATAATCCCAACCTTAAAGCCCCCAAATTGGATAAGAAAGACTGGGAGCTTTACAAACAACTGCCCGAGGGTTCCGTATTGATCTTCGACACGCTCAGGGCTTCACAGGACAGGGATGAAAACGCTTCCGATGAGATGGGCTTAATCCTAGGCAGGCTGAAGGAACTGAGGGACATGGGCTTCACAATTATCCTCCTGCATCATACTGCCAAGAATTCAGATCGAGTGGCAAAGGGTTCAACGGCTATAGTTGACCTTGCAGACCATATCCTGGGGATGACGCTTGTCAGGAAGAGAAAAGACGGTCAGGAGGTCATCATAGACGATGAGGATACTGACGAAGATCTTTTGTACCGTCTCGGGATGAGGGAAAAGACTCGATTTGAGCCATTTCACATTTACCTGACGCTAAACCCTGACAGGGGGTTTGAGCTTGCCCCAGACCCACAGGAGAATACCCTCAAAGATATGCACAGCATACTCGAAGAAATGGGCTCCACAAAGAAGACAGCTTTCCTTGGCGTGTGTAAGGAGCGGTTAAGCCTGAGCCGAGCAAGAACAAGCAAGCTCTTTGAGATCGGTCAAGGTAGGTTCTGGAGAGTGGAACACCTGAAGGCGAAGAACGTTCACATGGTTCACCCAATTCAGTTTTCCAGTTTGTCATCCCTATATAGTGCTGAAAAACTGAAAAACTCAAATTCAGATTTCCGAAACGACTACGAAGGAAAAAATAGTGAACCTAGTGATATTAAAGAGTTATCCAGTTTTCCAAAAGGGCTTTTAAAAACTGAAAAACAGGACGTATTAGAGGTTGATGAGGTAATCGGATGATCTACGAAGTCGTGGATACAATGCGTGTGAAGACTCCTAAAGGTGAATTAGAACTAAAGCCGGGACAGATAATCAGTCTTGATTCACTCAAAGCGCTAAAGTTTGTCGAGATGGGCAAACTAACCCCTCAGGTCACTGCAGCCCGTTTTGCCTTTTTAATGCAGTGCATGGACTCTATATGGGATAGCCATGCATTGCCACTTTACAAGCAGGGTTTCAGAATGACTCCCGCAATAAAGCAGGCTGAGGTAGCGGTGGAAAGACTGCAGGAAGAAGTTTTCCAAGGGAAAGCTACACTAGAAGATTTCAGGACTGCAGTGGAAGAATTGATTACTCAGATCAAGAAGGTCAATTTGGTCAATTGATTGGCCAGTTATGGTTAACGGAGGTCAACCGGATGAGACGCACCAACGACGAAGTAATCCTCAAGATGCTTTCAGAAGGCAAACAGCAGAAAGAGATCGCAGCACATTTTGGGGTCACGCCCTCATACATCTGCAAGCGTATTAGGCTTCTTCTGCCTCAAAGTGAACCTGAGAGCTTTAAGAATCTGACTGACAAGGAAAAGCGATTTGTTCTTGAAAAGGCAAGTGGGAAAACCAACCTTGATGCAGCTTTAAAGTCTTTTGACGTTGCGAGTAGAGAATCTGCAAAGGTCTTGGGATCGAACCTCATGAACAAGGAGACAATCAGAGTTGCACTTGATGAAGTTATGGTTCAAGAGGGTATGGGAACAAGATACAGGATTAGGCGGTTGAAGCACTGTATTGACCATCCTGACCCCAACGTGACCTTGAAAGCTTTGGACCAATCTTGGCGGTTAGACGGTTCCTATTCACCTCAAAAAATTGAGCTTGATTCAGTTCAGCAGTCTCAAAACCTGATAATGCGTATCGATGCATCGATTGCTGCATCGAAAGCATTTATTGCGAGATTTAGTGACTTACTTGGTGAAGACGATGAACCTGTTTAAAATTTTTATCTTCAGAAAAGGGACAATTTGCGGATCGCACCACCCTAATCCCTTCCCTGTCCACCCCCTTTTTATCGAGGGGATAAGCGTGGATAAACCTAGGATATGGAGGTGTAGATGTCAAAGAGACCTGGATTAACTACTGATGAGGAACAGAGAATCAAGTCTCTGCTTGCTATGGGTAAGACTTACAATGCCATTGGTAAAGAGATAGGGAGGGACGCTAAAACCGTTAAGAAGCTGGCCCTTCAATCTGTGGCAGAAATCTATGAAATGAAAAAGGAGCTTGCTGACTGGTACGAAGATCTCGCCAAACGGATGCTTTCATCCATTACAGAGGCAGACATAGACAGAATTAATGCCTATCAAAGGACGGTCTCAGCAGGGATTGCAACGGATAAGATGCGCCTTCTTCGGGGCGAGTCCACGGACAATGTAACTGTCATTGCAGCGCTCATTCAAGAGGCTAAAGCACATCGAAGGGAAGAGGCTCGTCTTTTGGCGGGGGCTTCATTGGACAGAAATGAGCTTGATGATGACCCCGGCATACCCCCCAACCGGGGCAGTGATAAAAAGGAAAACGGTCATTCTGAATGAAGATCGAGCTTGAAGCTCAGGACATCCAGGCGATAGCAAATAAGGTCGTTGAACTCCTGATACCCTACCTGAAGAGCATTCATGAGCCTGATCAGATCATGACCATTGAGCAGGTGTCAGTAATGCTCGAAAAGAGTAAGGGCCAGATTTATCAATGGGTGCATGATGCAAGTCATGGTTTGTCTGATTTCCCCTACCAGAAAGCAGGGCGTACTCTCAGATTCTCAAGGAAAGACATCGTTACTTGGATGAAAACCAATGGCAAACGGTTAGAAAGCCGTTAGAAGCCGATTCTAAATCGCTAATATCACTCAGATAAACTCATGTGTCTTAGGTACTATGCCTAGCGGGTATGAATCCAACATTTCGTAAAGTTTAACAAAGTCCTTGACAAATATTTAACCACTGGTTAAATAATATACATGACAGGGGATGAGTTGAAAGAGTGGCGTAAGAAATACGGTTACAGTCAGAAAGAGCTTGCAGAAGCCCTCAAGGTGACGAATGTCACGGTTTGCCGTTGGGAAACAGGGGAAAGAAAGATTCCCTCTTTTCTCCAATTTGCTCTCGGGTACTTTGAATTGCAGGCAGAGAAGCCAGTTAGGAAAATTATAAAAAGAAAGGGGGTGAGAAAATGAGAGGCAGCGTCCAGAAGAAGGGCAAGAAATATTATGCTGTTCTTGCCATAAATGGGAAACGTAAATGGTTCAGAGGCGGTCACACAAAGAAGGATGCGCAAAAGGTCCTTACTGAGAAGATGGCAGAGGTTGATCAGGGTACGTATGTAGAACTGCCTAAACTGACGTTCAAGGAATTTGCCGAACTATGGCTAAAGAGTTATGCAGAGACAAGCCTCAAGCCCTCCACGCTTGAACTTTACAAGATCATCGTGGGGAAGCATTTAATTCCTCGGTGGGGAGATTACAGGCTCAAGGAGATAAAGACCGCCCAGATTCAAATCTACGTGTCTGAGAGGCTGAAAAAGGTATCCCCTAAGACCGTAAGGAATGAGGTAGCAGTTATCAAGGAAATGTTTAAGCATGCCCATCGTTGGGGTTATGTCAAAACGAACCAGGCGGAGCATGTTCAAAGGCCCAAGGTGGATAAGCGTGAGATTGAAATCCTAGAACCGCCTGAGATTGAAAAACTGCTGCACCATTCAACCGAAGCCTACCGGATGGCATTACGTACGGCAGTCATGACCGGAATGAGGGCAGGGGAGCTTTGGGGGTTGCAGTGGGGGGATGTTGACTGGAACTCGGGTCAGATTTATGTAAGGCGGTCCCTCTGGAACGGAGAATTTCAGACACCAAAAACAAAGACGTCAATCCGTAAGGTTGATATTTCCACCAGTCTCGCCTTTGAACTCAAGAAATGGAAACTTGCATGTCCCATCAGCAAACAAGACCTTGCCTTCCCCAATACTGATGGGAAACCCACCAATCACAATACTCTGATAAAGAGCCACTTTAATCCCGCCCTCAGACGTGCAGGGTTAAGAAAGGTGTCGTTTCATTCATTGAGGCACTCAAATGCTTCGATGAGGATTCAGGCGGGTCAGAATGTGAAGTACATATCGACGCAACTCGGACATTCCTCCATCAACATCACGATGGACCGATATGGTCACCTCTTCAATGATGCGGACTTCACAAGGCGTCAAGTTGAGCTTCTTGAGGCCTATTTCGGCGCATCCGTTAGAAATCCGTTAGAAAAAGGAAAAAAAGAAGGGTTAGAAGCACATAGCACTGAACCTCTAACCCCTCGGATTTCCTATGGTGCCGAAGCCGGGATTTGAACCCGGACAGGCCTACGCCCACTAGACCCTGAACCTAGCGCGTCTACCAATTCCGCCACTTCGGCACGCGCGACAATATTGAATAATTATAATGATGACGCAATGTTGTCAAGCGAAATTAGGCTTGAAATAAGAAACGTAAATGGTAGAGTGAATTCATCAAACATCACAGGCGGCGCGTTCTTTTTTCATGAAGGTTTTTAAAGGCATCGGGGAAGCAACACCGGAATTTCAATCCTCCGTCATCACCATCGGCAACTTCGACGGCATCCACCTGGCCCACCAGGATATCCTCAACCGGGTCGTGAAGGAAGCGCGCGAAAGGAAGACCCGCTCGATCGTCATCACCTTCAATCCTCATCCCCAGCAGGTCCTGCATCCTGAAAGAAGGCCGTTCTACCTTCTCACCACCCTTGACGAGAAGGTGAAACTGATCGAGGCCCTCGGTATTGACGCCGTTTTGCTCATCACTTTCACGCGGGCCTTCTCCGCCGTCACGGCCGAGGCTTTTGTCCGGGAGATCCTCTGGGGCACGTTGCGCGCCCAGAAAGTCTTCATCGGACACGATTACGCCTTCGGGAACCGGAAGCAGGGGAACGAGGATTTCCTCCGGTCCATGGGGGGGATGCTGGGATTCGAAGTCGAGAGCATCAACACCTTCAGGGTCAATAACACCACCGTCAGCAGCACGAACATCCGGATGGCCGTCCTGGACGGGGACGTCCGGAAGGCCGCCCTCCTGCTGGGTCGACCCTACAGCCTGAGCGGCAGGGTCATACGCGGTTACCAGCGGGGGAGGGCGATCGGAATACCGACGGCCAATATCGAGCCCGGCAAGGAACTGCTCCCCGCCAACGGCGTCTACGCCGTCGAGGTCGACCTGGAGGGGGTCCGCCACGCCGGGGTTCTGAATGTGGGGTTCAACCCCACCTTTTCCAATGAAAAACTCTCCGTGGAGGTTCACATCATGAATTTCGGCGGGGAGCTATACGGCAGGGGACTGACGGTTTCATTCATCGAGCGGATCCGCAGTGAAATGAAATTTGAAAGCCCGCAGAAGCTTGCCGACCAAATCCTGAGAGACAAGGCGAAGGCCGAGGAGATAGTCTCCCGCCTGGCCCGGCGGGACAAAACTTAAGGAAACGCCATGTACATCAAATGCTGGGGGTCAAGAGGGTCCATACCTGTGTCGGGAGAGGAGTTCAATATCTACGGCGGGGACACGACCTGTATCGAAATCCGAACCAAGGGCGATCGGGTCATCATCATCGACGCGGGGTCGGGCATCCGCAGGCTCGGCAATCAGCTCATCAAGGAGGGCCGGTACAGCTACGACATCCTCTTCACTCACGCCCACTGGGACCACCTGCTGGGTTTCCCGTTCTTCAGGCCCCTGTATGTGAAGAAGGCCGAACTCCGGATCCACAGTTGCTTTTTCGCGGAACAGTTTGTCGACAGCATCCTCGGCAGGGTCATGTCTTCACCCAACTTCCCCGTGGACTTTTCGGATGTGCAGGCTTCGATACAATATCACGCGCCCTGCCCCGAGATGTTCATGGTGGACTCCATGCGCGTAGAGCCCATCGCGATCAGTCACCCGAACCAGGGAAACGGGTACAGGTTCACCGAGGACGGGAAGCGTTTCGTGTTTATCACCGACAACGAGCTCGGTCATATCCACGGCGGCGGTCTCCCCCCGGAGGCCTACGTCGAGTTTTCGAAAGGGGCCGATCTGCTCATGCACGACGCGGAGTACACCGAAGAGGAATACGCGACCTACAAAGGCTGGGGGCATTCCACCTGGCAAAGCGCACTCGAACTGGCCGTCCGCGCGGAAGTCCGGAAACTCGGCCTGTTTCATCACAACCAGGATCGGACGGACAAGGAGATCGACGAGATCGTCGATTCCTGCCGGAAGGCGGCATCCGCCCGGGGGGCCCGCATGGAGATATTCGCGGTCAGGCGGGACATGACCTTCAACCTTTAAAGGTTCGAAAATACCCTTAACGCACACATCTCTCACTGTTTCAAGCCCATCATGAAAGTCAGGCGCTTGCATCCCTGGGACGTGACACCCCGCGAAGCCGTGAAAATCCAGCGGTCCCTTCGCGAAAAACTGCGCCTCAACGAAAACCTGCTGTCCGGGCGAATCCGTTACGTTGGCGGGGCCGATATCTCGTACACCCGGGGTGACGATCGATTTTTCGCGGCCGTCGTCATTCTGGAGTGGCCCTCACTGCGCACGGTCGAGGAGGCCACCCACTTCGAGAAGGTGCGCTTCCCCTACATTCCGGGACTCCTTTCCTTCCGGGAGGGGCCGCCCCTCATCCGGGCCTTCGAGAAACTGAATCGGGCGCCCGACGTGGTGCTCTTCGACGGCCAGGGCATTGCCCACCCGAGAGGTCTCGGCCTGGCCTCGCACATGGGGCTGCTTCTGAGCGTGGCTTCGGTGGGATGCGCGAAAACGAAACTCGTCGGCGAGCACGATGAAGTGGGGGAGGCCACGGGGGATTACGCGGAACTTTTTCTTGAGGGGCGGGCCGTCGGCGCCGTGGTGCGCACGAAAGAGCGCGTCAAGCCGATTTATGTCTCCCAGGGGCACCGGGTGGGTTTCCTGCAATCCATCCGTCTCGCCCTGTCCTGCTGCAGGGGCTACCGGATCCCCGAACCCGTCCGGCAGGCCCACCTGCTCGTCAACAGGATGAGACGCCTCAGCTCTTGCTGAAGAAGACGTCGTGGATCAGGGCCTCGGCACCGCTTTGTGTGCGCTGCGAGTTGATGTACAGCACGATGCCCATGATCTCGGGAGGCTCTCCCCCGTTGATATCGCTGAAGAGCACCCGGTAGTCCTTGTAGACGTTTCTCTTTTCGGTGTACCAGCGGCCCGTCTTGTTTATCTTATTTCTCATGACGATATAGCGGACTTTGTCCCCGTTGGTCTGGGCGCTCCTGCAGGTCGTTCCCACGGGCGCCTCCGTGTCCCAGATGTAACCGAGCAGCGGGGCGCTCAGCGGGTTGGCGGTGAATCCTGCCGGCTTGAAGGCGATGTAGACCTGCATGGCCTGATCGTCGCTGTCCTTCTTGCGCACGTCACCCCCCTCGGGGAGTTTTGTGACGGCCCATTTCCAGTTCAGGAACGGGTGCTCTTTGAGGTCCACCTGCATGGCCTTCCGGATACCGAAAGCGGACCGGGCGTCACTGGTCATGCGAAGGACGTAATAATCCCCAGCGTCCTTTTTCACGGGCAGGCGGGGCAGGATGTTCATCAAGTTGATTTTCGAGATCTTCTCCAGGCGAATGACCGGCGTTCCTTTGCGTTTTTCGAGTTCCCATCCTTCCGGGGCTCCGTTTTGAAGGCTCGAGGAATGGAACTGGGTCACCGATATCCGTTCCGCGACGGTTGCGTACCCCGTCAAATGCAGGCAGACCGTCAACCCTGAGAGCAGAAGAGACAGAATGAGCAGGCGGAAGCGCTGTGAAGACATGTCAATCCTTTCTGTAGAGGGCCATGATTTCCGTTCTCTTGAAAACGGCATCCACTCGACCCACGAGCTTCTCTATGTTTTCCCGGCCGCCCTCCTCACGGTCGATGAGGGCGATGACGCGATCCACGATCAGCCCCTCGGCCCTGACGCTTTCTATGGCGGCGATCGTGGATCCCCCCGTGGTAATAACGTCGTCGAGGATGACCACCTTTTCCCCGGGTTTTACGGCCCCCTCGATGCGGCTCTTCGTGCCGTGCCCCTTCGTCTCCTTGCGGACCGTGAACGACTTGATCGGGTTCCCCCTCTGGAAGGAAATCACGGCGAGGGCGTTCGCGAGGGGATCGGCCCCGAGGGTCAGCCCTCCCGCCGCCGTCACACCGGATCCCGCGAGCATGTCGAAGAGAATGTGGCCGATGAGGTTCATCCCTTCGGGGTCAAGGGTCACGGGCTTGCAGTTGAAATAGTAGGGGCTTGTCCTTCCCGAGGCGAGCGTGAAGGGCGGGTTCTCGCAGTATTTGAAGGCTCGCTCGAGGATGATCTCGGCGAGCCTCTGCCGATTTGTCCTGTCGTTCCAGTTCATCCGTTACAAATGTCCTTGCGCCGTCAACACGAACCGTATGGGAACCTCCACCCATGTCGTGACCGGCTGACCCATTCGCTTCCCGGGCTCAAAGCGCCACTGCCTGACGGCTTCCAGCGCCGATTGGTCGAGGATCTCGTACCCCGATGATTTCTTGACCCGAAGTTCCCCGACGTCACCGCTGCTTAAAACCTGGGCGGAGAGGACGATCGTCCCCTCGTAACCGTTTCTGCGAGCGGCCAGCGGGTATGCGGGCCGTTTGTTGTCGAAGTAGCGGGGCATGGCGATGGTGGTCCCCGCGGGACCCGTCGACCCCTCCTGCGATGCGCGGCCGGCCGGGCCGATACCGCCGCCGGCGGCGGAGGCGCTCTCTGCCGGTCCGACGGCCACCGCATCCTTTTGGAGGACACTGCTCGCGGACATGATGTCCACCGTCACCGTTTCCCGAGAGAGGGCCGATTCGCTGTCCCCCGCCTTCAGCGGTGCCTTCTCGATCCGTACTGATTTTGCAACTTTCGTGCTAGAGGCTTTCCTCTCCGCCGGCATTGCGGACTCTCCAGGTAACGGGGCGTCGCTCAGGAAAAAGGCGATCTCAAAAGTTCCCGTTCCCTTCGAGGACAAGATGGGCGGTGACGGCAGGGAGACGAGGGCTAGGGCCGCCCCGATGTGGACGGACAGAGACAGCGCGACGGCCAGAAGGAGGTCCCTCTTCAGGGGCGACCGACCTGCCCGTCCCGTTGAAAAGTCTTCCCCCGTTCTTTTAACGTCCGCCAGGTTTATGTCCATCCGGTACGGCATCCGTCACAGCATCCTTTCGATCATTCTCACGGCCTCGACCCCGTCCCGGGCAAAGGCCGCCCCAAGGGAATCGGCGAAGGGTTTTGTGACCACGGCGCCGCCGAGGATAAACCGGCACCGCAACCCCTTTTCCTCTGCGAGACGGATCACCTCCGGCATGCGGACCATCGTCGTCGTCATGAGTGCCGAGAGCCCCACGACAGGGGCCTTGTGGCGCCGGACGGCCTTCAGGATGGCCCCGGCGGACACATCCTTCCCCAGGTCGACGACCTGGAAGCCGTGATTCCGCAACATGAGCGCGACGATGCTTTTCCCGATGTCGTGGATGTCGCCCTGCACCGTGGCCAGGAGGATCGGCCCTTTGCGCTTGCCGCCGGCCCGCGCAGCCCGCAGTCGCGGCTCCAGGTGCTCCATGGCCTTCTTCATGGTCTCCGCGCTCGCGATGAGCTGGGGCAGGAAGTATTCCTTCCGGCCGAAGAGGTCCCCGACGCGGATGATCGCCGGGATCATGGTGTCCTGTACCAGTGCCGGGGCCGTTTTGCCCGCTGCGACCGCAGCATCAACGAAGTCGTTTATGTCGTCGCGGTTCCCGTCGAGAATGGCCTGGTACACGCTTTCCGTCGGGGATGGTTCCGCCGCCGGCCCCCCCGGCTCCTTCTGACCCGAAGGACCGGAGAAACGGGCGATATAATTCAACGCGTCCCTGTCTCTCTGGCCGAGGACATCGGTCGCCAGCTTGACGGCCATGAGTTCTTCCCGCGTGGGGTTGGCGATGGCGGCTCGGAGTCCCTTTGCGGCGGCCATGGCCAGAAAGGCCGCGTTCAGCCACCGCCGTTCGGGCATCCCGAAGGACACGTTGGAAAGCCCGATCAGGGGGGCGCCCTTGAATGTCTTCGACACCCATTCGATGGTCTTCAGGGTTTCCGCGGGTGCCTGAGGGTTGGAGGCCGCCGTCATGACGATGCCGTCGACGAGCAGGTCCTCCTTTGTGAAACCGAATGAACGGGCGCGGCGATAAATGGCCTGGATGATTTTGATTCGTTTCTCCGCCGTCTCCGGGATTTCCCCTTCCGCCAGCGGCAGCAGGATGAACATGGCACCGTATTTCGCGGCGAGGGGAAGGAGCGTCTCCATCTTGTCCTTTTCACCCGGGATGGAGTTGACGAGCGCCCGGCCGGGATAAATACGCAGGGCCGCCTCGACGGCCTCGGGCCTCGCCGAGTCGATGACGAGGGGGAGATCCGTTGCCACGGCGAGAAGGCTGATGACGTCCCTCATGGTTTTCACTTCGTCGATAGCGGGCACCCCCACATTCACGTCGAGCAGGTCGGCCCCGCTTTCCTCCTGTTCCCTTGCCATCCGGCGGACGAGGGATGTCTTGCCCTGCAGAAGCTCCTCCTGCAGGGCCTTCTTGCCCGTCGGGTTGATCCCCTCGCCGATGATGGCGAGGGGCCCCTTCTCTTCCAGGACGAGAACCTTTCTCGCCGAGGAGAGGGCGCCGATGGAGGACCGTATGGGCGGGATCGCCCTGGCCCCCCCGATCCTCTCCTTCAACTCCCGGATGTGGAGAGGGGTCGTCCCGCAGCAACCGCCGACGAGATTGACGCCCGCCGCGGCGAAGCGGCCGGCATAGGAGGCAAATTCCCTGGCGTCCATGTCAAAGGTCGTTTTGCCGCCAACCAGTCTGGGAAGGCCGGCATTCGGTTTCGCCACGAGCGGAACCGTCGCGCAGGGTTTCATGGCCTTTACGAAGCTGATCATGTCCGCCGGGCCTGTGGAGCAGTTGCTTCCGACGGCATCGGCGCCGAGCGCCTGGAGTGTGATGAGCGCCGTTCGCGGGTCCGTCCCGTTCAGGGTCCGTCCGTCCTTCTCAAAGGTCATCGTCACGATGGTGAAAAGATCCGATATTTCTTTCACGGCGATCAGGGCCGCGCGGGCCTCCTGGATGTCCATCATCGTTTCGATGACGATGAGGTCGACGCCGCCCTCGATGAGCCCGCGGGCCTGCTCCTTGAAGACATCGACGGCCTCTTCGAAATCGAGGCTGCCGAAGGGCTTCACAAACTGCCCCGTCGGTCCGATGTCCCCCGCGATGAGCGTCTTCGGGCCCAGGGCCTTCCGGGATACACGGGCCAGATCCCGGTTGACCTCCAGGACATTGCGGGCATTGAATTCCGCCAGCTTGAAGCGGTTCCCGCCGAAAGTGCAGGTGTAGACGACGTCACTTCCCGCCGCCCGGTATTCCTGCTGGACGTCCTGGATGACGGAGGGGTTCTCGAGACACCACAACTCCGGGCAGACTCCCCCGGGCATACCCCGCTTCTGGAGTTCCGTTCCCGTGGCGCCGTCAAGAACGAGGATTCTTTTCCTCAGCAATTTTTTGATTCGGTCTCTCTTCTTCAAGCGTCCTTCCCTGTCAGGGTTTCTCCCGGATCCCGACAACGGCCGTGACCGACTTTTCGGGGATCAGGATAAAACTTTCGTTGATCCGGACCCCGATGCGCTGCAATTCCAGGAGTTCAAAGATCCGCTTCTGGTTCTCCAGGGTGAAATCCCCGTAACCCGCGGAAAAGCGCCCTCTCCGGGGCGCCTTGTTCTCGCGGCGGAGCGCCTGCCGCAAATAGGCCGTGATCCAGTCCAGCGCCGCGTCAACCGTCTCGCTGGCGACGGCATCGAAGACGACTCCCCGGGTGAGCTGGTTCGCCGCTGCTGTCTGTTCGATGGCGTTGATGATGTCCTCTCCCGCCGTGGCTGCAATGAGGGCAATCTCTCCGCAGCCGTCGAGGAACGAGGCGAGGTCGCGGCTTTCAAAGACGACATCTTCCGGAAGGAGGGTCCTGGAGGAGTCCCGTGCCGTGACGGGGAACCTTCTTGCGACTCCCTTGAGGTGCATCAGGAGGCCTGCATCGCGGATCCAGGTCTCCAACTCGTCCCGCCGGCCGGCCTCGAGGCGGGTGACACCTTTTTTATACCCCAGGCGCCTGTAGATGTTCCGAAGGGGCGTCTGGACGGTTATACGGTCGAAGAACTGGGGCCCGTTCATGACAGGAAGCCTCGTGTGAAGCGGCGGTGTCATCCGCCCGTGGGGCGCTCGAAACCGACCAGCTCGATAATGAACTCATCCACTTCCTTCGGCGGGTTGATGAAGGTGACCATGAAGGGGACCTTCCCTTTCGGTGCGATGCTCACGTTCGAGACGTCCGACCCTTCCGGCTTTGAAAGGTCATCCGTGATTTCCTTGTCGGTGAGCTTCACGAGTTCATCGTCCGTGAGGATATTCCCGGCATACACCTCGGTTTCCCCCAAGACTTTGCCGGCGTTGTCCAGGATCTTCCCCTTGACCTTGATATTGGACACGGAATAGTCAAAGTCGTTCACGGCCGTTCCCTGAATGACCAGGATATCACCCCCGACGATCAGGTTCTTGAGAAACCGTTCCCTCACCTCCGAGAAATTGATGCCTCCCGCCTGGGCGGGCGGCGGGGTTTTTTTCTCAGGCTGAATCGCCTGTTCCGGGGTTTTGCTGTAGAAGAGATTCAGGACCTGCTCCCCGATCTGCGGAAAAAGGTAAAGATAGACACCCCCCAGGACGAGGACCAGCATGGCCAGGTAGAGTCCGATCCGGACCGGTGTCCAGGCCTGCCGCTTTTTCGCTCGGGGGAAGGTCACCTCTCCCGGCTCTGCAGACGGGGGTTCTTCCGGTTTTTTCTCTTCCGCGGGGGGCGCCGCTTCCTCGACTACGGCGTCGTGCCTTTGTTCATCTGCCGGCGGGGGTTCTTGCCTCACCGTCTCGGCGACGATCTGATCGAGGTTGATGCTCTTCTCATCCGCCGCTTGTCTTTCGCGGAAAACATGACCGCAGCGGTTACATCGGACCCAGACGCCCTCCTCGCCTATCTGGGTTTCATCAAACCGGTATTTGGTGCCGCATTCCTTGCACTGGATGATCATAAAGCCCCCTCTTTTCATTCTTCCAGAACGTAAACATCAGGGAGATAACGGGCCTTTTCGTCGAAGTCCAGTCCGTATCCCACGACGAATCCCTGATCAAGGTCAAAGCCCACGTAATCGGATTGAAACGCCACTTCCCGCCGGTGTTTCTTGTCGATCAGGGTGCAGAACCTCAGCGTTCGTGGATTCCGCTCCAGCAATTTTTCCTTCAGAAAGGCCAGCGTCAGGCCTGTATCAATGATGTCCTCCACGACCAGGACATCCCTGCCCGTAATGGGTGTTTCGATGTCCTTCGTGATCCGGACCTTTCCCGAGCTGACGGTGGCGGAACCGTAACTGGCCAGACGGATGAAGTCGATCGTGCAGGGGATTGTCATGGCCCGTATGAGATCGGCCATGAATATGAAGGAGCCCTTGAGCACCCCCACCACGATGAGATCTTTCCCGCTGAAGTCCCTGGAGACTTGCCCGGCCAGTGCCTTCACGCGCTGGTCGATGACGTCCCTGCTGTAGAGGATCCTTTTCCTGTATTTCTCCACCGCTCAAACCTCTTAAGGCGTCACACTACCCAAGAGGCGAAAGATTGTCAATTGAAATCAATGCTTTCCAGTGTAGACGCCGGTGAATTCCAGGAGGTTCCCCTCGATGATTTTTTCAGCCTCCCGGAGCGCTTTTCCGTCCTGGAAAACAGAGGACAGGCTCATGAAAATACGGTCAAATCTGGATTTTTCACAGCCCAGGGATTCGTAGTCGATGTAGCGAATCATGTACTGCGAGCCGTCGAAGTAGTACTTGCCGAAACGATTGGCGTCGGGCGAGCGGAAGGGCCAGTCAACCTTCAGCCGGAAGAAACGAAAGGCGATGTCCCGGAGCCGGGGCTCCCTGAAACGGCGGTGAGAGGGCATCTCGCCGACGGCCTCGCTGACCAGCCGGAAATACTCTTTGACGAGATCGATGTCGGTCACGACGAGTCCAAAGAGGTACCAGTCATCGATGACCTCGATGAGGGCCCGTTTCTCTTCCCCGGAGATGTAGTGGTAGCTCGGGCAGAAATGACCGTCGCACAGTTCCCTCCCGTAGAAGGACACGCCCCGCAGGTCATCGCCGCCGTTGCGGCGGGGATGGAGGAGACAGCCGACCTTCGTTCCGTCGGCGTCGAGAAACCCCAGGTACTCGCAACAGTATATGACCTCGTAGAGCCTGGCTTGATCTTCTTCCTGCCTCACCTTCTGCGAGAAGGACGACAGGTCGGCTCGCCCCCGGACGATCTCTTGGAAGAGCCGGGTGCGCCGCTCCAGGCGTTTCCGGAGGGCTTCCTTCCGGCTGTCGGCGTAGTTGTATAACCCGCAGCAGGCGGCGCAGGATTTCTTTTCGTCGGGCTGGCAGAGATGAATGAATTCCTTTTCCATAGCCTGCTCGGAAAAAATGGCTTCCCGGCCGCACATCGACCGGGGCCACCGGAGGAAGCGGCCCCTTTTCTACTCCAGCACGATGGTCTTTGAGCCGTGAACGAGGATCCGGTGCTCCAGGTGAAGTTTCACCGCCTTGGCCAGGACCATCCGCTCAATGTCTTTCCCTTTCATCTTCATGTCTTCCACGGTATCCCGGTGGGAGGTCCGGATGATGTCCTGGACGATGATGGGGCCGTCGTCGAGGGACTCCGTAACATAATGGCTCGTCGCCCCGATGATCTTCACGCCCCGGTCATAGGCCTGCTGGTAAGGTTTGCCCCCGGCAAAGGCCGGGAGGAAGGAGTGGTGGATGTTGATGATTCGATTGGGGTACAGATCGATGAAGCGGCCCGTCAGGACCTGCATGTAACGGGCGAGGACGATCAGATCAACCCTGTGTCTCTGCATTTCTTCCAGTTCCCGGGTCTCCTGCTCCGCCTTGTTATCCGGGGTGATCGGATAATGACGGAAAGGCAGGCCGAAGCTCTCCGCCAGGGGTTTCGCGTCCAGGTGATTGCTGATGACCAGCGGGATCTCAGCCTTGAATTCCCCCATCCGGTGGCGAAACACGAGGTCATAGAAACTGTAAAGGTGCCGGGAGACGAAAATGGCCATCCGCGCCACTCTGTCGGTGAAATGAAGATCCCATTTCATGTCGAACCGCCGGGCAAGGGTCTCGAAGGCCGCGCCGATCTCATCCCTCGGAATGTCGAAGCCGTTCAACTCCCACTCGATTCGCATAAAAAAGATCTGGTCCTCGGCCGTGTGCTGGGCGGCGTGGACGATGTTCCCGTTGTGGTTGAAGATGAAGTTGGACACCGATGCCACGATGCCTTTCTTGTCGGGACAGGTGAGAAGGAGGATCGCATTGTGGCTTTCCATTTTCTTATCCCTTCAAATTCCCTTGCAAATGTGTTAAACACAAAACCCTATTTTTCGGCAAAAAATAAGTATAGGCTTTAACAAGCTTGGGCGTCAAGCGGAAAGGCTTGCCGGGATGGAGGCTCTGGAGGCTCACCGCCGTAACGGTCGTACATCCCCGATACGAATAACGCCGGAGGGACTCGGAGGAATGAAACTTGTTGAGGAGATCATCCTGCCGAACAGGTTGACCGTAGAGGTTTATGACCGATCCCGCCCCGTCGCGCAGGACATGGTGAAGGTTGTCTTCCTCGCGAGGGTCCAGGTGGAGGTCAAGGAGGCGTATTTCGACCGGCGGGAGCATTACGAGATGACCACGAACATCTTCGGGACGGAAGTCCTTTTTGAGCACTCGAATGAGAGGACCTTTGTTCCCCTCCGGGATCGTGAAAAGGTCTTCAGGGAATTCGAGGATCACTTCAGGAAAGACGCGCTTCCCTACATTTCGAAGCCCCATTTCCCCCGCAGGTTTGTTCTTTCGAAGTACGGGGACATCCGGAAAAACCCCTGGAAGTATGGTCTTCTGCCGGAGCAGAAGACGGAAAACACCGGTGAATAGCGGCCGCGCCGTCCAACCCGGTGCGTGCGGACGGCCGTCCATCCATCAGCAGGAGTCTCACATGAACATCCCCAAAGTGTCCGTGGTCGGCGCAGGTTTTGTCGGTACGATGACAGCCCAGAGAATCGTGGAGCATGATCTTGCGCACGTCGTTCTGGTGGACATCGTTGAAGGGATGCCACAGGGAAAAGCTCTGGATATCGCCCAGTCCGCGGGAATCGAGGGCTTTGACGTCAAGATCACGGGGACCAATGATTTTTCGGAGATCCGGGGATCCCGGATCGTCGTGGTCACCGCGGGTTTTGCCAGACTGCCCGGAATGAGCCGGGAGGAACTCGCCGCCAAAAACGGAAAGATCATCCAATCCGTCACGGAAAGGGTCAAAACCTACGCGCCGGAATGCATTCTGCTCATGGTCACAAACCCTGTCGATGTGATGACCCAGCTCGCCTGGAAGGTCTCCGGTTTCCCCGCCCATCGGGTCGTCGGCATGGGGGGTGTTCTGGACTCGGCCCGATACCAGCTCTTCCTGGCCGAGGAGCTTGGGGTGGCGCCGAGAGAAATAGAAGCGCTGGTCCTGGGCGGGCATGGAGACAGCATGGTGCCCGTGGGTCGCCGCACGACCCTGAAAGGGGTTCCGGTGGGTCAGCTCGTGAAGCCGGAGCGGCATCAGGCCATCATCGAGCGGACCAGGTACGGGGGGGCGGAGATTATCGGTCTTTTGAAGACGGGAAGCGCCTTTCATGCCCCGTCCGCCGCCGTTTTCGTCATGGTCGAAGCCATTCTCCGGGACAGCAAACGGGTCGTGCCGGCATCCACGTACCTCGACGGCCAGTACGGCATACGGGGTTGCTTCATCGGCATACCGGTCAAACTGGGCGCGGGCGGCGTCGAAGACAGGTATGAAATCGAGCTGACGGCGGAAGAACGCGATGCCCTGCGCCGATCGGCCGAACGCGTGGAAAAAACATTCAACGAACTTCGCGTCACATGACATCGAGCTCTTTTGAAGAGATCCTCTCCCTTGTGGAAAAGCCGAGTCGCTACATCGGCGGGGAAGTCAACACCGTCCGCAAAGACAGGGCAAAATGCCAGCTGGCCTTTGCGCTTGCCTTTCCCGATGCCTACGAAGTCGGCATGTCCCACCTGGGCCTCCAGATCCTCTACGCCATCCTGAACAGCGATCCCAACATCGTGGCGGAGCGATTTTACGCGCCGTGGCCGGACATGGAGCGACGCATGAGAACGGCCGGGCTTCAGCTGTCCTCGCTGGAGTCGAGAACGCCCCTCCGGAACTTCGACATTGTCGGCTTTTCACTCCAGTATGAACTCTCCTACACGAACGTCCTGAACATGCTCGATCTGGGGGGTGTGCCGCTTCGGGCCGGGGACCGGCGGGAAGGCGATCCCCTGATCATTGCCGGGGGACCTTGCGCCTTCAACCCCGCGCCCATGGCGCCTTTCTTCGATGCCGTCGTCATCGGCGAAGGCGAGGAGGTCGTCGTGGAGATCGCCCGGGCCGTCCGGGAAGGGAAGGAGAAAGGCGGCGACCGCAGGAAGATTCTGACGATGCTCTCCGAACTGGAAGGGGTCTACGTGCCGGCCCTGCGCGGTTCGGAGGCACGGATCAGAAAAAGAATCGTCACGGATCTCGACGCGTGGCGGATCCCCCTCAAGCCGCTCGTTCCTCTCATGAACACGATTCACGACAGGGCCACCCTGGAAATCGCGCGGGGTTGCACGAGGGGCTGCCGGTTCTGCCAGGCGGGAATGGTCTGGCGGCCCGTGCGGGAGCGTTCTCCCTCCGTGTTGCGGGTCATGGCCGAGGAAATGCTCTGCGCCACGGGCTACGATGAAATTTCCCTTCTGTCGCTCAGCACCGGCGATTACTCCGGGATCGAATACGTTCTGTCCGATTTCATGAACCGGTTCTACGACCGTCGCGTCGCCGTCGGGCTTCCCTCACTGCGCGTGGAGACGCTCAGCCGGAAGCTCATCGAGGAGATCAGAAAGGTGAGGAAAACCAGCTTTACGCTGGCGCCCGAGGCCGGCACCCAGCGGCTGAGGGATATCATCAACAAGGGTAATACGGAGGAGGATCTCCTTCAAACGGCAAGGCGCGTCTTCGAGGGGGGCTGGAAGTCCGTCAAGCTTTATTTCATGATCGGCATCCCGGGGGAGCGGGAAGAGGACTTGGAGGGAATCGCGGACCTCGCCTACAAGGTGCTCCGGGAGGGGAAATCCCAGAGGCTGGTTAATCTCGCCCTCTCCACCTTCGTTCCCAAGCCCCACACGCCCTTCCAGTGGCACGGGCAGTCGGATCTGGAAGAGATCCTGGATAAGCAGAGATTCTTCAAGAAACGGATCACCCACCGGAACCTCGCACTCAAGTGGCACGACGGCCGGATGAGTCATCTGGAAGGCATCTTCTCGCGGGGAGATGAGCGGCTCGCCGCGGTTGTTGAAAGGGCCTATCGTTTCGGATGCCGGTTCGACGGCTGGAGCGACGCCTTCAGGTTTGATGACTGGCAGAAGGCCCTGGCGGAGACTGGCATCCGGGCAGAGGACTATCTTCGGGAGCGCGGGACCGGCGAGCCCCTGCCGTGGGCACGGGTGGATTGCGGTCTTTCCGAAGATTTTCTCTTGAAGGAGTATCAGAAGTCACGCGAGGGGTCCCTCACTGCGGATTGCCGGACGGGGGAGTGTCAGTCCTGCGGTGTCTGTGATTTCGAGTCCGTCAGGATCGTCGAAGCGAAAAAGCCGGGGGACGAGGTCTTCGAACCTCCGGACAAGGCGCAAAAAAAGAAAGGGCCGGCGGGCGTGAAATGGCGGCTCAAGTTTTCGAAGGCGGGAGAAGCAAGGTTTCTCTCACACCTGGAGGTCGCCTCGGCCCTCATCCGGGCGATCAGGCAGACCGGCCTCTCCCTTGCCTATTCCGAGGGTTTTCGCCCCCATCCCAGGCTTTCCTTCGGTCACGCCACCGCCGTGGGGATGGAGAGTCTGGAGGAGCACGCCGACCTGCTGGTCGAGGAGCCGCTTCCGGGCGAACCCTGGAAGCTTCGCCAAAGGTTGAACGAGAGGCTTCCTTCCGGTCTCTCCGTTGAGGACATCCGGGAGATCCGCCCGGGTGATGGGGAACTTCTAAAGAATATCAAAGGGTTTGAATATGAGATCCCGCTGCCTGAAACCCTCACGGGCAACCGCACCCGCGAACTCGAAGGAAGGATAGGCGAGTTCCTCAGCAAAAAGGAGTGTGAAGTAACCCGCCGGGAAAAGGAGGGGGTCCGCAGGAAGAATATACGGCCCTGTGTGGGGCGGCTTGTTGTGGATCGGCAAGTCCATAAAATCATTCTTCTTCTCCTGCAGACGGAGGAAGGTACGGCCAGACCGCTGGAGATCTTGACCCGCGTGCTCGGCTTTGAGGAGGAAGAGGCGAAACGATTGCGGGTGATCAAGAAGAGGACCCTCTTTGGCGATAAAATCTGTTGACAAATCGAAATAATTTTCTATAATTCGAGCTTTCGATTCCCATGAAGAGGACGCGTGTCATGTACGCCGTGATCAAGACGGGTGGTAAACAGTACAAGGTATCCGAGGGCGATTTCCTGAAAGTCGAGAAAATCGAGGGCCAGGCGGGTACGGAGGTCCTTTTTGATGAGGTCCTTCTGGTTTCAACGGGTGAGGCGACCGAAGTCGGAAAACCTTTTGTGAAACAGGCGAAAGTGGTCGGGGAGATCATCGCCCAGACAAAGGGCCCCAAGCTCACGGTCTTCAAGATGAAAAAGAGAAAAGGCTTTCGAAAGAAACGGGGCCACCGCCAGGAATTGACCCGTGTCAAGATCAAGGAAATCTCGGTGTAATCGGAGGATCCGATGGCTCACAAGAAAGGACAGGGAAGTACCCGCAACGGCAGGGACAGCAACGCCCAGCGCCGGGGCGTGAAGGTATTCAGCGGCCAGGAGGTTCTGGCCGGCGCGATCATCGTTCGTCAGCTTGGAACCAGGATTCATCCCGGCAGGAACGTGGGGCTTGGAAAAGACTATACGCTTTTTTCCAAGATCGACGGGGTCGTGAAATACGAGAGGATGGGCAAAGACCGGAAGAAGGTCAGCGTTTACGCATCCTGAAAAAGGATTTTCGTTCTCGGCTCTAAATTCGTTCAGCAAAGATTCTCGGCACGTGTCGTCACAAAGCTCAGGCATATCCGGATATAAAGGGTGTTTATCCCATGCGAAGCATGGTTGATGAACGCCCTTTTTTATGCTTTTTTTCTTTATAGGCATATCGTCGACGCCGCCCGGGCGGAATTCGGGACCGGGCGATTTTTTCCATGAAAAGGAGGAGTTTTTATTATGGCCGAGCGAGAAGTGGGGACGGTAAAGTGGTTTGACAACAAGAAGGGGTATGGCTTCATCTCGCGTGAGTCGGGGGGGGATGTTTTTGTGCACTACTCCGCCATTGTTGGCGACGGTTTCAGGAGTCTCAAGGAGGGCGATCGAGTCGAGTTCTCGATCAAGCAGGACAACAAGGGCCAGGCCGCGGCAGAGGTCAAACGACTCTAAAGGCGCTTCCGGTCGTTATCGTCAGGCGGATCGATCGGGTGACGCCGAACGTTGCGATTTCATCACAAGCCGAGAGGCTATCCGGCGTTTCAGGTCTTCGGCTTGATCCATGGGGGACCTTCAGCAGAAGGCTCTGCGGGCCGCCTGTGTGCACCCTGCTGAAGGGCTCATTCGCATCTTTTCATAACCCCGGTCGTCATCTCAGAAAGCCCTCATCTCGTCATGAGGGCTTTCTTTATGGCCGCGCGTGCCGGCCTCCGGGAGCGGTTTCAAAGACATGAAGTTCATCGACGAGGCAAAGATATTTGTGAAAGGGGGCGACGGCGGGAGAGGCTGCGTGAGTTTCCGCCGGGAGAAGTATGTCCCCAGGGGAGGACCCGACGGCGGCGACGGAGGCAACGGGGGAGACGTGGTCATCAGGGCCTCGCGGGGCCACCACACGCTTCTGGACCTGAAGTTCAACCAGCATCACGCGGCCGAGAGAGGATCCCATGGCAGCGGGAACAACCGGACCGGCCGGAGCGGCCAGGATGTGGAGATCCTTGTGCCCGTCGGGACGGTGGTCCGGGACGCCGAGACAGGGGAGGTCCTTGCGGACCTGGCGGCGGACGGGGAGGAATATATCGCCGCGCGGGGGGGAATCGGCGGCCGCGGAAACGCCCGCTTTGCAACGCCGACCCGCAGAGCGCCGCGTCATGCCGAGGACGGGCGGCCGGGCGAGGAACGCCGGGTCCTTCTTGAACTCAAGCTTCTGGCGGATGTGGGGATCATCGGTCTGCCCAACGTGGGGAAGTCGACGCTCATCTCGAGGATCTCCGCGGCGCGGCCCAAGATCGCCGACTATCCCTTCACGACCCTCGTTCCCAACCTGGGCGTCGTGCGCTACAGTGATGACCGTTCCTTCGTGGTTGCCGACATCCCGGGTCTCATCGAGGGGGCCCATGCGGGAACGGGCCTGGGGACGAGGTTTCTTCGTCACATCGAAAGGACGACGCTGCTGCTGCACCTGATCGATGTCTCCCGGGAGCCTCCGGCGAAGGCCTGGAAGAATTTTGAAGCGGTCAACCGGGAGCTTGCCCTTTACGGCGCCCGCCTGAAGGAAAAACCGCAGATCGTGGCGCTCACGAAGACGGACCTCCCCGCCACTGCCGAAAAGATGCAAAAAGTCATTGACATCTTTCGGAAAAAGGGCGTAAAAATGTTCCCCGTCTCCGCGGTTACGGGTGGAGGCATCAAGGCACTTCTGGCGGAGCTGGTCAAGAAACTCGAGGACAGGGGGCTCTGGTCGAAATGAGCCAGGCGAGAAAACAAACCGTATCCAATGTGAAGCGGGCCCTGATCAAGATCGGCACCGGCGTCCTGGCCGGGGCCGACGGCGTGGACCTCGGGATTGTGGAGCAGCTCGTCGACGAGATCGTGAAACTGCGGTCCGGGGGCATGCAGATCGTGATCGTCACCTCCGGGGCCATCGCCTCGGGCAAGCACCGGATGGGCATCACGGGCAAGCTCAACAGCATGCCGCAGAAACAGGCCTGCGCCGCCATCGGTCAGGGGAGGCTGATGCGCATCTACTCCAACGCCTTCGGCAAGCACAGTGTGTACGTGGCTCAGATCCTCCTCACCATGAGTGACCTGACGGACCGGGCGCGGTACATCAACGTCCGCAACACGCTCTCGACGCTGATGGACTGGAACGTCGTTCCCATCATCAATGAAAACGACACAGTCTCCGCTGCCGAGATCAAGTTCGGCGACAACGATCACCTCGCGGCCATGGTCGCCAACGTCATCCGGGCGGACATTCTCATCAACCTCACCAACACGGAAGGACTTTACGATCGGAATCCCACGGGAAAGCAGCGCGCCAGGCTCATCAAGCTCGTGCCCGAGATCACCGACGAGATAGAATCCATGGCGACGGCGGAGGCCGATCCCGTGGGAATGGGCGGCATGCGCAGCAAGGTCATCGCCGCCCGGAAGGTCACAGCCTGCGGGATTCCCTACATCATCGCGAGAGGAAAGTCGAAGGGGATCCTTGCGGATCTCTTCGCGGGGAAGGAAAAGGGCACCCTCTTTCTGCCTTCGGCGGAGCCCATGACCAGCCGGGAGTACTGGATTGCCTTCACGCTGCGGTCACGGGGGAAACTCTTCCTGGATGACGGAGCGAAGAAAGCCATCGTCAGCCAGGGGAAGAGCCTGCTTCCCTCGGGGATCACGAAAGTGGAGGGAGACTTCGATGTGGGCGACCCCGTCATCTGCATCGGGACCGACGGCAAGGTCTTTGCGAAGGGGCTGGTGAATTACAATTCAAAGGACCTCGTCAAGATCCAGGGATTGAAGACCGGCAAGATTATGCAGGTCCTCGGTTTCAAGGACTACGACGAGGTGATTCATCGCGACAACATGGCCGTGGCGAAGGCGAGCAGGAAGGCCTGAAAAGACAAAGGGGCATTTCTTTTCGCCTACCAGAGTAAGGACGGCTCCACACGCCCCGCCGGGTCGAATCGCACGCCCTCCATCTCGAGGAGGGCTTTTTTCATCTGCGGCCCGCTCTGGAATCCCCCTAGGTCGCCGTTTGATCTCACGACCCGGTGGCAGGGGATGAGCAGCGGAAAGGGGTTCGCGGCAAGGGCCGATCCGACGGCCCTCGCGCCTTTCGGTTGACCCACGCGCTCGGCGATTTTCCCGTAGGTGCTCGCCCTGCCTCGAGGGATCTTCCGATCCTCCAGAAGAACGCGCTGCTGGAAGTCCGTGCACGACTCGAGGTCGAGAACGGAGAGATTGTATTCGAAGACCCGTCCCCGGAGCATGCGGCGGATACCTTCGAGGATCAACCCCGAGGCCTCCGAGGATTGTCGTTTTGATCCCGGGAGATTCCGGCGGATGTGATCCGCCATGGGGACGTCCCGGGTCGGCAGAAACACTCTCAGGATCCTGAACACGCCGTTTCTTACCGTCCAGGCGAGGCCCACCCGCCCGAAGGGGGAATCCGTCATGTCAAAAAAAAGGGGCTCTCCCGCCATGGAAAAACACGCTCCATCGATGACAGAAAGGCGAGGGGTGTCGTGACCCTCCCGGCCCTTTCTGTTGAAACCAGGATGGCCCTGGATCCTAGTAAATTTTGGTCCCGAATTCCACCGCGAAAGTAAAAATTCTGTCGCTTGCGCGCGGCGGAGGGCCGTCCTGCAAGTCACCGCCTTTTTCGGCATACTGCGAAGGCCTGCCTGCCGGCGGCAGGGGATGACGAAAAAGATGAGAAAGGGGTTCTGTTAGAGGGGATGGGCGCGCAACGGTTACGTAGAGAGTCTGCCTCATGACGGCGGAGATGACGACATATGCTCTTCTTCTGGCCGTGACCTTTCTGGCGGGCTTCATCCAGGGATTGAGCGGTTTTGGATCGGTCCTCCTGTCCCTGCCGCTTCTCATCCTTTTTCTGGATGTCAGGACAGCCATCCCCCTGGTGGCCCTTGTTGCCCTTGCCCTTACAATCCAGTTGCTCATCCAGTTGAGGCAGCACCTGGAGTGGCGAAGAGTCTACCCGCTGCTCGCGGGGACGGTCTTCGGTGTTCCCGTGGGGGTTTTTCTTCTAAAGCACCTGGACACGGCCCTGATCCAGTTCGTCCTCGGTGCCGTGCTCATCGGTTACGCCCTCTACGGCCTCATCTTCAGGATACCCCCACAGGGCATCCGCGAACGGTGGGCCTACCTCTACGGTTTTCTGGCCGGATGTCTGGGCGGGGCACTGAGCGCTTCAGGACCGCCCGTCATCATCTACACCTCTCTCCAGCCCTGGACGAAGGACCAGATCAAGGTCACGCTTCAGGGCTATTTCCTCGCATCCGGTCTCATCGTTGTATTTGTTCAGGCCGCCAACGGGCTGACCACGGGGACGGTGATCAAACTCTTCGTCCTGTCCCTGCCTGCCGTCGTCGTCGGAACGCTCGTGGGCTCTCATTTTTACGGCATGGTCCGGGAAGAGGGCTACCGCCGTATCGTCCTGATATTCCTCGGGTGCCTGGGCCTTTTCACGGTTTACAGGGCTCTCGACGGATGAGCGCTTCGTCGGCCTTTTAGTGCTTGACAGGGTTTTCAAAGTGATATAAATGAACCGACTCGTCACCAAACTGTTGTAGGGAGGGACTTTTTTGGCAACACACAAGTCTGCGGAAAAAAGGGCGCGGCAGAACAAAAAGAGACGGCAGAGAAACGCGGCCGTGAAGTCCGGCGTAAAGACCCGGGTGAAGGATGTACTCGGCGCAGTGGAGGGTAAGAAGAATGATGACGCCCGGAAATCCCTGGCCGAAGCCATCGTCGTCATCGACAAAGCGGCTTCAAAGGGCGTACTGCACAAGAACACGGCGTCCAGGAAGATATCGAGACTGACCCGAAAGGTCAATCCACTGGGCTAAAAACCCGACAGGATCAGCCCGTAACCCTTTTCCGCGAGGTCGAAGGAGAGTTTCTGGAGGGCCGCCGATTTATTGATCGAGGTCCTGTTGGTGTCCGAGGGGTCCACCGAATAAGATTGGTCGCCCGTCAAATTGGGGTTGACATAGATTGTTTTCCCGCCCTGCCTCTCTTTAAATTGAATCCCGACAACCATCCAGACGCGGGTGACCGTGGCCTTGTCGAATTGGTCGGAGGCCAGAGGCGTCATTCGTATATTCTTGATGCTGCCCGTCAGTACGGCATCAGCCGTTTCTTTCCCGTCGGTGATTCGGAAGCGGGTCGACCTGCGAAATTGCTCGATGAACCCGTTTCGAATGTAATTTTCCACGTAGGCTTCGCTGGTTTCGTTGGTGAAGTTGTCCACGTAAACCCGGCGGATATCCGCGGCGATATGCTCCCCGCCCTGGGAGAAGTGGTATCCGCACCCCCCTGCCAGGAACATGGCGCAAAAGACGGCGAGAAACAGCAAATATCCCGCCGCCTTTTTGAAATCCGACTTGACTGTCATTTCTTTTTGCCTTTTGCCCTTTGCCCTTTGCCTTGCGCCTTGAGTCTTATTTTACGACAATATTCACTAGCTTCCTCGGCACATAAACGACCTTCTCCACCTGCTTGCCTTCGATGAACTTTGCGGCCCGCTCCTCTGCGAGGGCGAGTTCCTTGATCTTGCCGTCGGATTCGTCGGCGCTGACGGTGATCCGCCCTCGTACTTTGCCGTTCACCTGCACGACGATGGTGATCTCCTCCTCGGCGGCGATGGCCGCCTCGAAGGTCGGCCAGGAGATGGTAAAGAGGCACTCCTTGTGATCCATCATCTCCCACAGTTCGTCGGCAATGTGGGGCACGATGGGCGACAGGAGGGTGACCGTCGTCTCGAGAGATTCTTTGACAACGGAAAGGGCAAGGCGATTGTCCCTGTTGGGCCGCTGGATGCCGTAGAGGGTATTGACGAGTTCCATGATGGCGCTGATGGCCGTGTTGAAGTGGAAACGGTCCTCGATGTCGCTTGTGACTTTCTTGATCGTTTGATGCGTTTTACGGCGGAGCTTTTTGAGTTCCCCGTCCAGCTCGGCCTGGCCGCTGAATTTCTCGACGGTCCGGATGTCCTCCAGGTATTCCGTCACGATTCGCCATACCCGGCCCAGGAACCGGAAGGACCCTTCCACGCCCTGGTCACTCCACTCCAGGTCTTTCTCCGGCGGCGAGGCGAAGAGGCAGAAGGCCCTCGCCGTGTCGGCCCCGTATTTCTCGATGAGATAATCGGGGTCGACGACGTTTTTCAGGGACTTGGACATCTTCTCCGTTTTTCCGACAATGACCTGTTTTTCGCAACGCGTGCAGCGGCCCTCCCGGACTTCGTCGGGGTAGAGGTAACCGTGCTCGGCGCAGCGAGTGGTCTCCTTGCAGACCATGCCCTGGGTCAGGAGATTCGTGAAGGGCTCTGAGATACCCAGGACGCCGAAATCGCGGAGCACGCGCGTGTAGAACCGGGAATAGAGCAGGTGGAGAATGGCATGTTCGATGCCCCCGATGTACTGGTCCACGGGGAGCCAGTAATCCGTCCGCTTCCGGTCGAGCCCCGGCTTCACGTCGTGATCGGGGCAGCAGAAACGGTCGAAATACCAGGAGGACTCCACAAAGGTGTCCATCGTGTCCGTGTCGCGCCGGGCTTTTCCCTTGCACTGCGGGCACGTTGTGTTCACGAAGGCTCCGTGCCTTTCCAGGGAGGAGCCCCCCTCTCCCTTGATTTCCACGTCGTGGGGAAGGACCACGGGCAGATCCGCTTCCGGCACGGGCACGACACCGCACTTGTCGCAGTAGATGACCGGGATGGGGGCACCCCAGTATCTCTGCCGCGAGATGCCCCAGTCGCGGAGGCGGAACTGGACAGTGGGCTTCCCGCGGCCGACGGATTCGAGATGCCTGGCGATGGCGTCCATCGCCTCCGTGTTCTTCATGCCGTTGAAGGGGCCTGAGTTGACCAGGATGCCCTCCTCCACGTAGGCTTCGGCCATCCCGTTGGCGTCGAGGGGGGCCTTCGGGTTCTGGATGACGACGATCATGGGGAGGCGGTATTTCTCGGCAAACTCGAAATCGCGCTGGTCATGGGTCGGCACGGCCATGACGCACCCCGTCCCGTAGTCGGCCAGGACGAAGTTGGCGGCGTAAATGGGCATCTTCTTCTCTGTCACGGGGTTCAGGCAGTAACTTTCCAGGAAGATGCCCTCCTTCTCGTAGTAGTCGGAGGTCCGCATGAGCTTGTCCTGTTTCTTGACCCTCTCGACGTATGCCACGACGTCCTTCTCGATGGCTTTGCCCCTGGCGAGTTCCATGACGAGCGGGTGCTCGGCGGCGATGAGCATGAAGGTGGCGCCGTAGATGGTGTCCTGCCTCGTCGTGAAGACCTTGATGTCGCCCTTGCCGTCCGCCATGGGGAAGGTGATCTCGACGCCGGTGCTCCTGCCAATCCAGTTTTTCTGCATGGTGATGACACGCTCCGGCCAGCCGGGAAGCCTGTCGCAGTATTCCAAAAGCTCGTCCACGTAGGCCGTGATGCGGAAGAACCACTGCTCGAGGAATTTTTCCTCCACCACGCTGCTGCATCGCCAGCACTGGCCGGCTTCCACCTGCTCGTTGGCGAGCACCGTCGCGCAGCTCGGACACCAGTTCACCGAGGAGCCTTTCTTGTAGGCCAGTCCCTTCTCGTACATCCACAGGAAAAAAAGCTGCTCCCACTTGTAATAGGCGGGTTCACAGGTGGAGAGCTCCCGGTCCCAGTCGTAGCTGAAGCCCATCCGCTTGAGCTGTTTTTTCATGTTGTCGATGTTCTCGTTCGTCCAGACCGCCGGATGGATCCCGTGCTCGATGGCGGCGTTTTCCGCCGGCATCCCGAAGGCGTCCCACCCCATGGGATGGAGGACGTTGAACCCCCTCATCCGCTTGTAGCGGGCGACCACATCCCCGATGGTGTAATTCCTCACGTGCCCCATGTGGATCCTGCCCGAGGGGTAGGGGAACATCTCGAGAAGGTAGTATTTCTTCCTGGAAGGGTCCTCGGTGACCTTGAAGATCCGGTCCGCTTCCCAGCGCTTCTGCCATTTTTCTTCGATGTTGTGGGGGTTATATTTTCTTGTCATGGGTTTCTCCGTCGGAAGGAAGGTTAAAATCCCCTAACACAGGCGGAGGGGACTTTCAATCCTATTTTTTCCAGAAATCGGGAATGAGAAGGACGAGAACCGTAAAGATTTCAAGCCGTCCCAGGAGCATGCAGAAGGAGAGGATCCACTTGCCCGCCTGGGGGACCTCGAAGAAGTTTGACAGGGGATTGACCATGCCGAGACCCGGGCCGACGTTCCCCAGCGTGGTCGCCACGGCCGAGAAGGCGCTGATGAGGTCGAGCCCCAGGAAGGCCAGGCAAAGGGTCGCCGCGACAGCCGTCGATATGTAGAGGAAAAAGAAGCTCCGGATACTTGCCATGATGTCGGCGGGAACGATATGTCTCCCCAGTTTAACCACCACTACGGCGTGGGGGTGGATGAGGCGGTAGAATTCCAGGTAGCTATGCTTGATGATGAGGAGGATCCGCAGGCACTTGATGGCGCCGCCCGTGGAGCCGGCACAGCCGCCGATGAACATGAGCAGAAGGAGAATGATCCGGGAGGGAAGGGGCCACTTGTCGAAGTTGTCCGTGACAAACCCCGTGGTGGTCATGATGGAGACCACCTGGAACAGGGAAGCGCGGAGCGCCTTCTCGAGGGAGTAGAAGAGACTCAGGTGAATATCGACGGTGATGATGGCTGTGGCTACAAGAATGACTATGAGGTAGAAGTGGAGCTCACTGTCTTTGAGGAAGCTTTTTACGTCCCCCGTGAGGAGGCGGTAGTGAAGGGCGAAGTTCATCCCGGCAACGGCCATGAAGAAGATGATAACCCCTTCGATGTAGATACTCTGGAAGTGGCTGATGCTGGCATCGTAATTGCCGAAACCGCCCGTGGCCATGGTTGCAAAGGTGTGGCAGGCGGCATCGAAGGCGCTCATCCCTCCGAACATCAAAAGGAAAAACTGCACCAGGGAGATGAGGACGTAGACACCCCAGAGGAGTTTGGCCGTATCGACGACCCTGGGGGTAATCTTATCCTTCACGGGACTGGGCAACTCGGCCTTGTAGAGCTGCATACCGCCCACGCCGAGGACAGGGAGGACGGCGATGGCAAGGACGATGATCCCCATCCCGCCCAGCCACTGGGTGAAGGCCCGCCAGAAAAGAAGACCCCGCGGGAGGTGATCCAGACCCGAAATGACGGAAGCGCCCGTTGTCGTGAAACCCGACATGGTTTCGAAAAAAGAGTCGGTAAAGGTGGGCGCGGCACCGTGAATCAGGAAAGGCAGCCCCCCGAAGGCCGCCGCGAAAACCCAGCCCAAGGTGGCAATGAGAAAGCCCTCCCGGCGGGTGAGGGAGATTCTCTCCTCGCTCTTCTCGAAGAGGAGCGCGAGAAGAAAGCCCGCGCCGCTGGTGATAAAAAAGGAGGCCGCCAGGGACTGGAGATCCCCGCCTTCCGTATAGAAGGAGATGACCATGGCGGGGACCATGGTGAGGCCGAGGAAGAAGAGAAAGAGCCCCAGGATGTGAAGGACGTTTTTGAGGTTCATTCGAAATAGTCCAGCTTGACGGTCAGCATTTTTTCCAGCTTCGGGACGGTCGATCGGAAGGTAAAAATGATCACGTGGTCGTCGGGACGGATGACGGAATCACCGTCGGGGATCAAAATTTCATCCTTTCGTATGATCGCCCCGACGATGGTCCCCGGGGGGAACTTGATGTCCTTGATGGGCCGGTCGGTGATGTCCGCTGTTTCGAGCGCAATGGCCTCGTAGGCCTCGACGCGTTCGTCGTGGAGGGGCGTGGCCGAGACGATCTTCCCCTTGCGGACGTAGTTCAGGATTTTGCTGACGGCCGCGTGCCTCGGGTTGATGACGCCTTCGATGCCGACGGTGGAGACGAGCGGCATGTACTCCACGCGGTTGATCAGGGCGACGGATTTCTTTGCCCCAAGCCTCTTGGCCAGGAGGGCCCCGAGGATATTGGCCTCCTCGTTGTCGGTGACGGCGATGAAACAGTCCGTTTCCTGGATGTTCTCCTCCTTCAGGAGTTCCTGGTCCGTCCCGTCGCCGTGCAGGACCGTCACCTTCTCCAGCAGGGAGGCGAGATCCTCGCATCTTGCATGACGCTTTTCGATGAGCTTCGTCGGCAGTCCGCGCTTTTGCAGCGCTTCCGCCAGCATGAAACCCGTGTTTCCCCCGCCCATGATGAAGATCCGCTTCAGCGCCTCGCTGCTCTTGCCGTATACCTGGAGCAACTCGCGCAGCTGGCCCGAGGCGGTCACCGCGAAGACGTAATCGCCCGCGAGTATCCTTGTGCTGCCCGTCGGCTCTATCAGTTTTTCCTTGCGGATGATGGAGGTGACCAGAGCCTTGATCTGCGGATAAAACATGCGAATGGACCGCAGGCTGTTATCAACGGCGGGGCAATCCTCGTTGACCACAAAGCCGATCAGCTTGACCCGGCCGTCTACGAAATCGATGATCTCCGTGGCGCCGGGATAGTCGATGAGATTCAGGGCGTTTTTCACCGCCTCGCGCTCCGGGTTGATGCAGAGGTCGATGTTGAGGTGCTCCCTGTCGAAGATGGCGGATGTCGCATCCAGTTCGGGATTGCGGATCCGGGCCACCTTGTAGGCGACATTCGACTGACTGGAGGCAAGAAGGCAGGCCACCATGTTCGTGTCATCACTGTTCGTGACGGCGATGACCATGTCGGCTGAATCCAGTCCCGCTTTTCTCAGGATCTGGGGGCTGCTCCCTTTTCCGTGAACGGTGAGCACGTCGAGTTTTTCCGCTACCTCCTGAAGCCTTTTTTCATCCTGATCGATGACCGTGACATCCTGCCCCTTGGACAGGACGTCGGCGATGTTGTACCCGACCTCTCCGGCGCCAACGATAATGATTTTCATGGAGGAAACCTTTCCGCGCCCGACCGCGGCGGAACTTCAGATCATGGGGTGGTGGTTCCGTTTGATGAGGATGTCCACGGGGATTCTGTCCCGCACACTCAGTTTGTATCTGTGGAGGCCGAGGAGCGCCTTCTGGAAGAAGGATTCCTCGGTCCATATACAGGGGCAGAGCGATTTTTCAGCGTCGGGCGCTCCCGAGAGCGCCGTGTCGAAGAACCCCCGGACCAGGGCTTCCGTCATCCGGGTGATATCCAGATCCGTCCGCGGGACCGCCGGTATATCCAGGGCGAGATCGCCGCACCGGATGCCCATGGCGGTTCTCGCGAGGTGAGCGCCCGCCCGGTGGAGCCTGTCGTAGGAGAGTTCATGAAGGGGGCCCAGGCCGTGGAGGATCAACCAGGGCGGCGGCATTCTTCCGCCCGTCTCGATCATGACATTTTCATGGAGGGCGCCATGAATCCAGCCTGCCGCCAGGAGACGGGAGACGAGGCCGTTGAGACGCCAGTCCGCTAAACCGCAGGGTCCTCGCGGGGGCCTCTCGTCGGAGAAAAAACCGAGCATCAAGCACTCAGGACTCAGGATGTCCAGGGGCTCCGTTGATATCTTGATCTGCATGCGGACCGCGTATCTTTGCGTAGAGGGCGTCGAGGATGCCGTTGATGAAAGAACCCGAGTTTTCCGAGCCGTAATCCTTCCCGAGATCAATCGCTTCGTTCAGGGTCACTTTCGGCGGAACGTTCCGGCAGTACAGAAGCTCGTAAACGGCCAGCCGGAGGATATTCCTGTCGACACGGGCCATCCGTTCGAGAGACCAGTTCTCGGAGCAGCTGCAGATGAGCCGGTCGATTTCCTCCCGGTGGCTGCAGGTTCCCTCGATGAGTTCGGTGGAGTATTTTCTGGCTTCCTCGGGTCCGCTGAAATGACTCCAGAAAAGGTCCACAGCTTCACCGGCGTCAATGTTCAGGACATCGATCTGATAAAGAACCTGCAAGGCAATTTCCCTTGCCTTCCGTCTGCGGCGCATCGTTTTATCCGGCTCGATCCGCGGAGGTGCTTCGGCGGGATGCTCCGCGGATCCGTGATGTTGATCGTGACAGGGCGGGTGCGTCCTGCCGGGACCGTCATCCTATTTCATCTTTCTGAAGAGATCCACCATCTCGACGGCCGACAGGGCGGCGTCGAAACCCTTGTTCCCGGACTTCGTCCCGGCCCGCTCGATGGCCTGTTCGATGGTGTCGGTCGTGATGACACCGAAGACAACGGGCACTTCCGTCTCGAGGGCCACGGTGGCGATTCCCTTGGACACCTCCGCGCTGATGTATTCGAAGTGAGGCGTGGCGCCCCGTATCACGGCCCCCAGGCAGATGACGGCGTCCACCTTGCCCGTGCGGGCCATCCGCTTCGCCGCCAGGGGGATCTCGAAAGCGCCCGGCACCTTCGCGACCGTGATGTCCTTGTCATCGGCGCCGGCCCTTGTCAGGGCGTCCAGGGCTCCCTCGATCAGTTTCGCCGAGATGAAATCGTTGAAGCGGCTGGCCACGATCCCGAACCGCATCCCCTTGGCTAAAATTTTCCCCTCTATGACTTTGCCCATAATTATTCTCCTGCCTCAGATTTTTAACAGGTGCCCCATTTTTTCCTTTTTCGTCTTCAGGTAGCGCACATTCACCTTGTTCGGCTGCATCTCGATGGGAACCCTTTCCACGATGGTCATCCCGTAACCTTCGAGACCGACGACCTTTTTGGGGTTGTTGGTGAGAAGGCGGATCTTTCTCACGCCCAGATCCACGAGGATCTGGGCCCCGATCCCGTAATCCCTCAGATCCTCCTTGAAGCCGAGTTCGAGGTTGGCCTCGACCGTGTCCTTGCCGAGTTCCTGAAGCTCATAGGCCTTGACCTTGTTGACGAGGCCGATGCCCCGCCCCTCCTGGTGCATGTAAACGATGACGCCCTTGCCCTCCTTGGCGACCATCTCCATGGCCGCCTGAAGCTGTTCCCCGCAATCGCATCGCATGGATCCGAAGACATCCCCTGTCAGGCACTCGGAATGAACCCTCACGAGCACCGCGTCATCGGGGTTGATGTCGCCTTTGACGAGGGCGACGTGTTTCATTTCGTCGACGTCGTTCTCATAGACGATGAACCTGAATTCGCCCCCGTAGGCCGTCGGCAGCTTCGCCGTGGCGGCCCTTCGCACCAGGGATTCGTTCTTCATCCGGTAGGTGATGAGGTCGGCGATGGTGGCGATCTTCAGGCCGTGCTGCTGAGCGAAGATTTCGAGGTCGGGCATCCGGGCCATGGTGCCGTCGTCGTTCATGATCTCGCAGATGACCCCCGTGGACTTCAGTCCCGCCAGCCTCGCGAGATCCACGGATCCTTCCGTCTGTCCCGTCCGGACGAGAACGCCGCCCTTCTTGGCCAGGATCGGGAAAACGTGGCCGGGGCTAACGATGTCCTCGGGCTTCGCGTCGTCGGCGATGGCTGTGCGGACCGTCGTGGCCCGATCGGCGGCAGAAATGCCTGTGGTGACGCCGCGCTTGGCCTCGATCGACACCGTGAAGGCCGTCTTGAAGCGGGACTGGTTGTCCGAGACCATCATGGGAATCTTCAGACGTTCCATGTACTCGTCACTGAGGGTGAGACAGATCAGGCCTCGGCCGTACCTGGCCATGAAGTTGATGGCCTCGGGGGTGACGAACTCCGAGGCCATGCAGAGGTCCCCCTCGTTCTCCCGGTCCTCGTCGTCGACGAGAATGATCATTTTGCCGTTTCGAATGTCCTCGATTGCGTCTTCGATTTTGCTGGTTGCCATATCTTATCCTTCTGAGCGGCTGTTGAAAAACGCCCATCTGCTGCGTTTCCCTCCGCCCTCGTCGGTCAACGTACGCACAAAGTACGCCTCCCTCCTCGGGCATTCGGGGGCCTTGCAACCGGCCATTTTTGAACAGCCGTTAAACCTGTTTGTTAGAGTATCTTCTTGCTCCTACTTTACAAATCCGTGTTCGCGGAGAAAATCCATGTCGATGCGCCCCCCGGGCCGGAGGAGCTTCTCCACGTATTTCCCGAGAATATCCGTCTCGATGTTGACGGAATCCCCCGCCCTTTTGAACGACAGGGTGGTGTTCTCTATCGTGTGCGGGATGATATTAACATAAAACCGGTCTTTCGCAAAACGGTTGACCGTCAGGCTGATCCCGTCGACGGCGATGGATCCTTTTTCCACAATGTAACGTCCCAGTCCCTCCTCCACCACCACCCCCAGGACGATGGAACCCGCCTTCGGGGTCCTCTCGACAATCCTGCCCGGACCGTCGATGTGCCCGAGGACGATATGCCCCCCGAGGAAATCCGCGAGCCGGAGGGCCTTTTCCAGGTTGACCCGCTCCCCGACCTTCAGGGATTGCAGATTCGTCCTCGCGAGCGTTTCGGCGGACACGTCGGCGGTGAAGGCCTGGCCGGAAATCGACGTAATCGTGAGGCACGCGCCGTTGACGGCGATACTGTCCCCCTCCTTCAGATCGTTCAGGGGAACCGCCGTTTCCACGCCCATGACGGCGTCCTGACCCTTGCGGGTCATTCGCCTGACCGTGCCCAATCCCTGGATGATGCCTGTGAACATGGCTTTACCCCGAGCTTCGACGGGAATTCTTTTCCTCTGCCGGTTTCTCGGCGCGTGTCTTGTTTTCGCCCTTGTCCTCCTTGAGGTTCAGGATCCCCTTCAGCTCTTCGAGGAACTCCGTGGCGTCGCGGAACTGACGGTAAACCGAGGCGAAACGGACATAGGCCACCTTGTCGAGGTTGTGAAGCTCCGCCATGACGCGCTCGCCGATGAAGGAGGAGGGGATCTCTTTGACCTGGGATTCCTGGCAAGCCTGTTCGATCCGATCCACGGCGGCCTCGATGGCGTCCATGCTGATCGGCCGCTTTTCACAGGCCTTCTTGATTCCCGACAGAATCTTGGTCCGGTCGAAGGACTCGCGCCGGCCGTCCTTCTTGACGACGACGGGGAGGACTTCCTCGACGAATTCGTAGGTGGTGAACCGCTTGCCGCAGCCGAGGCACTCCCTGCGGCGACGGATGGCGTTTCCCTCCTTGCTGATGCGGGAGTCGATCACCTTGTTCGCGGGGTTGGCGCAGAAAGGACACTTCATAGTTTCTTTGCCTCGATGCCGGTTTCCTCGAGCATCTGCCCGGCCAGTCTGTCGCTGTATCCTTCCCGGTAAACGATGGTGGTGATACCGGCGTTGATGATCATCTTCAGGCAGATTGCGCAGGGGTGGCTGGTGCAGTAGAGCGTCGCTCCCTTGATGCTCACGCCGTGGACGGCGGCCTGGATGATGGCGTTCTGCTCCGCGTGGAGACCCCGGCAGAGTTCGTGGCGCTCCCCCGAAGAAATGTTCATCTGCTCCCTCAGGCAGCCCGTCTCCAGGCAGTGGCGAAGCCCGCTGGGCGCCCCGTTATACCCCGTCGTGAGGAGCCGTTTGTCCTTGACGATGACGGCGCCGACGTCGCGTCTCAAGCATGTGGACCGCCGGGCCACGAGCGCCACGATGTCCATGAAGTACTCGTCCCAGCTCGGGCGGACCTTCGTCGTTACGGGTTTGGCGATCTTCTTGATGCTGACGTCTGTTTTCCGGCTCATGGTTCCTGGTGGCGGAGGATCCGGTCCCTGTAAAGGGGAAACTTCTCGCAGAGAAGGCGGACCTGCTCCCGCACCTCCTTCTGGCGGCGTTCGTCCTTCACGTCCTTCAGGACGTGGGCGATCATCCGGCCGACGGCTTTCATCTCTTCTTCCTTCATCCCCCGGGTGGTGATGGCCGGTGTCCCGATCCGGACGCCGCTGGTCACCTGGGGGCCCTTCGTGTCGAAGGGGATCATGTTCATGTTGGCGGTAATCCCCGCCTTGTCCAGGGCCGCACCGCCCTCCAGGCCCGTGATCCCCTTGCCCGATACGTCGATGAGCATGAGGTGGTTGTCCGTTCCGCCGGAGACCAGGCGGAAACCCTCGGCGATCAGGGTTTCGGCCAGGACCCTGGCATTTCGAACCAACTGGTGCTGATAAGTCCTGAACTCCTCCGTCAGGGCTTCCTTCAGGGCCACGGCCTTGGCGGCGATGATGTGCATGAGCGGGCCGCCCTGGCTCCCGGGGAAGACACGGCTGTCCAGAATCTTAATATAATCATTCCGGCACATGATGAGACCGCCCCGCGGACCCCGGAGGGTTTTATGGGTTGTCGTCGTCACGAACTCGCAGTGGGGGACCGGCGTGGGGTGGATGCCCACGGCCACCATGCCCGCGATGTGGGCGATGTCGGCCATGACCACGGCCCCCACCTGGTCCGCGATCGCCCGGAAGGGTTCGAAGGGGATCGTCCGGGGATAGGCGCTTGCCCCCACGACGATGATCTTGGGTCGGTGTTTCTTGGCCTGGGACTCCACCTCGTTGAAGTCGATGGTCTCGGTTTTGCGGTCGACCCCGTAGTGGACGACTTTGTAGAGCCGTCCCGAGAAATTAGCGGGGCTTCCGTGGGAGAGATGACCGCCGTGCGCGAGGTTCATGCCGAGGATGGTGTCCCCGGGCTGCAGGGTGGCGAAGTAGACGGCCATGTTGGCCTGCGTCCCGGAATGGGGCTGGACGTTGGCGTGGCCGCAACCGAAGAGCTTCTTGCACCGATCGATGGCCAGCGCCTCGACGACATCGACATACTCGCAGCCGTAGTAATATCTCTTTCCCGGATAGCCCTCGGCGTACTTGTTGGTCATGATGCAGCCCTGGGCCTCGAGGACCGCTTCATCCACGAAATTCTCGGAGGGGATGAGCTCGAGCTTCTCCGCCTGTCTTTTGGTTTCCTGCCAGATGGCCTCTGCGACTTCGGGGTCGATTTTCTTTAATATGGACATATCGTGGTGATTCCTCCTCTTTCGTCTAATACTTCCCGCTGAGACGCCGCTCGATGTCCCGGATCTTGTCCAGGCGGGCTTTATGGCGGCCCCCCTCGAATTCCGTCTCCAGCCATGTCTTCAAAATTCTCTGGGCGGTCTCCGTATCCGTTCTTCGCCCCGCAAAGGCGATGACATTGGTGTCGTTGTGGCACCGGCTGAAGCGCGCCGTTTCCTCGTCGAGGCAGACGGCGGCCCTGATGTTGGGGAACTTGTTGGCCGCGATGGCCATGCCGACGCCGGAACCGCAGACGAGGATCCCTCTCTGGAACTGCCCCGTGGAGACCGCCTCGGCCACCTTCGCGGCGTAGTCGGGGTAATCCGATGCCTGGTCGCTGTGTGTCCCCACGTCGTGGGCCCGTATGCCGATGGTCCCCAGGAATTCTTTGAGTTCTTCCTTGAGAGAAAGCCCCGCGTGATCCGACCCTATCACGATTTTCATGGCCCTGTCTCTACCCCGTGAATTTTCTGAAAAGAAGGACGGCGTTCACGCCGCCGAACCCGAAGGTGTTGGATAGCGCCGCCCGGACCTCGCGCTTTCTCGACCGGTGGGGAACATAGTCGAGGTCACACCCCGCGTCCGGGTGGTCCAGGTTGATTGTCGGCGGTATCACGCCGTCTTGGATCGCCATGGCGCACACAATGGCCTCCACCCCCCCGGCCCCGCCCAGGAGATGTCCCGTCATGGACTTCGTGGAACTCACCAGGAGGTTCCGGCTATGGGGACCAAAGACCGCCTTGATGGCCTGCGTCTCGTAGAGATCGTTGAGCGGCGTCGAAGTCCCGTGGGCGTTGATGTAGTCGATCTCTTCGGGTGCCATCCCGGCATCCTGCAGGGCGAGCCGCATGGATCTGGCGGCCCCCTCGTGACCCGGAGGCGGCGCGGCCATGTGGAAGGCGTCGCTGGTCAGGCCGAAACCCGCGATCTCCGCGTAGATCCGTGCACCCCTCTTCAGGGCCTCACCCAGTTCCTCCAGGATCAGGATCCCGCAGCCTTCCCCGATGACAAAGCCGTCACGATCCCGGTCGAAGGGCCGGCTGGCCGCTTCAGGCAAATCGTTTCTTACCGAAAGCGCCCGCATGGCGTTAAAGCCGGCTATCGTCAGCGGGCAGATGGCGGCTTCCGTGCCGCCGGCAATCATCGCATCGGCGTGCCCGCGCTGGATGATCCAGAGGGCTTCGCCGATGGCGTTGGTGCCCGCCGCGCAGGCCGTCACGGTGCAGTTGATGGGTCCCTTTGCCCCGAAACGAATCGAAACGTGACCGGCGGCGAGATTTGCGAGGACCGACGGAACGGCAAAAGGGGAGAGTTTCCCCGGTCCCTGCCGCTGCAATGTTTCCTTCAATTTTTCGATCGTTGCCAGGCCGCCGATGCCCGACCCGACGATGACACCCGTTCGCTCCGCCGTTCCGTCTCCGATGGAAAGCCCGGCGTCGGCCAGGGCCATCTCGGCGCCGGCCAGGGCGTAAATGATAAAATCGTCGTAGCGGCGGCGCTCCTTCTTGTTGACGAACTGTAGGGCGTCGAAGTGCTTCAGCTCTCCCGCGATTCGGGTCTGGAAGTCGGCCGCATCAAACTTGGTGATGGGCGAGATGCCGGACCGGCCGGCGCACAGGGCCCCCCAGGCATCGCGGACGCTGTTGCCCAGCGGATTCACCGTGCCGAGCCCCGTTATGACCACCCTGCGCTTCAATCGCTTTCCCCGTTCTTTCTCAGCTCAGCATCCCCTTTTTTTTCTTGATGAAATTGATGGAATCCTGAATCGTCCTGATCTTTCGCAACTCGTCGTCGGTAATCTCGATACTGAAATTTTCCTCCAGGGCCATGATGAGTTCGACGATATCCAGCGAATCCGCGCCCAGATCATCAATGAATGAAGCCTCAGGGACACATTCTTCTTTCGTGACATCCAGCTGCTCCATGATAATTTCTACGACCTTGTCTTCGATTGACATGAACTCAAACCTCCTTCTGTAGATCGGTATGTCCTTCGCGATTTAGCGGTCTCTTTCCCTTCGGCAACCGCACCCGGCGATTCCGGGATCGGCGGTGTCTTACATGTAAAGCCCCCCGTTGACGTGGATGACCTGGCCCGTGATATAGGCGGCTTCCTCCGTCGCCAGAAAGGCGACGAGGGCGCCCACGTCTTCCGGCGTGCCCGGCTTCGAGAGGGGGATTTGTTCCCTGATCTGCCCCCGGACCTCTGCCGGCAGGGATTCGGTCATATCGGTCAGGATGAACCCCGGGGCCACGGCGTTGACGCAGATGTTCCGGGGTCCGAGTTCCCGCGCCAGTGATTTGGTCAGCCCGATAATCCCCGCCTTCGATGCGCTGTAGTTGACCTGCCCGGCGTTTCCGGACGCCGCGACGACGGACGTGATGTTGATGATCCGTCCCCACCGGCGCTTCATCATGGCATACGCGACGGCACGGCAGCAGTTGTAGGTCCCGGTCAGGTTCGTGCGGATCACCGATTCCCAGTCCCGGTCTTTCATCCGGACCAGGAGCCCGTCGGCCGACGTGCCTGCGTTGTTGACCAGGATGTCGATTTTCCCTTTGCGGGCGATAACCTCCGCGATCACCTTTCTCGTGCCTTCGGTGTCGGCGACGTCGAATTGCAGCACCTCGCCGTTGCCGCCCCCGGTCCGGACCAGGGCTAGCGTCTCCTCGGCCGCCGCGAGGTTTTTCACGTAATTGACGATGACGTAAGCCCCCAGGCCGGCGAGCTTCAGAGTGATCGCCCTGCCGATGCCCCTCGACCCGCCCGTGACGAGGGCCACTTTGTCCTGGAGCGACGGTTGATTTTTCATGGGTTGAGAAACTCCAGGGTCTTCTTCAGCGAATCCCGGTCCTCCACGTTGAGCATCCGGATCCGGCCGTCGATCCGCTTGGAAAGGGCCGACAAAATTTTGCGTGGGCCCATTTCCACGATCGTGTCGATACCCATGAGGGCCATCTTCTCGATCGTTTCCTGCCATCTCACGGGGGCCGTGATGTGACGGGTCAGGAGTTCTCTTGTGTTGTCCGGCCCGTGAACCACCGCGGGATCGACGTTTGAAAGGACGGGGATGTCGCCCTGACGGATCTCGACGCCCTCCAGGTCCTTTTCGAACCGCCTCGCGGCTTCGAACAGTAAACCGCAGTGAAAGGGAACACTCAGGGGGAGCCGGATCGCCCTCTTGGCGCCCTTTTCCCTGGCCCGGCTCATGACGGACTCGACGGCGGCGGCCAGGCCGGAGACGACGATCTGTTCGGGCGCGTTGTAATTCGCCACCGTGACCGCCCCGTTCTTCAGGGAGACCTCGCTGCAGATATTCTCCACAGCCGACCGCTCGAGACCGATGATGGCTGCCATGGAACCCACACCCACGGGAACGGCTTCCTGCTGATGCCGGCTTCGGGCCTGTACGAGTTTCAGGACGTCGCCGAAGGTCAAGGCGCCGGAGGCGCAAAGGGCGCTGTATTCACCCAGGCTGTGCCCCGCCATGACCCGGGGCCGGGAGGGTGTCGAATGTTCAAAGACCCTGTAGCATGCCGCATTCAGGGCCAGGATCGTCATCTGCGTGTTGATGGTGAGGTCCAGCTCCTCCTGGGGGCCTTCAAAACAGAGGGTTGCCACATCGAAACCCAGAATCTCCCGGGCTTCCGAAAAGGTGGTCCGGACAACCTCGAAGCCTTCGTAGAGGTCCCGCCCCATACCGACGTACTGTGCGCCCTGTCCGGGAAAGACAATGCCCAGTGCGCGCATGTGCTCCCCCTGGCCGGTCACTGAGGATTAAGACTCTTTTTCAACGCTGGTCACTTCCCTGCCTTTGTAGGATCCGCAACTCGGGCAGGCGTGATGCGGCAACTTGGGTTCGTTGCACTGCGGACAGACGGAGGTCGCCGGGGATTTCAGAAAATCATGGGAGCGCCTCTTGTTCCTTCTTGATTTTGAATGTCGCTTGACTGGGTTCGGCATAACATTAAACCTTCTTTCTCTGGTCTTGTTTCGTGATTTTCATGTTCTTCAACGCGGCAAAGGGGCTGTCAGGCCGGTCTTCCCTGCAGCCGCATGAGGACACGTTCAGGTTCGTTCCGCAGCGGGGACAGAGCCCCCGGCAATTCTCACTGCAAAGGGGCTTGAGGGGAATCTGGAGAAGAACCTGCTCGTAGACGAGGGATTCCAGGTCGATCAGGTCTTCCCTGTAAAACCCGAAGGCATCGTCTTCGCCTGACCACTCCCCGTCGACCTCCGTCTCCTCCGTGAAAGGCACCAGGGTGTAGTCCGCATCGCCCCTCACGGGCAGGCTGATGCATTCAAGGCAACGCCCGCAGTCAAAATCGATCTTCGTCTCCAGACGAAGATACAGACGGACCGTTTCCTGGACCTTGACCACGTCGCAGGTCACGTCTAGGGCGTGGGCACGGAAATCCATGCCCCGGTCCACCTTAAAGATATCCTTCAGTTTTTCCCCATCCAGCCTGAAATGGAGCTTGAGCCCCTCTTCGGGGATATTGGAAACTTTAATCGTCGTCATGCGTGATGAGTAAAATAAACATATCCCCTGAAAAGAGCAACTTTTTTTATATGGGGCTAAATTGCACTTGTAGATTATAAATCGGCCATTCTGTCAAGGAAATTATTTCATTTTCCGCAATGTAGAGCCGCCAAAGCCCGCGGGACAGACCGGCGCCGTGGCGGAGATCAGGAGCCCCCTGCGGAGAGGAAATGCGGCTTGACAAAGGCTGGAGGGTGTATGTATGAAAGGCAACAAAAAAGCGGCGGTTTTCTTCATGAAAAGTTCTCAAAAAGCAGGTATCCGGACGCGTTTTGCCCCATCGCCGACCGGTTTTCTCCACATCGGTGGGGCCAGAACGGCGCTTTTCAACTGGCTCTTTGCGCGTCACGAAGGCGGCGCCTTCATCCTGAGAATCGAAGACACGGATCAGCTTCGCTCGACGGAGGAATCGACACGGGCCATTCTGGATGCGATGACCTGGCTCGGGCTGACCTGGGATGAAGGACCCTATTTTCAGGCCCAGCGGGTGAACCTCCACAAAGAGGCTGTGGAAAAACTCGTCGGGGAGGGGAAGGCCTATTACTGCGTCTGCCCCCAGGACCTGCTGGAGGCAAAGCGCAAAAAGGCCCTCGCCACGGGTCAGAAGCCCAAGTACGATGGCACCTGCCGGGACCGGAACCTCAAGAAATCGCCGGGCTCTGTCGTCCGTTTCCGCTGTCCCCACGCCGGGGCGACCATCGTCAGGGACCTCATCAAGGGGACGGTGCAGTTCTCGAACGAGGAGCTTGACGACCTTGTGATCGAGCGAAGCGACGGGTACCCGACCTACAATTTCGCCGTCGTCGTGGACGACGCCCTCATGGAGATCACCCACGTCATCCGGGGCGACGACCACCTGAACAACACGCCGAGGCAGATCCTCATCTACGAGGCCCTCGGTTATCCGATCCCCGCCTTCGGCCATGTGCCCATGATTCTCGGCTCCGACAAGACGAGGCTCAGCAAGAGGCACGGGGCTACCTCCGTCATGGCCTACAAGGATATGGGATATCTGCCCGAGGCGCTCGTGAACTACCTGGTGAGACTCGGCTGGTCCTACGGGGATCAGGAGATCTTCACGGTGCAGGAGCTCATCGAGCGTTTTTCGCTGGATTCGGTCGGGAAGGCGGCCGCCGTCTTCAACCCGGAAAAGCTCCTGTGGCTCAACCAGCACTACATCCGGCAGAGCGACTCAGACCGACTCGCCCGGGAGGTGGCCCCCTTCCTGGCGAACATGGGGATCCGCGAGCCGAAGGCTGATTTTGTCAGGAGCGTCGTTTCAGATCTCCAGTCACGCTCGAAGACCCTGGTCGAGATGGCCGAGTCCGCCGCCTTCTACTTCTCTGACGATGTCATCTGCGACGATAAGCTGCGCAACGAATATCTGAACCCGGAAGGGCTGGGTTACCTCGAAGTCCTGTCACAGAGACTTCCGGCCCTCGAGAGCTTCACGAAGGAAGGGATCGAGAGTCTCCTGCGGACCATCGCCGAGGAACGGGGCGTGAAACTCAAGGCCGTTGTCCAGCCTCTGCGCGTGGCTCTCACCGGGAAGGCGGTAAGCCCCGGGATCGATCAGGTCATGATCACCCTCGGGAAGGATAGGGTTCTCGAGCGGATTCGGAAGGTACTCGGCCGGGGGGGGAAATAGGAAATTTCGTGTTGACATTGAGTGGCGAATTGTCTAAATTCGCGCCTTCTCAATTCGGACGCTGCTGGGGGATCGTCTAGCGGTAGGACTCAGGACTCTGGATCCTGCTACCTAGGTTCGAATCCTAGTCCCCCAGCCAAGGTCCCATCGTCTAGCGGTTAGGACGCTGGCCTCTCACGCCGGAAACAAGGGTTCGATTCCCTTTGGGACCACCAGATATTCAAAGCCCCCTTGGTCGCGCAGGCGGTCAAGGGGGCTTTCATTCAGAGCCGCTGAAAATCATCCTGGGACAGCAGACTGAAGCCTTTGTTTTTCAGAACGGCCTTCGCAAAGTCGAGATTGTCGACCCGCAGGATCACGACGGCCTCGCCTCCCAGCTTGTCCAGGAACGTGTAGAGGTAATCCACGTTCAGGACCTCATCGGCGAGCACTCGCAGTGCCTTTCCGAGCCCCCCGGGTTCGTCGGTCACCCGCACGGCGAGCACCTCCACTTTCCGGATGTTGTACCCCTTCTTCCCCAGCAGTTCCGCAACGCGGGACGGGTCGGGGACGATCATCCGGATGACGCCGAAATCCCTCGACTCGGCAACGCTCAGCGCGCGGATGTTGACGCCCTTCGCGCCGAGATACTCCGTCAGTTCCGCGAGCACCCCCGGGCGGTTGTCCAGAAAGACCGACACTTGCGTGATCTTCATAAGCCGTTCTCCCCTTGTAACTGCGTCATACCGCCTCTCTCCCCGACGATGAAAGCAGAACACCCAGGGCGATGGAGGCCAGTCTCGCCGCGGGCGGATCGGAGCGTGAGCTGATCAGGATGGGGACTTTCGCGCCGACGATGACGTGGGCGAGGTCTTTCCCCCCGTAGTAGACCAGCGCCTTTCCGAAGATGTTGCCCGCTTCGAGGTCCGGCAGGATGAGGATGTCGGCGGAGCCGGCCACCGGCGATTCCACTTTTTTGATCTGCGCGGCCTCCAGGGAAATGGCGTTGTCCAGCGCGAAAGGACCGTCCACAATGCAGTCGGGAATCTCCCCGTAGGAGCATATTTTGGCCAGGGCAAGAGCATCCACCGTAGACTGCACTTCCGGTTGAACCTTTTCCACGCCCGAAAGGATGGCCACCTTCGGGACCCCGATCCCCAGGGCGTGAGCGACCGCCACGGCGTTTTTTATGATGCCGATCTTCTCCTTCAGGCCCGGCGCGACGTTGACACCGCCGTCGGAGGCCAGCGTGATGGCCCGTCTGCCCTCCCGGCTGTCCTCGAAGATGAAAACGTCGCTCAGGAGGTTCCCCGTCCTGAGGTTTTGCGGGCCGCGCAAGGCCGCCCCCAGAAGCTTGTTGGTCGAAATGCTTCCCTTCAGGAGAATGTCAGCCCCACCCAAGGCGGCCAGTCGGACGCCGTATTCCGCAGCCCGATCGGCGTCTTTTTCATTGTGTATCTCGAAACGATTGAGGGGAATATTCAATTGCCTCAGCAGGGACTCCACGAGGCTCGACTGCCCGATCAGGATACCCTCGGCCAGACCCTCGGCCTGCGCTTCATTGATCGCCTCGACCGACGCCGTCTCGTGGGGCAGAATGACGGCGACCTTCCTCGGTCCGCGGGAAGCGGCCTCTTCCATGAGCGTTCTGAAGTCCCTGATCATCTGTCCTGTCCATGCTCGAGCGGCCCGGATAAACACGCCCCTGTCGATGGAGCATCCTATACGCTTCCGGGGGCTTCGTCAATGATCCCGGGTCAGACTTTGATAATTTTTTACTGTATGGCGCAAGAAGGAGGCCTTCATTTACGGCCCGGCCTATCCCGGGGTCTCCAGGAGACTTTGAAACGCGAAGGGGCCTGTTTCATCAACGGGGGCGTAAATATGGCTTTGCATCGGGCAGGCTGTTCGTATATAAAATTCACACCTTTTTTGCTGCTCCAACCCCGCCCTGAGCCGGGGCTCTTCAAACACCCGTGGAGGAGGCTTTATGATTTTTCGGAAGATATTCATCTCTCTGTTCATTGCTTTATTCATCCCTGTCGTCCTGTCACCGGTTGCCGGTGCCGGGCAGGGCGGTGATTCCGATCTCGCCGTGGCCCAGGACCGCACACGGAGCGTAGAAGACCGCTCCCGGGCCGTCATGGCCCTGGGGAGGTCCGGCGACCCGAATGCCTCGGGGCCGCTGCTTCAGATTCTGAAAAATCCCGCCGAGCAACGGAAGGTGAGGGCCGGCGCGGTCATGGCCCTGGCGCGTATCGGGGAGCCGCGCGCCGAGATCCTCTCCGCCTATGAAACCACCTACAAAAGCCCGAAGAGTGGGCAGAATCTGCGCTACACCACCCTGCTCGCATTCGGGACTATGAAGGCCGTGGAGTCCCTCCCCTTGCTCACGGAGGCCCTCTCGGGCGGGGACGACCGGATCCGCTTCAAGGCCGCACAGGCCCTGGGCATGATCGGGGACGATGATGCCGTGAATCTCCTCCTCTCCCGCCTCGAGGCGGAGGGGGACCGCATGGTCCGCGCGGAAATCGTCCGGGCCCTTGCTCAAAACGAGAGTGCTTCCGTGGAGGGTGCCCTTGTTCGAGTGCTCAGGTCCGACACGGATCCGCTGGTTCGTTACAACGCGGCCCTCTGTCTCGCGAAATTCACGTCCATCAGTCCGGAGGGGCGGGAGGCCCTCAGGGCCGCCGGCGGCGACTCGTCGCCGATGGTTCGAAAGGCTGCAGGGGGGGCCGGCCGATGAAAAAGACCGTCTTCATCCTCATTCTCCTGTCCTTCGTTTTTGCCTCTGCCGAGGCCCCGGCCCTCCAAAGGGGAGCCATCCTCTACCACACGAGCAAGGGCGACACGATCTACGGGCGGACCGACGTCCTCGAGCTTACCTGCTCGGTATTGGACCTGGCCCTGCGGGACATGAAATCCGGCCACGTGGGACTCTACATCGGCGACAACCGCATTATCCACGCCGTGACGCCGACGGTGGAGGAGACGGCCTCGGAGAATTTCATCCCCCAGAGCGACCTCGACGACGGGTGCCGCTATCTCGGGGCGAAGGTGCCCATCGGTTTTGATGCGTGGCCCGAGGAGCAGGTTGATCAGCTAATCCTCCTGGCCCGGGAGCAGGTGGGAGCCGATTATGACATACAGTTCCGTCACCAGAAGGGCCCCAAAGAAAACGGGTTCACCTGTGTCGGCCTCGTGGAGTACCTCTTTGAAGAGATCGGTTATGACATCACTCCGAACGGGTATTACTCGGGCGGCGCCGGCGGCAGGACTTACACGCAGACTTACAACTGTGAGGCCACGCTTGGGATAGACTGGCCGGGAGATAACGCTTTCGCGGAGGGGGTGGAGTTCTCGAGCTTCGAGCACCCGCTTGCGGATTTACTGAATGTCGGCTTTTTACGAGATGGCGACGATAACCGCTACATGTTTTTCCCCTACACGCAGTACCTGCAGGCGACGACCGTCGGCGTGCCGACGGACATCACCGTCTCGGGCGGTGGGGATTCCGATGATGACGGGGGCGGCTGTTTCATCGCCACAGCCGCCTACGGGTCGGCCCTGCACCCTCATCTCGACATTCTGCGGGAGTTCCGCGATCGTTACATGAAGTCAAACCCGATAGGCCATCTCTTCCTGTCCGTCTACGAGCGATATGCGCCTTCCCTCGCAGGCCTCGTCGAGCGTCACGAGGTCTTGAAATCCCTGACCCGCGTGGCGCTTCTGCCGGTCCTAGGCCTTTGCTTCATCCTCCTCTATACGGGGCCGCTTCCCCTTCTCGCCCTGCTTGCCGCTGCTTTCATATGGCGATTCCGCCTGGCCGGCCGGTGAAAAGATAAAAACCCCCGAATCTTCTGATTCGGGGGTTTTTTTATGAAGTTATCTCCTGGCCGTCGTCGGCTGGACAGGCCGACGGAAGTCCGTTTAATCCTGCAGGTAGTACTCGACCGTCGATACGACGCGAACGGTCTTCTGGGGCTGCGTCCACTCCATCATCCCCGGTGTTCGGTCCCGCGGCAGGATCTCGAAGACCCCCTGGCTTGCCTTTCGGATACCGCCGACCCTGCTGCCCGAGTCCTTTGCGAACTGCTCCGCCGCCAGGCGGGCGCTGGCCGTGGCCTCGGCTATCATTTCCGGCTTCAGCGTGTTGAGGCCCGTGTAGAGGTACGACGGCGTGCTCTCCATGCCGGGGTTCGCCGAGAGGATGACACCCGCGTCGACAAGCTCCCCGATGGCCTGGCTCGCGGCAATGACGAGCGAGGGATCCTTGACCCGGACCATCAGGGTCTGTGAGATGATGTAGCGGCTCTGAACGGTTCCGGTGCCGCGGTAGGGATTGGCCAGGATGTCCGTGACCTCGAATTTCTGGATTTCAACGGTTTTCGGATCGATCCCGTGTTTCTCCAGGAAGGAGAGGATGATGTCCTTGCTCTTCTTGATGTCCGCCTGGGCACGCCCGAGGTTGTCGTTCGTGGATACAAATCGTATCGGCCAAAGTGCAATGTCGGCCTTGACCTCCCTTTCGGAAAACCCCTTCACGGTGACATAACGGTCGGCTGTTCGCCATGCCATGAGCCCCCTGCCGATGAGCCATCCGGCCAGCACGATCCCCAGGGCCAGGACAAGCGAGCCAATGATGCGTTCGTGACTGGTCATCTGAGCCTCCTTTTTCTGATCCGGGATTTCAATCGGGATGACCCGAAATTCGGATCACCTGCCGTGGGCACCTTAACAAAAAAATGGGGGAATTGGAACAGGTCCAACGCCCCCAAGGTGCTTTCTTTATGGTGCCGAAGCCGGGACTTGAACCCGGACGGGTTGTGCCCACTACCCCCTCAAGATAGCGTGTCTACCAAATTCCACCACTTCGGCACGTAAAGCTTTTTTTACGAATGGTGCGTGGAGTTTAGCTCGTCCCCATTTTTTTGTCAATAGCGCAGATGGACGGGTGCCGTCACGTTACTTCGAATCGGTCGGGGCTTGCGGTGCCGCGGGGGGCGACGGCTGCGGTGCCTGCTCGGTTGCGGGCGCCCTGGATGCTCCTTCCATGACCGTTGAACCCTTGTGCGTGGAAAAATAGGCGAGCCACAGGGAGGTGAGCATGAAAACGACGGCGATGGCAATGCTCATCTTGCCCAGGAATGTGCCGGGGCCGGCACTCCCGAAAAGTGTCTGACTCGAGCCGCCGAAAGCGGCACCCATGTCGGCCCCCTTGCCCCTCTGGAGAAGGACAACGAGGATGAGCATCACGCAGACCACCACGTGGAGAATGCTGATGAAGATGTACAAATCGGTACCTCTCTAAAATTGAATGATCTTCGAAAAGGACTCTACGTCGAGACTCGCGCCGCCCACAAGCACACCGTCAATGTCGGTCTCGGCCATGAGATCTTTGATGTTCCCGGGGGTGACGCTTCCTCCGTATATAATCGGCGTTGCCGCCGCGATGTCCTCCCCGCCCAGGCCTGCGAGCAGCTGCCGGATGAATCGGTGAACCTCCTGCGCCTGCGCGGGCGCGGCCGTTTTACCGGTGCCGATGGCCCAGACCGGCTCGTAGGCGACAATGACGCGCCTTATATCATCGGGGGTCAGATTATTCAACCCCTCTTTTAACTGCCTCCGCACGACACGGAAGGTCTCTTCAGCCCCGCGCTCCTCGAGGGTCTCCCCCACGCAGAGGATGGGCTTGAGCCCCGCTGCAAGTGCTGCCCTGACCTTCAGGTTGATATCCCTGTTTTTTTCCCCGAATAGCCGGCGCCGCTCCGAATGCCCCGCGATGACGTACCGGCAGCCAGCCTCGCAAAGCATCCGCGCCGACACCTCGCCGGTGAATGCCCCCTTTTCCTCCCAGTGAACGTTCTGCGCCGCAAGCCCGATAGTCGTGCCCCGCAGGGCCTGGCCCAGGGAATGTAGAGCCGTATAGGGGGCGGCGATGGCGATGTCCCGTTCCTGGGGCAGCGGGAATCGGCGGGCGAGGGTGCCGACGAATTCGAGGGCCTCGCTGACGGTCTTGTGCATTTTCCAGTTGCCGGCGATGAAGGGCCTGGGCATGGGGGTCTCCTAGAGCTTACTGCCCATGTGGACGGCCAGATCCCTCATCCGGCTTGCGAAACCCATCTCGTTGTCGTACCAGGCGAAGACCTTGATGAAGCTTCCGTCGATCACGTTCGTCAGCGGGGCGTCGAAGATGGTCGAATAAGGGCTGCTCGTGAAGTCGATTGAAACGAGTTCCTCCTCGCAGTAAAAGATGATGTCCTTGAACCGGCCCGCCGCGGCCTCCCGGACGGAGGCGTTGACTTCATCGGTGGAGACGCTTCTCGAAACTTCCGCGACGAGATCGACGACGGAGACATTCGGCGTCGGGACGCGAAGGGCCACGCCGTCGAGTTTCCCCTTCAGCTCCGGGATGACCTCCCCGACCGTCCTGGCCGCGCCGGTGGTCGTCGGAACAATGGAGAGGGCCGCCGCGCGCGCCCGACGGAGATCATTGTGAGAGCCGTCCAAAAGCCGCTGGTCCATGGTGTAGGCGTGGCAGGTGGTCATGAACCCCCTCTTGATGCCGAAACGGTCGTGAAGCACCTTCGCGAGCGGGGCGAGGCAGTTGGTGGTGCAGGAGGCGTTGGACACCACGTGGTGTTTCCGCGGATCGTAGCTCTCTTCGTTCACGCCGACGACGAAGGTCGCGTCAACCCCTTTCCCGGGCGCGGCGAGGATGACCTTCTTGGCCCCGGCGGTCAGGTGCCCGGCGATCTGGTCCCGTTTCCTGAATACGCCCGTCGACTCCAAAACGATGTCCACACCCATGGCTCCCCAGGGAAGGCTGCCAATGTTTTTCGTCTCGTTGGTGACGGTCACCTTTTTCCCGCCGACGACGAGATGGTCTTCGCCGTGCGAGACCTCGGCGCCGAACTTTCCGTGCACGGAGTCGTATTTAAGAAGGTGGGCCAGAATGGAAGTATGGGCCCTGGAGTTGACCGCGACAACCTCGATATCCCCGCGCCCGGCACACGCCCTGAGGATTGAGCGGCCCGTTCGACCGAACCCGTTGATTGCAACCTTTACCGCCATGATGAACCTCCCTTATGAAGTCTGACGCTCTTTTAAACGTCCCCGCCGCGGGTGTCAACGATTTTTTAATTTATCGATTCCTTTAGCGCTTTCTTCTTGACAGCGCGTCCTTTCACTCGCTAAATTGAACAGCAAGTACGTATCTCGTCTGCGAGGGTCTCCAGTTCGTCTTGTCTGTCTTTATTCCGGCACCTTATGAAGGCTTCTAGAGGAATTCGAAGATTTTTCAGGATTTTTTCCGCAGCCGTTCTTCTGGTCTTTTTGCTGCCGCCGGCGGGGGAGGGGGTTCGCATGGAGAAAAATGTCCGAAAGCCCGTGATTGCCGGGACCTGGTATCCGGGGGACCCGGCCGAGTTGACGAGGGATATCAAGGAATACCTCAAAAAAGTTCCCGGTAACGGTGTGCGCGGACGGGTCGTCGGGCTCATCTCGCCCCATGCCGGGTATATCTACTCCGGGCAGATCGCAGCGCACGGATACAAACTCGTCCAGGGCCGGCACTTTGATTCCGTCATCGTGATCGGTCCCAGCCACCGGTCCCTCTTCAGGGGCGCGTCCGTGTATCCGAGCGGGGGTTACGAAACACCCCTCGGCGTGGTGCCCGTGGATGGCGATCTCGCCGGGCGGATCATCGGACACGGAGGGGGCATCGCTTATCACCCCCAGGCCCATGCCCAGGAACATTCCATCGAAATTCAGCTTCCCTTCCTGCAGGTTGCCCTCGGGCAATTTTCCTTTGTGCCCATCGTCATGGGGGACCAGGATCGCCGGGCCTGCGAGGAGCTGGCCGAGGCCATTTACAAGGCCGTCAAGGGGAAAAAGGTCCTCGTTGTGGGCAGCTCGGACCTGTCTCATTTTCATTCCTACGACAGGGCTGTGAAGCTCGATCGGCGCGTCGTCGACCTCGTCCAGAAGATGGACACGGACGGCCTGATCCGGAATCTGGAGGGCGGCTCCTGCGAAGCCTGCGGCGGGGGGCCCATGGTGGTGACGATGTTGGTTGCCCGGAAGCTCGGAGGCACCGGCGTCAAGGTTCTCAAATATGCCAACTCCGGGGATGTGACAGGCGACAAGGGACGTGTCGTCGGTTATCTCTCCGCTGCCATGTATGTCGATAACCCGTCGGGAAGCCGCGTTTCCGCGAATCCGGCCGCTGCCGGAACGGGACTCAGCGAAGAGGACAAGAAATCGCTGCTGGAGCATGCCCGGAACACCATCGAATGCCGCCTCAAGGGGAAGCCCCTGCCGTCGCTGTCTTCCGCGTCGGGGGCGACGCGGGAAAAGAGGGGGGCTTTCGTTTCGCTGAAAAAGCAAGGCAGGTTGAGGGGTTGTATCGGCTACATCGAGGCGCGCAAGCCGCTGGCCCAGGCGGTGAGCGATATGGCCCTGGCCGCGGCCTTCAAGGATCCGAGATTCCCGCCCCTCAAAAGGGAGGAACTGGCCGATCTGGACATCGAGATATCGGTGCTCACGCCTCTCAAAAAAATGAAAGATATCAATGATATAAAAATCGGCAGGGACGGCCTTTACGTGGTCAGGGGTTTCCAGTCGGGGCTCCTGCTCCCCCAGGTGGCCACGGAGTATCGATGGGACCGCTTGACTTTTCTCAAGGAAACCTGCTATAAGGCCGGACTTCCGGCTGAGGCCTGGAAGGAGGAAGGGACTGAAATATACACATTCTCCGCAGAGGTTTTCGGCAGCCGGGAGTGAGGACTGCGGGGTCACGCCATAAGCAATCTTTCCAAAAAAAACACTTGACAAATTAAATCAGCAAATTTAACCTCTCTAGATTCTGCTTTTCACGTTTTTGCTGGCGTAGCTCAACGGTAGAGCAGCTGATTTGTAATCAGCCGGTTGCGGGTTCGACTCCCATCGCCAGCTCCAATTGGCCATATGAAAGCTGGAGGGGTTCCCGAGTGGCCAAAGGGAGCAGACTGTAAATCTGCCGGCGCAGCCTACGGAGGTTCGAATCCTCCCCCCTCCACCATGCAAGGGTAAGACGTTTTTGTCTTCTTTGTTTGATGAGCGGGAGTAGCTCAGTGGCTAGAGCGTCAGCCTTCCAAGCTGAGGGTCGCGGGTTCGAATCCCGTTTCCCGCTCCAGTTCTCGTTTTGAACGGATCCGGGCGTTGCGCCCAGCGGATTTCGAGGCGCGGCGATAAGAAAAACGAAGTCTTGTCTGCGCGGCGGAGAGGCCCACGTAGCTCAGTCGGTAGAGCACATCCTTGGTAAGGATGAGGTCACCAGTTCAATCCTGGTCGTGGGCTCCAGTGCTGTGAGAGTAGGTTGACCATGAGGAACATCATCACCCTGGCCTGCACGGAGTGCAAACGCCGGAACTACAACACGACGAAAAACAAGCGGACCATGCAGGATCGTCTCGAAATGAAGAAATACTGCAAATTCTGCAAGGCGCACACCCTGCACAGGGAGACGAAGTAATCCGGAGGGGAACAACGGCAGGTGATGGAGACAGGCCAGTAGCTCTAATGGCTAGAGCGCCGGACTCCAAATCCGGATGTTGGGGGTTCGAGTCCCTCCTGGCCTGCCATCTTATATTGGGGGGATTACCCCGGGTCGGTGGACATGGATAAGATCAAAGCCGCCTTTCTGACATCGAAGCTGTTTTTGAAAGAGGCCAGAACGGAACTCTCCAAGGTGACCTGGCCGACGACCAAGCAGGCCATGACCTCCACGTCCGTCGTGCTGGTCGTGGTTCTTGTCGTTTCGCTCATTCTGGGGATCTTCGATTTCGGGCTGGTCAAGATCATGAAGTTGATTCTGGGTTGAGGTGATATGGCCTTCAGGTGGTACGTCATCCATACTTACTCGGGCTTTGAAAACAAGGTCAAGGTTTCCCTCCAGGAGCGAATCGAAGCGGCCGGCATGCAGGAGCACTTCGGGGAAATCCTCGTGCCTGAAGAGGACATCGTCGAGCTCATCGGGGGAGAAAAAAAGACCTCCAAGCGGAAATTCTTCCCCGGTTATGTCCTGATCCGGATGGAGCTGAACGACGACACCTGGCACATCGTCAAGAGCACGCCCAAGGTGACCGGCTTCATCGGAAGCAAGGACAAGCCGGCCCCCATTGCCGACGAGGACGTGGCGGCCCTCAGGACGAGGATCGAGGAGGGGACGCTCAAACCCAAGCCGAAATTCAAGTTCGACGTGGGGGACCATGTCAAGATCATCGACGGGCCCTTCACGAACTTCGACGGCATCGTCGACGAGGTGAAACCCGAAAAGGGGAAGCTCCGGGTGATCGTCAGCATCTTCGGGCGGTCCACCCCCGTTGAGCTCGATTTCATTCAGGTGGTCGAGCACTAGAAAGCGCTGCTTCGGCGCGGCGGATAACGATATCATCGGAAGACAGGGGATTTTTATGGCAAAGAAGGTCATCGCGAACATCAAGCTGCAGATTCAGGCCGGAAAGGCGACGCCGTCGCCTCCCATCGGTCCCGCCCTCGGCCAGCACGGCGTGAACATCATGGAGTTTTGCAAGGCCTATAACGCCATGACGGCCAAGCAGGAGGGGATGATCATCCCGGTGGTCATCACGGTTTACGCGGACCGTTCCTTCACCTTTGTCACCAAGACGCCGCCGGTATCGGTTCTTCTGAAGCAGGCCGCCAAGATCGCCAAGGGCGCGGGCGACCCCAAGCGGGAAAAGGTGGGTCAGGTGACGGCCAAGCAGGTGCGCGAGATCGCGGAGCTCAAGATGAACGATCTGAATGCCATCAATGTCGAAGGCGCTATCAAGACGATTGAGGGGACGGCCCGGTCCATGGGGATCGAGATCGTTTCCTAAGCCACAGGTTCGAGGTTTGATCATGTCCAACAGAGGGAAAAAATACCAGGAATCCAGAAAAAAGGCCGTGCCCGGCCAGCGCTACGCGCTGCGGGAGGCCCTCGGCATTCTCATGAACATGGGAAAGGCGAAGTTCGATGAAACCGTCGACGCCTCCATTCGTCTCGGTGTGGACCCGAAGCACGCGGACCAGATGGTCCGGGGCAGCGTGGCCCTGCCGCACGGGCTCGGAAAAGCCGTCCGGGTGCTTGTCTTCGCGAAGGGCGAGAAGGAAAAAGAAGCCCGGGAGGCAGGGGCCGATTTCGTCGGCTCCGACGATCTCATGGAGAAGATCAGGGGCGGCTGGCTGGACTTCGACCGTGTCGTGGCCACGCCGGACATGATGGCAAACGTCGGAAAACTGGGAAAGGTCCTGGGTCCCCGGGGACTCATGCCGAACCCCAAGGTCGGAACGGTGACCTTTGACGTGGGCAAGGTCGTCAAGGAGCTGAAAGCGGGAAAGGTGGAATTCCGGGTGGAGAAAGCGGGCATCGTCCATTCCCCCTTCGGGAAGGTGTCTTTCGGCGCGGACAAGCTCTATGATAATTTCATGGCCCTGATCGAAACGATCATCAAACTGAAACCGGCTTCGAGCAAAGGAACCTATCTCAAAACCATTTCACTCTCCACCACGATGGGGCCGGGTGTAAAGGTGGATCCCCTGGATATACGGAACATTTTGAAGTAGAGCCCCGGGCAAAAAATGGCCCATTAGGAGAAATTGCTTACAGAAGTCAGAGACAGCAGGTACGGGAAGTTTAAACGATTGCATCGGCCTGCCGAGACCTGGAGGGCAATCCGGACGGTCCTTTCCCGCGAGCGGGTTGGGAAGGGGCACCCCGGAGAGAGCTTTTCATGTTCAGCGGCCCGGCAGAAGGCTCACGGGTTTCGCACCGCGGCGGTCATCCATTCTTCCTGTATGGCGCTCTGACTTTTTAAATCGATCCCGATCCCCTGAAGGGGGCGGGGACCGTGAAAATTCAGAGTGAAAGGAGGTTAAGGGTTGGACAAACAGACAAAAGAGAAAACCATTGCCGAGCTTCAGGACAAGCTCAGGAAGGCGCAGCTGGCCATCCTCGCAGGCTACACCGGCATGAATGTCGAGAAGATCAACGCCCTTCGCAATGAGCTCCGCAAGGCCGGCACCGAGTTCCGGGTCATCAAGAACACCCTGTTCGGGATTGCCTCGGAGAAAACGGACTACGAAGGGTTGAAGGGTCATCTGCGGGGGCCTCTGGCCGTCGTGCTGACCTACGAAGACGTCGTGGCGCCGACCAAGATTCTGAGCGAGTTTGCCAAGAAGAACGCCGAATTGGACGTCAAGGTCGGCATGATGGGGGGGAAGCTCCTCGACCGCAAGCAGCTCGAGGCGCTGGCGAGCCTCCCCTCGAGGGAAGTGCTCATCGCGAAGCTCCTGTCCGTTTTCGTGGGCGCGCAGGCCTCCATGGTCCATGTGCTTGCCGCTGTGCCGAGAAGCCTCGTGCAGGTCCTGAACGCGTATCGCGAAAAGAGAGAAAAAGAAAACTAACCTACAGGAAGGGATGGAATCATGTCAGCGAAAATAACAAAGGAAGATGTGGTCAAGTTCATTGAGGGAATGACGGTTCTCGAGCTCTCCGAGCTCGTGAAGGAGCTGGAAGAAAAATTCGGCGTCTCGGCGGCCGCCCCGGTGGCCGTAGCCGCGGCGGCCCCCGGCGGCGCTGCTGCCGCTGCCGCTGCGGCGGAGGAGAAGACGGAATTCACCGTGATCCTCACCGGTTTCGGGGAGCAGAAGATCCAGGTGATCAAGGAGATCCGGGCCATCACCGGCCTGGGCCTCAAGGAGGCGAAGGATCTCGTGGACGGCGTGCCGAAGCCCGTGAAGGAAGGCATTCCCAAGGCGGAAGCCGAGGACATCAAGAAGAAGGTCGAAGCCGCCGGCGGTTCCGTGGAGATCAAGTAACCGGCCTGCGGAGCGCTACGGCGGCCTCCGGAAATAGGCCGGGAAATCCCCGGCGCCCGCGCGACGGGGGCCGGGGACCCGGGCCACAGGACCCCGCAGGGGGTCGGGACCAAAGCCATTCGAGGTTAAAGAACCCATGTTGGAATTTAGAAAGAATTTCAGCCGCATTCAAAAAATCATCGATATTCCCAACCTCATCGACATTCAGAAAAAGTCCTACGAGAAATTCCTGCAACGGGAAACCCCGTTCGAAAAGAGAGGGAATTTCGGTCTTCAGGGTGCTTTCAAGAGCATCTTCCCAATCTCCGATTTCAGCGGCAAGTGTTCGCTCGAATTCGTGAGCTACAAGATCGGGGATATCCGCTACGATGTCAAGGAGTGCCTCGCCAAGGGTCTCACCTATGCCGCACCGCTGAAAATCGTCGTGCGGCTCGTCGTGTTCGATTCCGACCGGGCGAGCGAGCAGAAGATCATCCGCGACATCAAGGAGCAGGAGATCTATTTCGGCGAGATTCCCCTGATGACGGAAAACGGAACGTTCATCGTCAACGGGACCGAGCGGGTCATCGTCAGCCAGCTCCACCGCTCACCCGGCATCTTCTACGATCACGACAAGGGCAAGACCCACGCCAGCGGCAAGCTCCTTTACTCCGCCCGCATCATCCCGATCCGGGGCTCCTGGCTGGACCTCGAATTCGACACCAAGGATCTCCTCTACGTGCGCATCGACCGCCGGCGGAAGATGCCCGTGACGATTCTGCTGAAAGCCATAGGGAACAGCGTCGAGGACACCCTGAACTATTTCTACAGTATCGAAAAGGTTTTCCTCGATGATCGCAAGGCCCACGTCCAGATCGGCGACTTCCTCCTCAACGAGAAGGCGCCCGAGGATATCGGCAAGGGCAGCGAGATCATCGTCAAGAAAGGGCGTAAAATCACGAAAGCCGCCCTCAAGCGCATCGAGGAACTGAAACTGGATCGGATCCCCGTCAACGACGAATATCTTATCAAGAAGGTCCTGGCCTCTCCCGTCAGGGACCCGGAATCCGGCGAGGTGCTCTTCCCCTGCAACCAGGAATTGACGGAGGAGCGGCTCTCCATCCTGAGGGAGAAGAAGGTCAAGGAGGTCCGGTTCATTCACCTGGACGAAGACCGGATGAACGCCTCCATTATGGAGACCCTGCTCGTCGACAAGGTGGAATCGGAGGAAGAGGCCATCATCGAGATCTACAGGCGGCTCCGGCCGAGCAACCCCCCCACGCCCGAGACGGCCCGCCGGTTCTTCAAGAGCCTCTTTTTCGATCCCGAGACCTACGACATTTCCGACGTGGGCCGCGTGAAGATGAACTACAAGCTTCACCTCGATGTGCCCGCCGATGTGACGAACCTTCGAAACGAAGACATCCTGGCGGCGGTCAAGTACCTCCTTAATCTCAAAAGCGGTGTCGGTGACTGCAGCGTGGACGACATCGATCACCTGGGCAACCGCCGGATCCGCTCCGTGGGGGAACTCATCGAAAACCAGTACCGCATCGGTCTCATCCGGATGGAGAGGGCGATCAAAGAAAAGATGAGCCTCCAGGACGTGGAGACCATGATGCCCCACGACCTGGTGAACGCAAAACCGGTCTCGGCCGTCGTCAACGAGTTTTTCGGCTCCAGCCAGCTGTCCCAGTTCATGGACCAGACGAACCCCCTTTCGGAGATCACCCACAAGCGGAGGCTCTCGGCCCTGGGCCCCGGCGGTCTAACGCGGGAGCGGGCGGGGTTCGAAGTGCGCGACGTGCACAACACCCACTACGGCCGGATCTGCCCCGTGGAGACGCCGGAAGGTCCGAACATCGGGCTGATCGTCTCGCTCAGCACCTACGCCCGGGTCAATGAGTTCGGGTTCATTGAAACGCCCTACCGGGTCGTGGAAAAAGGGCGGGTCCTCGACGAGATCAAATATCTGACGGCCATCGAGGAGGAAAAATTCATCATCGCCCAGGCCGACGCCGTGCTCGACGGCCGCGGGCGGTTCAAGGAGCAAATCATCTACGCCCGGAAGGGCGGTGAATTCGTCACGGTGGTGCCCGAGGAGGTCCAGCTCATGGACGTCTCGCCCAATCAACTCGTCAGTGTTGCCGCCGGGCTCATCCCCTTCCTCGAGCACGACGACGCCAACCGCGCGCTCATGGGCTCCAACATGCAGCGCCAGGCCGTCCCCCTCATGCGGCCGGAGACACCCCTCATCGGGACGGGGATGGAGTCCGTCGTGGCCAGGGACTCCGGCGCCGTGATCACGGCAAAGCGTTCCGGTGTCGTGGAGAGTGTCGACGCCGCGAGAATCGTCATCAAGTCCGACGACGGCGAGAAAACCACCTTCGACACCGGCGTGGATATCTACAACATGATCAAGTATCAGCGAACCAACCAGGACACCTGCTTCAACCACAAACCCATCGTGACCAAGGGGGAGCGCGTCAAGCGGGGCGACATCATTGCCGACGGCCCGGCGACGGACAACGGGGAGCTGGCCCTCGGCCGGAACGTCATGGTCGCCTTCATGTCCTGGGGCGGGTACAATTACGAAGACTCCATCCTGGTGAGCGAGCGCATCGTCAAGGAGGACATCTACACCTCCATCCACATCGAGGAATTCGAGACGATGGCCCGTGACACGAAGCTCGGGAAAGAAGAAATCACCCGGGACATCCCCAACGTGGGCGAGGATGCCCTGAGGAACCTCGACGAGAGCGGCATCGTCCGCATGGGCGTCTCCGTGAGGCCCGGCGACATCCTTGTCGGCAAGATCACGCCCAAGGGCGAGACCACGCTGTCGCCCGAGGAAAAGCTGCTCAGGGCCATCTTCGGCGAAAAAGCCGGTGACGTCCGTGACACCTCCCTGCGCGTGCCCCCCGGCGTGGAGGGGACGGTCATCGACGCGAAGATCTTCACCCGGAAGGGGGCGGAGAAGGATCAGCGGTCCCAGACGATCGAGGAAGAGGAAACCGAAAGCATTCACAAGGACCGGGATGACGAGATCCGGATCATCACCGACACCGTCAAGAGCAAGATCGTGAAGCTCCTCAAGGGGAAAGTCTCGGCCTCCCGGCTGATGGATGCCAAGAAAAAGAAGGTCCTGCTCAAGAAAAACGAGGTCATCAACGAAGAGGTCCTCTCCGGGGTCCCCTTCAAGTACTGGAAGGAGATCTCGCTCCTCAAGGAGGAAACCCTGGAGCAGAATCTCCGGATGATGTTTGAAAACCTTGAGCGGAAAATCGAGCTTGTGGAGACCTTCTTCGACGAGAAGGTCGACAAACTGCGCATGGGCGATGAGCTGCCGCCGGGTGTCATCAAACTCGTCAAGGTCTACGTGGCCATCAAGCGAAAGCTCTCCGTGGGTGACAAGATGGCGGGCCGACACGGCAACAAGGGTGTTCTCTCCAGGATTCTGCCCGAGGAGGACATGCCCTTCTTCGCCGACGGCATCCCCGTGGACATCATTCTCAACCCGCTGGGCGTTCCTTCCCGTATGAACGTCGGGCAGATTCTCGAGACGCACCTCGGGTGGGCCGCCCGCGGTCTGGGCGAAAGGATCAACGCCATCATCGAGAAGAAATTCAGCGTCGAGGGAATCCGGCGGGAGCTCAAGAGCATCTATACGTCGCAGGAATTCAACAAGTACGTCGACGGCGCTACCGAACGGGAGCTCCGCAGGTTCATCGGCCGGCTGAAGAAAGGGATCCCCATCGCCACTCCCGTCTTCGACGGCGCCCGCGAGGAGCAGATTCGGGGCATGCTCGAAGCCGCCGAACTTCCCCTGTCGGGACAGACCATCCTCTTCGACGGCCGGACGGGGGAACCCTTCGACCAGAACGTGACGGTCGGGATGATCTACATGCTGAAACTGCACCACCTCGTGGACAACAAGATTCACGCGCGCTCCATCGGACCTTATTCCCTGGTGACGCAGCAGCCCCTGGGCGGCAAGGCCCAGTTCGGCGGCCAGCGGCTGGGGGAGATGGAGGTCTGGGCGATGGAGGCTTACGGCGCCGCTCACACGCTGCAGGAATTCCTGACCGTGAAGTCCGACGACGTGGCCGGCAGAACCCGGATCTACGAGGCCATCGTCAAGGGCGAACATACCCTGGAACCCGGCCTGCCGGAGTCCTTCAGCGTCCTCGTCAAGGAGTTACAGAGCCTCTGCCTGGATGTGGAACTCGTGGAAAAATAATAGAAACCAGGCACCAGGCGTCAGGCATCAGGTGAGGAGGAAGCCTGAAGCCCAATGCCTGATGCCTGAAATAAAAGGAGAAGCAATCCGTGGAAGACATCTACAGCTTTTTTGAAAAACCGAAGGACCCGGTTCGCTTCAACGCGATGCGGATGTCCATTGCGTCCCCGGAGAAGATCCTTTCCTGGTCGCACGGCGAGGTCAAAAAGCCCGAAACGATCAATTACCGGACCTTCAAACCGGAGAGAGACGGCCTTTTCTGTGCCAAGATCTTCGGTCCCGTCAAGGACTACGAGTGTCTCTGCGGGCGTTACAAGCGTATGAAGCACCGCGGGGTGGTCTGCGAGAAGTGCGGCGTCGAGGTGATCCAGTCCAAGGTCCGCCGGGAGAGGATGGGCCACATTGCCCTCGCCGCACCGGTGGCTCACATCTGGTTCCTCAAGAGTCTGCCGAGCCGCATCGGCAACGTGCTGGACCTTTCGCTGAAGGAACTCGAGAAGGTGCTCTATTTCGAGTCGTGGATCGTGTTGGATCCCAAGAACACGCCGCTTCGGAAAAAGGAACTCCTGTCGGAGGAGCGTTACATCGAGTCTAGGGAGAAATACGGTGCCGACGGGTTTGTCGCGGGCATCGGCGCCGAGGCCGTCCGGAAACTCCTCGAGGAAATGAACCTCGAATCGCTCAACGCCGAGCTCCGGGCGGAACTGGCGGAAGCCTCGTCGGACACCAAGCGCAAGAAGCTCATCAAACGGCTCCGCGTCATCGAGGCGCTCCAGCGGTCGGAAAACAAACCCGAGTGGATGATCCTCGCCGTTCTACCCGTCATCCCGCCCGACCTCAGGCCCCTGGTCCCCCTCGAAGGCGGCCGGTTCGCCACCTCCGACCTCAATGATCTCTATCGGCGCGTGATCAACCGCAACAACCGGCTCAAACGCCTCATGGAGCTCAACGCCCCGGAGATCATCATCCGCAACGAGAAGCGCATGCTCCAGGAGGCCGTGGATGTCCTCTTCGACAACGGCAGGCGCGGCCGGGCCATCACGGGTTCCAACAAACGACCCCTGCGGTCGCTCTCCGACATGCTCAAGGGGAAGCAGGGCCGGTTCCGCCAGAACCTGCTCGGCAAACGCGTGGACTACTCCGGACGATCCGTCATCACCGTCGGCCCCGACCTCCGCCTCCACCAGTGCGGGCTCCCGAAGAAGATGGCCCTGGAGCTCTTCAAGCCTTTCATTTACAACCGCCTCGAACAGAAAGGCTACGTCACGACGGTGAAGAGCGCCAAGAAAATGGTCGAGCGGGAAACGCCGGAGGTCTGGGACGCCCTGGACGAAGTGGTGCGCGAGTACCCCGTGTTGCTCAACCGTGCGCCGACCCTTCACCGGCTCGGGATCCAGGCCTTCGAACCCATTCTCATCGAGGGCAAGGCCATCCAGCTCCACCCCTTGGTCTGCACGGCTTTCAACGCCGACTTCGACGGCGACCAGATGGCGGTCCACGTTCCGCTTTCCATCGAGGCCCAGGTGGAAGCCCGGGTGCTCATGATGTCGACCAACAACATCCTCTCGCCGGCTCACGGCAAGCCCATCATCGTGCCGAGCCAGGACATCGTTCTGGGGATTTACTACATGACAAGGTCCCGGACGGGCGCGAAGGGGGAAGGCATGGTCTTCTCCGATACCGACGAAGTCCGGCGTGCCTTCGATGCCGGCGAGGCGTCCCTCCACGCGAGGGTCAAGGTGCGCATGAACGGCTCCCTGAAAGAGACGACGGTGGGCCGGGTGATCCTCTATGAAATCATGCCCCCCGACATTCCCTTCGATGTCATCAACAAGGTGATGAACAAGAAGGAACTGGCCAACCTCATCGACTTCTGTTACCGAAGCTGCGGCGACAAGGCGACGGTCCTCCTGACGGACCGACTGAAGGACCTGGGTTTCCGGTACGCCACCGCCTCCGGTGCGTCCATTTCTATCGAGAACATGGTGATCCCGGAGATCAAGAAGGACATCATCACGAAGGCGGACAAGGACGTCCTGGAGGTCCAGAAGCAGTACATGGACGGGCTCATCACCGACGGTGAGCGTTACAACAAGGTCATCGACATCTGGGCCCAGGCCACTGAGCGGGTTGCCGACGCCATGCTCACCAGTATCGGGACCCAGGAAGTGGCATCGACGGAGGGCAAGAAGAAAGTCGAGAGCTTCAACCCCATCTACATGATGGCCGACTCCGGTGCGAGAGGCAGCGCCGCCCAGATCCGGCAGCTCGCCGGCATGAGGGGCCTCATGGCCAAGCCCTCCGGGGAAATCATCGAGACCCCCATCACGGCCAATTTCAGGGAGGGCCTCACGGTGCTGCAGTACTTCATCTCCACCCACGGCGCGCGCAAGGGGCTTGCCGACACGGCCCTCAAGACGGCCAATTCCGGCTACCTCACCCGCCGGCTTGTCGACGTGGCCCAGGACTGCATCGTGACGGAAGAGGATTGCAAAACGATGGACGGCCTTTTTGTCCAGGCCCTCATGGAGGGCGGGGAGATCATCGAAACGGCCGGGGAGCGGGTGCTCGGCAGGGTGGCCCTTGACGACATCAAAGACCCCTTCACCGGGGAGGTTCTGGTGAAGGCCAACGAGGAGATTGACGAGACCCTGGCGGACCGGATTGACCACGCCGGGATCGAGAGGGTCCAGATCCGATCGGGGCTCACCTGCAAATCCCGCTACGGCGTCTGTGCCCGGTGCTACGGTCGCGATCTATCCCACGGGCATCTCGTGAACATCGGCGAGGCCGTTGGGATCATCGCGGCGCAGTCCATCGGGGAGCCGGGGACGCAGCTGACCATGAGAACCTTCCACATCGGCGGGACGGCGAAGTTCGAGGAGCACTCCACGCTCGAGGCGCGGCACGACGGAACCATCCGGTTCGTGAACTTCACCCCCGTGAAGGGCCGGGAGGGAACCCTTGTCGTCATGAGCCGCAACGGCGAAGTCCACGTCCTCGATGATCAGGAAAGAAGCCGCGGCAAGTACCCCGTACCCTTCGGTGCTCACCTGAAGGTCAGGGAAGGGAAACAGGTCAAACGCGGTGACCGCATCGCAGAATGGGATCCCTTCTCAATCCCCATCCTCTCCGAAGTGGACGGGACGGTCAAGTTCGGGGACATCATCGAGGGAAGGACGGTCCAGGAACAGGTGGACGAGGTGACGGGGCTTTCGAGAAAGGTGGTCATGGATTTCTCCGATCCCGATCTGCGTCCGAGGATCTCCATCAAGGACAAGGAAGGGAAGACGGCCCGGATTGCCGCCACGCACAGTTTCGCCCGGTATCTTCTCTCCGTCGGCGTCAACATTGTCGTCTCCGAGGGGGACAAGGTTTTTGCCGGCGACATCATCGCCAAGATCCCGAGGGAGACGACGAAGACCAAGGACATCACCGGCGGCCTCCCCAGGGTGGCGGAGCTTTTCGAGGCACGGAAACCCAAGGAGTTCGCCGTGATAGCCGAGATCGACGGAAGCGTCGCCTTCGGGAAGGACGTCAAGGGGAGGCGTCGGCTCGTCGTGACGCCAGAATTGGGGGAGAAGAAGGAATATCTGATCCCCAAGGGCAAACACATCACCGTCCAGGAGGGCGACCGGGTCCAGGCCGGCGACCCCCTCATGGACGGAGCGAGCAACCCCCATGACCTCCTGACGATCAAGGGTGAGAAAGAGCTTGCCCGTTATCTCGTCGACGAGGTGCAGGAGGTTTACCGCCTCCAGGGCGTCAAGATCAACGACAAACACATCGAGATTATCGTGCGGCAGATGCTCCGTCGGGTGAGAGTCAGCGACCCCGGGGATACCATTTTCCTGTCCGACGAGCAGGTCGAAAAGGTCCGGTTCCAGGAGGAAAACGAACGGGTTCTCGCAAAGGGGGGACGCCCCGCCGTGGGAGAGCCGGTGCTTCTGGGGATTACCAAGGCCTCGCTCAGCACCCAGAGCTTCATCTCGGCGGCCTCCTTCCAGGAGACGACCCGGGTGCTCACCGAAGCGGCCCTGGCCGGCAAGACGGACTATCTGCGCGGGATTAAAGAGAATGTCATCATGGGGCGGCTCATCCCAGCGGGCACCGGGCTTCCCGTTTACAAGAAGCTCGGCATCCAGGTGGAGGGTGAGGAAGAAGAGCGAAAACTTGTTGAGAAAAACCTTGACATAGAAGCCGCAAATTGATACTAAACTGAGCTTTCGTCGCCACCCGTTTGGGTGGTGAAATCCTGATGTTGGAGGCGAAATGCCGACGATCAACCAGTTGATCCGGAAGGGCAGAAAAAAGATGGTGAGAAAGACGCAAGCGCCAGCCCTGGTTTCCTCACCGCAGCGGCGCGGGGTCTGCGTGCGGGTGTACACCACCACCCCCAAGAAACCCAACTCCGCCCTCCGTAAAGTAGCGAGGGTTCGTCTGACGAGCGGATACGAAGTGTCGTCCTATATTCCCGGTATCGGCCATAACCTCCAGGAGCACTCCGTGGTCCTGGTTCGGGGCGGCCGAGTCAAGGATCTGCCGGGTGTTCGCTATCACATCGTACGGGGGACCCTGGATGCCGTCGGGGTTCAGGACCGGAAACAGAGCCGGTCCAAGTACGGGACGAAAAAGTCCAGTTAATCAGGGATTTTAGAATGCCGAGAAGAAGAGTTATAGCCAAGCGAAAGATAACGCCGGATGCCAAATACGGCAGCGAACTCGTGGCCAAGTTTGTCAACTGCCTGATGAAAAAGGGCAAGCGAAGCACCGCGGAGGGGATTCTCTACGGGGCCTTCAGTGTAATCGAGAAGCGGGCGAAGGAAGCCCCCCTGGCGGTCTTCGAGAAGGCCGTGGGCAATGTCAAACCCGTGATCGAAGTTCGTTCGAGACGGGTGGGCGGGGCGACGTACCAGGTCCCGACGGAAGTGGCCCCCTCGAGAAGGCTCGCTCTGGCCATGCGATGGCTGATTCTCCATGCCCGGGCCCGCTCCGAGAAGATGTTGAAGGAAAAACTCGCCGGCGAGTTCATCGACGCGGCCAACAACCGCGGCGCCTCGATCAAGAAGAAAGAGGATGTTCACAAGATGGCGGAGGCCAACAAGGCCTTTGCCCATTATCGATTCTAACGCTCTTTTAAAAGTTACTGGACCTTGAGACGTGGCTCGGGAGATTCCCCTATCGCACATCCGTAATATCGGCATCATGGCCCACATCGACGCCGGGAAGACCACCCTGACCGAGCGAATCCTGTACTACACGGGGATCTCCTACAAGATGGGCGAAGTCCACGACGGCACCGCCGTCATGGACTACATGGAGCAGGAACAGGAGCGGGGCATCACCATCACCTCCGCGGCCACGGCCTGTTCGTGGAAAGATCACCGGATCAATATCATCGACACGCCGGGCCATGTGGACTTCACGATCGAGGTGGAACGGTCCCTCCGTATTCTGGACAGCGCCGTGGCCCTTTTCAGCGCCGTGGAAGGCGTGGAACCCCAGTCCGAAGCGGTCTGGCGGCAGGCGGACAAATACCGGGTGCCGCGCATCGCCTTCGTCAACAAGATGGACCGCGTGGGTGCCGACTTCATGCGCGTTGTGGCGGCCATCCGGGACCGCCTGGGAGCGAATCCTGTCCCCGTCCAGATCCCCATCGGCTCGGAGGATAAGTTCACCGGCGTGGTGGACCTCATTCGCATGGAGGCCGTCACCTACGACAGGGATGTCAAGGGCACCGATTATTCCGTGGGTCCCATTCCCCCGGAGCTTCTGGAAGAGGCAGCGAAGCAGCGCGACAAAATGATCGAGTCCATCTCCGATCTGGATGAGGACTTGATGCAGAAATATTTGAATGAACACGCTCTTTCACAAGAAGAAATCGTAGGCGCCATCCGAAAGCTGACCCGTTCCATGAAGGTCATCCCCGTCCTCTGCGGCGCGGCCTTCAAGAACAAGGGCATTCAGCTCCTGCTGGACGCGGTGGTTGCTTTCGCGCCTTCACCGCTGGACATGCCGCCGGTGGTTGGAAAGGACATCCGATCGACGGACCGCGATATCGTGCGGGAGGTATCCGATGACGCGCCCTTTGCCGCCCTGGCCTTCAAGATCCTGACGGATCCCTTCGTGGGACAGCTCACATTTTTCCGGATGTACTCGGGCGTTCTCAGAGCGGGCTCGTACGTCTACAACGCCTCGAAGGACAGGCGGGAGAGGGTCGGACGCCTTCTGAAGATGCACGCCGACAAGCGGGAGGACATCAAGGAGGCCCGAACCGGGGACATCGTCGCCGCCGTGGGGCTGAATTACACGACCACGGGGGACACGCTCTGCGATCAGGATCACCCCCTGAAGCTCGAAACGCTGGAATTTCCTGAGCCCGTTATCGCGATTGCCATCGAACCCAAGACGAAGGCCGACGAAGAGAAGATGAACGTGGCGCTCCAGAAGATCGCGCGGGAGGACCCCTCATTCAGTGTCCGGGTAGATCGGGAAACGGGCCAGACGCTCATCTCGGGCATGGGGGAGCTCCACCTGGAGATCATCGTGGACCGGCTCTCCAGGGAGTCCGGCCTCGGGGCCAACATCGGAAACCCCCAGGTGGCCTACAAGGAGACGATCCGCAAGCCGGTGCGGGCGGAGGGAAGATACGTCAGGCAGTCCGGCGGCCGCGGGCAGTACGGCCACGTCTGGATCGAAATTGAGCCCAACGAGCCGGGCCGGGGACTGACCTTCGAAAACAAGATTATCGGCGGTGTCATCCCGAAGGAGTTCATCCCGGCCGTGGGCAAGGGCATCCAGGAGGCCATGGAAGAAGGGGTGCTGGCCGGCTACCCGATGGTGGACCTGAAGGTCCGACTCGTGGATGGCTCCTTTCACGAAGTGGATTCTTCGGAAATAGCTTTCAAGATCGCCGCGTCCATGGCGCTCAAAAACGGCGCCAAACGCGGCCACCCGGTCCTGCTGGAGCCGATGATGTCCGTGGAGGTCGTGGTCCCCAAGGAATACCTGGGGGACGTGATCGGGAACCTGACCGCCCGGCGGGGCAAGATTGTCAGCATCGAGTCCCGGCCGGGTTCCGAGGCCGTCAACGCGGAAGTACCGCTCGCCGAGATGTTCGGGTACGCGACGGACCTGAGGTCGAAAACCCAGGGGCGGGCCACCTACTCCATGCAGTTTCTCTGCTACAACGCCGTATCGGGGGAGCTGGCGAAGGAGGTCATCCAGAGGAGAACAACCGACACAGGGGGAAAAAAGAAATAACAATTGATTCATCTTTTTGATCGCAAGGAGGTAGATGGAGATGGCTAAGAAAAAATTCGAGAGGACAAAGCCGCACGTAAACATCGGGACAATCGGGCACGTCGATCACGGAAAGACCACATTGACCGCTGCCATTACCAAGCACCTCTCCAAGAAAGGTATGGCGCAGTTCTATTCATTCGACATGATTGACAACGCGCCCGAGGAAAAGGAACGGGGCGTGACGATCAACGTTGCCCACGTGGAGTATGAGACGGCGAAGCGCCATTACGCGCACGTGGATTGCCCCGGGCACTCGGACTACATCAAGAACATGATCTCCGGTGCTGCCCACATGGACGGCGCCATCCTGGTCGTCGCCGCGTCGGAAGGCCCCATGCCGCAGACGAGAGAGCACATCCTCCTTGCAAGACAGGTTCAGGTCCCCGCCATGGTTGTTTTCCTCAACAAGGTCGACCTCGTCGATGACCCCGAGCTGCTCGATCTCGTCGAGCTCGAGCTCCGGGAGCTCCTGAGCAAGTACGAGTTCCCCGGGGACAAGACCCCGATCATCCGGGGTTCTGCTCTCAAGGCCCTCGAGACGGACGATGTCAATTCCCCCGACGCGAAGTGTGTTTTCGAACTGATGGACGCCGTCGATGCCTACGTTCCTGAGCCTGTTCGCGATCTGGACAAGCCTTTCCTCATGCCCATCGGTGATGTGTTCAGCATCTCCGGCCGCGGGACCGTCGTGACGGGCCGGGTGGATCGCGGCATCATCAAGGTCGGCGAGGAAGTGGAGGTCGTCGGCATCCGGCCGACCTTCAAGACGGTCTGCACCGGTGTCGAGATGTTCCGAAAGACCCTCGACGAGGGCCGCGCCGGTGACGACATCGGCGTACTCCTCCGGGGAACCAAGCGGGAAGAGGTGGAAAGAGGCCAGGTGGTGGCCAAACCGGGTTCCATCACGCCTCACACGAAGTTCAAGGCGTCGGTCTACGTCCTGACGAAAGAGGAGGGCGGGCGTCACACGCCTTTCTTCAGCGGCTACCGGCCCCAGTTCTATTTCAGAACGACGGACGTGACGGGAGTGGTGACCCTCCCCGAGGGTGTCGAGATGGTCATGCCCGGTGACAACGTGGGCATGGAAATCCATCTCATCACGCCCATTGCCATGGAGCAGGGGCTTCGGTTCGCCATCCGGGAAGGCGGGAAAACCGTCGGCGCCGGCGTGGTGGCTCAGATTATCGAGTAAATTCATCTTCGAGTAAGCGGGACATGGCTGATCAAAAAATAAGAATTCGACTGAAGGCGTACGACTACAAGTTACTCGATCGGTCCGCGGAAGACATCGTGGACACGGCGAAGAGAACGGGGGCGCGCGTGGCGGGCCCTATTCCGCTTCCGACGGTTATCAACAAGTACTGCGTGAACCGTTCTCCCCACGTGGACAAGAAATCCCGGGAGCAGTTCGAGATTCGGACCCACAAACGACTCATCGACATCATCGAACCGACACAGGCCACCGTTGATGCCCTCATGAAACTGGATCTCTCCGCCGGCGTCGATGTCGAAATCAAGCTGTAGGGAAACCGCAAACATGGAGATGGATTTGGTCGCTGAGTCCGTCTCCTGTTTTTTTGATTTTCTGTGAGATTGCAGGGCTTATGGGAACAGGATTGATTGGCAAGAAACTGGGCATGACGCAGGTCTTCGGCGACGATGGCGTGGCCGTGCCGGTCACGGTGATCGAGGCCGGGCCCTGTGTCGTGATGCAGAAAAAAACGCAGACGACCGACGGATACGATGCCGTCCAGCTGGCCTTCGGGCGGAAGAAACAGAAAAACGTGACCAAACCCCTTCAGGGACATCAGAACAAGGTCAACAAGGGCTTCTTCCGGGTGCTCCGTGAATTCAGGATTCCGGATCCCGACGCGTTCGAGCTGGGCCAGGAATTGACGGCCGGGATCTTTGAGGTCGGCGACTTTGTGGATGTCACGGGGACGACGAAGGGCCGCGGGTTCGCCGGCGGCGTCAAGCGTCACGGGTTCCGGGGCGGCAGGGCCTCCCACGGCTCCATGTTCCACCGCGCCCCCGGTTCCATCGGGGCGAGCGCCTATCCCTCCCGGGTCTTCAAGGGGAAGCGGCTGCCGGGTCACATGGGCGACAAGCGGAAAACGGTCCAGAACCTCCGGGTCGTCGGAGTGAGAGCGGAGAACAACGTGATCCTGGTCAAGGGAGCCGTCCCGGGCAGCAAGAACGGGATCGTCCTGATTCGCAAGGCGGTCAAGAAATCCTGAAGGTCAAAAAACCTGGAGCGTGTCGGACATGCCGGTTTTAGCAGTATACGATATCGATAGAAACAAGGTCTCCGAAGTGGAGCTCCGCAAGGACATTTTCGGGGCGGAAGTCAAAAGGGACCTCATCTACGACGTGGTGAGGATGCAGCTTGCCGGCCGCAGGGCCGGGACCCACTCGACGAAGCGACGCGGGGAGGTCAAAGGCGGCGGTCGCAAGCCCTGGCGCCAGAAGGGCACGGGCCGGGCCCGTGTGGGCACGATCCGGTCTCCCCTGTGGCGCGGCGGCGGCATCGTCTTCGGCCCCCACCCCCGGGATTATGCCTATGCCGTTCCCAAGAAGACGAGAAGGGCGGCGCTCATCTCGGCGCTCAGCATGAAGGTCAACGAAGAGAAGATCCTGATTCTCAAGGATTTCCCGATGGCCGGGATCAAGACCAAGGCGTTCAAGGAGGTTCTGGATCGTTTCGGGCTCAAAAAGACCCTCTTTGTGCTGGCTGAAGCGTCCCCCGTCCTGGAAAAATCCTCGAGGAACCTGAGGGACGTGAAGATGATGCGGTCGGAGGGGATCAACGTCTATGATCTCCTGAAGTACGACCACCTGGTTCTCATGGAACCCTCCATCAAAATGATAGAAGAGGCGTTGTCGGCATAATGGAAATCTATCAGGTCATCAAGCGACCGCTCGTGACGGAGAAGACCACGCTCGCCAGGGAGGCGAACAAATACCACTTTGAAGTGGACCGGCGAGCCAACAAGATCGAGATCGGCCAGGCCGTGGAGAAACTCTTCAAGGTCAAGGTCGTCAACGTCAGGACCATGAATATGGCCGGAAAGAAAAAGCGGGTGGGGCGGGTCATGGGCCGGAAACGCGACTGGAAAAAGGCCATCGTCACCCTGGCTCCCGGCAGCAGCATCGAGATTTTCCAGAAAGTGTAAGGACATTTTAACATGGCAATCAAGAAATATAAACCGACGTCACCGGGCAGACGTTTCCAGACGGGGTTCGCCTTCGACGAGGTGACCAAGACGGTACCGGAAAAAAGCCTCCTGCGCCCCCTGAAGAGGACGGGCGGCAGGAACAACCACGGCCGGGTGACCTGCTGGCACATGGGGGGCGGCCACAAGCGAAAGTACCGGCTCATCGATTTCAGGCGTGACAAGAGGGACGTGGAAGCCGTGGTCAAAAGCATCGAATACGATCCGAACCGGTCCTCCCGTATCGCCCTTCTCCATTACCGGGACGGGGAGAAACGCTATATCCTCGCGCCGGTCGCCATGGCCGTGGGCGACGTGGTCGTCAGCAGCGACTATGCCGACATCAAGCCGGGCAACACCATGCCGCTTCGCAACATTCCCATGGGATCCCTCATTCACAACCTGGAACTCAAGGTGGGCAAAGGGGCCCAGATGATCCGCTCCGCGGGAACCTACGGGCAGATCATGGCGAAAGAGGGTGCCTACGCCCAGGTTCGCCTTCCGTCGGGGGAGGTCAGGAAGATTTTCCTGGACTGCAAAGCTACGGTCGGACAGGTGGGCAACATCGAGCATGAAAACATCAGCATCGGCAAGGCCGGACGGAACCGATGGCTGGGCAAAAAACCGCACACCCGCGGGGTCGTCATGAACCCGATCGATCACCCCATGGGCGGCGGTGAAGGGAAATCCTCGGGCGGTCGTCATCCCTGTACGCCCTGGGGTGTGCCCACGAAGGGATACAAGACGAGAAAGAACAAAACGACCGACAAATACATCGTCAAGAAGAGGGGTTAAGCGGTGGCGCGTTCGATTAAAAAAGGTCCTTACGTGGAGGAAAAACTTCTGGAGAAAGTCAGACGGGCGGAGGCTTCGGGCGACCGCAGTGTCATCAAAACCTGGTCCCGCCGGTCGACGGTCGTACCGGAACTGATCGGGTTCACCTTTGCCGTTCATAACGGCAAGAAATTCATCCCCGTCTTCGTCACGGAAAACATGGTGGGGCATAAAATGGGCGAATTCGCTCCCACGAGGACTTTCTACAGTCACGCGGGGGATCGCAAGTCCAAAGTGAAGAAGTAAAGGCAGGTTTCGAGGAACCATGGAAACAAGAGCTGTGGCCAGATTTGTTCGTGTTTCACCCCAGAAAGTGAGGCTGGTGGTGGATCTGATCAGGGGCAAGAAGGTCGAGGAGGCGGATCGCGTGCTCGCGTTCACGCGCAAGCGCGCGGCCGGGATGGTCCGGAAGGTCCTGAAGTCCGCGCTGGCCAATGCCACGAACAACCCCAACATCGATGAAAAAATACTGTACGTCAAGGATGTCTACGTGGATCAGGGGGCTTCTTGGAGGCGATGGAGGGCCAGGGCCATGGGACGGGCAGCCCAGATCAAAAAGAGAACGAGCCACATCACCGTGGTCCTTGCAGAGTAGTCACATTGAGGGAGGTGGAGATTTGGGTCAGAAGGTCAATCCGATCAGTTTGAGATTGGGCATCGTCAAGACATGGGGTTCAAAGTGGTTTTCCGAGAAGAACTTCAAGGAACTTCTTCATCAGGACATCGAAATCCGGAAGTACATCAAGGAAAAGCTTTACCATGCCGGCATATCCAAGGTGGAGCTCGAGAGGGCCGCTGACAAAGCCAAGATCAACATCCACGCCGCCCGTCCTGGCATCATCATCGGGAAAAAGGGGGCTGAAATCGAGAAACTGAAGAAAGACATCGAAGCCATCACGAAAGGGGAGGCCATCATCAATATCCTCGAGGTGCGAAAGCCGGAAATCGATGCGCAACTCGTGGCTGAAAACGTGGCCCTGCAGCTCGAAAGGAGGGTCGCCTTCCGGCGGGCCATGAAAAAGGGCGTGCAGTCCGCCCTGAAGTTCGGCGCCAAGGGCATACGGATCACCTGCGCGGGGAGACTCGGCGGCGCGGAGATGTCGAGGACGGAGTGGTACCGGGAAGGAAAGGTTCCGCTTCACACGCTGAGGGCGGATATCGATTACGGCCTGGCCGAGGCCCGGACGACCTACGGCGTGATCGGCGTCAAAGTGCTCATCTATCACGGCGACGTCCTGCCGGACAAAAAGAGCACCGTGGCCTGAGGATTCCGGAGAGCCCGGGTTGAAGAGGAGTTCATGACAGCATGTTGACACCAAAAAGGGTTAAATACCGCAAAATGCAGAAGGGCCGGATGGGCGGCAAGGCCATCAAGGGATGCCATGTGGAATTCGGCACCTACGGTCTCCAGGCCACGGAGCCCGGGCGGATCACGGCGCAGCAGATCGAAGCAGCCCGTATCGCCATGACCCGCCACATCAAGCGAGGCGGACGGATCTGGATACGGATCTTCCCCCACAAGTCCTTCACGAAGAAGCCGGCGGAAACGCGTATGGGAAAGGGCAAAGGCGCACCGGAGGGGTGGGCCGCCTTCGTGAAACCCGGGACGGTGATGTACGAGATGGAGGGCGTGACCCTGGACGTGGCCCGCGAGGCCTTCCGGCTGGCCGCCCACAAACTGCCCGTGGGCACGAAATTCGTCTCGAGGAATTTGTTTGATGAAGATTAAAGAGATAAGGGATCTCAGCGTCGATGAGCTGAAACAGAAGGAACGGGACCTGGTGGATGAACTGTTCCGCTTGAAGGTCAGGCACGCCACCGGCCAACTGGATTCTTCGGCCGTCATGAAGAGTGTGAAAAAAGACATCGCCCGCATCAAGACCATTTTGAAGGAAAGGGAGATTCGAGGTTAGGTATGGTGTCACGGGGCAATAGGAGGACCATTCAGGGCTGGGTCGTCAGCAACAAGATGGACAAGACCGTTGTGGTCCGATCAGAGCGGAAGGTCAAGCATACGGCATTCCACAAGTATATCCGGAAGATCACGAAGTACAAGGCCCACGACGAGAAGAATGCCTGCGGCGTCGGAGACAAGGTCCTCATCGAAGAAACCCGCCCTCTGAGCCGGGACAAGCGGTGGAGGGTCAGGAAGATTCTGGAGAAGGCGAAGTAATCCCCGCCCGGGGCCGGAACAGCCGGCAGTGCGATCGGAGTGTTGAACCATGATACAGATGCGAACCATATTGAACGTGGCGGACAATTCCGGGGCGAAGAGGGTCAGCTGCATCGGCGTGCTCGGCGGCTCGCGAAAGCGCTATGCCACGGTGGGGGATGTCATCACGGTCTCGGTGAAGGAGGCGATTCCCAATTCGAAGGTCAAGAAGGGGGAAGTCATGCGGGCCGTGGTGGTGAGGACCGTCAAGGAAGTCAGGCGCCTCGACGGGTCCTTCCTCAAGTTCGACGATAATTCCGTGGTGCTCATCAATAACCAGATGGAGCCCGTCGGAACGCGCATCTTCGGCCCCGTGGCCCGGGAACTGCGGGCGAAGCAGTTCATGAAAATCATCTCCCTTGCGCCGGAGGTTATCTGAACCGGAGGTCATAGAGGAAGGAACTCGAGGGATTGCAATGCAGAAGGTCAAGCTGAAAAAAGGGGATGTCGTGAAGGTTCTGGCCGGCAAGGAGCAGGGAAAGTCCGGCAAAATCCTGAAATTCTCCAAGGACAGGACGCGGGCCTTCGTCGAGAAGCTCAGCATGGTCAAGAAACACACGCGACCCGACGCGAAGGGGAAAGGGGGCATCATGGAGAAGGAAGGGGCCATCCACCTGTCCAACCTGGCCCTGATCTGCCGCAAGTGCGACGGTGCGGCCCGTGTCGGATACCGGCAGCTGGATGACGGCCGGAGGGTCCGCGTTTGTAGAAAGTGCAAAGAGATGCTTGATGAGTAAGCCGAGGAACGAACCATGGCAAGACTGAGAGAACATTACAGCAAAACCGTTGTCCCCGAGATGATGAAGAAGTTCAAATACAAGAATGTCATGGAGGTCCCACGGCTGGAGAAGATCATCCTGAACATGGGCGTGGGCGAAGCCATCCAGAACATCAAGATTCTCGACGGCGCCGTCCAGGAACTCGCCATGATATCGGGGCAGAAGCCGGTCATCACGAAGGCGAAGAAGTCGATCGCCACCTTCAAGCTTCGCAAGGGAATGCCCATCGGCTGTACCGTGACGCTCAGAAAGGAGCGGATGTACGAATTCTATGATCGGCTGGTGAACGTGGCGCTGCCGAGAATCCGGGACTTCAGGGGCATCCCCCCCGACTCCTTCGACGGTCGGGGAAATTTCGCCATGGGGGTCCGGGAGCAGTTCATCTTCCCGGAGATCGAATATGACAAGATCGAGAAAGTCAAAGGCCTGAACATCGTTGTCGTGACGACGGCGAAAACGGACGATGAAGCGAGGCAATTGCTTTCCCTCATGGGCATGCCCTTCAGGAGCTAGCCCTTAACGGTGTGGATGGAGGATAAGACTTGGCCAAGAAATCCCTGATTGCAAAAACGAAGAGAACCAAGAAATTCAAGGTCAGAGACTACAATCGCTGTCCACTCTGCGGCAGGCCCCGGGCTTACTACCGCAAGTTCGACATGTGCAGGCTCTGCCTGAGAAAATTTGCGTCCCAGGGGCAGATTCCCGGGATGATTAAATCCAGCTGGTAAGGACGTCCAGGAGAATCACTATGGGAATGACGGATCCAATCGCAGATATGTTGACGAGAGTTCGAAACGCCAATCGCAAGAGGTTCAAGAGCACCGACACGGCGTTATCCAGGATGAATCTGGAAATCGCCAAGGTCCTCAAAAAGGCGGGATATATCCAGGGGTTCGATATCAAGAAGGACAAGAACAAGAGGGACATTTTGAGGGTGTATCTGAAGTATTCGGATTCAAAAGAGAACATCCTCCGGGGGATTCAGAGGGTGAGCAAGCCCGGGCGCCGTATCTATGTGCAGAGTGACAGCATCCCCAAGGTCCTCAACGGTTACGGTGTAGCCATCCTGTCCACCTCGAAGGGCATCGTGACGGACCGCGAGGCCCGGGAACTCAACGTCGGAGGCGAGATTCTCTGCAACGTCTGGTAGGCCCTGCGGTGCGGACTTTGTTTTCATTGGAGCGATAACCCATGTCAAGAATCGGCAAAAAACCTATTTCCATTCCGGCCAATGTGAAGGTCCAGAGAAAGAATGCGGACATCGTCGTCGAAGGCCCGAAGGGGAGTCTCACCATGAGGCTGCCCGGGGAAATCGACGTGACCCAGGAGGCCGGCGCCGTCGTTCTCAAGAAGCTTGTCGACAATCGCAGAGGCCGGTCCCTCTATGGCATGACCCGCACCCTGATCCATAACATGGTCACGGGGGTCAGTACGGGGTTTCAGAAAAACCTGGAGATCTCCGGCGTGGGGTACCGCGCGGAGATGAGCGGCAGCGATCTCCTGAAGCTCTATCTCGGTTATTCCACGCCCCTGGAGTATAGGCTTCCGAAGGGGATCACCGTCAAGATCGAGAAGCAGGTCAACGTGACCCTGACGGGGATCGACAAGGAACTCATAGGACGCGTGGCCGCCGAGATCCGCAGTCTCAAGAAACCGGAACCCTACAAAGGGAAGGGTGTCAAATATGCCGGCGAGAGGGTTCGAAGAAAGGTCGGCAAGTCCGCAGGCGCCTAAGGGGGTTCTGCGACCGGCAGCGCATGACAAGGGAAGGCGAAAGCAGTGATCGGGAAAATCAAGAAGATCAAGAAGGTCAGGGAAAAGAGAAAGAAGAGGGTGCGGGGAAAGGTCGCCGGCACGGCGAATCACCCCCGGATCTCGGTCTTCAGGAGCGCCGGCCATATTTATGCGCAGGCCGTGGACGACGACGCCGGGCGAACCGTGGCATCAGCCTCGACGCTCAGCAAGGAACTGAAGGACAAAATCGGCGGCATGAAGAAGACACAGGCGGCTGCTGAAGTGGGAAGGCTTCTGGCGAAACGCCTCAAGGAAAAGAACATTCAGAATGCCGTTTTTGACCGGGGGGCTTTCCTCTACCACGGAAGGGTCAGGGCGCTCGCCGAGGCGGCGAAGGAAGCAGGCCTGAAGATATAATCACAGGGCCTTCATTTCACTGAGGGGTAGAATCATTGGAGAGAAAAGAATTTGAAGGAACGGAACTTCTGGACAGGGTGGTCGCCATCAACCGGACGGCCAAGGTCGTGAAGGGCGGTCGTCGGTTCCGGTTCAGCGCCATCGTCGTCGTCGGTGACGGCAAGGGGTCGGTCGGCATGGGTCTCGGCAAAGCGAACGAAGTCCCCGAGGCGATACGCAAGGGCATGGAGAAGGCCAGAAAGGGCATGGTCCAGGTCGCGGTCATCAACCGGACCATCCCCTACGAGATTGTCGGCCAATTCGGCGCGGGCAGGGTGCTTCTGAAGCCGGCCTCCGAGGGAACGGGTCTCATCGCGGGCGGTGCCGTCCGGGCCGTCCTGGAAGTGGCCGGCGTTCACAATATCCTGACCAAGTGTCTCGGTTCACATAATCCGCACAACCTGGTGAAGGCGACCATGGACGGGCTTCGTCGTCTGAAGAGTCCCGTCGAGGTGGCCATGCTGAGGGGCAAGGAAATATCGCAGATTTAGCGAAGGAGCGGATCGTGACAAAGAAGCTTAAAATCACGCTGGTGAAAAGCTACATCGGAAGGCCGGAGAAGCACCGGAAGATCCTTCGCGGTATGGGACTGCAGAAGCTCAACCGGACCGTCCTTCTCATGGATACGCCGGAAATTCGAGGGATGGTCAACAAGGTTTCCCACCTCCTTTCCGTGGAGGAGATAGAGGCAAGCGAGAAATGAAACTCCATGAATTGAAACCGCCGCGGGGTTCCAGGCGGAAACGGAAGAGAATCGGCCGAGGGGGCGGATCCGGTCACGGCGGAACGGCGACCAAAGGCGCCAAGGGGCAGAACGCGCGCTCCGGCGGAGGCATCAAAGCCGGATTCGAAGGCGGCCAGATGCCCCTTGCGAGACGGTTGCCCAAACGGGGGTTCAGGAACCCTTTCAGAAAAAACATCGTGGTCGTCAACCTGGGGCAGCTCGGCAAGTTCAGCGGCGGCGACACCGTGGATCCCGAGGCCCTCCTCCGGCAGGGCATCATCAAGCATCCCGGGGACGGGGTGAAGATCCTGGGAAAGGGCGGCCTCGATCGCCCCTTGAAGATTAAAGCTCATGCCGTCAGCAGCGGGGCGCGGGAGAAGATCGAATCAGCGGGCGGATCCGTTGAGGTGATTTGACTTGTTAGGCGGATTCAAGAACATACCCAAGATACCGGAGCTGCAGAAGCGGATTCTCATGACCTTCCTGCTGCTCGGCGTCTACCGGATCGGGACGCACGTGCCGACACCCGGTATCGACTCCAAGGCCCTTGCCGCCTTCTTCGACATGGCCAAGGGGTCGCTGCTGGGGCTCTTTGACATGTTTGCGGGCGGTGCCCTGAGCAATCTCTCCGTGTTTGCTCTGGGGATCATGCCCTACATCAGCGCGTCGATCATCCTCCAGCTCCTGACCATCGCCATCCCCCATCTGGAGAGACTCTCGAAGGAGGGGGAGGCGGGCCGGAGGAAGATTACCCAGTACACCCGTTACGGAACGGTGCTCCTCAGCCTGATCCAGGGGTTCGGGATCGCCGTGGGGCTCGAGAATATGGCGGGACCCACGGGCGCCTCGATCGTGCTGGAACCCGGCTGGGGCTTCAGGTTCATGACCGTCATCACGCTCACCGCCGGGACGTCCTTTATCATGTGGCTGGGTGAACAGATCACCGAACGGGGCATCGGCAACGGCATCTCGCTCATCATCTTCGCGGGCATCGTGTGCCGGGGTCCGGCGGGACTGCTGGGCACCTTCCGTCTCGTCTCGACGGGGGAGATGGGGATCATCTTCGTTGTCTTTCTCTTCCTCTTCATGGTCGCGGTGGTGGGTTTTATCGTCTTCGTGGAAAGCGGTCAGAGGAGGATCCCCGTTCAGTACGCTAAGCGAATCGTCGGCCGCAAGATGTACGGCGGCCAGACGACGCACCTTCCGCTGAAGGTCAACACGGCCGGCGTGATTCCGCCGATTTTCGCCTCCTCGATTATCATGTTCCCGGCGACGATTGCCAACTTCGTACCCCATCCCTGGATGAAGGCGGTGTCGGATTACCTGCAGCCCGGCGCCTTCCTGTACGAGGCGACCTATGTCGCTTTCATTGTCTTTTTCTGCTTCTTCTACACGGCCGTGGTTTTCAACCCCATCGACGTGGCCGACAACATGAAGAAGTACGGCGGTTTCGTTCCCGGTATCCGTCCGGGCAAGAAAACGGCCGAATACATCGATCACGTGCTGAGCCGGCTGACCTTCGGAGGGGCCATATACGTGTCCCTGGTCTGTGTGCTGCCCAGTATCCTGATGGTGTACATGAACGTGCCTTTTTATTTCGGAGGGACGGCCCTTCTCATCGTCGTGGGGGTGGCCCTGGACACGGCCGGGCAGATCGAAACCCATCTCCTGGCCCGCCAGTACGAGGGGTTCCTGAAAAAAGGACGGCTGGCGAGGAGGCGGTAGGAGTTGGGAAAGACCTCCGGAGGATCTCTGGCATGGTTCTTTTGAAATCCCCCGAGGAGATCCGAAAACTGAGAGGCAACAACCTGATCGTCGCCCGGGTCCTCGAGGCGCTGAAAAAGATGATTCATCCGGGCGTGACGACGCTCGAACTGGATCGATATTGCGAGGAGCTGACGCTCCGGGAGGGGGCGAAACCGGCCTTCAAGGGCTACAGGGGCTACCCCTTCTCGCTCTGCACCTCGGTGAACGAGGAAGTGGTTCACGGGATGCCCTCGGAGCGCAGGCTCCAGTCGGGTGACATCGTCAGCCTCGACTTCGGAATCTACCACGAGGGACTTTACGGGGATGCGGCCGTGACGGTGCCCGTCGGTGAAGTCTCCGACGAGGCCGAAAGGCTGATGCGGGTGACGGAAGAAGCGCTCTACAAGGCCATCGGCAGGGCGAGACCCGGAAACCGGCTCGGGGACATATCGGCGGCCGTCCAGAACCACGCGGAGGCTGCCGGATACAGCGTTGTCCGGGACCTCGTCGGTCACGGCATCGGCCGGTCCCTCCACGAAGAACCCCAGGTGCCCAATTTCGGGCGCGAGGGCAGAGGCATCGAATTGAGGCCCGGCCTCGTTCTGGCCATTGAACCCATGGTCAACGCCGGGACCCACGCCGTGAGGGTGCTCAAAGACGGGTGGACCGTCGTGACCGCCGACGGCAGGCTCTCCGCGCATTTCGAGCATTCCGTGGCCATCACGGAGAAGGAGCCGTTCATTCTGAGCCGGATCGACGGGAGACCGGATTGAGGCGCGCAGGGCCGGTACGAGGAACAATCGGGGGATAGGGGTGTATGCCGAAGGAAGATGCCATCCAGGTTGAAGGAACGGTCGTGGAGACGCTTCCCAACGCCATGTTCCGGGTGGAACTCGAGAGCGGCCACCGTGTCCTGGCCCACATTTCCGGCAAGATGCGGATGCACTTCATCAAAATCCTGCCCGGCGACAGGGTCACCGTGGAGCTTTCGCCCTATGATTTGACGAGAGGGCGAATCACCTATCGCTCCAAGTAGGTTTCGGGCGGTGTGACAGGAGAGAAAGACATGAAGGTCAGGTCTTCAGTGAAGAAAATGTGTGACAAGTGCAAGATCATCAAGCGCCACGGCGTCATCCGGGTGATCTGCGAGAACCCCAAGCACAAACAGAAGCAGGGGTAACATCCATCAGGATTTCAGGAGGCTCATCGGTGGCAAGAATCGCGGGTGTTGATTTACCGAAGAACAAAAGGATGGAGATCGCGCTGACCTACATTTTCGGCATCGGGCGGTCCGCGTCTCAGGATATCCTGAGAAAAGCGGGGGTCGACGCGAACACGAAGACGGATCACCTCACCGACTCGGAGGTGACGGCCATCCGTAACGTCATTGACAAGGAGCACAAGGTCGAGGGGGATCTCCGGCGGGAGGTGTCCATGTCGATCAAGAGGCTGATGGATGTGGGAACCTACCGCGGGCTGAGGCACCGCAAGGGTCTTCCTGTTCGGGGGCAGAGAACCCACACGAACTCCCGCACCAGAAAGGGACCGAGGCGGTCCATCGCCGGGAAGAAGAAGTAGAGCGTTTTTTCGTATTTTGGAGGAGAAATGGCAGGTCCGCGGAAGACAGGTAAACGGAGAGAGAAAAAAAGCGTGCCCGAGGGCATCGCCCACATCCAGTCGACCTTTAACAACACCATCGTGACGATCACCGATCTGAGCGGCAATGTGCTGGCATGGTCTTCGTCCGGCATGGAGGGTTTCAAGGGTTCGAGAAAGGGGACGCCCTTCGCGGCGCAGATGGCCGCGGAGAGCGCGGTCCGGAAGGCCAAGGAACACGGCGTGCGCAGCGTCCGGGTGTACGTCAAGGGACCCGGGTCGGGGCGTGAATCGGCGCTCCGGGCCCTGCAGGCCGCAGGGCTCACCATCAGCCTGATCAGGGATGTCACCCCCATCCCCCACAACGGCTGCCGGCCGCCGAAAAGACGCAGGGTCTAACCCCTGCTGGGATGAAAACCGCAGGACGGACAAGCAAGATGGAGGATTGATTTGGCAAGATATCGTGGTTCAGTTTGCAGGATGTGCCGCAGGGAAGGGTTGAAGCTGTTTTTCAAGGGAGACCGGTGCTACACGGAGAAGTGCGCCTTCGAAAGACGAGGGTACGCTCCGGGGGAACACGGACACTCCCGCAAGAAATTTTCCGACTACGGTACCCAGCTTCGCGAAAAGCAGAAGCTCAAAAGGATGTTCGGTCTCCTCGAGAAGCAGTTCAGGGGTTATTTCGTAAAGGCGGATCAGAAGAAGGGGATCACCGGTACGAACCTCCTCGTTTTTCTGGAGTCGAGAATGGACAACATGGTGTACCGGATGGGCTTCGCGGCATCGAGGACGGAGGCCAGACAATTCGTGCGGCACGGCCACTTCAAGGTGAACGGCAGGAAGGTCAACATCCCATCCTTTCTGATCAAGAAAGGGGATGTGATCGAGCTGAGGGAGAAGAGCAAGAAAGTGCTCCCGATCCTGGAGTCTATGGAAACCGTGGCCAGACGGGGCATACCGCCGTGGCTGGAACTGGACAAGGAGAATTTCAGGGGTATCGTGAAGGCGCTTCCGACGCGAGACGACATCACGATGCCGATCCAGGAGCAGCTGGTCGTCGAGCTGTACTCCAAGTAACAGCAAAACCCTGAGGAAAAGGCATATGCAGAGAAACTGGCGCAGTCTGATCAGACCCAAGCGGATTGAGGTTGACGAAAAAACCCATACCCGGTTTTACGGTGAGTTTACCTGTCAGCCTCTCGAGCGGGGCTTCGGGATCACCCTGGGAAACGCACTGAGGCGGATCCTCCTGTCCTCCATCCACGGTGCCGCCATTGTTTCCGTGAAGATCGACAAGGTCCTTCACGAGTTCTCAACCGTTCCGGGGATGAAAGAGGATGTGACGGATTTCATCCTGAATTTGAAAGGAATCCGCCTGAAGCTTAATCAGGACGGACCGAAAACCCTCCGTCTCGATCTGGCCAGGGAGGGCGTTGTCACCGCCGGCGACATCACCGCCGATCCGTCGGTGGAGATCATGAACCCGGAGCAATACCTCTGCACCCTGGCGGGCAGCGCGAAGCTCAAGGCGGAAATGGTTGCAAGAATAGACAAGGGATACGTGGCCGCCAGGCGGGAGAGGGATGCCGATCAGCCGGAGGGGACGATCAACATCGACGCTTCCTTTTCCCCGATCAAGAAGGTGAGCTACACGGTGACCCATGCCAGGGTCGGCCAGATCACCGATTATGACCGCCTGATCCTGGAGGTGTGGACCGACGGCAGCGTCCTGCCCGAGGACGCCGTTGCCTACGCGGCCAAGATCCTGAAGGAGCAGCTCGACATCTTCATCAATTTCGAGGAGGTGGAGGAGGCGAGAGAGTCCGAGCAGGTCCAGGAGACGGAGTCCGTCAACGAAAATCTCTTCAAGAGCGTCGACGAACTGGAACTCTCCGTCCGTTCGGCCAACTGCTTGAAAAACGCGGGGATCCACATCATCGGGGAGCTGGTACAGAAAACGGAGGCGGAGATGCTGAAGACCAGGAATTTCGGCCGGAAGTCCCTGAATGAGATCAAGGAGATCCTCTCCGAGATGGGGCTATCCCTCGGTATGAAGATCGACTTCCCCGTTCGCAAGGAAGAAAAAGAGAAGGCCAAAGAGAAAAGCTGATTCTATCCCGTTTTGAAAGGTTATCCCCATGCGTCATCAGAAGGCAGGAAGGAAGCTCGGCAGGACCACAAGCCACAAGGAAGCCATGCTTCGCAACATGGTCACTTCCTTTTTCAAGCACGAGAAGGTCACCACCACGGACATCAAGGCCAAGGAACTGCGCAAGGTGGCGGAGAAGATGATCACCCTCGGGAAAAAGGAGACACTCCATGCCCGGCGGCAGGCGGCGAGCGTTGTGCGCGAACGCGGGGTGGTCAAGAAGCTTTTCGAGGAGATCTCGCCCCGCTACAAGGATCGCGCCGGCGGTTACACGCGGATCGTCAAGGCCGGGTTCCGGGCAGGGGACAATGCCCCCCTTGCCGTGATCGAACTCATTCCCCCGGAGGTCAAGAAGGAGGAAAAACCGAAGACCAAGGGACGGAAGAAGGCGCCGGCCAAAAAATAGCCCGACGCGGGCAGGATCGGGACGGAAAAGCAGGGCCTCGGCCTTGCTTTTTTTGTTTCGGTTTCACCTTGATTTTGAAAGAAAAAAATTGTAAGGAATACAACACGATCCGTTCAAAATCCAGCAAGGGAGGGTGCGTTATGGCCGAGGAAAAGATAGGCGAAATCGTAAAATTCTTCGCTAAACCGAGTGTCGCCGCCATCAAGATAACCGCCGGAGAACTCAAGGTGGGGGACAAGATCAAGCTGGTGGGTCATACGACGAATTTCGAGGAGATCATCAATTCCATGGAGGTCAACAACCAGAAGGTCGAGAAGGCCGTTGTCGGCGACTACATCGGCGTGAAAGTGTCCGACCGTGTCCGTCCTGGTGACGAGGTATTCAAGGTCATCCCCGACTAACCTCAAGCTCCCGCAGGCGGCATTTGGGCCGGGCGCAGACCTGCCGAGAAGTTTCGCCTGCCGGTTTGCGAATGGTCCCGGCGGACGGGTTTTGCCCTTCTTCCCGTTCGAGTTCGGCGAGAAACCCGGAGCGCGGGGGAAAGAACTGTTTTGAAGCCATGGGTATCCTGACCGATTGCCCCTGGCTTTTTTTATGAGCCGTCCACGCGTTCCCCCGGTTCCACTCCGTAAAAGAATGATTGCCCCCGGCGGAGGGCTGTGCTAATCAGACCGTGCGCCAGGACACGGGGGCATGATCCACGTCTGTGGATGAGGCCGCAACGATGATTCCCCATGATCCCATCGAATATCTGTCGTCACTGAAAGGGATCGGCATGCGTCTCGGCCTGGAGCCCGTGACAAGGCTCCTCCGCCGCATGGGGAACCCCCAGAGGCGGTTTAAAGCCGTGCTCGTGGGCGGGACCAACGGGAAGGGGTCTATCGCGGCCCTGACGGCCTCCATCCTCACCCGCGGGGGTTACCGGACCGGTCTCTACACCTCCCCGCACCTCGTCGATTTCAGTGAACGGATAAAAGTCGACGGGAAGGCGATTTCCGGCGGGGACCTTCGGAACCTCATCGGTGCAGTCCGGCACCACGTCCTGGAAGACGTCACATACTTCGAATTCACGACGGCCCTCGCCTTTTTGCACTTCTTTCGCGCCGGCATCGACGTCGCGGTCCTGGAAGTCGGCCTCGGGGGGCGTCTGGATGCGACCAATGTCGCCAACCCGGCGGTGGCTGTAATTTCCAATATATCCCTGGAACACAGGGCCTATCTGGGACGAAGACTGACGGATATCGCCCATGAAAAAGGGGGGATCATCAAGCCGGGCGGGCTGGTCGTCACTGCCGCCCGGCAGAAGGCCGTGATCGAGACCCTCGAGGCCGTCTGCCGCGGACGAGGGGCCCGACTGTTCCGGGTCGGCGGCGAGATCAAGGTCCGACGCGGCGGCGACAGGTTTTCCTATTTCGGGATCGAACGCGATTTCCGGAATCTCCGCCTCGGCCTTCTGGGGAGGCACCAGGTCCTCAATGCCGCCTGCGCCCTCGGTGCCGTCGAACTCCTGGGAAGACGCGGGATTCACGTCGATGACGGGAGCGTACGCGAGGGACTTGCCGGGTGCCGCTGGGAGGGGAGGCTGGAAGTGCTGCGGGAGAGGCCCATGGTGGTTGTGGACGGTGCCCATAACCCCGCCGGGGCGTCGGTCCTCCGGGAGTTCCTGGAGGAGAACTTCTCCTTCAGAAAGCTCATTCTTGTTTTCGGGGTCCTTGCCGACAAGGACTACCGGGGAATGCTTCGGCGGCTTGTCCCGCTGGCGGATCACGTCATACTCACGAGGCCCCGCGAGGAAAGGGCCCTCCCCCCGGACATCCCCGCGCGCTTCCTTCGAGAGACCGGGACGCGGGCCGAGGTCGTTGAGGAAAGCGGGCAGGCCCTGGCGCGCGCACTCGGTCTGGCGGAGGAAAGGGACCTCGTGTGCATCACCGGATCCCTCTATCTCGTGGGGGAAACGCGGGCCGCGCTCACGGCATCAGGAAAACCCGGCAGGACACCCCCTGGGGATTGAAGCCATTCATGAAAAAGGACGGACTTCTTTACTCAACCTTGCCCCTGTTGTTCTGTCTTCTCGTTCAGGCCGAGCCGCTTCCGGCCATTGACAAGGCGGCGCCTGGCGGGCCCGTGACGATCAAGGCGGATACCCTGACCTACGACCAGGCGAACGACACCTATCAGGCCGATGGAAATGTCATTATCTATTTCTCCGGCGGCTTCCTCCAGGCGGATCGTGTCCTGCTCAACCGCCGGACGAACGATGCTGTCGCCGAGGGAAACACCTACCTGAGAAGCGATGGCGACGTCCTGCAGGGGGAGCGGGTCGACTTCAACACGGAGACAAAAACGGGCGCTGTCCAGTCCGGGAAAATATTCTTTGAGAGATTTCATTTCTACATCCGGGGAAAAGAGATTCAAAAGAAGGGGGAGGCCGATTATTTCATGAAGGACGGGACGGCCACCACCTGCGACGGCGACTGCCCCGACTGGCGGTTCGCTGCCCGTGAGATGGACGTGACCATCGATGGTTATGGGACCATGAAGGATGGCACATTCCAGATCCGGGAGGTCCCGATGCTTTATTTCCCCTACCTCATCTTCCCCGTCAAGACCACACGACAATCGGGTGTGCTGTTTCCCTACCTCGGTTATTCCGATGACAAAGTCGGTTTTGACGTGGAAGTGCCTGTCTTCTGGGCCATATCGGAAAACACCGATGCGACCTTCTATCAGCGCTACATGGACAAGAGGGGGTACATGCAGGGGGCGGAATTCCGGTATTTCCCCGCTCCCGGCACCTTCGGCACCTTTTACGCCGATTACCTCGATGACAAATGGACCGGCCGGAATGACATCCACGAAATGGAAAGAAACTGGACCGACAGGCACAACCGCTGGTCTTATTATCTCAACCACCAGTCCAGTTTCGGGCCCGATTTATATCTCCGGACCGACATCAACAAGGTCTCGGACCCTTTTTACTTCAGCGATTTCAGTTCCCACAACTACTATCTGGACCATTACGCGGGCCGTGCAAACCGGCCGTTCGAACGGATCTCCTATGTGGGCGACAAGAGACTCGATTCCCTGGATTCCAAAGGCCGTCTCGTGAAGAACTGGGGCCTCGTCAATGCGACGGGAATCGTGCGGTACACGGACGACTTTACCGAAACGTCCAATGACAAAACACTGCAGAAGTATCCCGAAGTCTCCCTGACGGCCTTTACGCAACCCGTGTTTGGATCGCCTTTGAACTTCGGAATGAACGGATCCTACAGCTATAATTACAGATCGGTCGGGGAGAAGGGCAACCTCTTCGATATCGCACCCGTGTTGTCCCTTCCCATGAACCTGGGCAGTTATCTGCAGTTCACGCCGGAAATCGGTCTGGTGGAGACCTATTGGGACACGAGCGGGGCCCTCACGGGGTCCGAAAAAAAGGCGGGAAGTCGCCAGATCGCCCTTGCGAACGCCAAGCTGTCGTCGTATCTCTACAAGATCTTTGATGTCGGCGGCGAGTCGGTGGACAAGATAAAGCATTATGTCAAGCCGGAGCTGATTTATACCTATGCCACGGTCAGCGCGGACGAACTTCCCGATTTTGTGACGACCATCAACACGCAGAACAGCATCACCTGGTCCCTGCTTAACACCCTCACATCCAGATTCAGGGACCAGGAAGGGAAATGGACCTACCGGGAGTTTCTGCGTCTCAAGCTCTTTCAGCTTTTTGATTTCCGGGGGGAAGTTTACAACATCAACCCCCTCAGTACGTCGCTCACCCCGGTCACCACCTCACCCGTGGGCGGTCCGGGGCATCATTTCGGTCCCCTGAACGCGGAGCTGGAATTCTATCCCTACCGGTACATGTCATACAAATCGACCCTGGTGTTTGATGTCAACTCGAGTGACTGGACGGCGATGACCCACGAGCTGGGTGTGTACGATGAACGGGGAGATTCGGCAAGGGTCCAGTACCTCTATACCCAGAACAGCGTCGAGCAGGTCAACCTCCTTTTGCAGGCAAGGGTCACCAGAGCCGTCGACCTCGGCTACAGGCTGCGGCAGAATCTCTTCGAGGGCGACAATCTGGAATCCACCTATTACGTCGCCTTTCGCAGGCAGTGCTGGGGAATCGAGTTTGCCTACTCCGACGAGCGGGATGACAGGAATGTGCAGGTCCGGTTGAACCTCCTGGGGCTGTCCCAACCGCCCAAGAAAACACCGGAGGAACAGGCCAAGAGCGGGCATTTCTGGTTTCAACATTAGGAGGGATTTTTCCTTGACAAATCAGGCTGAATTGCATAATCTCCTTATTTAATTTTTGACGGACTACGGTGTTTTTATGAAGACCTACAATGCCAAGAAAGAATCCGTGCACAGGGAATGGCTGCTCGTTGATGCCGACGGCAAAATCCTGGGTCGTCTCGCAAGCGAGGTAGCGAAGCGCCTCAGGGGCAAACACAAGGCCATTTACACCCCCTATGTGGACACCGGCGACTTCGTTGTGGTGGTTAACGCCGAGAAGGTCGTCCTGACGGGGAAAAAGCTCGAAGACAAAATCTACCACCGTCACTCCGGCTATCCGGGCGGACTCAAATCGATACCGGCCGGCAAACTTCTGAAAAAAAAGCCGGAGAGCCTTGTGACGGAAGCCGTAAAGGGGATGCTCCCCAAGGGCACCCTGGGCCGGCAAATGCTCAAAAAGCTTAAGGTTTACACGGGCAAGGAGCACCCCCACGCCGCGCAGAAGCCCGTCGTACTGGAGATCTGAGAAGAAATTAACCTTGTCGACATGAATCCGGCTGAGAATGCCGGTATGCTGGGAGATGGACATGACGGACAAACGTTATTACGCGACGGGGAAGAGAAAAAGGGCTATTGCCAGGGTCTGGATGAAGGAAGGCAACGGGCTCCTCACCGTCAACGAGAGAAATTTCGATGACTATTTCACGCGGGAGGTTCTCCGGAAGATTATCGAGCAACCCCTGGAGGTCACGGGAAGCCGGAGCAAGTTCGACATCAAAATCACCGTCAGCGGCGGCGGTATTTCGGGACAGGCCGATGCCGCCAAGCACGGCATTTCCAGGGCCCTTTGTGAATACGATGCGGAGATGCGGTCCGTGTTGAAGAAGGCAGGGTTCCTGACGCGAGACCCCCGCATGAAGGAGCGTAAGAAATACGGTCAGCCAGGCGCCAGAAAACGGTTCCAGTTCTCGAAACGCTAGGATTGAATGGAAGGGGGTTTTCAAGCCCCCTTTTTTTATGAGGGGAGAACGCCATGTTAAAGGTCGGAATATACGGCGGAAGCGGTTACACGGGGCTGGAGCTGATGCGGATACTGCTCCGGCATCCCGACGTGGAGGTCGTGGCCTTGACATCCCGGAAATTCAAGGGGATCGCCGTTTCGGACATTTTCCCCGTTTTCGAGGGCCTCACCGGTCTGAAGTATATGGACGCCTCGCCGCAGGACGTGGCAAAGCTGTGCGATGTCGTGTTCCTGGCGCTCCCTCACGGGGAGGCCATGGCGGCGGCCCCGCTGTTCCTCGAGGCGGGGAAAAAGATCATTGACCTGAGTGCTGATTTCCGCCTGCGTGATCTGTCTGTATTCGAGGCATGGTATCACAAGCACAGCGCGCCGGGGCTTCTGCCGGAGGCGGTTTTCGGACTGCCCGAACTCTACCGGAAGGAGATCCGAACGGCCAGGCTCGTTGCCAATCCCGGTTGTTACCCCACGAGCGCCATCCTCGGCCTCGCGCCGGTCCTTCGGGAGAAGGTTATCGACCCCGATTCCGTCATCGTCGATTCCAAGTCGGGTGTCAGCGGCGCCGGGCGGGAGCCGCAGCTCGGTTCCCTCTTCTGCGAGGTGGAGGAGGGTTTCAAGGCCTACAAGGTGGGCGAGCACAGGCACGCGCCGGAGATCGAGCAGGAACTGTCCCGCCTCGCCGGCCGGGAAGTGAAGATTTCATTCACGCCCCACCTTCTTCCCATCAACCGGGGGATTTTGAGCACCATCTACTCGACGCTGCTGAAAGGTGTGACCGCTGCCGCCCTCCTCGATCTCTACCGCGATTTCTACCGGGGGGAGAAGTTCGTTCGGGTATACAGGGAAGGCGCTTTCCCGAATGTCTCCTACGTCCGGGGGTCCAATTACTGCGACATCGGGCTCTCCGTGGACCGGCGGACGAACCGGGTCATTGTCATCACGGCGATCGACAACCTCGTCAAAGGCGCCTCCGGGCAGGCCGTGCAGAACATGAATATCATGTGCGGCCTTGATGAGGCGAGGGGGCTCGACATCATTGCCCTGTACCCGTAGAAGCCGTCTTCACAAAAAGGGGGATTCCCATGGCCTTGCAAGTTTACAACACAATGACGAAGAAAAAGGAAGATTTCGTACCCATCGTGGAGGGGAGGGTCGGGCTCTACGCCTGCGGTGTGACCGTCTATGACCTCTGCCACATCGGCCATGCCCGCTCGGCCGTCGTCTTCGACATCATCGCCCGGTACCTGCGCTTCCGGGGCTATGAGGTGAAATTCGTCAAGAACTACACCGACGTTGACGACAAGATCATCAACCGCGCGAACAAGGAGGGCGTCAGCATCACCGAGATCTCGGAGCGCTTTATCAGGGAGCACGACACGGACATGTCAAGCCTCGGGATTGAGCGGCCGACCGTCACCCCGAAAGCCACGGAAAACATCGACGGCATGATCCGTCTCATCCAGACCCTCATGGACAGGGGCCTGGCCTACAGGGCGGATGGAGATGTTTATTTCGCCGTCGACAAATTCAAAGGTTACGGAAAGCTCTCAGGGCGCGATCCAGAGGAGATGATGGCCGGCGCCCGCGTGGAGGTGGCTGAAAAAAAGAGAAACCCCCTGGACTTTGCCCTCTGGAAGGCGAGCAAGGAGAATGAACCCTGGTGGGAAAGCCCCTGGGGCAAGGGGCGTCCGGGGTGGCACATCGAGTGCTCCGTCATGAGTTCGCGCCACCTGGGGGAGACCTTCGACATCCATGGCGGGGGGGAAGATCTCATCTTCCCGCATCATGAAAACGAAATCGCGCAGTCCGAAGGAGCGACGGGGAAACCTTTTGCCAACTACTGGATTCACAACGGCTTCATCCGGATCGACAACGAGAAGATGTCCAAGTCCCTCGGCAATGTCTTCACGATCAAGGAGATTCTCAGGAGTTACCATCCGGAAGTCGTCAGATTTTTCATGCTACAGAGTCATTATCGCAGTCCCCTGGACTACTCCGATGACGCCCTCAAGGAGTCTAGGGCGGGTCTCACGCGGCTCTACACCGCCCTCAAAGGGATCAGGGACAGGCTTTCGGATGCGGCGACGCCCGTCCTTTCACCGGATGCGCTCTCGGGCAGGGCGAAAGACGTTTTTGACAGGCTCGGGGAGTTTCGCCGGCGGTTCATCGAGGCCATGGATGATGATTTCAACACGGCCAGGGCCCTCGGCGCCGTCTTCGAGGCAGCGCGGCTTCTGAACGCCTTCATGTCCGACAAGGGATTCAAGGGCGCCCCCGAGGAGGTGTTTGTCCTGAAAGCCGCCGAGGACCGGTTGCGCGAGTTCGGTGCCGTTTTCGGAATCCTGAAAGAGGAGCCCGATGCCTTCTTCGGAAAGAACCGGGCCGTCGAAGTGGCGAAAAGGGGGCTCGATGTGGCGAAAATAGAGGGCCTGATCGCGGAGCGCAACGCCGCCCGGGCGGCGAAGGACTGGAAAAAAGCAGACGAGAAAAGGACGATCCTTGCTGAAATGGGAATTGTCCTGAAGGACACGGCAGCCGGAACAACCTGGAACTTCGAGCTTTAGAGCGGGCGACACTCCCTACAGTTCTTCCGGTGTGAAGGCGACGACCTCGTCGATGGACGCCGCGTCGCAGAGGATCATGGCCAGCCGGTCGACGCCCAGCGCTATGCCCGCCGATTCCGGCAGATGCCGGAGGCTTTCGAGAAATTTTTCCGGCAGGGGGAAGGGGTCTTTCCCCGCCGACACACGCTTCCGGTTGTCCCCTTCAAAGCGTCTTCGCTGTTCTTCGGGGTCCGTGAGTTCCGTGAAACCGTTCGCGATTTCCAGTCCGAAGAGATAGATCTCGAAACGCTCGGCGAATCTTCCGTCATCTTTCTTTGTCCTTGCGAGGGCCCCGAGCGCCGCGGGGTAGTCATAGAGAAAGGTCGGTTTTCCCCGGCCCAGACGCGGCTCGATGTCGCGGGCCAGGATCTCTTCGAAGAGGTCCTCCTCCAGGGAAGCCTCCATGGGGACGGGCGCGAAGCGGTCAAAGGCTTCGCGGACGGTGAGGCGCTCCCAGGGTTTTTTGAAGTCGATTCTCTCCCCGCGGTACGCAAGCGCCGCCTCCCCTCTCATTTCCCGGGTGAGAAACACAAAGAGATCTTCGCACTCCTCCATCAGGCCCCGGTAGTCGATTCCCGCCCGGTACCACTCCAGCAGAGTGAACTCCGGCAGATGGCGGTCTCCGCGTTCGTGACGGCGGAAGCACCTGCAGATCTGAAACAGCCGGGGGTATCCCGCGGCGAGCACCCGCTTCATGCAGATCTCGGGGGAGGTGTGGAGAAACCAGTCTCCGGAAGGGAAGGCGTCGATGTGGGCCTCCGGCACGGGCGCGGGGATCCGGTGCGACGTTTCAACCTCGAGATAATTACGGGCGTAGAAGAACTCGCGGAGGACCCGGATCAGGGCGGCGCGGGTTTCGAGGGCGCCCTTGCGCCCCGGTAATTTCCAGTCCGAACGCATCGGTGCGATGATTCCCGGTGGTTATTCCTTGACGCGGGTGAGGTACTCGCCGCTGCGGGTGTCGATACGGATCTTTTCACCCTGTTCGATGAAAGGGGGAACGCTGACCTTGTATCCCGTCTCGAGGATGACGGGCTTGTAGTTGCCCGAGACGGTGTCGCCCTTGATCCAGGGCGGCGCCTCGGCCACGACGAGGTCCACGAAGTTGGGGAGCGTGATGTCGATGGGCCGATCGCGGAAGAGGAGGATCTTGACCTCCATGTTTTCGATGAGGAAGTTCTTCGCATCGCCGATCTGTTCCTCCAGGAGGTGGATCTGTTCGTAGCTCTCCGTGTCCATGAAGTTGTAGTGGTCCCCTTCCCTGTAAAGGAACTGCATCGTCTTTTCCTGGGTGTCGGCGGGCTTGAAGGTGTCCACCTCCCGGAAGGTCCGATCGACCATGGTGCCCACGAGGAGATTGCGGAGCTTGCAGCGATAGAGGGACTGGCCTTTGCCCGGCTTGACAAACTGGAAGTCGACGACGATGTAGGGATCGTCATCGAGCATGATTCTCAGGCCCTTTCTCAGATCGCTTGCCGTGTACATGGGGATTCACCTCTCTTGAGTTTGTCCGTACCGGGCGGCGTTCACATCCTCTACCCGGGGCAGATTGCCTTTATAACATTCTCAAATACAAGTCAAAAGGAGATTCGTGAGGTCTCCTCAGCCGTGTGGAAGCCCGTGGATGCGTTGCAGGAGGACCTTGCCCGGACACCCCGGCCGGTCTATGACGAACCGCGGGAGACAGATGCCTGCCGTGGTCTCCCAGAGTTTTTCCGAGATGTCCATGCCCCGGGAGGCATCCGCCCGGAGGTGGGCCGTCCCTTTCACGGGCTCGCACTGAAAGAGGTAATAAGGCCGCACGGAAATCCGCTGAAGCCCGTGGACGAGATCTCGCATGGTCTCGAAAGAATCATTGATTCCCCGGAGAAGAACGGATTGGTTGGAGACCGGCACCCCCGCCTCGAGGATCCTTTCGCAGGCCCGGGCGGATTCGGACGTCAGTTCACGGGGGTGGTTGAACTGCGTCATGACCCACAGCGGCCGGTTCCTCTTGAGAACCCTGCAGAGGGAGGCCGTGATTCTCATGGGCATCACCGAGGGAACGCGGCTCCCGATGCGGAGCACTTCCACATGGGGGACGGATCTGAAGGATTTGAGGAGATGGTCGATGACCTCGTCGTGGAGGATCAGGGGATCGCCCCCCGAGAGGATGACCTCGCGGATGTTCCTGTCCGATGCGACGTATTTCACCAGGGCCTGGATCCTCCCCGGGGAAAGGGAAAAGGCGGGCTGACTCCACAGCCGCCTCCGGTTGCAGTGCCGGCAGTGAATTGCACAGCGGTTCGTGACGAGAATCAGACAGCGATCGGGGTATCTGTGGAGCAGGCCGGGCAGGGGGGAGTGAACCGATTCGCCCAGTGGATCGTCGGAGTCGCCGGGAGGGTGTTCCAGTTCCCTCGCATCGGGGAAGCACTGGCGCCTCAGGGGGTCATCGCCCTCCCCCTGCTTCATCAGGGACCAGTAATACGGCGTGATGAGCACGGGGTGTTTCTCGACGACGGGGCGCAAAGCAGCCAGACGGTGAAGCGGTACGTCCATAAGCCGGGCGAGCCGGGACAGCGTCCGGATCCGGTTTCTCATCTGCCATTGCCAGTCGAACCAATCCGTCTTTGAGATCTTTTCCCAGGGTTTTTTCATTTTTGCTCCGGGCCGGTGTCGCCGGCCGTCACGGATCGAGGAGATTTCTCTATCACAAGGGGTTAAAACTTCAAGGGTGAAATCGACACGGGGCCTTTCCGGATTTTCCCCTGTCCGATCTGCCCGGTTCTGTGTTATGATCGCTGAAAAACTCGAGGGAATGACCATGCTGGCCTACCGCATCAATCGGTGCATCGTTGTCGCGGACATCGCCGAAGAGGCCGAGATGTTCTTCTGCGAAGAAGTCGGGGAACCCATCGAATCCATCGAGGAGGTGAGCGTCTACACCGAGGTGTTACGCCATGACGGGACGGTGACCACGGTCAGGGATCTCATGAACGAGGAACTGGATCGGCGAAACGGCTGGCTTCGCATGGGGGTTCCCTGCGAGCTCCACTGGCCTTTCATCGTGGTGAAGGTGAAACGATGAGGGGCGTTCGGCAGCGACACGCTCCCCGGAGCCCTCGCGCGAGAGGGCCTTCCGCGGGGCGTCCTGTCTGAAAGGAGGGATCCATGAGAAAGGCAGGCATTTGCGCTATCGGTCTGTCCCTGGCCTTTGTTCTCTTCCTCGGGGACCGGACCTTTTCCCAGCCGTCCGTTTCATACGAGAACATCCCCCGGATGACCAAGGAGGAGCTTAAAACCCATCTCGGGAAATCCGACGTGGTCATCCTGGACGTGCGTCTGGAAAAGCAGTGGGAGTCGAGCGACGCCAAGATCCCCGGTGCCTCCCACCTCAAGGAGGCGGATGTGAAGTCCTGGGCGAAGACCCAGGACCGTAACAGGACTTACGTCCTCTACTGAGCCTGACCCGGCGAGGAAACGGGCGCCCGGGTGGCGACGGAATTGAAGGAACTGGGGTTTGCAAAGATTTATGTTCTGAAGGGCGGATGGCGTCAATGGGTTTCGGCTCAGTACCCGATAGAGGCAAAGGACAAGCTCGTCAGGGACTGCGTCACCTGCCACTCCGGGGTGACCCCGAACATCGTCTCCGACTGGAAACTGAGCAAGCACAGCGTGAGCATGGTAAGCTGCCAGGTCTGCCACGGCGACGCCCACCATTCGGCAGCGGACACGGAAAAGACCCTCATCCCCACAATCGACACCTGTGCGAAATGTCACGGTGCCCCGGCGAGGCAGTTCAGGGAGGGCAAGCATGCCAAGGCCTGGGCGGCCATGAAGGCCATGCCCACAGCCCACCGGCAGCCGATGGCCCTGATGGAGGGGATGAAGGGGTGCGGCGGATGCCACAAACTGGGCCTCAAGACCGACGCGGAGATCCGGGAACTCCGGAAGCAGGGGAGGGGATTCGGGAACGCCTCCTGCGACGCCTGCCACACGAGGCACATCTTCTCGCTCAAGGAAGCAAGGGAGCCGCAGGCCTGCCAGACCTGCCACATGGGCTTCGATCACCCCCAGTGGGAGATGTACTCATCGTCGAAACACGGTGTGCGGTATCTTCTCAAACAGAACGGCGTGCTGCCCGATTCCGTCTCTGCCCCGACATGTCAGACCTGCCACATGAGGGGCGGGAATCATGCCGTGCGCACCGCCTGGGGATTCCTGGCCGTGAGGCTTCCGCTGCCCGAAGACAAGAAGTGGTCGGCCGACCGGGCGACGATCCTCCAGGGCCTGGGCGTTCTCGACCCGCAGGGAAAGCCGACGGCAAGGTTCGACGTGGTCAAGGCGGCCGATGTGGCGAGACTGACGCAGGAGGACTGGCAGCAGGAGCGCGACAAGATGTTCGCTACCTGTAGGCAGTGTCACTCCGGCAATTTCGCCAGGGCTGAACTGGACAAGGGCGATCAGATGATCCGCGAGGCCGACGGGATGATGGCGGAGGCCATCCGGGTCGTTGCCGGCCTTTACAGGGACGGGATCCTCAAGCAGCCGAAAGGGTACGCATACAGATTCCCCGATCTTCTGGCATTTCATGACGCGCCGACGTCGATCGAGCAGGACCTCTACCTGATGTTCTCGGAATACCGGATGAGAACCTTCATGGGGACGTTCCACGCCAATCCGGACTATGCCTTCTGGTACGGGTGGGCCGAGATGCGCCGGAGCCTTACGGAGGTCAAAGAGAAGGAGAAAGAGCTCAGGAAGGCACAGGGAAAGCGCAAGAGGTAAACAGGACTTTCGCCCCTCTGTCTCGATCTCCTGTTCAGAGTAAAAATAACGGTGCTGTGAAGGACACGAACCAGTCCATAAGGCTCGCCCTCTGGGCGCTTGCGGGCATGGCGCTCATCTGGGGGTACAACTGGGTGATTGTCAAGAAGGCCCTGCATTTCGCCGGGGCCTTCGATTTTTCCGCCCTCCGCAGCGTCTTTGGGTCTCTGTGCCTGTTTCTTTTTCTTCTATGCCGGCGGCAGGACCTTCGTCCCCGGGACGTGCCGATGACGCTCCTGCTAGGGCTTTTGACAACCACAGGGTCCGTCGGATTCTCAACGTGGGCACTGGAGAGCGGCGCCGCGGGGAAAACGGCTGTCCTGGTCTACACCATGCCCTTCTGGGTCATGCTGCTTGCCTGGCCCATTCTTTCCGAACGCATCCGCGGTTTGCAGTGGCTGGCGGTGCTCATGGCCTTCTCGGGCCTTGCCGTTATCCTCGAACCCTGGCGTCCTGCCGGGACTCCCATGAGCAAGGTCATGGCTGTTCTCGGGGGGCTCACCTGGGCGGGGAGCGCCATCACGCTGAAGATCATGCGAAGGCGGGGCACCATGGACATCGTTTCGTTGACGGCCTGGCAGATGTTCTTCGGCGCCGTCCCCCTTGCGGTCATTGCTTTTTCCGTACCCTCCCCACCTATTCAATGGACCCCTTACTTCACTGCCGCCCTTGCCTATAATATCGTGTTCACGAGTGCCATTGCCCACCTTCTCTGGTTTCTCGCCCTTCGCGAACTGCCTGCCGGGATGGCCGGCATGGGAACACTTGCCACGCCGGTCATCGGCGTCGTTTCGGCATCGCTCGAGCTTGGCGAGAGACCCTCGCCTTCGGAAATGCTGGGGATGATCCTCATCCTGTCAGCCCTGGCGCTCCTCACCTTCCTTGGCGTCCGGAATCATCGTAACAATTCGATATGATTATGCTTTTACTTTAGCATGATTACAAGCAATCGATTAAAGAACCCCTTGGATAACATCAGGTTTCAACTGATATTTTTCTGTAATAATAAAGTATTGACAATAATTTCATTTTTATCTATATGAGCGCCCTCGAGCCTGAGCTCGATAAAGCCCCTTTTTGGGTAAAGACTTCAACGAAGTCTTTTTTTTGTTTTTTTAACGGCAACTTTTTTTACGGGTGCCCGGCTGAAGCAGAGGGGAAAAAGAACAACGAAAGGAGTTTGCAGTATGGCTCAAGGTACAGTGAAGTGGTTCAACGAAAAAAAGGGATATGGGTTTATCGAAAAGGATGGAGGGGGCGACATTTTTGTACACTTCAGCGCGATACAGGCCGGGGGGTTCAGAACCCTGCAAGAAGGTCAGCGGGTGAGCTTCGATGTCTCGGAAGGTGAGAAGGGGCCTGCCGCTGTGAATGTGAAGGCTCTTTAATCCTTTTTGCCGGCGGGTATTATCGACATATCTTCCTCGACGGGGGCTTTTTTGAATCTCAAACAGACGGAATATTTCAAAAGACTGATTGAGGAGAAACTGGCTGAGAAAGCCGCTCAGGCGGGACGTGGGACCTGGGGAAACGAAGGTGAGAAACCCGTTGAATTCATCGATCAGGCGACAGCCGAATTGGAGTTGAATCTCAACCTTCTCTTCAAGGCCAGGGAAGATGGACAGATCGCGGAGCTCCTGGAGGCGCGGGAGCGCCTCCAGGAGGGGATCTACGGCGTCTGCACGGACTGCGACGGCGAGATTTCCGAAAAACGTCTGAAGGTCAAGCCGACGGCCACGCTCTGTGTCGATTGTCAGGAGGCGAGAGAAAAACGCCGCTCGCCTTAAGCCCTCGCACGTCCGGCCTTTCAGGCTCAGGCCTCTCATCGGGAAGAAACTGGGGTTCCCCCGTCGGGAACCCCAGTTTCTTTCATACCCGATTCCGCCCCAAAAGCATCGCTTCCCCCCTTTGCTCAGACGCTTCCGTGGGTCGAACGGATCCTTTTCAGGACTTTGCGCCACGAGCTCGTGATGAGGAAACTCTCCTCCATGTTTTCGACCATCCGATTGAACCTTTTCATCGGTACGGAAAAGGTGAGCATGTCCGGGGGAACGCAGGGCCTTGCGGAAACATCAAACATCCCCAGTACGGCCCTGGGGTTCTCAAAATCTTTTTCCAGATGAGGGTAAGAAACGATGGTCCCGCAACCGGGACCGAAGGGCGCATAGACAACATTCTGAACGGCTTCATCATAATTCGCGAGCGTGAATAATCCGGCGAGGACGTCGGGACGGGCGAAGAAGATAACCGCTTCCGGGTCATCACCGGAATCGAGAGTGTCCCAACGCTTGAAGACGATGTACTTCCCCGGTGCCCTGAATTGCGGAAGGTGCTTCATGATGGATTTCACCAGTTCCGGCGTTTTTTTGTAGCGCTCGCCCTCCAACTGACCGGGGATTCCATAGGACAGGAAATATTCGAAGTGAGGCCGCACAGCATCGGCAAACCCGAAATATCGCCTGCCGCCGTCGCAACCGATGGTCCGGGCGTCGAGACGGACGTCTTTTCCCCTGAGAGCCTTCATGATATCGGCGACAACGCAGCGGTGACCGGAGGGTCGTTTCAACGGGATCCCCTTTCCTTCATCGTTGCTGTAGAAGAAGGCAAGGGGCAGGTCGGCTCCGTCAAAAAAACGGCACCACAATTTTGTGAACTTGTCCTTCAATTCCCGGTCCATGGGCTTCTACCTCCTTGTAACGGTCAGGACATCAGTTTGATGAGAAAGGCCTGCGCCAACCTGAAGAAAACGCAGACCCCCGAGATGAAAATACCCGACAGGAAGCCTCCCGGCAGGAGGCGTCCCAGCTGTTCGCAGGAAAAGGGGGCTGTGAGGGCCGGCGTATTGCTTTTCGATCGCCAGGGAAACCGAGAATGTCACGGCACTGAAGATCAGGATGTTGAGCAAAGCCTTTACGGCCATATCGTTTTGAAGAGGCTCTTTTTCGAATAACGGCCCCCGAAGCTTGTCCCGGTCATTATTTATATCAAAACGTTTCAATTTTCAGCCTTTTTAAGGGGGTGTCAACGATTTCTGGCAATTGACAACGGAGGTTATTTTTAGTAATAATATAAGTGAGAAATATCCATTGTCCGGAGCCCTGCGGCACGGAAAATGGTCTTTGCCCTCCAGCCGGTTCATCACTCGCGCCCGGTCATGCGTGATGTCCGTTCCCCAGGCGCCTGAAAGAGGTGACATTGCAGATCACCGCGGTTTCCTCATTCAAAAATCCCTTGAAAATCGAAGAAAGGAAAATCACGTTTTCAGCGTCCACCATGCCGGGCTGATGCCGGCAGCATCAACCCCGGGCAAGGATCACAAAGGTCTTGTCATTCCTACCATTTTATCAGGAGGCCTGTTGATGGCAGTGAAAAAAACCACCGCGGAAAAAGAGGCTGATATCAGGGGGCAGGTGCACGAACTTCGTGACCTCGTCGTATATCAGAAAGGTTCCATCGTCAGCCGGACCCTGGTCGACAGGAAAACCGGTACGGTGACACTTTTTGCCTTTGACAGGGGGCAGGGACTCAGCGAGCACACGGCGCCTTACGACGCCATGGTTTGCGTCCTCGACGGGGAAGTCGAGATCACCATCTCCGGCAGGCCTTTTTCCCTGAAGGGGGGAGACATGATCATCATGCCGGCCCGGGAACCCCACGCCCTCAGGGCCCTGAAGAGATTCAAGATGCTCCTCGTCATGATCCGGGGTTGAAAGGGATGACGGGTTCCTTTTGAGCGAACAGGCAAACGTGTTCAACGGCAAAGAAAAGATCATCATCGCCCACAGAGGCGCCTCGGCCTACGAGAAGGAAAACACCCTGCGATCCTTCGAGAGGGCCATCGCCATGGGCGCGGACATGATCGAGTTCGATGTGAGAAAAACAGCCGATCAGGTCCTCATTGCACACCACAACGAAGCCATCCAGGGGAAGGGCATCGGGACGCTGTCGTACGAGGCTGTTGAGCGATGTGCCGCCCGAAGGGGCTTTCATGTTCCGACCCTCGAGGAGGTCCTGATCCTTGCGCGCGGAAAGATCGGGCTCAATGCGGAATTGAAGGAAGAAGGGTACGAGAAGGATGTGATTTTGGCAATGCGGGTCCATCTCGATGACTCCAATTTTATCCTGACCTCATTCAACGCGACCTCCCTTGACGCGATCAGAAGTTTCTTTCCGAACCTCAAAACGGGGCTCATCCTGGGGAGAAACATTCATCGTTCCATCGACCGTGTGGAGACGGATTTCTGGATCCCCAACTGGCGGTTGCTCGACGACGCTTTATTCCGCATGGCCGAGAGAAGCGCAAAACCTCTTATCGTCTGGACGGTGAACGACCGGAGAAAATTGAAAAAATATTTGTCCGATCCGAGGATTCACGGCGTGATCACGGACAGACCCGATCTGGCCGGTTCGGCCAGGCGGGAACTGCTTTCTGCCGAGGCGCTGTAACGGACGCCCTGAACGAAACACCGGGTGTTTGATTTGCAGCAGACATGAACAGAAGACCGGAAGGAGGATCTATGAACGTTTTGCCGAGAGAAGAATTGAAGGCGCTCATGATGAAGCAGGAAGGGTCCTGTGTCACCCTTTACATGCCCACCCATCGCGGAGGTGCCGAGGTTCAGCAAAACCCCATCCGACTGAAGAATTTGCTCCGGCAGGCCGAGGAAAAACTGCTGGCGGGCGGCGTTCGCGCCGCGGACGTCGAGAAGTTCATGGAACCGGCCCAGGCCCTTTTGAAAAACACGCCGTTCTGGAAACAGCACGGCGAGGGGCTGGCTGTCTTTCTCTCCTCGGAACATTTCAAACATTACCGTCTGCCCGTAGACGTTCCCGAACTCGTGGTCGTGACGGAGCGCTTTCACATCAAGCCCCTTCTCTCCCTTTACAGTGCCAACGGGCAGTTCTACATCCTGGCCCTCAGCCAGAAGGGCGTGAGATTCCTGGAGGGCAGCCGGTTCAGCGTCAATGAGATGGCGCTCGAGGGCGTGCCGAAGAGCATCATGGATGCCATGAAATACGATGTGCTGGAGAAGCAGCGGTTGAACCGGCCTTCCGGGTCCGGTCCTTCGCAGGCCCGGGGCTCGATTGAGTGGACGGCCTACACAAAGGAGGACACGTTGAGGTACTTCAAACAGATTGACCGTGGACTCCATGGGATACTGAAGGACAAGAAGGCGCCCCTGGTTTTCGCCGGGGTCGATTATCTTTTCCCCATCTACCGGGAGGTCAACTCCTATCCGCATCTGGTCGACAGGGCCGTCACCGGGAATCCCGAGAGCCTGAGCGTCGAAGAACTGCGAAAGCAGGCCTGGGCCATTGTGGAACCCTATTTTCAGAAACGGCAGGAGGAGGCGCGGGCCCAGTACCGGCAGTCCGTGGGGACAGGGCTTGCATCGGGCAACATCCTGGAGATTGTGCCGGCGGCCCACCACGGCCGCGTCGGTATTCTCTTTGCCGCGGTGGGCGTGCAGCAGTGGGGATCCTTCCGGCCTGACAGCGGCGAAGTCACCCTGCGGGAAAAGGCCGCACCGGGCGACGAGGACCTCATCGACCTGGCCGTGATTCAGACCCTGCTGAACGCGGGGACGGTCTATGCGGTTAAAAGGGACGAAATGCCGGAGACGGAACCCCTGGCGGCTGTTTTTCGTTACTGAGAAAAAAGACGGACGGTCGGGACGCACGACACAGGGAGGTCAGCACGATGGACGCCATCGAGGCTATTGTAACCAGAAGAAGCATCCGCAAATACACAAACAAAACCGTGTCCGAAACGATCGTCAGGGAACTTCTGGAGGCGGCCATGAGCGCGCCTTCTGCCGGAAACCAGCAGCCCTGGCAGTTCATCGTGATCAGCGATCGAAAGACACTCGATGAAATACCGAAGTTTCACCCCTTCTCGCAGCCCCTGCGGGAGGCGTCGGTGGCCATCGTTGTGTGCGGAGACCTCCAGCGCGAGAATTTCAAGGGGTTCTGGGTTCAGGACTGTTCGGCGGCGACGGAAAACATCCTTGTGGCCGCCCGGGCGAGGGGGCTGGGAACCGTGTGGCTGGGGGTGTATCCTATCGATGAACGCGTCAAGGGGATGCGAAAACTCCTGGGTCTGCCGGAGATGATTGTGCCGCTGGCGATCATCCCCGTCGGTTATCCGGCTGAGGAAAAGGCCCGGGCGAACCGTTACGATCCTTCGAGGGTGCACCACAATCGCTGGTCTTGACCTTGTGAATGGAGGACGCGTCTCGATGACGAAATTTTTGCAGACATTCGAAAAGGTGATCATCGTTTCTTTGATGGCGATGATGGCCTTCGTGGTCCTCATCTCCACCGTTGAACTCGGTGTTCTGATTATCCGGGATGTCATCTCTCCGCCGGTGATATTCCTCGAGCTCGATGAGCTTCTGGGCATTTTCGGCTTTTTTCTTCTCATCCTCATCGGGATCGAGCTTCTCGAGACCATCAAGATTTACGTCAAGGATCATCTCATACGCGTGGAAGTGGTCCTTCTGGTCGCGCTTATCGCCGTGGCCCGGAAGGTGATCATCCTGGACATAAAGGATATCACGGACTTTAAATTGGTCGGGATTGCCGCCCTCATCGTCGCGCTGACGGCGGGGCTGTTTTTTCTCAAGCGTTGTGATGCTTGTATGATATCATCGCGTAAAAAAGAAGGCGAGGACGCGTAAAGGCGTCCACTGCCGGGTTGATCTCCCTGTCGCGAAGAAAGGTTCCTATGGCCACCGTCGAGCTTCTCAGAAACATCTTCGAACGGTATAAAACGATCGCGGTATACGGGATGTCTAGAGACCCTGGGAAGGCGGCCCAGTGGGTCCCCTCGTATCTCCATACGAAAGGGTACAACATTATTCCCGTCAACCCTTACGCCGACCAGATCATCGGCCGAAAGGCCTATCACCGGCTCGAGGAGGTCCGGGAGCACATCGAGGTCCTCGAGGTTTTCCGCCCTTCGAGCCAGGTCCCCGGTGTGGTGAAGGAAGCCGTGGAACGGAGAAAAAAGAAGGGGGACATCTACGTCATCTGGCTCCAGTCGGGTATCAGGAGCGATGAGGCCAGGGCTATGGCCGAAGCGGCGGATATCCTCTTCGTGCAGGACCGGTGCATGTACGTGGAGTTCAGGCGGATTTTCCTGCATGAGGACTGAGGTTCGTTCCAGAGGCCGACTCGACCGGCCCGTCAGTCGATCCGGTGCGGGCAAGAGCCCCGGTCCGGGCAGGAGGTCATACGCGGGGAAATGAAGATGAAACAGGAAGACAGGGAAAGGCAGATACTCATCAACAGGCTGAAGACCGTCCGGGACCCGCGGGAGCGGGACCGAATCGTCCGTCTCCTGGCGAGAATGGAACAATACGGCCCGGGGAAAATTCAGGAGTCCGCCGAGGACAAATGGAGTTTGCCGGCGCAGGCCAGAGGGCCGGCGGAAGCGGGGGAGCCTGAGGAAGGGGCGGAGAAAAGAATCCCGAAGGGCGCAAGCTTCATGCTCCGATACGCCGTGCCGGGGTTTTTTGTCGTCTTCGGTCTTATCTACATCGCCCAGGCCCTCGAGCGCTTGATCACCGGTGAGGGCGGTCAGGTGGATCTCCCCCAGATGATCATGGGTGTGCTGTTCCTCTTCTTCGGCATCATCGGCTTTCTGAAGGCGAGGAAAATGACGAACCGGGGGCCTTCGTACCGCGGGGGAGGGCCGGAGGCAAAGAGGCCGAAGATCCTGATGAGGAGATAGCCCCTTTACCTCCTCGGGGCGCGAGGCACGAGACCTCCATCATTCTTATCGGTGGCAAATTTTATGTGCGGGCGTTTTGTCCTGTCGAGCCCTTTCACACTCATCGCGGAGACATTCCGCCTCCGTGACGTCGGCGGTGATCTCAAGCCCCGTTACAATATCGCGCCCGGCCAGGATGTCCTCGCCGTTCTCTGCGAAGAGGGAACGAGACGCCTTTCCCCTTTTCGCTGGGGCCTTATCCCGTCCTGGGCCGACGACCCATCCATCGGGAACCGCATGATCAATGCTCGGGCTGAAACGGTGGCCGAGAAACCGAGTTTCCGCTCCGCCTTCGGCAGGAGACGGTGTCTCATCGTCGCCGACGGCTTCTACGAATGGCGGCGGCAGCAGGGGAAGCGAAAATCGCCTGTCTATGTCTGCATGAAGTCGCAAAAGCCCTTCGGCTTCGCCGGGCTTTACGAAACCTGGCATCCCCCGGAGGGTCCCGAAATCAGGAGCTGCACGATCATCACGACAGAGGCCAACGATCTTCTGCGGCCGGTCCATGACCGCATGCCCGTCATCGTGCCCGGGGAAGACGAGGATGACTGGCTCGACCCCGCTGTCCAGGACAAAAACCGCCTGCTGGCCCTCCTGCGCCCCTATCCGGCGGGGAAGATGCAGGCCTATGACGTCTCCCCGCGCGTGAACACCCCCGCCAATGACTCCCCCGACAATATAAAATCCCTCAGTTAGAGGGACAGAAATGGGTCAGGAAATCCGAACCACGCCTCAGGCGTCGCTGTTCCGTCTTCAAGGAGGGCATCGACCCGTTGAAAAAAAGTTTCAACGCGGGGCTTGATTCCTGTATAGGGTAGGCAGAGAATCCTATCCTCGAGGAGGCTTGCATGGATCCGAACATTGATCTTCTACTGAGCATCTGTCTCGGTATCGGACTGAGTGCCGCCTGCGGCTTCCGGGTCTTCATCCCGCTTCTTGTGGCGAGCGGCGCCTCGATCTACGGCTATGTCCAGCTTCCCCCGGATCTGGCGTGGATGGGGACCCCAACGGCCTTCTGGGCCTTCGGTACCGCTGCTGTCCTTGAAGTCGCGGCCTACTACATCCCGTGGCTGGACCACCTGATGGACACCATCGCGGCGCCCGCTGCGGCCGTCGCCGGAGCGCTGGTCATGGCTTCAACGCTGACCGACATGAGCCCCCTTCTGAAGTGGACGCTGGCTGTCATCGCGGGCGGCGGGAGCGCGGCGCTCGTGCAGGGGTCCACCATGCTGGCGCGCGGCGTATCGACCACCACGACGGGCGGGTTAGGGAATCCGGTTGTCGCGACGGGTGAAACAGCCGGGGCGGTCATCTTGAGCCTGCTGGCCGTCGTTCTGCCGATCATTGCCGCCCTGGCGGCATTGGGGCTCATCATTTTTATCTTCCGCAAAACATTCCGGGTGATACAAAAGAGGAGAGCGGGAAGATCCGCCGGCGCATAATTCCGGTTCGCGGGGGCGTCCTGACTGGTGTTTCCTCAGGTGGATTTTTTCCAGACCCATCGAAGAAGGAGGGCGTTGCCCACGACGGAGACGGAACTCAGGGCCATGGCCGCGGCGGCGAAGACGGGGTTCAGGAGAATCCCGAAGAAGGGATAAAGAACCCCCGCGGCGACGGGGATGCCGATGACATTGTAAATAAAGGCCCAGAAGAGGTTCTGCTTGATCGTCCTCATGGTCAGGAAGGAAAGGCGGATGGCCGAGGGCACGGCGCGGAGATCATCGCTCATGAGGGTGATGTCGCTTGCTTCGATGGCCACGTCGGTGCCGGCGCCGATGGCGACGCCGATGTCGGCGGCCGTTAGGGCCGGGGCGTCGTTGATGCCGTCACCCACCATGGCGACCACCTGCCCCCGGGACTGAAGGCGCCGGATCTCGGCGGCCTTCTCGCCGGGCAAAACCTCCGCGAGGGTCTCGTCGATCCCCAGGATTTTCCCGGCGGCCTGCGCCGTGTGGCCGTGGTCGCCCGTGATCATGGCCACCCTGAGTCCCATGGCCTTGAGGGTTGCCACGGCCGAGGCTGCCGATGCCTTGGGGACGTCGGACAGGCCGATGAGGCCCACGAGGCGCCCGGCCCTTGCCACGAGGACGCAGGTCTTGGCCTCGGCGGCGAGTCGTTCAACCTCATTTCCGAGACGCCCCAGCGGAATGTTTCTCTCCGCCATGAGCCGCGTGTTCCCCAGGAGACAGGGCGCGCCGTCCACGTAAGCCATGGCGCCCAGGCCGGAGAAGGATTCAAACCCTTCGACGGGCTCGGGGTGGATCCCTTCACTTCTGGCCTTATCCATGACGGCCTCCGCCAGCGGGTGTTCCGAGAGGGCCTCGATGGAGGCGGCCGCCTTGAGGACATCTGCTTTCGCGATTCCTTCCGCCGGGATGAGGTCCGTCACGACGGGCTTTCCCAGTGTGAGGGTCCCCGTTTTGTCGAACACGATCGTCGTGAGCCTGTAAGCCTTCTCCAGGCTCTCCCCGCCCTTGATGAGGATCCCGTTTTCGGCACCGAGTCCCGTTCCCACCATGACCGCTGTGGGCGTGGCAAGACCCATGGCGCAGGGGCAGGCGATGATCAGGACGGACACGAAGTTGAGGAGGGCCAGGGTGAAATCCGGTTTCGGGACGAGGTAGTTCCATACCACGAAGGTGAGGGCGGCAATGACGAAGACGACGGGGACAAAAACGGAGGCCACGCGGTCCGCCAGCCTCTGGATGGGCGCCTTGGAGCCCTGAGCCTCCTCGACGAGGCGTATGATCTGCGCCAGGGCCGTTTCGGCCCCCACCCGCGTGGCCCTGAAGGTGAAGCTGCCGCTTCGGTTGATCGTGGCGGCATAGACCTCACTGCCCGCCTGTTTGTCGACGGGCATGCTCTCCCCCGTGAGCATCGATTCGTCCACGGCGGAGGACCCCGCGAGGATGACGCCGTCCGTCGGTATCTTCTCGCCGGGCCTCACGAGAATGACATCGCCCATCACGACCTCCTCAATGGGCACGTCTTTCTCCGCTCCGTCGCGCAGGACGCGGGCCGTCCTGGGTTTCAGGCCGATGAGCCTTTTAATGGCCGCCGAGGTTCTCCCCTTGGTCTTGGCCTCGAGGAGCCTCCCGAGGACGATAAAGGTGATGATGAAGGCGGCGCCGTCATAGTAAACGTGCGGCTCGATGCCGGCCCGGGTGAAGACCTGCGGATAGAAAGAGGCGAGGGCCGAATAGAGATAGGCCGCGAGCGCCCCCACGGCCACCAGGGTATTCATGTCCGTTGTTCCGTGCCGCGCGGCCTTCCAGGCCCTGATGAAAAAGCGGCTCCCGACCCAGAAGACCACGGGCGTTGTGAGGACAAAGAGCACGGTGAGCATGGCCGGACGGGGGATGGCTGCCAGGAAGGGGAACCACTCCTGCATGGTCCCGATGAAAATGAAGACGCTCAGGATGATGCCGGTGGAGAACTTGACGGTGAGTTCCCGGACCTCTTTTGCCCGGGCCTTTTCAGCGGGGTCTTCTGCGGTTTCGTCGAGAACGCCGAGAAATTCGTAACCCGCATCGATGACGGCCTTTCGAAGTTCCGCAATCCCGCCCCATTGCGCACCGTGGATGACCGTCGCCCGCGCCGTGGCGAGATTGACGAGAGCGTCCTCGACCCCGGGGACCTCTTTCAGGGCCTCCTCCACCCGGCGAACGCAGGCCGCACAGGTCATGCCGCCGACGGAGAGGGTGATTTTCCCCTGCCCGCCGCCGGAGGCCTGGTCGGCGATGACCTCGTAGCCGATATCCCGCACGCGTCCGGCCAGCTTCCCGGGGTCCGTCATCGCCGGGTCATATTCCACGAAGGCCTTTTCGGTGGCGAAATTGATACTCACCGACTGGACCCCCTGAAGCTCCCGTAGCCCCTCTTCCACGCGCCGGACGCAGCTCGCGCAGGTCATCCCCCGGATATCCAGGGTGATTTTCTCAGATGACGTCATATCCGGCTTTCTTCACTCTTTCCCTGACGACGCTCATATCCACGGGTTTTGTCTCATCGAAAGAGGCCTCTCCCCTCTCGAGATTGACCTTCACGTTCTCGATGCCGCTGATGCCCCCCAAGGCCTTGGTCACGGCCATGACGCAATGCTGACAGGTCATACCTTTAATCCGGATGGTCTTCATTTTCTGCTCCTTTTTCGGTCTTTCAACTAATAAATGAATGGAAACGGCATCTGTCAAGGACGCCATAAGTGGTGATTCGTCGCCTGCCTCAAATAGAATATACAATATTTACCCTCGTAAATCTTTTCTTATTCCGCGGGATGTTGTATGAAGGATATCATTTTGAGGACAGGCACAGAAGGAGGAGGCATGGGTCAGAAGGAGGAGTTCACACTCACAACGGCCACACAGCGCATTCGACCCGATTTCCGGAAAAACCGGCTGCTCCAGGTGCTTCTCCTCTGGTACGTTGTTTTCTGGTCCCTCCTGGCCATAAAGCCCCTCTATCGCCAGGACTGGTTCCTGGAAAACCTCCTGGTCATCCCCTTTTTCGTCCTCCTGGTCGCCACTTACAGGGTATTTGCTTTTTCCAACATGTCCTACCTTCTGATGACCCTGTTCATGAGCCTCCATGCCATCGGGGCCCACTACACTTACGCGGAGGTCCCCTTCGGTTTCTGGCTGAAGGAGGTTTTCTATTTCAGCCGGAATCACTTCGACCGGATCGTGCACTTTTCCTTCGGGTTGCTCATGGCCTATCCCGCCCGGGAGCTTTTTTTCCGGATCGCCCGCAGCCGGGGGTTCTGGGCCTATTATCTGCCCATCGCCATGGTGCTGGCCTTCAGCGGCATGTTCGAGATGATCGAGATGGTCGCTGCACTCATCGTGAGCCCCGACCTGGGGGATGCATATCTGGGTACGCAGGGGGATGTCTGGGACCCCCAGAAGGACATGCTTGCCGCCACGGCGGGGGCCGTCATCGCCATGGCGCTGACAAGCGTTTTCCGCAATGTCTTCAAGCGGAAAAGAAAGGACCTGTGATTGACAAAATCCTTTAAAACAAAAGCTTGTTCGGTTATATAATGTCCCTGCCGCAGCGGGCGCCCGGGCCGGTCATCTCGGAATGAGAAAAGGAGGCAACCGATGATCTACAACGAAGAATTCGAAACCCTGCCAAGGGAGGCCGTGGATTCACTTCAACTGAAGCGGCTTCAGCAGGTTGTCCAGCGTGTCTATCACACCGTCGGTTTCTACCGGCGTGCCTTCGATGAAAAGGGTGTGAGGCCCGAGGACGTCAGGACGATGGATGATCTCAAGAGACTCCCCTTCACAACGAAGCAGGATCTCAGGGAAAATTACCCCTATGGGATGTTTGCCGTGCCCATGAGCAGTGTCGTGAGAGTCCATGCCTCCTCGGGGACGACGGGCCGCTCCACCGTTGTCGGGTATACGAAACGCGACATCGACCACTGGTCCGAGCTCATGGCCCGCTCCTTCGTCATGGCCGGCCTCACCAAGAACGACATCGTTCACAACGCATACGGCTACGGCCTCTTCACCGGCGGCCTCGGGGCCCATTACGGGGCGGAAAAACTCGGGGCCAGCGTCATCCCCATGTCGGGGGGAAACACGAAACGCCAGATCATGATTCTGCAGGACTTCGGCCCCACGGCCATCTGCTGCACGCCCTCCTACGCTCTCTATCTCGCCGAGCAGGGGGCGGAGATGGGGGTCGACATGAAATCCCTCAATCTGCGCGTGGGAATTCTCGGCGCGGAGCCCTGGAGCGAGAAGATGCGGCAGGAAATAGAGGAGAAACTCAGCATCATGGCCCTCGACATCTACGGGCTGTCCGAGGTGATGGGTCCGGGGGTGTCCATGGAATGCCAGGAAGGCCGACACGGGCTCCATATCTACGAGGACCACTTCATAGCCGAGATCATCAACCCCGACACGGGGGAGATCCTCCCCTACGGGGAAGTAGGCGAACTCGTCTTCACGACCCTCACCAAGGAGGCCTTTCCCCTCGTGCGTTACCGGACGAGGGACGTCACGAGGCTCTTGAGGGAGCCCTGCAAGTGCGGACGGACCCACGTGAGGATGGACCGCGTCATGGGCCGGAGCGATGACATGCTCATCATCCGCGGTGTGAATGTATATCCGTCTCAGGTTGAAAGCGTGCTCGTCGGCATTGAGGGGCTTGAACCGCACTACCAGCTCGTCGTGGACCGGGAGGGGAACCTGGACACTTTGGAGGTGCAGGTCGAGTTGAGCGAGAGCATTTTCGAGTCCGGTGAGATCCGGGCCCTGCAGGGACTGGAAAAAAAAATCAGGAAGGACATCAAGGACTACCTCGGTATTTCCGCCAAGGTGAAGCTGGTTGAGCCGAAGACGCTTCAGCGTTTCGAGGGGAAGGCCAGGCGCGTCATCGACAAACGATCCATCTAGCCGGGGGCGAAAAAGGAGGATCATCCATGAAGGTAGAACAGATCTCCATATTTCTGGAAAACAAACCCGGGACCCTCGAGAGTGCGACCCGCGCCCTGAGGGATGCCAACATCAATATCCGGGCCCTGTCCCTTGCCGACACGTCCGACTTCGGGGTCCTCAGGCTCATCGTCAACGACGTCGAAATGGCGAAGAAGGTTCTTCAGGACGCGGGATTCACCGTGGGCCGCACCAGCGTCGTGGCCGTCGAGGTCCCCGACCGTCCGGGAGGGCTCCACAGCATCCTCGAGGCCCTTTCGAGAGAAAACATCAACGTGGAATACATGTATGCCTTCGTTGAACGAAGCGGTGAGAACGCCATCATCATCTTCCGTTTCAACATGACGGAAAGGGCCATCGAGACGCTCCAGAAGAAGGGGTTCAACGTATTGCCGGGCGAGAAAGTTTATTCGCTGTAGGCAAAAGACGTAAGGCTAAGGGCAAAAGGCAAAAGGTGCAGACACGCCATGGCGAGTCGTTGTTAGTTCTGAGCGTTGAATGAAGAGAACATCACTCTTCGATGGACGTGGAGGTGTGCGCTGGACGAGAAGGTTTTCGAGGCGATCCGCAGGCAGGTGGAAAGGGAACCCTACGCGAGAAAACTGGGGCTCAAGCTGCTAAAGCTCTCGGCGGGTTATTCACTCGTCGAGATGACCCTGGCCCCTGCAATGGACAACATCTTCGGCATGGCCCACGGAGGAGCCATCTTTTCGCTCATCGACGAAGCCTTCGAGACGGCCTCCAACTCCCACGGCACCGTCGCCGTCGCCCTGCAGGTCAGCATTTCATATCTGAAGCCCCCGGAAGCGGGGTCAACCCTCTTTGCGGAAGCGAAGGAGGTGAACCGTTCCCGAAGCGTCAGCCACTACGAGATCACGGTGCGGGACGACAAGCAAGACCCCATCGCCACGAGTCTCTGCATGGCCTACCGGAAAAAAGATTCGTTACCTTTCCTGGAAAGCTGAGGGTGCCGACAAACATTCCGCCCAGCGACCGCCTCGGTGAGTCATGTTTACTTCCTGAAATCATCAAAATATAATCCTCGGAAAGGGCAGTAGAGTATAACCCGTAATCGTTGACCCCGGGGTACATAAAGTGGAAGAATTCCATCTCGACATATGGTACATGTTCTGGGGGCAGGTCAGTTATTCTTGCAAAACTCGTAAAACATTCTCGAAATAACGACCTCGCTCTTCTTAAGATTAAAGAAAAAACATCGCACTATCTCGAGTTGGCAGGCGAAAGTGATGCTTACATTGGCGAGCATGTATTTACAATTGTCTATCCCGTTGTAGAGGTTTTAGGCATAGAGCAGAAGTATACAGACGGAACAATCAGCGCCCTCACGGGGATTCAAGATGAAGCATCATTCATGCAGATTTCTGTTCCAGTTCAACCCGGAAACTCTGGTGGGCCTCTGGTAAATAACGATGGAAAAGTAGTCGGAATGATAACTGCCAAAGCCGCCGATATACCCTTTTTTAAAACCGCAGGGTCACTCCCCCAGAATGTAAATTGGGCAGTTAAAGCGGATATGGCTAAACCGATGTTTAAAAAACCAGCACCTAAAAAGCAAAAGAAGTCTGATAGAAAATCAATCATAGAAAATACTCAAAAGACTGTTTACATGGTAGTTGTGACAAAATCTAAGTAGATATACCTGTGGCTAAGGGAGGGAGCTATGGACAGATAACTACGGACCCCGTTTTCGAAAGAGGCGAGGTTTCGTATTAACAAAAAAAAGGATAATCACGGGCCTTTCGGATCGAAGCACCAACTCGAGGTGGATGTACCTCGAGGCAGGTCACGCCGCACAGAACGTCTTTTTAGAGGCCCAGTCCCTGAAACTGGGCACGGTGACCATGGTAGGCTTCAGGGGTGAGGATGTCCGGAGGGCGCTCAGTCTGCCTGAAAAAGAGCAACCGATCTACATCATGCCCCTGGGAAGAAAGCAATGTAGCAGGCTCTCCAGAAGAGTCCACATCGAAGCAACCCTAAAAATCTAAAACAAGAAACGACAGAGGACGAGAATGAGATGGAGCATATCGAGGGAACCAACAAAGGACAGATTACACTCTATGCCCTGAGCACTTGTGTATGGTGCAAACGGACGAAGGCGCTACTCGAGGACCTGGGAGTGGCATACCATTATGTGTATGTGGACAACCTGCCCCGGGATGAGAGGAACCAGACCATGGAGGAGGTCAAACGCTGGAATCCAAAATGTTCTTTCCCGTCGCTTGTCATTAAAAATTCCCAGTGCATCATCGGGTTCGACGAAAAGAAAATCAGGGAGGCCATCGCGTGACGGGTATCCAACCAAAGGTGTCAGAAAAACAGGTCGATGACCTTTATGACAGACTCCGGAAGGAAGCAGAGGCCGCGGGGTATCACCTGAACACCGATGTAGACTTCACGAGGGACCTCGTCCGGGGCCTGCTCGAGAACGAGAAACGCTACGGGTACTGGGTGTGCCCCTGCAGGCTGGCATCGGGGAACAAAGAAGAGGATCTAGATATCATCTGCCCCTGCGACTACAGGGATCCGGACCTGGACGACTACGGCACCTGCTATTGCGCACTTTACGTATCCCAGGCGGTGCTCCAGGGGGAGAAAAAGGCCGTTTCCATCCCTGAGAGGCGCCCTTCGCCGGATGAAAGGGCGGCCATGAAGTTAAAGGAGCATCCCGACCGATTGGCCGGTCTGCCTTACCCTGTCTGGAGATGCAAGGTTTGCGGGTATCTCTGCGCCCGGGAACACCCGCCGGAAACGTGCCCCATCTGCAAGGCGAAAAAGGACCGATTCGAAAAATTCCTTTAGCGGAAGAAAAGGAGAAAGGGCAGACGGACATGAAAAAATCACTCGGTGCCAAGACGATTCTGTATCCCACGCCGGTCATGCTCGTGGCGACCTACGACGCTGCGGGAAAACCGAACGTCATGACGGTCGCCTGGGGCGGCATCTGCTGTTCCAGCCCCCCCTGCGTAGCCGTTTCGATCCGGAAGGCCACGTACACCCACGGGAACCTTGTCCTGCAGGGCGCCTTCACCATCAACATTCCCTCCGAGAAATACGCCGCAGAGGCCGACTACTGTGGCCTGGTGTCGGGCAGGAAGACGGACAAGTTTACTGAGACCGGCCTGACGCCGATCCGCAGCTCTATCGTCCATGCACCTTACATCGAAGAATTTCCCCTGGTCCTGGAATGCAAGCTTGTTCATCAGTTTGAGCTAGGGCTGCATACGCAATTCGTCGGCGAGATTATGGACGTCAAAGCAGACATGGATATCCTGAACGGCAAGGGTCTGCTGAACGTTGAAAAGCTGCAACCCTTTTTCTTCGCCCCTGAGGCCAATGCGTATTACAGCACGGGCAAGCGGCTGGGTGATGCCTTTTCGATCGGGCGTGCAGTAAAGAAAAGAGGCAAGTAAACTCGACCTTCTTGATCGGCCGGCCAGCCATGTAGCAGATGGACGCTCTTTAACTTTAAGCGCATGACCGGCACTGCCACGGAAATAAGCGAGGATGTTTCCACGTTCTCGAAGGGATTATCTCGAACTATGCTCACTGGTTCTCTTTCCTTTAGAAAGGTGATATTCTAAAACCCCGTTAATTGATGGAGGCTTATTTCATAAGGCAGGGTCAGAAATGGCCAAAACTGCAAAGGATAGTTATTGCTATTCTAGAAGATAGGTAAACCACTCTCAGGAGGCATTGCCTAGGAGGTATTATGAAGAAAGCAGCATTGACACTGCCTGAAATCATGCTCATAGCTGGCACTCGTGTAATGGCTGGGGTGGGTTTAGGACTGTTGCTTGCAGATATTCTAAAGGAGGATAAGCGAAAGAAGATTGGGTGGAGTTTGTTTCTGGTCGGTGCGATCAGTACGATTCCATTGGCAATAGATGTCTTTAGCAAGAGGAAATGAATTTCTTAGCTAAAGAGAAGTACTTCCTGAAGTTGTTGAAATAGTACTTTTCAAAAACCTGAAGATTACAATTGACATTCATTTAAAAAGGGGACCCCGAAGAAGCGGTCCCCAAAAGGAGGTGGTCAGGTCATGGCCTCAAACCTGACCTGTGGTGTGGTGCAAAAGGGCAAATTTCTGCTACTATATTTCACCATTAAAGGGGTTTCATTTTGTTTTCGTTTGGCCAGATTTACCTTGCGAACCATTCAATATCAAAGGCAGACTTTTCAGCACCGCCATCTTTCTCTGGGCGGCGTTTGAGACGGCATCCATCTGGGTGAAAAAGATAAATACCACCAGCGTTAAGAGGAAAAGAGCAATCATCAAGGCCGAATTTGTCTTTACGAAGATCCTCAGCGGTTCCCCAACTCCATTCACTGCATGACGCCAACCGTTGGAAATCAGACACCAGAGGCGGTTGAAGGGTTTGTTCCCTGAACGAAATTTTCTCACGTGATTCGCGGGTGATCCATGCACCCTGTTGCCGGCAGGTCAGGAAAGCATAAGGCATAATCCACTGGCAAGCCAAGACCCAGAAGAACTCGTAAGCGATGACCCAGGCGAAATCTGAATCCCTTTCACTTCGGTAATAGATGGCCGCCATGGGGATGCTGAACACTGCGACGATAACGGCATGCTTGAACAGCCAGGAAGGGCTTGTGAACAGAAGGTAATAACTGTTGAAAATCAGGAAGTAGGGAACAATCAGTGTCGTCGTGATCAGGACGGAATTTATCCGAAATCCCCACACATAATCCTTACGGAAGGGCGTGAAAAGAAAAGAGATCAAGATGACGGTTTCTCGGATGTTGCTCCGAGCCCATCGCAGATACATCTTTGCCATGCCCATGTATCTTGATGGCATTTGAGCCCATACGACAGCATTGGACTGGAAAAAGGAATGAAATCCCTGGGCCGTGATGAGATTCGTCATGGAGCGGTCTTCTCCCGTGAGGCATGGCACACCCAAGAAAGTCTGATGAAGCCATTTTTCCAGAACGGGTTTAACCGCCGATGCGCGGTATATGGACAAAGCACCCGGGGTGGTCAGAAGTCCTCTTATCTGACTTTGATAGGCCCTCGAAAAAGTAAAAGACAGGACGAATTGCACTTTAAGGAAACGGGTGATCAGGCTGTCATTGCGGTTCAACACCTTGACACATCCCGCAACCAAGCCAATTCTTTGATCCCGCAGCAGCGGGCTTACCCCGTTTCGCAACGCATCGGGATGCAAGATACTGTCGGAATCCACCGTCACCCATAGGTCCCCTGATGCCTGCTGAAACCCTGCGAATAGGGCATGCCGTTTACCCATGTTGCGTGGCTGACGGATGATCTTCACAGGGATGGGTGCTTTCGATGCTGCATTCTGGATGTGCTCCCAAGTGTCATCGGTGCTTCCATCATCCACCACGATGACCTGAAGCCTCTCCGGCGGGTAATGGCTGTGCGTAACGGATCGAATGGAATCTTGGACGAGCGATCCCTCATTGTAAGCGGGAATAACAACGGTCACCATGGGCAGTTTTGACTCTTCGACCGTTGCCATGGGCCGGTAACCCGACCAGAGCCAGATCCTCCAGATTAAAGCCGCATAATGAATCAGCCCGTACACGGCCAGAGTCCAAATCCACAGATTTCCCAGAGAGGCATCAGGAATAATCCGGAACAACCTCTGAAGGACCCCCATCCAGCCTGCAGCTAAAATGAGCAATACAGTTGAAATGACAAGAATAGATTTCACGAATTTTTCCCATTCCGGGGGGATCTGAGTTGCAAGAACCCGATCAAGTGCCGCTCCCTTCTCTATGGAGCTATCCGAAACGATGCTGGTCTTCATCGCTGAACTCCTTACAGGACGATTAAATTGCATTCTGTTTCATGTCTGCGTCCGTTCCCGTACCCGTCGAAGAATTGATGTAACGGGGGAGGACACCGATCCGCCCTACGTCGCAGCCCTTTCGAAAAGAATCCGCCTGCACAAGATAACAAGTGCACGACAGGCATTTCGGACTTCGGGATTTCCAAGTAATTCTTTATCAGGCTTGAAGAGGAATTTGGGGGGACCTGCGATTCTAACAGCGAAGGACAGGACTCTTCTGGTTGGTTGAAGCAGGATTGATATAACTGAAGGATATTTTCTCGAAAAGATTTATAGGGGCGGACTGAAAGATTTCGTCAGCTGCAACGAAAACCCTGGGATTTTTCCTGAGAAAACTCAGCAAATCGCCATCATCAGCAATCGAAATTTGCTTAAGGCGAACGAGGTCATTATCATCATAGAAATCGTAATACAGAAATGCCACACCCAGTGGCAGGGCCAAGGCAATGGCCAACAGGAACAGAGGATGCTTTCTCAGCCAATTCATTCTTTGTTTCTCCCGATTGTTGACGTCGGATAAAATCATTTTCCACAGCAGTTGTCAATGGGAGATTTGATGCCCCGAGTCTTTCGGAATCATTAGAGAATCTCATAGATTTCAACTTTAATGGATGCAAGTCATTTCAATCGGTAAAATATAGTTTAAACAGGATGTTGAGACTGCAGACTTGCAGGTGCGATAAACGCCTAAAATAAATGATATATATTCAATGGGTTAGGGTCAGCCACTGCTACACAACCTATTTTCCGTCATGTTCTGTCGCCTGTCCGAAGAGGGTCTTCTTGCCCCTATCGATTTTCATTTCAACTCTGCATAATCAAGGGTACCCCCAAAGACCTCCCCGGAAGGAACCGGAGGTGTGTCATGAAAACCAAAGAGGCTATTGACCTGTTTCAGTTCTATCAGAAGTCAACCCTAAGGCAGCGAACCCTGCAGAGTTACACCCCTCTGCTTGGAAATTTTGGATCTCGATACGGGGAGCGATCCCTGAAGTCTATCGGATCGGAGGAGGTCTTTCACTTCTTGGAGACCGTAACGGAAGGCCGTGCAAGATCGACCCGCAGGTTGCGTTACGTCCAGCTGAAGGCCTTCTACAACTTCATCATCAACCGGTGCGATTCGGAGATGAGGAATCCCTGCAGTGCACCCCTGCTCGCGAAGGCCTTCAAGGGAACCAGACCCTTTTCGCGAAAGATCCCAGAAAAAGAGATGATTGACGAACTGATTTACAACACCCAGAACCTCAGGGACCGCTTGATTCTGGAGCTGAAGGCACGGTGCGGCTTGCGAATCGGCGAATCCCTCAACATCCGAGTTTCCGATGTCACCGAGAGGAAGATCCTTCTGCGGGAGCCAAAATCCGGGAAGGAAGCAGAAGTGGCGTATATGCCCGAACCTGTGGCAAAGCGAATAGCTGATTACATTCGAGAAGCAAACCTGTCAGCAGAGGATCGACTCTTTCCCATCTGTTATTCGACTGCCCGGGCTATGATCAGGACCCTGGGCGCAAGGCTCAAGATGAAGATCACACCCCATGACCTTCGGCGCTATTCGGCAACCTATGCCAGCAGAAATGGTGTACCATTGGAAATCGTCTCCAAGGTGATTCTCAGGCACCAGGACCTCAAGACAACTCAGAGCTACCTGGGGAAAGTGAGCGAAGCGGAGGCTATCCGATGGATGGACATCCTACACGGCAGATAGAATGACCGACTAACGATTAACGATAGAAAGGGGTGGTCTTTGGGGTAAAATATCAATCATTTTAAGTTGTTCTGCCGGCGTTGAGAGGACTCGCATCCCACGTTGCTTCCTGTAGTTGATGATTCATAAAATTGATAAAGGGTGCATATTTCAAGCGTATATACGGATTCATTTAGATATTGCTACTCAGCATCTCGTTATAGAAGTATCATATGGAAAAAGAAGAAGTATTCAAGATTTTTACAGCAATTATTTTTTGTAAAAGGTAATAAATACAATAGCTTGCGCTAATAGCAACATGTTGACAAAAAAATAATTAAGATTAGAATAAAATGATAGAGATGCTGCGGTGCACGTTGAGTCATGTAACTGGGTTTGAATGAGAAAAGAAACACAGGGTCTTCGTGGTGATTGTCACCCTAAATAGACCAAGTTTTTGATTAAGCGACTCCAGTCAAAAGACAAGACGGCATCAGCGGCTCTCTTGGCACTTACTTTGTTTTCATTGCCCTAAGGGGGAAGGGGCAGCTGAGAGGTATCACCCCATCTTCTGATCTCATTATCAAATAAACAGATTTTTTGTTAAATCAATTCATGGCTTGTATCCCTTGTTAATCTAACCTTTTGAAATATTTGTGAGGGAGCCATGAACATCAAAATGCCCTCGTCCATTCCTCTTTGAAACTTTCGTGTTTCATTGAGGATCTTACATCATTCAGTTAAACCTTGCTCCACCACTTAGAGTTAAACCTGTTTCTTCGACTCATCGCTTAGAGGAAAGTAGAACCCATCCGGATTCCCGCTGCCTATCATCAGCCCAGTCATCAGGACACCAATGAACCCCAATGCGAAGGAGGTACAGAGCATGTTGAAGAATCTCGACTACAATATCATCGAATCGATCTCGATCATCTCAAAAAGCCTTCATCGCTATGACACCTATTTAAGCGATCTTGACGAGCGGGGACCTGCGACGGCCGGACCCAGCTGCGAATCCTGCAGGGCCATCTGGCAGACACTCAAGGCGCAAAGGGAAAAGGAACTCAACATGCTCGTTGAGGAACTGAAGCAGCATGTCGCAGCAGGCAATCTCGATGTCCGCAAATAATCGGAGGCACCTCGGAAGTAGGTTTCTGTCCTAACGTCCCTGAGCGAACAACTTTTATTTGCTGGGTTCCAGAACCTTAAAGATTTACAAAATTAATCTATCTTTCAATCAAAGGGGGGTGAGCATCATGTTTGTGAAAGAGGTAGATCTGTTCAAGGGAATTGCCTCGCACATCATTGACGAGATTGTACGACTGGCTGTTGAGGAGGTTTATCCGAAAGGAAAGGTAATTTTCAATCGAGGAGATTTTGCGGAATCGCTGTACATATTGGAGGAAGGTCGGGTTGATCTGGTCATTCAAGGTAAAAAGCGTTACGCATTCCCGATACATCCGGGATATGTATTCGGTTGGTCTGCCCTGGTAGAGCCGAATCGCTATACAGCTGCTGCTGAATGCATCGCCGAGAGCAAGGTCATTAAGCTGGATGGGACTCGACTGATGCATGTATTTGAAAAAAATCCTTCGGAAGGTCTGACCATCATGAAGCGACTCGCAGGCGTCATTGGCACGAGGCTCGATAAATTCTATCAGCAATTTACATCTGTCAAATAAAGGAGGCGGGAGTTTCAAAACAAATAATCGAGCCAAACTGAATGAACTGTATCCTTCCGCATAGATGGATGAAGGAGTTAAGCCATGGTATCGGCAGAAATATTGAGGGAAGCTAATATTTTCAGAAACTTAAATGATACTCAAATCGATAAGTTAGCAAGCATAGCTGTGAGTGAAACGCATAAGGCGGGAACGTTGTTATATAAAGAAGGTGATCTGGCCACTCATCTTTATATTGTTGAAGAAGGAAAGGTTTTTCTGCAAATGGAGACTGGGATGGGTTCTGACCGCCCTCCAATGAGGATCACTGTAGACACGATCACCGGAGGACAGGCCATGGGTTGGTCCGTTTTCGTTGAGCCACATAAATATACTTTGAGTGGTCTCTGCATGGAAAATTCAAAACTAGTATCCTTTGAAGCCGATAAATTGAGAGATTTGTTGAACCAGGATTCTGTCCTTGGCGTTGAAATGATGAAGGGGATTGTAAGAGTATTGGCTTCCCGTCTCAATAACACACGGATCCTGCTGATTAACGAGATGGCTATGGCTCAATTACGAAGCAAAGGAGAGACCCTTCAGTGATTTTTTATATCATATCCAAAGCCCCTCTAACCTTTAAAGTCGACTTTGTTCTTGTGAAGGTTTGAAAGGAGGTAAAGAATGTTTCGCAAGATCTTGTATCCAACCGATTTTTCTGATGTGTCATACAAGGCCTTTGACTATGTGAAACAACTGAAGAATGTCGGGACGGAGGAGGTAGTAGTTCTCCATGTCATAGACACGCGGAGCTTTAGCATTCCGGAGATATATGCCAAAGTAGAACTCTCAGGATTGGAAAATAAAGTGGAGGAAGAGGCAACAGAGGAAGCGAATGAAATGGTAAAAACGTTAAATGATATAGGACTAAGAGCAAGCGTGAGAATTGAAAGGGGGATACCATTCAAAGAAATATTAAGGGTAGAAAATGAAGAGGATATCTCGCTTATCGTTATTGGTTCTCATGGAAAGAGCAACGTCGAAGAAATGTTCTTGGGGTCTGTATCGGAAAAGGTGATCAGAAAGGCCAAAAGTCCAGTCTTTGTCGTGAAGCGATAACAGCAGGAACGGCTTCGTAAATCAATAACAGCAGATGCTTAATTGTCCTGCAATTTCCTGTTCCCTCCGTTCCCGTAGTGTGAGGTTCATGCTATTCTGTGACCGCCACAGATGGCTAGGGAAAGTCGACAGAGAGATGCACTGAAAATGTTTTTATCATAACGCCGAATATTTACGGAGGATCGGCCATGGAATACAGGAATTTACAGAAGATGGCTAGAAATCATGGCATCAAGTGTTTCGGGATGACAAAGATTGATATGATCCGGGCCATCCAGAGATCAGGAAAGAATATCGACTGTTTCTGCACCTTCCGACTGGAGTATTGCCGCGAACTTTCATGTATGTGGAGAGAGGACTGCATTGCCCTGTATTGGAAAAATCGCTTTCTTGTCGACGCCAGAGCATGAGTATCAATGCTTCCGGGTAGTGAATGCTGTCGCAATTCTTTGTTTATAACAAGGAGAGAACTCCAAGGCGTGTTCCATAACTCTAGAAGTCAATCTCGTGCGAGTGCTGAATCCCGACATCTTAGTGCGCGAGCCAAGTGTTTAAACTGAATTTTGTATAAGTTTCGATTTTTGTGTGGAGTTCCAAGATGGCTGCAAAGATAGGAGTATTGACGGGAGGAGGGGATTGTCCCGGTTTAAACCCGGCCATCAAGTGGGTTGTCAAATCAGCCCTTGACAGCCGATTAAGTCAAATGAGAAAAGCTAGATTTGAGGTTGTGGGTATCAGAGAGGGTTGGCTAGGACTTACCGATGTATTTATAACTTCAGAGACAGATTTCAAGAAGCATATCGTAATGCTAAATGAAGAAGTTGTCCGGACGTGGGATCGATATGGGGGAACCATGTTGGGCACTTCCCGAACAAATCCATTCAATCCCCGTAATGACCGCACAGAGCAACTGTTCTATAACCTGAAACATCTTAATATAGACTGCCTTGTTGCCATCGGCGGAGAGGATACGTTAGGGGTTGCCCATAAACTTTCCGAAATGGGGATTAAAGTCGTTGGTGTTCCGAAAACGATTGATAAAGATATGGTGGGGACTGATTATACCTTAGGTTTCGAATCCGCAGTGCAGGTCATCACCGAGGAAATAGATCGTCTGAGAACCACGGCGGGTTCCCACAAACGTATTTTTGTTGTTGAAACCATGGGAAGGCAATCTGGGTGGCTAGCCCTTGAAGGAGGCGAGTCCAGCGGTGCTTTTCTTATTCTCATACCTGAATATGATTTTGAAATTTCACGAGTGAATGAACTTCTCATGGAAGGACGTGCCAGTGGAGCCCGCTATGATATTGTTGTGGTATCCGAGGGGGCAAAGCCGAGAGGGGGAGAGTTACATGTCAGGATCAAGGAAGAAGATAGTTTCGGACATGTAACACTCGGTGGAATTGGCGAGTATCTGGAAAAAGAAATAGAAAAAGGAACAGGCCTGGAAACCCGTTCTATCGTCTTGAGCCATCTCCAAAGGGGTGGGGCACCATGTGCATATGACCGTCGAATGGGACGTTATTTTGGCATTGCTGCGGTAGATTTAATTGTCAGAGAGGAATTTGGCAGGATGATAAGTTACCAAAACGGTCGAATCACTTCGGTTCCGATGGAAGAAGTCGTTGGGAAGATCAAAACAGTAGATGTGATAAACTATTATGATATTGAACGATATAATGGCAGACGAACCTTCCTTCAGATCCTCGACTAGCAATATTTAATCATCCTTGCGCGCTCCATCGATTCCTCCATCACGTCCATCACGCCAGTCTTTCCTGCAAGGTTTGGAAGCCATAAAACGGTTTGTTTGACTTTTCGGATTTCGGATGAAGGTGACACCCTATCTATTGATCCATAAGAAAGGAGGATAAGGTTATGCCGACTTACATTGTCTTGATGAAAATGACGGAAGAAGGGATTAATACACTAAAGGACGGGCCAGCGCGAGTTAAGGCCAGCGTAAAATTAATGGAAGAGATGGCAGGAAGTAAACTGACGGGTTTTTACCTCACCATGGGAGAATACGACTTCATAGCTATTAGTGAGGTCCCCAGTGACGAAGTCGCAGTTGCTATTGTGCTGGCATTGAATTCCTCTAAATTCGTCAGAACGAAAACGCTCAAGGCCTTTACAATGGAAGAATATGAAAAGATGTCAAAAGTCTACCTTGACCATGTCAGCAAAATGTAGTGAGAGGATTTCCCGAAGTGTCAATTGCGATGATGCCGGGACAAAACACGTTATCACTTCTTGTAGATCTCAATCGTCGGTGCGGTTAATTCTGAAAAAAGTTAAAGCAGGGTCAGCAATGGCCCTGCTTTTCTTTATTCATTTCTTATGGGAGTTTGCATGGGCTACCGGGTTTACGCTGTTGCTCAAAACCACCCTTTTATTCGGTCAACACCTGGGCTACACTTCCCGCCCCCATGTCTATTCAGGTAGCTACCCCCTTTTTTAATCTTGGGGAGCCGGCATTAACGTCCTCAGTACATCTTCTTTTCCGATGATTCCAACGAGCTTTCCTTTTTCCATCACGGGAATGGTGTGAAAATTCTTATCCACCATGATAGCCGCTATCTCTTCTACGCTGGATTCAGGATTGACCGTCACCGGATTCCGTGTCATGGCATCCGCCACGGTGGTGGCCGCTATTTTACGAAGTGCCCTTTCAAAATGCTTGCCGGATTCCAGCGTGATTAAACCGTCCAACAGGGTGAATAGGGAGGGAACAGGTAGTTTTTTTTGTTGTGCGACCAGGTCACTTCTGCACAGAATGCCCACGAGCTTTCCCGCATCCATGACGGGGACACCGTTGACACCTCTATCGAGAAGGATTTCTGCTGCTTTTAAGATCTCCATATCGGGGGTCACGGTGATGGGTTCTTTTGTCATGATGTCTTTGGCTCTGACCATGGTGGTACGACCTTCCTGTTTTCAATATGGCTTTATATCTCTGTTCCGTGTAATCGCTCCATAACCTCGCTTTATTTTATTATCATGCAAAATCGCGGATTTCTCAAGGTTCAAATCTCCGGGTACAGATTCATGATTCATCCTCTCTAAAGGATGGGAGGTCGTCTATAATAAAGGCGAAAATTTTTCAGGGGGATTGGGCAGTTCGGGAGTTCAGTGGATCAAAGATTTCAAAGACTAACCTACAATATGCCTTACTCGCCAAACATAAAGGTTTGTAGGTGTGACGTGCGCTTGATGTGCTATTGGCCAAAAATTCTGGTCAGACCACCCCTTCCTTCCTGAACTCAATAATTCTTCAACCATGATAGGGATACTATATTTCAAACGGCAATATTTGATAGGTATCTTCTCGTTGATTATGATATGAAACAAATCAGTACGATGATATTTACCCCCATATGCTTAAAAAAGAAGGGTAAGGTCATATGTAGTCCAGTAGACGGATTTTAAGTCGTCATATACAGACTGTATATTGATTTTTATGCGCAAAACCTTTAAAACGCGAGAAGTGATGGGGTTAAATAGAAAAAATAACCGGGAAATCTTGAATAAGAAGTATTTTGAAGATCTGGTTCAGGGTGAGCATCTCCATTGCAAACCCATTGCTATGACGAAGGAGGCTATCGTAGGTTTTGCCGAGGAATATGATCCGCAACCTTTTCACACAGATGAGCGTGCCGCAGCTCAATCGCTTTTCGGTGGCCTTATTGCTTCGGCAATCCACGTACTCTCTGCCTGCACCCGATCGGTAGTAGAGGCACAAGGCGATGTGGCCATCCTGAGCGGTGTGGGATTGGATGAGATGAAGATTTATAATCCGGTGAGACCAGGTGATATCCTTACGATAGAGGCTTGGTGGACCGATCTCAAGATCTCTCGTAGTAAACCTGACCGTGGATTTGCAGTCATTCGGTGTAAAGTTATCAATCAGAAAGACGAGCCCATTATGGAGTATGGCTACCGCTACATAATAGCTTGCAGGACTTAAGATTAGTCACAAGATAAAAGATGCGCTTCTAAATCTTAGATCATATATATCAGGATTTGATTTGGGCAAGATATTATTCATAAATGGTCTATGAAATTCTTCCCATAGACAACGCATTTAGAGGGTCACGTTTCCGGACGCGCCGTTGATGCCCTTCGTTACTCTCCTCCCGTCCGTAATCCTCAATTCTGACAATTGTTCACAACTGCGCAGTGGTAGGTGCAACGATCAACGGCTGGTAACTTGTTGATAATTCACAATAATCCATTTCATGCCGGTCGTTTATTCCTCTTTATGTTCAGGCTGTGATTTCCTCACGAAACCTTCCCCTTATTACCATTTGAAAGTTTTTCATCTGCGTCAAGGAAAGCGGATGATCGGACAGCAGAGATTGCATTGGCGGGATGATGATTTCGGATGGGAAGGGCGTATTTTGAGGGCTGAAAAACGGCTCATAAAGCGGCGGCTGGAGAGTTCTTTCGGACCATCGCTGCAGATGTCTTCCTGAAATGTTCATTAAAAGAATTACAGAAATAGTGTATATTTCAACCGGAAATAAGGTGGCTGAGATGTTATGACGATCAACAAAGATGCCATGATAACCAACGAGGCAAGACGCAAATAATTATTGCTTGGTAAAGGGAGATAAACACATGAAGGAATCACTACGCACAGGCATCACATTCGGCCTCACATCGGCCATCATAACAACTCTCGGCCTGATGGTCGGCTTGCATTCCGGAACACATTCTCGATTTATCGTCTTGGGAGGCATATTGACTATTGCGATTGCCGATGCCTTTTCCGATGCACTTGGCATTCACATTTCCGAGGAGTCGGAAAACACTCATACGATTAAGGAGATTTGGATATCCACGGTTGCAACCTTTCTTGCCAAGTTTCTCTTCGCTCTCACTTTTGCGGTGCCTGTTTTGCTTCTGTCACTCTCGACGGCTATCATTGTTAGCCTTCTCTGGGGAATGTTAATTCTAGCCAGTTTGAGTTATGCAATGGCTAAGTCACAAGGAACAGCCCCTTGGAAGGTGGTGGTGGAGCACATCCTCATTGCCCTTGTTGTCGTAGGCATCACGCATTTAGTTGGAGATTGGGTAGCCACTCTCAGCGTATGACCGATAACCAACAGGCCTGATGCACGCGATACTGAACATATGGTGGGTAGAGTTCTCCTGCTTTCGGGTTCAGGGCGCCCTGGTGCTTTTGAAGCGGTATCGCTTTTTCCGAAAAGATTCACGGCATGCGTACACTACGCGTGCTCAAGGGAAACAAATCAACGGAAGAAAATCTGGCCGCCAGTTTTGAATCAGAAAAGACCGTGGCGGAAATTGTCTATGATGGTTTTGTAAAAATGGCCGAGCAAGTGGGGGATAAACCCGCCCTACTTCATTTTAGTCAAAGCCGGGATGTGGAAGAGACCCACGCCAAGCTCTACAAAGAGGCCTTGGCTAATTTCATGGAGGAGAGGGATACAACCTATTACGTCTGCAAAGTGTGTGGTTTCGTGTCCAATGGTACTTTACCTGATGAATGCCCGATCTGTGGGGCAAAAAAAGAACGATTTATCCCTTTCGACAAGTAGAAAAGCTAAATATTCGACAAATTATCTAAAAGTATTTAAAAACGCGTAAAAATATTAGAAAAAAAAGGAGGAGTCAATCATGTTTGTGGTTATTATCAATTTTCCACCGATCAAAGCAGGAAAGGATGCCGAGTTTAAGGAATGGTTTGCCTGGTCAAATAAAGAGTTTGCGAAACACAAAGGATTTATCAAACGGCGGTTATTGAAACCCTTGAAGGAGGGTAACTACGCTGCAGTGGTGGAACATGATAGTCGTGAAACCTTTATGGCTATGCATACCAGTCCTATTCATGACGAGGCAGGTAAGCGTGTTGCACCTCTATTTGACGGCCGTCCAACGCCTCAGTTTTACGAAGTAATTGTTGGGTAAGATGTAATCGAGGGATTGCCATGAAATTAGTCAAAGATAAGGAGGAAAAAAATTGTAAGCACAAATATTATAACATCATTCACTATTTTTGCAGCAGTCGTGTTCACTATTATGTTGATAAGCGCCGGTCTTGTCTTTGCTCATTGTGACACAATGGACGGGCCGATAATCAAGAATGCGCAAGAGGCACTTGATACGGACAAAATTGACCTTGACCTAATGTTGATACAGAAAAAGGATGAGGCGGAGTTGAAGCAGGCTTTTCAGAAGGCTCGTGAAGTTAGGAAGTTGAATCCTGCGGCAAAGGAGCTGGCTGACCAGTACTTCCTTGACCTTACCCCGTTCTTACGGCCATTTGTGAATGGAGTGTCTCTTCCTGTGAGGGTTCCCCGTTTCTTGGACCATTCGAAGCGAGAAATTTCAGTTTGTCTTCATCTGGCGGTGGCCAGGGTTAGCCGGGTCTTTTCGTCATTGTGAAGCAGCGCTGGTCCTTTTACTCCAGCGTGATCTTCTTCTCTTCGACGAGCTTGAGCAGGGTGTCCACCACGACGGGGTCGTAGAGGATACCTCTGTTTTTGCTGAGCTCGTCGACGGCCCTCTCCAGGCCGAGCGTGGGCCGGTAAGGACGATGCGAGGCCATGGATTCGAAGACGTCCACGACGCCCAGGATACGGGATTCCATGCAAATCTCGCCGTCTTCAAGCCCCCGGGGATAACCCGTGCCGTCGAGCCGCTCGTGGTGCTGATAGATGATTTCAGCGATGGGCCAGGGAAACTCGATGGTCTTCAGGATCTCGTAGGCCACCTGGGGATGCATCTTGATGATGTTGAGCTCCACCTCGCTCAACCTGCCGGGCTTGCTTAAAATCTCGCCGGGGACATATATCTTTCCTATGTCGTGGATGTAAGCGGCCATATGAAGAGCCTCAATCCGCTCCGGGGGCAGCTTCATTTCTTCGGCAATCCGGCGGGAGATCCTCGCGACCTGATGCTGGTGACCTGCCGTGTAGGGATCCCGGGTTTCCACGATCACGGCCATGGCCTCGACGGTCCCGGTCATGGCCTTCTGGAGCTTTTCCAGGCTCTTCCTGAGTTCCTCCTCGGCCTGCTTCAGAGGGGAGATGTCCGTCATGGTCTCCACGGCCCCCAGGATGTCCCCTGAGGCGTCACGAACGACGGCGGAGGTAAAGTGGAGCCACTTCTCCCTGACGGCAGAGTAATCCGTCGCTTCGTAGGCATCCTTGAGGAGTCTCGACTTCACGTACTTTCCCGCGTACCACCGAGGGATTTTCTTGACCTCCTCTATGTTCCCATCCACCAGGAGGTCCGCCATGAGGGGCCTCCTTTCGCTGTAGAAGATCCTCCACTGCTGGTTCGTGTGGAGGATTTCCGATGCCCGGATGGCGCTCAGTTCCTCCATGGCCCGGTTCCACACAATGACCTGGTGGTTTTTATCGATCACCACCGTGGGCGTCGGTGAGCCTTCGAGAATCGCGCGCAGGCGGCTTTCGCTCTCCTTCAGGGCTTCCTCGGCTTTTCTTCGCTCCGTGATGTCCTCCAGCGTCTCCAGGGCGCCGACGATCTCCCCGGCTGTGTCCCGGATGGTCGCCGCCGTGAACCGCAGCCACTTGCCCTCCATACCCAGCGTGGGGAAGAAATCCGTTGCCTCGTAGGCATCCACTATGAGCTTCGATTTCTGATACTTCCCGTTGTACCAATCCGAGACTTTTCCCGGTTCCCCGTCCACGAGCAAATCGGCCATGCAGGGTCTCTTCTCACCGTAAAAGGCCCTCCAGTGTTCCGTCGAGCCGATGATGTCTTTTGTCGCGAGGCCGGAGAGCTCTTCCAGGGATCGATTCCATTGCGTCACCCGGTGGTCGCGGTCGATCACGAAGGTGGGAATGGGGGATCCCTGGATGATGCTCGAGAGCCTTCCCTCGCTCTCCCTGAGCGCGGCCTCGACCCGTTTTCTCTCGGTGATGTCTTCATAAGTGGCGACGATGCTTTTTCCCGTGAGGGAGTCGCCGATCCTCGAGGTACTCACCATGCAGATGATGTCCCGGCCGTCCCGGTGCCGGCAGGGATATTCCTCGCTGTAGGTTCGCTGCTTCTCCAGCACGGGGTAGAAGCGCCTGCCGATGTCCACGTACTCCTCGTCGCTCCGGTAGAGGACTCGGGTGTTTTTGCCGATGAGTTCCTCGGGCTTCCAGCCAAAGACGGTCTCGACGGCCCGGTTGACGAAGATGATCCTGCGTTCCCGGAGCCCGACGACCGCCACAGGCAGGGCGTCCAGGATGGAGGCTTCCAGAGCCTCCAGGCCCTCGAGCTTTTCCTGCGCTTCCTTCTGGTCCGTGATGTCCATGTAGTTGCCGAGGACGGCGGGTTTTCCCCGGAAAGGGATAGAGATGACTGTTCCCAGGACCCACCTCACGCGGCCGTCCTTGGTTACACTCCTGAACTCGTAGGGGGAGGTTCGTTTCCCTTTCAGCATCCGGACGGCATTTTCGCGGACCCTGCCCCTGTCCGCGGGGTGGACAATGCTCAGGGAGTCTTTGCCCAGGAGGTCGGCTTCCGTAAAGCCCGTGCTCGCCTTGAACTGGGGATTGATGTACTGGAAGGCGCCGTTCTGGAGAACGTAGACGCCGATGGGGGAGCGGTCCGCCAGGGTTTGGTGCAGTTCACGGGTTTCGAGCACTTCATTCTTCAGGGTCTTCAGCTTCGAGATTTCTTCCCGGAGCGCAGCCAATTCCTGCAGGAAATCCTTTTTGTTTTTACTTTTATTCATCGATCGCGAACTCTCTGTTGTAAACCCATCACGGCATCCTCGGCGGCCGCCGGCATCAAACAGGCCCCTGGAAAGCCACGTCGGCAGGACAATTTTTCTTTTATTAGAACAGGTATTGGTGTAAAATCTCAAGAGAAAGAGCTTGAAGCTCACCGCCCGCCGGTTAAAAGGTCCGGCCGGGTGAAAACGCCTTCATGTGAGATAAACGTCTCAGCATATCCGAGCAGACGGGAAGCCCTTCCGGTCCGGCTGAGCAAAAGCTTCCTGAGAGATTCCGAGGCCCCTCCGCCGGGGCCCAGGTCAATCCGAACCCTGAGATACAAGAGACTAGGAGAAACGCCATGGAAAAACCTCATTTTTACTCTTTACCAAAGTTGTCCTATGGATACAAGGACCTGGAACCCTACATATCTCAAGAACAGCTTCAAATCCACCACGAAAAGCACCATCAGGCCTACGTGACCGGGGCCAACGCGATTTTCGAGCGGATGGACAAGGCCCGCGCGGAAGGTGTCGATCTGGACGAGAAGGCGATACTCAAGGAGCTCTCCTTCCATATCGGGGGCCATCTCCTTCACACGCTCTTCTGGGGAAACCTGGCGTCGGCCGGCAAGGCGAGCACCGGGCCTTCGGGGATCCTGGCGACGGCCATCGACAAGGAGTTCGGGAGCTTCGAGCGTTTCAAGAAGGAGTTCACCCAGGCGGCCGTCAGCGTCGAGGGTTCCGGCTGGGCGGCGCTCAGTTTCTGCAGGCTGACCAACCGCCCGCTCATCATGCAGATCGAAAAACACAACAATGGTATCTACCCTACATTCAACATTCTCATGGTCCTCGATCTCTGGGAACACGCCTACTATCTCGACTACAAGAACCTCCGGGCCAAGTTTGTGGAGGCCTTCTGGAACATCGTCAACTGGGAGGAGGTCCGCAAACGTTTCGAACAGCTTCTGCGATAGTCGTCTTGAACAGCTTTTTGATCCGGAACCGGAAGGTCAAATGCTCCAATACTTCAGCCGGCGTGTTGTCCTTGGGATCGCCCTGTCGGCCTTTTTTATGTGATCCATTATGTCATATGGCGGAAGAGTTCGCGGGCCGCAAGAGCATGCAAAGCCTCCCAAAGGCGGGCTGACAGCCGCCTCATCCCGGAGTGGCTCAGTTATATGTGGCACCTGCGCCGGCACTGTCCCTGTCTCTTCTCGCCGGCCATGAGGACCAACCCCTTCGATCTGAACGCCTCCGGTGGAGGCCTGGAGGAAGTGGCGTGATCGACGGGAAGAACAATTTTTGAAATACTTCGGCCGATGGATGGAACCATGAAACTTGATGCTTCGAAAACGGCCCTTGTCATCGTGGACATGCAGAAGCATCAGGCCGGCCCGGGCGGAAACATCCCGAGGTTCTTCCGCGAGATATACGGGCCCTCCGCGGAGGATGGGGCCGTGAAGAAAGGGAAGGAAATCGTCAGGGTCATCCGCGGGCTTCTCGCCGCTTTCCGGAAGGCCGGAGCGCCCGTCGTCTATCTGGCCTTCGGTTCGCTGACAGATGACGGCTCGGACCTGGTCCCTTACGCGAGGCTCTGGAATGACGTGAGCCGCAAGAAAACGGGCCTGCCCGCCATCGTGCCCGTGACCGACCCCGGCTACGCCATCATGGCTGAGATTGCCCCGAGGCCGGGAGAGCCCCTTGTCAACAAGACGGCCCAGGGTGCCTTCGGCTCATCGAGCCTCGATCATGTTCTAAAGCAGATGGGTGTTGACACGATGGTTGTCGCCGGCATGTACACAAACCACTGCGTCTTGTCCACCTGCATCGGTGGGGCGGACGCCGGGTACCGGGTGGTGGTGCCCGCCGATGCCGTCGGCACATGGGATCAAGAACTCCATGAGCGGGCCCTCGAGATGATGCGTTCGTGGATCATCCCCACCACGAGTACGGAAATCATCCGGCATCTTGGAAGACAGGCTCGATGACGGCCGCTCATGACTCGAAAGCTCTATGGACACCCGTATAGACGAAGCCCTCAATATCCTGAAAGACGCGGGACCGGAATACGGCCGCGGGTTTTCGAACCACGGCCCCATGGCGGCCGAAGCCCTGATCGCGATGGAATGCGACAACCGGGTCGTTTCCTGGGCGAAGCAGTATCGCAGTCGTCTTTCAGGGCGTCCCGCGGCGATCCAGCCCGTAGCACCCGACCGTTGGGAAGCGGCGCTCGGTGATATCCGGCGCTTCGGTGACTGGGTGGTTTTCTTCAGGCGGGAACTCGGGGGAGCCACCTGGCAGGCCGTGCTGCGGCGCTGGGCGCCCCGTCTTGCCTCCGGCATCATGGCTGCGGCGTGCCACGGCGTCATCCGGACGGGTCACGCCGTTCGAAGCCTCGCCCGGGGTGAGACGGAGGCCAGGCGCCTTGAATTTGCCGAAGGTCTGGCCTACTGGGCCGCCCGTTTTCAGCCGCTCCCCGGGACCCCGGGGCTCAATACCAGCGGGCTCAGGCCCTCGGCTGCCGTAAACCGTGTAGAGCTTCTCCCGTCAGACAGGCGGGTCTTCGGGACACTGATCTTTGAGAAGGTTAAGAGACTTGACGGGTTCCTGCCCTTTGAGAAAGTGGTGAACCTGGTCGATACCCCCACGGATGCAACCCTGTTTCTCCTGGATATGACGTCGGCTTTCGTCCGCATCTATATGGCCAATGCCCGGGACGCGGGGAGCGCCATCACCTTCATCCACACGGTCACGGGTCCCGGTGCCGTTCATCTCATGGCCCCCCATCTGCCGGGGGAGACCGTCGGACTTCTGCTCCGGTACGCCTGGCAGGCTTCAGCGGCCATTTACGCGGCCGTCGGGCAGAGAAGGCAGCCCGATCCCATCGAGGGCATGGACATCAACAGGAAAATGGTGTTAGATCGAGCTTTGAAGGCGGGGGATGAGCACGCGATCAAGTTTGCGGAGGTGTGTCTGAGGCTCTACAACATCAATCCCGACCCGGCCTATCTTTTGGCCTCGGAGCACGCTTCTCAGCTCCTGACCCGGAGTCGGGCCTGATCCGGGAAAGACATCCCTTGTCGAGGAGGTTCCATGCCGAGAACATATCCCTGCGGCGGCGGGCCGGTGAGACTCGTTTCGACGGGCTGGCTGCTGGAGCACCTGGACAAGGGTATTATCATCGTGGATGCCCAGCCCAACGTTCACGATTACATCGAGGAACACATCCCGGGTGCCGTTTACCTGAACGAGGGGCATTTCCGGACCCACATGGGGCGTCAACCCGCCCGGTTTGTGCCGGCCGGGACCATCCAGCCCGTCCTGCGAAGTGCCGGACTGAAGAAAGAAGTCCCCGTCGTTGTCTATACCGGCGTGGGCGCCGCGAAGGGCTGGGGAGACGGGCTCGAGCAGACGATGGTCGCCTATTGCCTTGCCCGTTACGGGCACGACAGCGTCTGTGTTCTCGATGGCGGGCTGGACCTCTGGAAGACGGAGGGGAAGCCCCTCGCGAAGGAATACGCGACGGCGGCACCATCGAGTTTCAGAGCGACGGAGAGGAACGAGTATTTCATCGAGTACGAGGAGTTCAGGCGGATCAAGGATCGCGGGGACGTCATCGTCCTCGACGCGAGGCCGCCGGAAAAGTATGAAGGCCAGTCCTTCTGGATTAAGCCGGGGCACATCCCCGGCGCCGTCAACCTGCCCTGGCAGGACCTCATGGATGAAAAGAACAAGGCCCTGCTCCGGCCCGAGGCGGAGGTCGTGGCGATTCTCGAAAAGCACGGCATCGGTTCCGACAAAACCATCATCTGCTCTTGCGGCACCGGGCGCGAGGCCACAAACGAGTTCTTGCTGTTCAAGTTCTATCTCGGATATCCTCGCGTGAGACTCCACGAGGGCGCCTTCACGGAGTGGGTGTCTTACCCCGACAACCCGACGGTAACGGGAAAATCCCCGCGCTGAAAGGGGAACGACCCGGCCGGAAGAATAAGGAGGTTTTCTATGAAACTCGGCGACTACTTTGACAGGGCGAAAGGGCTGGGTGTCCTCTCGACGGCGGATTCGTCGGGCAGGGTCGACTCGGCCGTTTATGCCAGGCCGCACGTAGTGGACGAACAGACGATAGCCTTCATCATGGCCGACCGGTTGACCCACGCCAATCTGCAGTCCAACCCCCATGCCGTCTATCTCTTCAAGGAAGAGGGCCCGAAGTACAACGGTAAACGCCTTTACCTGACCAGGATTCGCGAAGAGAAGGACAGCCCCATGATCGAGCAGATCCGCAGGAAGAAATATCCCGAAGTTGAGGGTCAGTACGAAGGCATGTCGAAATTTCTTGTCTTCTTCCGGGTCGACAAAGTTCTTCCTTTGATCGGGGATAAAGAATAGGGGCCAGGCTAAAGGCTAAAGGCTAAAGGCTAAAGGCTAAAGGCTAAAGGCTAAAGGCTAAAGGCTAAAGGCTAAAGGCTAAAGGCTAAAGGCTAAAGGCTAAAGGCTCAGGACCCTTTACCCGGCGCCTCAAGCCTGTTTTTTACGGAGTAAAAAACATGAACGTGTTCATGACAGGCGGTACAGGATTTGTCGGCAAGACGCTCACAGGGGAACTGACCCGGAGGGGCCACACGGTCACAATCCTGACGCGCAAGATGAAGCCGGGACAGGCCCTGCCCGAGGAGGCTTCGTTCCTCGAGGGGATCCCTACGGCAAGGGGCGCCTGGCAGGAAAAAGCGTCCGAGCACGACGTGTTCATCAACCTCGCGGGCACATCGATTTTCAGCCGGTGGACCGATGAGGTGAAGAAGGAACTGCGCGACAGCCGGATTCTCATAACGCGGAATCTCGTGGAGGCCCTGCAGGGCCGCAGGGGAAAAGAAACCCATTTCTTCAGCACCTCCGCCGTGGGTTATTACGGTTTTCATGATGACGACGAGGAACTCACGGAGGAAAGTCCCCCCGGCACGGACTTTCTGGCCACCCTGGCGGCGGACTGGGAAGCGGAGGCCCGGAGGGCGGAGGCGTTCGGCGTCCGTGTCGTCCTCTGCCGCTTCGGCATCGTCCTCGGCCGTGAGGGCGGCATGCTCGGGGAGATCGTCCCGCTCTTCAGGTTTTATCTCGGCAGCCCCCTCGGAAGCGGCCGCCAGTGGTTTTCCTGGATTCATGAACGGGATCTGGCCGGTGTGTTTCTTTTTCTCATGGACCACCCGGATGTCAGGGGGCCGGTGAATTGTACGGCACCCGAGCCCGTGAGAAACCGGGAGATGACGGAAACACTCGGTCGGGTGCTCCGCGTGCCCACCTTCATGCCCAGTGTCCCCGGTTTTGTCCTTCGGCTGATAAAGGGGGAATTCGGCAGCGTGATTCTGGAGGGGCAGAGGGTCCTGCCGCGTAAACTGCAGGCGGCGGGCTTTACCTTCCGGTTCCCTCAGCTGAGAGGGGCACTGCAGGATCTGGTGGGCTGAATCAACATCGATGATTTCCCTGAACAGGAAGCACGGCCATGGGCAGGAAGACAACCCTCGACATGCTCGATGTGAAAGGCACGACGAAGGACCGTGTCGAGCCTCGTTACAACAGGCTCATTCACGAGAAAAGCCCCTACCTGATCCAGCATGCCCACAACCCCGTGGACTGGTACCCCTGGGGATCCGAGGCGTTCAGGCAGGCGGAAAGAGAGGACAAGCCCGTCTTTCTCTCCATCGGGTACTCCACCTGCCACTGGTGCCATGTCATGGCCCACGAATCCTTCGAGGATGAAGAGGTGGCGAAGCTCATGAACGAAGTCTTCGTCAACATCAAGGTGGACCGGGAGGAGCGGCCTGACATCGACGGTGTCTACATGACCGTCTGCCAGCTGATGACGGGTTCAGGCGGTTGGCCGTTGACCATCGTCATGACGCCCGACAAGAAGCCCTTCTTCGCCGGGACCTATTTCCCGAGGGAGAGCCGCGTGGGGCGTATCGGGATGGTCGAACTCGTGCAGGGTATCCGGAAGATTTGGACCACGCGCCGGGAGGAGGTTTTCTCATCGGCGGAGCAGGTTCTCGGCACGCTGAGGCAACTGACGGCGGAATCCGGCCAGGGGCCGGAACCGGACCGTTCCACCCTTCAGAAGGCCTTCGAGGATTTTTCCCGGCGTTTCGATTCCGTCACGGGGGGGTTTGGGGACGCCCCGAAATTCCCCTCGCCCCACAACCTTTTTTTCCTGCTTCGCCACTGGAAGAGAACCGGTGAGTCCAGGGCGCTCGAAATGGTGGAAAAGACCCTCGAGTTCATGCGGCGAGGGGGGATTTACGATCACATCGGTTTCGGATTTCATCGCTATTCAACGGATTCGCGATGGAGACTTCCGCATTTTGAAAAGATGCTCTACGACCAGGCCATGCTGTCCATGGCCTACCTGGAGGCCTATCAGGCAACGGGCAAGCCGGGTTATGCCGAGACGGCCGAAGAGATATTCACCTACGTGCTCCGGGACATGACCTCCCCCGACGGCGGGTTTTACTCCGCCGAGGATGCCGACAGCGAGGGGCGGGAGGGAAAGTTTTACCTCTGGTCCATCGATGAAGTCCGCCGTGTGCTTCAGAAGGAGGAAGCCGACCTCGTCATCCCCATGTTCGGATTTCACAAGGACGGGAACTTCGTCGAGGAGGCCAGCGGCCGGAGAACAGGCGAAAATATCTTCCACCGTGAAAAGGACTTCGGACAGATGGCGGATATCCTCGGGCGTCCGGAGCGTGAATTGGAAGAGGTCTTCGAGACCGCCCGGCGCAAGCTTTTCGACGTCCGCCGGAAGCGCGTCCATCCCCATAAGGATGACAAGATTCTCACGGACTGGAACGGCATGATGATCGCCGCGCTGGCCAGGGGGGCGCAGGTGCTCGACAATCCCGACTACACGGAAGCGGCCGTCTCAGCGGCGGAATTTGTTCTTCAGCACATGCGGGGTGCCGGTGGCCGACTCATGCACTTCCACCGGGACGGCCACACGTCGGCCCCGGCCCACCTGGACGACTACGCCTTCATGGTATGGGGCCTCCTTGAACTGTACGAGGCGGTCTTCGACGTCCGGTATCTGAAGAAAGCGATCGAATTCAATGACCACCTGCTCCGTCACTACTGGGACGCCGCGGGGGGGTTTTATTTCACATCCGATGACGCCGAGGAGATCCTCATTCGTCAGAAGGAAACTTACGACGGGGCCATCCCCGCCGGGAATTCCGTCGCGATGATGAACCTGATGCGCCTGGCCAGGATCACCGGGAACGGGGAGTGGGAAGCGAGAGCCGTAAGCCTCGCCCGCGCTTCCGCCCGGAGCATCGATCAGGTACCCGCGGCGTACGCGCAGCTGCTCGCTGCCGTGGAGTTCCTGCAGGGGCCCTCCTACGAAATCGTCGTTGCGGGCGACCCCCGGAAGGGCGACACGCAGGAGATGATCCGGTCCCTGCGCAAGCCCTTTCTTCCCAATAAGGTGGTCCTCCTTCGGCCGGTCGGGGGTCACCCGTCGGAGATAGAGAAAATCGCATCGTTCACGGTTCCCATGAAAAGTCGGGACGGGCGGGCCACGGCCTACGTCTGTTCCGGATTCAGCTGTCAAAACCCGACGGCGGACATCGCCGAGATGTTGAAAACGCTTCGGGTTTGAAAAATCAAAAAGTGAAAGGAGATGCACGTATGTTCAGTCGATTCGAGCATTATGGTTCCTCGCGGATTTTTGCGGTTGTCGCCCTTGCCTTGCTGGTGATGGCGCTCTTCACGGCCCCGGCCTATTCGCACGGCCCGGCCAAGGTCACCCTCTCGTATGATCTTCAGAAACAGATCCTCACTGTGACGGTGACCCATTCGCCCTTCGGCGGCGATCATTACGTGAAGGAAATCGAGATCGGCAAAAACGGCCAGAGCGTCGCGAAATATCCCTACAACACGCAGACCGGCGAGAAATTCACGTACACCTACCAGATTTCCGCCAAAGCGGGTGATACTCTCGAGGTCAAGGCAACCTGCAGCAAGTACGGCTCCAAGACGGGCAAGATAATCGTGCGGGAACCGACCTGAGGGTTTTACGGATCAGTCATTCCCGTCCCGGACCTGCGGGACGGGGCAGGGGCGGGGTTGGTCGATATGGTCCTCTTTGTCCACGGCGGGTTCATGGCGGCGGGTTTTTTCCTCATGGCGGCGGGGTTTGCCGTCGCCCGGTTCATGCGGAAAAAACGATTCTGGCTCAGGGCCCACCGGGCGCTCGGCCTCTCGGGCGCCTCGTTGATCGGCCTGGGGTTTCTGACCGCCCTTTATATGGTTAACGAGTTCGGCGACGAGCACTTTGCCGTTCTCCATGCCCGTGTGGGCGCCCTGACGGTTTTCCTTTCCTTCATGACGCCCGCACTCGGGCAGCTCCAGATCGTGTTCAGGTCCAGGGCGGCCGATATCAGAAACTGGCATCGCTGGTCGGGGGCCATGACGCTTCTCATGGTTTTTCTGACGATCCTCACCGGACTCGTCCAGGCGGGTGTCCTCCCGGATCTTCTTTCATTCTAGCCGAGGGTGCCGGAATTTATGAAGCCCATCTATCTGGATTACAATGCCACGACCCCCATTGACCCGGCGGTGGCCGAGGCCATGAAGCCGTGCCTCGTCGAGATTTTCGGAAACCCATCGAGCACGCACGGGTATGGTCTGCGGGCGAGGGAAGTCGTCGAGGCGGCGAGAGTGCAGGTCGCGTCGCTTCTGAATGCACGACCCGCGGAGATCGTCTTCACGAGCGGCGGAACGGAGTCCAACAACCACGCCATCAAGGGGGTCGCCTTCGCCAACCGGGACCGGGGCAACCACATCATCACCTCGGCCGTCGAACATCCCGCCGTGGCGGAAGTCTGCCGGTATCTGGAGGGGCATGGATTCCGCGTGACGCACATCCCCGTGGACGGGCGGGGGCTTGTCGATCTGAAGGCCCTCGAGAAGGCCGTCACGGGGGAGACGATCCTCGTCACGGTCATGCATTCGAACAACGAGGTGGGGACGATCCAGCCCGTCAGGGAGATCGCCGGGTTGATCCGGGGCCGGGGCATCACGCTTCATACCGATGCCGCCCAGTCCGCGGGCAAGGTTCCCGTCGACGTGAAATCGCTTGGTGTCGACCTTCTCTCCCTGGCGGGTCACAAGCTTTACGCGCCCAAGGGAATCGGCGCCCTCTATATCCGGGAGGGCACACGGCTTGAGAAGTTCATGCACGGCGCCGGACATGAACGGAACCTTCGTGCGGGGACCGAGAATGTCCTCGAGATCGCGGGTCTCGGGAAGGCCTGCGAACTTGCGGCAAGGGACCTCGAGAAAAACATGACCCGCATGAGAGAGACCCGTGACCGCCTGCACGGGGGGTTGAGCGCCCGATGGGATGTCCGCCTGAACGGCCACCCCGAAAAAAGGCTGCCCAACACCCTGAGTCTGGGGTTCCGGGGCGTCGACGCGGGCATCCTGCTGGGGGAGATGAGGGGGATAGCGGCCTCGGCCGGTGCCGCCTGCCACGGCGCCTCCGTGGAGATATCGAAAGTTCTCAAGGCCATGGCGGTGCCGATGGAGTATGCCCGGGGGACGGTTCGATTTTCAACGGGAAAATCAACGACCTTCGAGGAGGTCGACCGCGCCGTTGAAATCGTCGATGCGACGGTGAGGCGATTGAAGGCATAGGGGGTGCGTCGTTCAGAGCCCTTTTGTGCGTGCTCGGCTTTCTTTAGCGATGAAGGTCCAACTTTCAGTGATTGAGGAGGTCCATCATGAAGGTGCTGATCGTTTATTACTCCATGTACGGCCATATCCACCGCATGGCCGAAGCCCTCGCGGAGGGCGTCAGGGAAGTGCCGGGGGCGGAAGCCTTCCTGCGGCGTGTCCCGGAGACCCTTTCAGAGGAGATCTTGAAAAAAATGGGGGCCCTCGAGGCCCAGAAGGCCATGGCCCACGTTCCCCTGTGCACCGTCGATGAACTTGCCGGTGCCGATGCCGTCATCTTCGGTTCGCCCACCCGTTTCGGGAACATGTGCGGCCAGATGAGGCAATTCCTCGATGCCACAGGCGGGCTCTGGGCGAAGAGCGCCCTCGTCGGCAAGGTGGGGAGTGTCTTCACGAGTTCGGGCACCCAGCACGGCGGGCAGGAATCCACGATCCTCACTTTCCACGTCACATTGCTCCACCAGGGGATGGTGATCGTGGGGCTGCCCTACAGTTTCGCCGGGCAGTCGCGCATCGACGAGATCACGGGCGGGTCCCCCTACGGTGCTTCCACCATCGCCGGGGGAAAGGGCGAGCGGATGCCGAGCGAAAACGAGCTGGCCGGCGCGAGATACCAGGGCCGCCACGTGGCCACGATTGCGAAGAAGCTATCGGGATAGCTTCAGTTTTGAGTTGCGAGTTTTGAATGTTGAATTGCGCAGGAGAATTTAACTGTTGTTTTAAAACTCAAGACTCAAAATTCTAGATTTTGTCATGAGATCCTTCTGGCTGTGTTTTTTCCCCCTCTTCGTCGCGGTGGACGCCGTGGGCGTCCTGCCCCTCTTTCTGCATCTGACGACGGGGCTGGACCGGGCAAAGATCCGTCGAGTCATCCTGCAGTCCGTGGCTACGGCCGCGGCCGTGGCCCTGGTTTTTCTCGTCATCGGCCATTATATCCTTGAATTTCTGGGTGTGACGGTTGCGGATTTCATGGTCGCGGGGGGCATGCTTCTTTTTGTCCTCTCGCTGACGGATCTGATCTTCGAAAAGAGGGGCATGTTTCAGGGCAATCACGAAACCCTCGGCGCCGTTCCCCTGGGTGTTCCCCTCATTGTGGGGCCGGCGGTCATCACGACCCTCTTCATCCTCGTGGGAGAACACGGGCCGGTTCCCACGGTGGCCGCCGTCATTGTCAATATTGTTATGGCAGGTGTTGCTTTCTGGCTGGCCGAGCCTGTTCACCACGTGCTGGGGAACTCAGGGGCGAGAACCATCTCCAAGCTGGCCAGCCTGCTCCTGGCGGCCATCGGTGTCATGATGGTCCGAAAGGGAATCGAGATCATTGTCGCTGTTTATCGCGCGCAGATGTGATAAAGAAACAGGGTTCGGTCTGACGATGAACCGGCCGGGTCTGATTAGAAGACATCCAGAGATAGACATAAGGGGGGTGTATGAAGCGAGGTCTTTTCAACAAATTATCCCTGCGGGGGGTTACCGGACAGAGAAAGCGCTGGAGCGATTGTCTGTCGGAGCGGGGGGAGGACAAAGCGGAGGCGAAAACGCTTTCCGGCATTCCGGTCAAACCGATCTACGCGCCCGATGACCTTCCGGGCTTCGACTACGGGGAACGCCTGGGATTTCCGGGGGAGGAGCCTTTCACGAGAGGCGTCTATCGCACGATGTACCGCGGGCGTACCTGGACGCAGCGCCAGCTGGCCGGATTCGGTCCCCCGGAGGAGACGAATCAGCGCTACAAGTTTCTCCTCGCCCAGGGCGCCACGGGGATCAACGGCGTTTTTGATTACCCGACGCTCCGGGGTTACGATTCCACCGATCCCGAGGCCCGTGCCGATGTGGGACGGGGCGGCGTGGCCATCGACACCCTCGAGGACATGCGCATTCTTTTTGAGGGGATCCCCGTGGATTGCGTGAGCACGTCGCTCGTGACCTGCCAGCCCATCTGCAACATCATCGTTCAATCCATGTATTTTGCCAACGCGCAGGCGCGCGGCATCCCCTTCGACCGCCTCGCCGGGACCTCCCAGAATGATTTCCTCATGGAGACGGCCATCGCCATTGCCCCCGGCGTCCTGCCGCCCGAGGTGTCCTTCAAGCTGAGCTGTGACGCCATCGAGTACTGCAGCCGCCACGTTCCGAGGTGGAACCCGGTGAGTTTTGCCGGCTACAACTACCGGGAGGCGGGTTGCACGGCCGTCCAGGAAGCCGCTTTCACCATCGCGAATGCCGTTGCCTGCGCGGAGGAACTGATCCGCCGGGGCTTCGGCGTGGACCGGTTTGCCCCGCGGCTGAGTTTTTTCTTTTCCGCCCATAACGACTTCTTCGAAGAGGTCTGCAAGTACCGCGCGGCCCGAAGGCTCTGGGCCAGGGTGATGAAGGAGCGGTTCGGGGCAAAGAACGCCAGATCCATGATGTTGCGGTTTCACGTCCAGACGGCCGGCGTGTCTCTCACGGCCCAGCAGCCGCTGAACAACGTCACCCGGGCGGCCTATCAGGCTTTGTCCGCCGTCCTGGGCGGCGCCCAGTCCATCCACGTCGACGCCTATGACGAGGCCCTGTGCGTCCCCACGGAGCTTTCGTCCCTCACGGCCCTGCGGACGCAGCAGATCCTCCAGAGCGAAACGGGTGTGACCGCCACCATAGACCCCCTGGGCGGGTCCTATTTCGTCGAGGCCCTGACGGACGAACTGGAAAAGGCCATGACCGGCGTTCTAGATGAAATCGACCGCATGGGCGGTATCGTGGAAGCGGTGAAACAGGGTTGGATTCACCAGGAGATCTCCAATGCCGCTTATGACTATCAGCGCCGGATCGAATCGGGTGAGCAGGTCGTCGTCGGGATCAATGCTTTCCGGATCGAGGACGAGAAGCTTCCCATCGAGCTTTTCAAACTGCCCGAGACCCTTCGCGTCCAGGAACTGAAGCTTGAAAAGATCAAAAAAGAGCGGAGTGCCGAAGCGGTCCGGAAGGTGCTCGGCCGGGTCGCCGTGGCCTGTGATCGGGGGGAGAACCTCATGGATGTCATGCTGGAGGCCGTGAAAGCCTTCGCGACGGAAGGTGAACTTGCCGGCGTCCTGAAGAAACAGTACGGCGTCTGGAATCCGCCTCTCTTCACGTGAGAGAGTCGGCCGTCGAAAGATAGAGGGGAAGTGAAATGGCGAGAAAAGTCAGAATCCTGATCGCGAGGCTGGGACTCGACGCGCACTGGCGGGGGAGCATCGTTGTCGCCCGGGCGCTCCGGGATGCCGGCGTGGAGGTGATCTACGTGGGCAACCAGAGGCCGGAGGCGATCGTGAAAGCCGCCGTGGAGGAAAACGTCGATTTCGTCGGTCTCAGCACGCTTTCAGGCAACCACATGGAACTCGTACCGGAGGTCGTCCGCCTGATGCGCGGCGCCGGCATCGCCGATATACCCGTGCTGCTCGGTGGAACCGTGCCGCCCGATGATGTGCCGAAATTGAAGCAATTGGGGGTCGACGGGATTTTCGGTCCCGGAACGCCCCTGAAGGACATCGTGAGCCATGTATCTAAAAAAGCTTGATCGGCCTGTTACGGTGTTTTCAAAGGAAAGAGAGGGGAAGCCCCCGGTCTGCGGAAAATTTTTTCCCCTGCTGCTGATTGCCCTGCTGACACTTCTTACGGCCTGCCAGTCGTCGCGGACCTATCAGGAAGGGGTGCTCGCCGAGCAATACAGGATGATGAGCAACGATAACCTCCGGCGATACCAGGTACGCCTCAATGATGAAATCGTGAGAATCTCAAAAGGGGGTCCCGTACCCGCGGGCGTGGACCGGGTGGTGTACCTGGAGGACCTCCAGACCCGATGGAAAGACGTGGAGGCGCAGATCCAGGGGAACATCAGCCGTCAACGGCGGGAGGAGTATAACAAGAGGATGGATCTCATCTACGGGTACTGAAAACCCCGGGCGGAGTCGACGGACGACGGTCACCGAGCGGAGAGCACGACCGTCATTTTTTCATGTTCTTCCCCGCGCTCCAGGCGTCACCGGCGAACGGACCGATGGTCCAGTACTTGTTGTCCGGCATCGTCAGGACCATGGCGTTCATTTTTTTGTAGTCCGGTTGCCCGTTGGTGAGGTATTTCTCCTCCGTGTATGAAGCGACAATCTCGCCGATGAAGAGCTTGTTCGTGGGGAGTTCCCGGACGTCCACGAGCCTGCATTCCATGCACAGCGGGCACTCAACGATCATGGGGGCCGTTTTCAGCTCGCCGTAGAAAAGCTGAAAGATCTTCGATTTGTCGGTTTTTCGGCCGGATACCATCCCGCAATAGTCGGTCTCGACGAGGAGATCCGTCCCCGGGAAATTCACACTGAAGGCGCGGTTCTGCTCGATGCCCGCGGGCGTGTGGTGGCCCCTGTAAATGCCCACGGCAATATAGGGCGGGGCGGCGTTTACCCTGGACACCCAGCCGACGGCCATGAAGTTGGGCTTGCCGTCAACGAGGGCGCCCACCAGCGTCACCGGCATGGGGATGAAGACGTTACGGTCGATACCTGTCTTTTTCACGGGTCAGACTCCTTTCGTTTAAAGTCTCAGCCGATGCCGGCTGCCGCGGGTTGAAGGGCATTATATCATGAAGGCGGAGAAAAGTTTCAATCCCGTTTATGGTCTGGCGGCGGTGACGGACGTCGGCCCTGCCGCGGACGGGTATCATCGCGGAGGCGTCATTCAACATGAACCGAAGGTATAGAATATCCGGTCTCTTCATCCTTGCGCTCGTGCTCTTCCTTCTCGCCTATTTACTGTGGGGGCGTGGGAAGGGTGTTCTCGAGGAAGTGACGGAGTTTGGCTCCAACCCGGGAAAAGTCAGGATGTACAAGTATGTGCCGGCCAGGCTTCCTCCGGGCGCGCCGCTCGTGGTCGCCCTCCACGGTTGTGACCAGGATGCAAAGAAGTACAGCCTTGTGACCGGCTGGAACGCCCTGGCGGAGCGGTATCGGTTCGCCGTCCTTTATCCCGAGACGGGGGTGTCGAACAACGCCTTGAACTGCTGGAACTGGTTCAGGCCGGGAGATCAGGCCCGCGGCGTCGGCGAGGCCCTCTCCGTCAAGCAGATGGTGGATGCCATGATCGCCGCCCATCGCCTTGACCCCGGGCGGGTCTTCGTCACCGGTCTGTCGGCAGGGGGCGCCATGACCAATGTGCTGTTGGCCGTCTATCCCGATGTCTTCGCGGGCGGCGCGCCCATGGCGGGGGTGGCTTACGGATGCGCCTCCAACGCGATGGCGGCCGTCGGCTGCATGAACGGCTCGAGGACGCTCAGCGAAGAACAGCAGGTCGATGCGGTCAGGGGGGGGTGTGAGGGGTATTCCGGACCCTATCCCGTTGTCAGCATCTGGCAGGGGACGAAAGACACCGTCGTCTCTCCCCTGAATGCCGGCGCGATTGCTTCACAGTGGAGACAGGTTCACGATGCGGGTTCGCACGCGGCGACGGATGAGGTCGTTCAGGGAAGCCGCCACATCGTCTACGAAAACAGGGGGGGCAAGGGGGTCGTCGAGGTCTGGAGACTGGAAGGGATGGGCCACGGCATTTCCGTCGATCCCGATGGCTCCGGGGGCGAGCCAGGCGGCGCGAGCGGCGCCTACGCCTTTGACCGGGACATCTGGTCCTCTTACCGGGCCGCGGTATTCTGGCGGTTAATCAATCCCGGAGAAGCGTCCGGAAGGAAATAATCTGCGGATCTGCGGCGGCCGGCCAGAAAAATCGAGGCTAAAAAATTGGTTGATACTATCCCTGCTCCATGCTATCAGTATTCGCCCTCTGGGAGGGAAAATACTCGAAGCGTGACAGGTGAGCGATGGGGAGTGTCGTCAAAAAGCGAAGAAAGAAGATTGCCAAGCACAAGTACAGGAAACGTCTGAAGGCTCAGCGTCACAAGAAAAGGAAATAGACCTTTGAGCATAAAAGCGCCGGGACCCGGCAGGCCCGTTTTCGTCCCGCGCCCGAAATGAAGAGGCAGTCGTTTGATCGGCGACTGCCTCTTTGCCGTTTCATGAACCCGGATCCTCTCCCGCGGGGGCGGGTCGCCGCTATTTCCGGGAGAACCTGCGGTCTTTGCGGCGTCAATCGTTCCGCCGGCCCTTTCTCTCCCGGCAGAGGGGGATTTAAGCCCCCTTGTCCTTGAAGAAGCCCCGGAAGGGATCCAGCCACGTGTCCATTCGAAAATTCTGCCACTGGTTCTTTATGCTCTCGCCGAGTGGGGCCAGGATGTTGATGTAGTCATCCGTCCAGGGCGCCATGTCCCGCAATCCGTCATCCTTGCCGAAGGGTACCCAGCCGAGTTTCAGGAGGGGCCGGAGGTCCCTGGGGTCTCTGGCCAGGGCCACACACCAGGTGGAACTCTGGTAGGTCTCCAGCTTGTCGCGGGACGGGGGTATGTTCATCGCGCCGTTGAGTCCCAGTTCCCGGGCTGTGGCCTTGATCACCGGGCGCAGTTCGTAATACCGGTTGGAGACGTGGAAGAGGATAACGCCCCCCTTCGCCAGGCGGCTCAGATATATTTCGACGGCCTCCCGGGTCAGGAGGTGCGTGGGAATTCCGTCGCCGGTGAAGGCGTCCATATGAATGATATCGTACTGCCGTCCCTCCGTTTGACCCACCTGCATGGCCAGCCGTCCGTCGCCGACGATGACGCGGACTTCCCCTTCGCATTCTTCCAGAAAGGTAAACCACCGGCGGGCGATCTTTTCGTTGTCGGGATCTATCTCGTAATAACTGACCCGGTCGCCCTCTTTCGCGTAGGCGGCCACGGCGCCGGCACCGAGCCCCAGGACGGCAATGTCCCGGGGCGGCGACTTCGTCGTGTAGACTTGGGATATGCCCCCGCCGAGATAGTAATAGTAAATGGGCATCAGGCGCCACTCGGGTTGCAGCAGCTGCGCCCCGTGGAGGGTCATGCCGTGTATCAGCTTTCTCACCACATAGTGACTCAAATCGACGGAAGGGAGATCCTTGACGCGATAGGTCCCGTAAAAGTTTCGGTGCCGGTATACGACAGGATACTCGAGCAGAACGAGACTCTCCTTCACGATGAAAAATCCGAGAAGAAGGACCGCCGCGAGGCGGGCGCCGATGGCGGCCCGGGACGGTTTATTCCCGGCTAACTTCATCGACGGTCCGCGGCACCACCAGAAGGCGGCGGCAAGGAAGAGCATCAGGAGGGGATATTCATAAAGGCCCTTGAAAACGAAGGGCGCGATGAGACTGACCGCCGCTCCGCCAAGCCATCCGCCGAAGGCGATAGCCAGGTAATAGTTTGTCAGGTGCCGCGCGGGCGGCCGGATCTCGTAGAGGCGCCCGTTGGCAACGAGGCATATCAAAAAGAATACGATCAAATGCACGAGGATGATCAGCGCAGAGGTGGATTCCCAGACGTAGAGAAAAAAAGACAGAAAGAGCATCTCCGGCCAGAACCGGCCCACATACCGGGGAATGCCGCCGTCGGTCCGGAAGGTGACGATGAAGCTTCCCAGGTACAGGGCCAGCGGCGCAATCCAGGTAAGCGGGAAGGAGCCGATTTCAAGGGCGATGTAATTCGTCACCGCGAGAAGCAGGGCCGAGGGGAGACTGCTCAGGAGAAGCCACTGAACGTAGATTCTGCTTTCTGTTTTCAGGGGAGCCTCATCGGAGGACGCCGTCTTTTCACCGGCCGCGCGCGCGGGGCGGAGGTGGAACCAGGCCAGGACGACGATGACGACGTACAGGACATAGGCCGCCGTCCACAGATGCGTTTGCAGGCGCACCCCCGCGAGGGGCTCGGCGATGAATGTGTAGCCGAGGAGTGCGATAAGAGACCCCGCGTTGGAGGCCGAGTACAGGGGGTAAGGTTCATAACGACGTCCCAGCGACGAGTGGCTCAGCCAGGACTGGGCCACGACAGCGGTGGTGGAAAGAACGATAAAAGGGATGGCCACGTGCACGAAGAGGATGACAAGCACCTGGAGGAGCGGCGCGTGGGCGTCGGGTGTCGCCCTGACGGTCAGGGGCAGATTGACGAGCGGCAGGAGCAGAAGAACGAGATGCCATCCCCCCAGTTTCCGGGCCAGCAGGTGGGCATACAGGTAGCCGACCATGAGCATGGCCTGGTAGAACATGAGGCAGGTGAGCCAGACATGGGCCGCGCCGCCGAAATACGGCGTCAGGAGCCGGCCCACGAGAGGTTCCATTCCGAAGAGAAGTAAGGCGCCGACAAAGACCATGAGGGTCAAAAGCGCCATCGATATTTTTGGGCCCGACTCACCCGGTTTCAATCACCGTCTCCTCTTTATCCATGTTTTGACCTCCAAAAACGGAAAAGCCCTTATATGTCCTTTCACGGATATTTTCAAAGGAAAAAAAGATGCCCCCCGTGCCGGATCCCGCAGCGGCGGGGACCCCGTCAAAATAAGAATTTGCATCCTGTGCCGCCGCCGGGTAAAAAAGAAAGAGGCGGGCGGCTCGAGCGGCAGACGAAAAAAGGGGAGATCCATTGATAGATCTGAAATACAGCCTCGACGAAAGGCCCCCCGCGGGCGAGACGATGCTCCTGGGGTTGCAGTGGTTTGCCATTGCCGTCCCGGTCGTCGTGATCATCGGAAAGATCGCCGGCGAAATCCACTCCGGCGATCCGGCGGCGCAGATTGTATATCTCCAGAAAATGGCCTTTGTCATGGCCGCCGCACTGATCCTCCAGGTGTTTCTCGGTCACCGCCTGCCCCTGATCATCGGTCCCTCCACGGTCCTTCTTGTCGGAATCATCGCCAGCAGGGAATTCAGCCGCTCGTCGGTCTACACGGCCATCATCGCCGGGGGGGTGCTTCTGTCCTTTCTGAGCGCCGCCGGCCTCTTCCGTTATCTTCGAAGGCTTTTCACCGCCCGCGTGGTGGCCTGCGTGCTCTTGCTCATCGCCTTTACGCTGCTGCCGACGTCGATGAACCTGATCGTCAAATCACCCGGCCATCCGGCGTCGCAGGCCAACGTCCTCTTCGCCTTCGCTCTCGTCGCGGCGATCTTTGCCCTGCACCGCAGCCTGAAAGGGGTCTGGAAGGCCACCCTGATCGTCTGGGCCATGCTCGGGGGCACGGTCCTTCACCTGGCCGTCATGCCGGCGGCGCCGGAGGCCGCGTCCGGAGCGGCGCTCTTTTCTGGGTTCCTGAGCGATCTGACGCTGGAGCTTGATTTCAATCCGGGGGTGCTGATCTCATTCATCATCTGCTTCATGGCGCTGTCCATCAATGATCTGGGATCCATCCAGTCCGTGAACGAGCTTCTCAAACCGGGCCATGAGCAGGGGAGGATTACGAGAGGGATCTTCCTGACGGGACTGGCCAACGTCGCGTCGGGGCTCCTCGGGGTGATTGGCCCCGTCAATTTTTCCCTGAGCCCCGGCGTGATTTCTTCAACGGGATGCGCATCCCGCTACACCCTGGTGCCGGCGGCTTTCCTGCTTCTGATCCTCTCTTTCTCACCGGCGCTGATCCTTATTGCGGGCAGGGTGCCTGCCGTTGTGGTGGGGAGCGTGTTTCTCTACATTCTCTGTGCCCAGGTGGCAGCCGGGCTGTCCGTGATCTTCGAGTCCGCAGAGCGTTATCAATTCACGGATGGCCTCATCGTGGGGCTCCCCATCCTTCTGGGGACGCTGATCGCCTTTCTGCCGCCGGAGGCGACAAGGGCCTTTCCGGTGATGATAAGGCCGGTCATTGGAAACGGGTTTGTCGTGGGAATCCTGGCTGCTTTGTTCCTGGAGCACGTGATTTTCAGGGGGGGTATAAAAAAACAGATCTGACAGCGCCGCGAAGGGCTCTCCGGATCTGCTGACGGGCTTCTCAGGCGGGATAGCCGTCCGACATGATGGGCAGGGAACTGTCTTTCATGCCGAGAACGCTTTCAATTTTTTTGATGATCTGACCCGGCAGAATGGGCTTGGCCAGAATCGGATGGCCCTGGATGTAGCCGTACCTTTCCTCGACCTCGCTTTTCTTGATGGCGGCGGTGATGAAGATGATCGGGATTTCGCTCGTGTTCTGATCCTCGAGCAGCTGTTCGGCTGCCTGGGTCCCGTCCATCTCGGGCATCATGAGGTCGAGCAGAATGACATCGACCTTCCGGGTCTTGGCGTACCTGATCCCGGCCTTTGCGCTTGTGAAGAATGGCACCTCGAACCGGCCCGTCTTCTCCAGGTACTCCTTGAGGATCTGGCACAGGTCCTTGTTGTCATCAATGATTAATGCCCTGATTTTTTTAGCCTTTTCATCCATAAGACCCGCCCGTCTGTCCTGTTTTTAGCGTCCGAAATGGTTCCCTTCCGTCTTGCCCGTTACGTCATCGTTCAAATTAGCAATAAACATACCAGCCTGAGGGGTTTCCGCGGGATTGCAGGTGACCGGAAGGCGGCCACGCTGAAGGAGGGCGAAACATGAGCATCGGCCGCCCCCGGCGGGACCCGGCCCCGCCCGCCGGCTGTCACCGAGGCACGCTCCGTGCGAGTGGAAATGACCGGCCTGCGTGATCCTCAAACAGGGGCGGACGGAACCTGACAAAGGGTCCGATCGGGGCTGAAGGCTCGATGCGGGAGCCGTAACGGCAGAAAACGAGGACCGTGCCGACAGCAGCGAAAGGCAGGCCGGCGCCTTTCCTGTCTTCCTGCCGGTTTCAGGGACCGCTTATTCCGTCCGGCCTTCGCGCATCGCGCTGTCGGGCCGCGAGCCCCCGGCGGCTACGATGCAGGAGCCGTAACGGCAGGCGTAAACCTGCGTGAACTCCGCACCGTAGAGGAAGATCTGGGCGGCGAGGTTGATCCAGAAAATGAGGACCACGAGGGAGCCGGCCGCGCCGTAGGTCGAGGCCATGTTCTTGCTCCCGAGGTAGAAGCTGCTCAGCATCTGCCCGATGGCGAAAAAGAAGGACGTGGCCGCGGCGCCGATCCAGACGTCCCGCCAGGCGACCTTCGCGTCGGGGAGCACCTTGAAGATGACGGCAAAGAGGGTGGTCGTGAGCAGGAAGGGCAAGAGGAAGTTGATCAGGACAAAAAGATACCCGATACCGGGGATCGAGTCCCCGATCACGGTCCTGACGGCTGCCAGTGCGGTACCGGCGAAGAGCGAGGCGAGGAGAAGAAGTCCGCTCATGAGCACAACGCCCATGGAGATGAGGCGCTTGCGGATCACGCCCTTGAACCCTCCCTTGACGGGCTCGATCTCCCAGACGCTGTTGAGAGCGTCCTGAAGGGCCCCGAACAATTTCGACGCGCCGAACATCATGGTGGCGAAACCGATGGCTGCGGCGATAATGCCCGCTTTTTTGCTGGCCGAGCTCATGATCAGCCCCTGGATGACGTGGGTGCCGTGCTCCCCCACCATGCCCTGGATGGCCGCCACAAGTTCGCCTTGAGCGGCCTTCTCACCGAAGAAAATGCCTGCGATGGCGATCATGATGATGGCCAGGGGTGCCAGGGAAAAGATGGTATAATAGGCGAGCGCGGCCGCCATCAGAGAGGCCCGATCACGACTCCATTCCTCGTAGGTGTTTTTCAGGAGAAGATAAATGTCCTTCGGCTTCATGACGGGTTTCTCCTTTGCGCGATATCCCGGACTTGTCGAAGTGTTTTGATCCCCTGAGGGGGGATGGTCGATCCGCCATCTTTCTTTTTCTAACATATCCGGTCGTTCCGATCATTAAAAAATCGTTTTTCTCCTTCTTGGGTGCGGGTTTGGATGGTGCTTGACTTTGTCTTATCGACGTCATAGTATGCCGAAAAATTGCCTTGTTTGATTCCGGTTGACAGGGCACAACAGGCTCGAAAAAGTCAAATTTTGTGGTGCTGGTAAGGCCGCCGGGCTCCGCAGGGTTCTGGCGGCCTTGAATTTTTATGGACCAGGGCCGTCAGGCAGGGAGGCGAACCATGTCAAGAACCATCAGGGAAGGGGATGCGATAAGCGTACATTACACGGGACGCCTGGAGAGCGGCGAGATTTTCGACTCCTCGCAGGGACGGTCGCCGCTGTCCTTCACCGTCGGGTCGGGACAGTTGGTCAGGGGGTTCGACCACGCGGTCATGGGGATGGCCGTCGGTGACAAAAAGACGGTGACCATACTGCCTGCCGATGCCTACGGGGAGCGCAAAGAGGATCTCTTTGTCGATCTCCGTAAAAAGTACATCCCGGAGGGGATGGATCTCGAGGTGGGGATGGTCGTCGAATTGAGTGACGGCGGGGATAACAGGGTTCCGGCATTCGTGCAAGAGATACACGACGAATTCGTCAGGATGGACCTCAACCATTACCTTGCCGGGAAGATACTGGTTTTCGATATCGAAATCGTCAGTATAGTCTAATCGATTCTCTCGCGGGGAGAGACCCCCGTCACCCTTGAAGGGGCTGCGGCGAATCGGCCGCGACCTTTTTCTGTCTTAAGTAAAACCTTGAATTTACAGGGGATAATAAAAATTCAGTCAACATTTTCCCGGCAGGTACGTTTACATCATAAGGTCGAGCGAGCGGTACTTCTGGCATGGACTATGCTGAATCACAAGCTTTATGGGTAAGTCGTTCAGGCGATACAGAAAGCTGAAACGCAGGTGAATGGAAGCATATCAGGAGGGTAACATGCGAAAAACAATAGTCATTTTGAGTGCAGCCTTTTTTCTCTTCGCCGGCTTTATCCCGGCAGCGTCGGCTACGAATGTGGATCTCGGCATATCCATGGGCAGCGAGGGCATACGGGGGTTCTATCTCGGTGTCAGCAACTACTTCAGGGTACCGGAGCGCGAGGTCATCCATGTCAGGGAACGCGGAATTCATTACAACGATCTTCCCGTCGTCTTCTTCATGGCCGCGCGGGCCCATGTAGCCCCCGGTGTCATCGCGGATCTTCGCCTCGGCGGGATGAACTGGTGGGACATCTCCGTCCGGTACGGCATCGGCCCCGAGGTGTATTACGTCCCCGTACCCGTCGTGGTGAAAGGCCCACCCTACGGGAAGGCCTACGGCCATTACAAGAAACATCCACGCCATCAATGGAACCAAATTGTCTTGCAGGATGCCGATATCGTCAACATGGTCAACCTCAGGTATGTCTCCGAATACTACGATTATCCGGAGAACAGGGTCATGAAGATGCGGGGGCAGGGAAAAGACTTTGTGGCCATCGACTGGGCGGCGGCGAAAGAGTCCAAAGGAAAAAAGAACCGCTACGCCATGGACGACGGCAAGTACGGCAAGAAGGGCAAGCACGGGAAGGAAGTCAAAAAGGACAAAGGCAAAGGGGGCGATCGATCCTACGGGGACGATGCTCGCGGAAAAGGCGGAAAACCCGGGGACTGGAAGGAACCCCCCGGCCGGGATCACGGGAAGGATAAAGGCAAAGACAAGTGGGATTGACCCCCGTCAGGTAAAGGATTGAAAGACGTCGATAACTCAAAAGGGCTGACCGATTCCGGTCAGCCCTTTTGAGTTGCGCATGCGATTTATCCTTCACGCCCCGGCCTGCCGGGCCTGTCGGCCGGACTTGAAAAAGAAGAAGCCGACGATGAAAAACGTCGCCACGGGGGCGAGCCACTCCGGGATGTGGATCCCGAAGCCATGGGCGATCATCACGCAGCCCAGCACGAAAACGGAGTACATGGCGCCGTTCTTGAGGTAGACGTATTTCCTGATACGGTCGACGCCGTAGATCGTGAGCTGGCGGACGACGACGGCGCCGATCCCGTTGCCCAGCAGGATGAGGGGCACCGAAAGGGTGAATGCGAAGGCCCCCACGACGCCGTCGATCGAGAAGGTCAGGTCGATCACCTCGAGGTAGAGGATCTTCCCGACGTCGGACATGTGCGCTTCGCCCGAGAGAATCCGCGCCTCCTGCTCCTCGGCGTAACGCTTGAAGCCGTGGGTGATGAAGAATGCCGAGGAACCCACGACGGCCCCGAAAGCGAGCATGGGGCTGTCCTCGAGGGCAAACCAGACGATGAGCGTCAGGGTGACGGAGACGACGGCGTAGAACCAGGCGCCCTGCCGTGAAATGAAACGCTCGACGGGAATGCCGATCTTCTTAGGTTCGATGAAGATCCAGTGGCAGAAAAGGAAAATGAAAAAGACGCCTCCCCCCATCAGAAGAACGGGCGAACTTTTCTGTATGGCCTCCAGCGCCGCCGGATCGCCGGTGAAGCTCGCCGTCAGGGCGTCCCAGGGCCCTATGGCCGGTGTCATGACCCAGACGATGAGCCAGGGGAGAACGCCACGGACGACGAAGACGGCGATAAAAATCCCCCAGGTGAGAAACCACCTGCGCGCCCGGGGCTGCATGCCCTGCAGAACCTCGGCGTTTATGATGGCGTTGTCTATGCTGGTGATCGATTCGAAGAGGGCAAGACCCAGAACGATGAACAGGGCCGATGTGATGTCCATTGCAGCCTTTCCGGTTCAAGTTCATTGAATGACCAATGAGAACATTTCCCGCCGGCCCTTTTCTGTCTCGCTCCGCCAGCCGGGGGGGGTCAAGCACCTTTTTTCCGGTAGATCTTCAGGACCTCCTTGAGCTTCTTCTCGCTTTTTGCCAGCGCCTCTTCGGCCCGTTTTCGTTCCGTGATGTCTTCATAGGTCGCAATGATATGCTTGCCCCGGAGGGTCTCCCCCACAATCGAAGCGCTCAACAGGCAGACAATCCGCTCCCCGTCCTTGCGCTGGCAAGGAAACTCCGCCTTGTAGGTCCGCTGCTTTTTGAGCACCCTGTAGACATCCCTGCCGATTTTCTCGAAATCTTCGTCGTTGCGATACAGCACCCTCGAGCTTTGGCCGACCAGCTCCTGAGGCTTCCATCCAAACACGTCCTCCACGGCATGATTGGCGAAATCGACACGACGGTTCTGCATGCCGATCACCGCGATGGGGAGCGCGTCGAGGATGGACTGTTGCAGAGCCTCGAGTTCCCGCAATCGGTCCGCCGCCTCCTTCTGCGCCGTGACATCCATGGCGTCGCCCTGCACGGCCCGTTTGCCTCTGTACACAATGGGGTGAATGGTTTCCTGGACCCACCTCACCGACCCGTCTTTCGCGATGATCCTGAACTCGTAAGGTGCCGTGATCTCGCCTTTCAACATCTTGACGGCATTTCGTCTGGCCGCGTCACGGTCATCGGGGTGGATAAACTGGAGAGACTCTTTTCCCAGCATTTCATCTTCCCTGTATTTGCCCACGGCCGCAAAATGAGGATGGACGAACCTGAACTTTCCGTCCTGCACCACATAGATAATGTCATGGGGGCTTTCCTCCTGCATCTTGGATCTCAGCGAAAAAAGTTCCTCCGAAAATGTGTTAACTTTTCTTTCCCGATCTTTCATGGTGGTGACTCCGTTGGGCTTGCAGAAAACAGGTATGGGTATTGAACTTGTTTTATCATTTCAACAATTATCACGGTTCCCATCTGTAGTCTATAATGAAAATCACAGGCGTCAGTTTGGGGTTTTCAGTAAAAAATCAACGCGTTGAAGGTGGGCGGATGAAATGCCGGCTTGAGCGATCAGAAATAACCTTTCCCCTTCAGAAGGGGAAAGGGAGTGACGAGAAGGCGCCGGAGTCCCAGCTCGCGCGGCGGGTATCCATAGGCAAGACCCATGAGCTGCGTGAAATAGATGACCGGCAGGCTGTGAACGTCGACCCGCTCCTTCCTGATTTCGTCCTGGCGGCTGTCGAGGTTCACCTGGCACATGGGGCAGGCAACCGCGACGGCCTCGGCGCCGGCACGGCAGGCGGCCTCGAGGACCTGGCCGCCGAGATCGACGACAATGCCCGGTTCCGAAGCGGCGAAGGAGCCGCCGCAGCATTCGGCCTTGTGAGACCACTTCACCGTTTCCGCCCCGAGGGCCCGGAGGAGGCCGTCCATCGATGAGGGCTGCTCTGGATCGTCGAACTGAACGACGTGACGCGGTCTGGTGAGGAGGCAGCCGTAATAGGCTGCGACCCTGAGACCCTTCAGGGGCTTCACGACGGGCTGGGCCAGGCCCCTCGGTCCGCGCGCCTCCATGAGAAGCTGAAGGAGGTGGGTGACGCCCGGCAGGCGGCTGAAGTCGGTGTCGAGTCTCTCCTCCAGGCTCCGGGCCAGGCTTCCGGGATGCGCCAGTTCGTGCGCCGCCGTCTTGAGGCGGCTGAAGCAGCCCGCGCAGGGCGTCGTGACCGCGTCGCGACCCATTCGGTGGACGATAGAGAGGTTCCGGGCGCCCAAACCCAGGGCCAGCTCGTGATCGAGGCTGTGCGCGGCGGTTGCGCCGCAGCAGTTCCAGTCCTCCACCTCGACGAGGCTGATGCCGAGGCGTTCGCAGACGAGACGCGCCGAACGATCGTATTCACGCGCCATCGAATGGAGCGAGCATCCCGGGAAATAGGCTATGTCCATCGGCTTCAACCCTTATCTTCGCTCTTCCTGTCGCCGAGGCATTTTTTCAGGTCTTCCGGTTTTCGCATCCGCGACGGGGAGAAGCTCAATTTGCCCTTCAGGAACATTCTGAAGCCAAGCCCCGCATCCATCAGGTACTGGCCGGTTTTTTTCTTGAAACGGATCATGAGGGGCACCTCTGAGACGCGTCCCTTTTCCCCGGCCTGCTCGAGCATCAACCCCATGAAGAGATGAACATGGGGACGGGTGGCCTTTACACCCCTTTTTACCGCCTTTTCACGAAGGTAATCCAGGATACGGGGGATGTCGATGCCCGATGGGCATCGATCGAGGCAGAGTTGGCAGGAAAGGCAGGCCCACAGCGCATCCATGCCCGCGAGGGTCTCCTCATCCCCCAGCTTCACCATCTGGACGATCTTGCGGGGCGTGTAGTCGAAGATGTGCCCGTTGGAGCAGCCGCCCGAGCATTTCCCGCATTCGAGACACGTCTCGATATCGACGTCGAGCTTCTCCTTCACTTCCCGCTGAAGGGCATTGTCGATCTCATCGAGTCGCAGGGGTTTGTATATCTCCGTGTTCATCTTGACTCAAAACTCGCTTTTGCTGAGGAGCGCTATAACCTCGGCGGCTGCCGCCGCGCCCTGCTGGAGGGCGCCCTGCGTCTCGACGGCGAAACCGCAGCCGCCGGCGAAGAAAACCTTCTCACCGCATCTCGCCGGCACGTAAGGCAGGGATTCGATAAACCCGTACTCGTCCGTCAGGGCACCGAACATCTTTGCCAGAGCTCGAGTCTCCGCCCGGGGGACGATGGCGGAGGCGAGAACCACCGCATCCACGGCGACCTCGACGGGTATACCCATCAGGGTGTCCTCGGCCCGGACGAGGAGCCTGCCGTTTTCAGGAACGACCTTCGCGGGGCGGCCTCTCACGTATCGAACGTGTTTCTTCTCGATGACGTCGCGGACAAACTCTTCATACCTCTTGCCCGCGGCACGGTAGTCCATGTAGAAGACGTAGACCTTTGCGCCGGGGAAGAGATCTTTCACCAGTCCCGCCTGCTTGGCCGTGTACATGCAGCAGATCCTCGAACAGTAGGGGAACCCCTTGGATCGGTCGCGGGAGCCGACGCATTTGAAGAAGGCCACCCCTTTGGGCGGCGGCCCCGCGCCCTCTTTCCAGCCCCTGATTCGGTCTTCAAATTCCAGGGAGCTCATGACGTTCGGGTAGATCCCGTATCCGTATTCCCCGTAAATGGAGACGTCCATCAGGTCAAAACCCGTGGCCAGGATGACGGCGTCCACGTTCACTTCCCGGCTTCCCCCGTTTATCGACTGCCGCAGGGTGACCCGGAAGCCCTTCTGCCGCCGCTCGGCCGAGAGGACGGTCGTGCCGGTGAGGCACTCGACATTTCTATTGTCCTCGGCCATCTGCCTCTTGACCATGACCAGATCAGCCGGATTTTCCCATTTCGGGAAGCTGCTGACCAGTTTTTTCAGGGTTCCGCCGGGCTCGGGCTCCCGTTCGACGAGGATAACCCCGAATCCGGCCTGACCGATCTGGATCGCGGCCTCCATCCCGGCGGGGCCTCCACCGATGACAAGCGCCCTTTTCACGCGGTCGTGCATCGATCAGTTTCCTTTCTCCGGCGCGATTTTTTTTAAAATATCGCCGAGGGGCACGGTGTTGGCCTCGAACCCCAGTTTTTGAACGGGTACGCCGATGGCAAGGGCAATGAGCTGCGCGAGGTCTATGACGGGGATCCCGAAGTCCGTGCCGTATCGCCTGTTCAGGTTGGGCTGCTCCCGGTCGAGGGCGACGTTGCAGCCCGGGCACACGGTGGTCATGAGTTCGACGCCGGCCTCCCCGGCGCTCAGGAATTTTCTGTGGAGGTGCGGCTGGACGATTTCCTCGCGGTGGGTGAATCCCCTGCCCACCGCGTAGCCGCAGCAGAGCTGACGCTCCTTGTAGAAGACGGGGGTGCCCCCCATCCGTTCGACGAGTTCTTCGTGGAAGGTGGGATAACCGCCGTCGTCGAGGATGCCGTACTGTTTGGCCAGGTAGTGACACCCGTAGTGGATGCCCACCCGAAGGCCCTTCAGGGGGCGGACGATCTTTTCGGTGAGCCGGTCCCTGAGGCGGTACCACATCTCCTGGACGTGGAAGATCCCGGTCCGGCCTTCATAGCGGTAACCCCAGCGGGCGATGAGGTCATTGGCCATGGCGAGGTAGGCGGGGTTGTGGAGGAGGATGTGGGACAGTTCGCTGAGATAGCCGTAACAGCCGTTGCAGAAGGTGTAGGTGTCGAGGCCCTTCTGTTCGACCAGGGCGAGGTTGCGCGCCGTCACGGCCAGGGACACCTCCGGCTTGTGGGCCGAGCAGGTCAGGAGATAACCCGAGCAGCAGGTCTGGTCCGGGTCCATCACGGCCTCGATGCCGAGGATGCGCAGGGTTTCCCTCACCGCGCTTTCGGTACCCGGATATTCGAGGCTTCCCGTGCAGCTTCTGAAAAGAAAGACGGACTGCGGGACCTCGGGGATCTTATTTTCCGGCCGGACGACCCTTTCTGCCTGCACGTGTGATCCTGCCTTCCATGTAATTCAACGGGAGCGGTTTTTGCTCCCCTTCCTCGAGGTTTTCGAGAAACGCCGTCGTTCCGGTCAGGTCGAAGAGCGCCCTATAGTGCTCCCGGGCCTTGTCCGAAATGTCCGGCCACGGGGAAAGACCGATGCCGGTGCGGATCTTCATGATCCGATCACGGCTTTTGGGGTTTGCCGGCGCAAAGGTGAGACCGTCCTCCCGGGCCCTCTGGGCGAAGCGCTTGAAGGGCGTGAAGTACTGGAGCCCGTGACGGCCTGCCAGAGCGAGGTAGCGGATCTGCATCATGAGCAGGGGGAAGAAAATGTCGGAGGGGCAGAGCGTGTAGCAGGAAGCGCACCAGAAGCATTGCCAGATCTCCTCGCTTTCGAGCCAGCGTTTTTCGCTTCCGCTCAGGATGTCGTGGATGATCTGACGGGGGTTGTAGGACGGGGAGAGGCTCGCGACGGGGCAGATGCCCGCGCACTTGCCGCACTGAAGGCAGCTCTCCAGGTTTTCCACGAGGTGATAGACGTCGACCTTGGAATAGAGTCTTTCGACCCGGTCGCGCTCTTTCTCTCTGGGCAATGGCCCTCCTTGGATAGAAAAAATTGCCTCGCGGCTTTTGCCGCCGGAAAATTTCACCTACTATAGGAAATCGGGATCGGGACGTCAAGCCTGTTCCCGATCTGCGCCCTAGGGGTGCCGGCGGGTGAAAGGCATGGCCAGCAGTCTCGGTAAATTCAGCTTCTCCGCCGCCCGGAAATTGGCAAGACCGATGACCATGCCCTCGTGGCCTTTTTCCGGCTGGTCCCGGTAGGTCCCGAACAGGCGGTCCCAGCAGGAGAGGTTGAAGCCGAAGTTGCTGTTTCTCTCCCGGATGATGACGGAGTGATGGACGCGGTGCATGTCCGGCGTCACGATGATGAGACGAAGCCACCGGTCCATGACGGGAGGAAGTCTGAAATTGCTGTGGCTGAACATGGCGGTGCTGTTCAAAATGATCTCAAAGATGAGAACCGACAGGGCCGGCGGTCCGAAGAGACAGACGATTCCGAGCTTGATGACCATGGAGAGAACGATTTCAACCGGGTGGAAGCGGATCCCGGTCGTGAGATCGAAATCCAGGTCGCAGTGGTGGACCATGTGGAGGCGCCAGAGCGCGGGCGTGAAATGAAAGACGACGTGCTGGAGGTAGATGAAAAAATCGAAGACGACGACACCGGCGAGGATGGCGAGCCAGTGCGGCATGGGGACATTGTTGAGGAGCCCCCAGCTTTTCTCGGAGGCCACCAGGGCTAAGCCGACGGGCATCATGGGAAAAAGGATGCGCACGATCAGCGTGCTGACGGCCACAATCCCGAGGTTGTTAAACCATCGCACCGCTTTCGGTGTCGTCAGGGGACGGCGCGGCGCCCAGCCTTCCAGGAGGGCGATGGTCAGCAGGGTTCAGATAAAGAAGCCCAGCCTGAGGACAGGCTCGTTTTCCATCATGGGTTCACCCTTCAGGGCTGCCCGGGGCTTGCAGGGAATCCAGGAGGGCCTCGAGTTCGGTCCGTTCGAGCGCGTAAGTTTTGCGGCAGAACTCGCAGGTCACGTCGGCCCGGCCCTGTTTTTCAATCATGTCGGCCAGTTCCTCCCCGCCCAGGGAAAGAAGGACTCTCTCGATTCGTTCACGGCTGCAGGTGCAGAGGTATCGGAGTTCGTGTCTTTCCAGCGTGACATAGGGGATCCCGCGGAAGATCGCTTCGAGGATGGACTCAGGGGACTCCCCCTCGCGGAGCAGCTGCGTGCAGGAAGGGAGCCTGCGGATGTTGTCGATCAGGCGGTCTATCATATTTTCGTCTGACGGGGGCAGGGACTGCACCAGGAAACCGCCCGCCGCCGATACCTCCAGGCTCGGTTCCATGTAGACTCCCAGGGCGACGGCCGTGGGGATCTGCTCGGATTCGGCGTAATAGTAGGCGATATCCTCGGCGATTTCGCCGGTGCGGATCCTTACGACGCCGTTGTAGAGTTCTTTGCGGCCCGTGTCCTTGATGACCGTGAGGACGCCCTCGGTCCCGACGGCACCCGCGACGTCAAACTTCCCGTTCCTCGGCGGCAGGTCGATTTCAGGGACAGCCACGAAGCCGCGGATGTTGCCCTCGTAATCCGCTTCGACAATCATCTTTTTGAGTGGCCCGTTTCCCTCGAATTTCAGGGCGAGACGCTGACCCATTTTCAGAAGCGAGGCCATCAGGGCCCCGCCGGTCAGGGCCCGGCCCAGGGCGGCGCAGGCCGTGGGGTAGGCGCCGTGCAGACGGCAGGATTCGTTGACGAGGTCCGTTGTCACACAGGCAAGACCGACGACGTTTGCCTGCTCACTGATGACACGGACGATATAGTTTTTCATGAGAGGAGTTCGCGACCGGGACCGGCATGCAGCATGGGACCGTGACCGTGGTCAGGTGCGGCCCCTGGATCAGGCTTTCTTTTCGTTCGCGGGAGGCAGAAGACCTTTGGCCCTGAGCTTGTTTCTCTCCTTGCGTCTTTTACGCCTCCGGTCGAGTTCCTTTTTGCGTTCGATTTTCTTGTGCTTGCTCATCTTTTCCTCTCTTCGGAATGGAGTGCCAATGACGCGCCAATGTAATCCAATCCTCAAGATCCTTCAAGGAAAATTCTCTCTCGTCGGCCCCGGATCGGGTCCGCATATGTCTGTTTTGCCCCTGTGCCTTTCTGGCCCGTCCGATTGTCAACCGCAAGCTATTTTAAGGTTGACAATCATTCGGGGAGGGTGTTATGGAGGGGCGCCGCCACGCCAGGGGGGCGGCCTGTGATTTTTGGGGGCGGGGGATGATGGAGGGTAAGGAAGCGCTTCTGGAGCGGCTCAAAAAGGCGGAAGGCGGCTGGATTTCAGGCGAGGGGCTCAGCGTCGAAATGTCCATGACCCGTTCCGCCGTGTGGAAGCACGTCTGCAAGCTCCGCGCAGAGGGGTACGAGATCGAGTCCTCGCCCCGGAAAGGTTACCTGCTCCATCGGGTGCCCGATCGTCTTTTCCCCCGTGAGGTGCGCTCTGGCCTCGGCACGACGATCTTCGGCAAGGGCGAGATCGTCCACCTCCCGGAGACGGATTCCACGAATTCGAGGGCCAAGGAACTTGCAGGCCGGGGCATTCCCGAGGGAACGATTGTCCTGGCCGAGAAACAGACGCTTGGGAGGGGCCGGCGCGGCCGAAGCTGGTTCTCACCGGCCGGCGGCGGCGGCCTTTACCTCTCTCTCGTCCTGCGCCCGGAAGTGTCGCCGGCGGAAGCGCCGAAGTTGACGCTCGTGACGGCAGTTGCCGTCTGCGATGCCCTCGTCCCCTATCTCCCTTCGCGGCCCGCGGTGAAATGGCCGAACGATATTCTCGCCGGGGACAGGAAGATTGCGGGCATCCTCACGGAAATCAGCACGGAACCCGATGCCATTGACTTCATCGTGGTGGGTCTGGGACTCAATGTCAATATCCCGGCTCGGCAATTCCCGAAGGAGATCCGGGGAAGCGCCACATCCATCCTTGTCGAAACGGGAACGAAGCATTCGAGAGCTGTCTTGCTCAGGTCTTTCCTCGAGCACTTCGAGAGGGTTTACGCCCTCTTTCTTGAAGGGCGGTTCCCTCTGATACTCGACCGCTGGAAGGCCTCTGCCGGCGCCACGGGCCGGCACGTGCGCGTAGATCGTATCGGCCGTGCACTGAGCGGGGAGATTCAGGACGTTGACGAAGACGGCTTTCTTCTTCTCAGGGATAAGGCGGGATACCTCCACCGCATCGTTTCGGGAGACGTGACGTACCTCTAGTGAATAGTGGCTAGTGGATAGTGAGGAGTGAAGAGTGAAAAATTTTCTTTTTTTATTTTTTTCCTCACCACTCACCACTCTCCACTCATCACTGCTTCCTACTGAATCGGTACGCAGGAGATCCGCAGTTTCGTTCCGCAGTCTTTGCAGTAGATGGCCCTTTCCTCACGGATGGGTTTCTTGCAGATCGGGCATTTCCCGATAAGCGCCGCGCGGCAGTATTCGCAGCACCTGCGCCTTCGATCCGCGGTCGTGTAGGCGCATTCGGGGCAGATAAGACAGCCTTTCATGACACTGAACACATAAATCAAAATCAGGGAAAGCGCACCTTTTATTTTAGGGGATAGAAAATGAAGGAAGAACGGTTGCCGCTGAAGGGGATGGTCTATGCGTCCATGTTCGGGGCCATGACAGCGGCAGGGGCGATCATATCCATACCGTTGCAGCCCGTGCCCATCACCCTCCAGACTTTTTTCCTCTACCTCGCGGCGGCCCTGCTTGGAGGAGGACTCGGGGCGCTCAGCCAGATCGTCTACGTGCTCCTCGGCATTCTCGGTCTCCCCGTATTCTCGGGCGGTAAAGCGGGCCTCGGTGTCCTCATGGGGCCGACAGGGGGGTATATCGTCGGGTTCGTCGTCGCGGCCTTCGTCATTGGAAAGCTTGTCGAAATGAGGGAAAAAGCCGGTTTCACGTGGCTGGTTCTGTCCATGCTCGCGGGTGGAATCATCGTATACTCCCTCGGGGTTCTTCAACTCATGGTCGTGGCGGACCTGTCGCCGGCCAAGGCGGTTGCGGCAGGCGTTCTTCCTTTTGCGCCCGGCGACGTGCTGAAAATAACGGCGGCGGCCGCCATCGCGATGAAAATCCGCGGTCGAATCAACATTTGAACAGACAGGAGAGGAAGGCTCGAGCCATGATCCGAATCGAAAACCTCGAATTCCGTTATACGGCGGAAGGCCCCCCGGTCCTTTTCTCGGTTGACGCGCAGATTGGCGACGGGCAGTATGTGGCCCTCATCGGTCCGAACGGATGCGGCAAGACAACGCTCGCCAAACACTTAAACGGTCTTCTGTCGCCCACGTCGGGCGATGTCTGGGTCGACGGCATGAACACGAAGGATTCGTCCGCCCTGAGAGATCTCCGGAGGACCGTGGGCATGGTCTTCCAGAACCCGGACAACCAGATTGTGGGCATGACCGTTGAGGAAGACCTGGCCTTCGGTCCCGGCAACCTCCGTCTCGCGGCGGCGGAGATTGGGCGAAGGGTCGAAGAGAGCCTCCATGCCGTGGGGCTTTCGGGTTATGAAAAGCGCCCGACGCACACCCTCTCCGGGGGTGAAAAGCGCCTGATCGCCATTGCCGGCGTCCTGGCCATGCAACCGCGGCACCTTGTCTTCGATGAACCCACGTCGTTCCTCGATCCGGCGGGGAAACGCAGGGTTCTCAATGTGATCAGGAAATTGAACGGAAGCGGGATCACCGTCATCCATGTCACGCACGACATGGACGAGATTGTCGAATCCGACCGCGTCCTGGTCATGACGGGGGGCCGCATCTCGATGACGGGATCGCCGGGAGAGGTGTTGAGCCGGGTCGAAGAGATGAAAGCGATGGGTCTGGGTCCGCCGCAGGTAACGGAGCTCATGTGGCGCCTTAGACAGTCCGGCCAGGACGTGCGGCAGAACGTTGTCACTATCGACGAAGCCGTGAGCGCGCTCACTTCCCTGATTCTCGAAAAATCCCTTTCCGACGGGGACCACGCGCGACCGGAGGTGTGAAAACATGTTTCATCTCGGACAGTATATTCCGAAGACCTCCGTGGTCCACGCTCTTGACCCCCGGGTCAAGATTCTCGCCACCCTCATGCTGAGCATGACCATCCTGCAGGCCGGTCCCGCCCAGGCTGCGATCCTTTCGGTTTTCCTGCTGTGCGGTGCGTGGTTTTCCCGGCTGTCCTGGCGGGACATCGGAACGGCCCTGAAACCCCTTGTGTTTTTTTTCTGCTTCCTCTTCCTGCTCCACCTGTTTTTCACGGACGGGCGGCCCCTCCTGCCCGCTTTTCCCATCATCACAATGGAGGGCCTTGCCCGGGGGCTCATGACCACGTGGCAGTTCATGGCCCTGGTCGTGTGCGCGGCGATTCTCACGATGACCACCACGCCCTCGGAGCTCATCAGCGGCATCGAGTGCCTCCTGCGGCCGCTTCGCGCCGTTCGCATCTCCTCCCATGATCTGGCCGTCATGGTGTCGCTGGCGCTCAGGTTCGTGCCGACGCTTCTCCTGGAGTTCCACCGGCTGAGAGAGGCGCAGCTTTCCAGGGGGGCCGATTTCCGGAGAGGGACCGTCCCGGAGAGGTTGAAAAAGATATCCTCTCTGGCAAGCGTACTCGTCATCCAGACCTTTCAGAGAGCCGATGAACTGGCTCAGGCCATGGAGGGGCGGGGATATGAGAGGGGACCCCGGACATACTTGAGGGAGCTTAAAATGGGCTGCGCCGACTACATTATCATGGCCTCGACGCTTGTTTTCATCGCGGCCTTGTATGCCTTTTCGGCATAGGGGGGCCGCCATCATGAGGGTTGAACATGAGGCCAAAGAGGGGTAGAATGCGGCCGCTTCGAACAGACGGGCAGAAAGATCGGGACGAATGACTCACAACTGGCTCTGGGTGGACACTTCCCAAAAAAGACAGGAGGCGTTGGAGGATGTTTCAAATGCCCCTGAAATTGCCATTGACACGGAATACGATTCTCTCCGTTACTTCCGGGATAAACTCTGCCTGCTCCAGGTCGGAACGGGAGACCGGACGTACCTCTTTGATCCCCTCAATCGAGGGCTCGACTTTACCTTCCTCGGCAAGATTTTCAGGAGTTCCGCCCATGTGAAGGTCCTCCACGCGGGTGACAACGACGTTCGGATCCTGAAGCGCGATTACGGCTTCGAATTCAGAAACGTCTTTGACACCCAGAGGGCGGCCGCCCTCCTGGGCTCCGACCTCCTGGCCCTTTCCACGGTCATCGAGTCCTATCTGGGCGTCTCCCTCAACAAGGCAAAAAGATTGCAGCGATCCCGATGGGAGAACCGACCCCTCACGGAGGAACAGATCGATTACGCCGTGCGGGACACGGCCTTTCTGATCGATCTCTACCGGAAGATGAAACCGGAGATCGTGAGCCGGGGGCTTGAGGATCAGGCCCGGAGGGCCTTCACGGCCGTCTGTTCGGCCCGTTGGAATGAAAAGGCCTTCGACGAACGGTCGCTGAGGGGTATCAAGGGATATCAGGATCTGGAGGATGCGCAGCGGGGGCGACTCAAAGCCCTCTACCGCTGGCGTTTCGAAAAGGCGAAGATCACGAATACGGCGCGGTTCATGATCCTCTCGGATCAGAACCTCCTCGATATTGCCACGTCGGATGTGAAATCGGTCCGTACCCTGGAAAGACTCTGCGGATTGACAAATCAGAAGGCCGAGCTTATCGGTCCCGAAATCCTCGAGATTCTGGAAGAACTTTCCTTGGAAGGCTGAGACGCGACGAAGGCGAAGGCCCCGAATGCTCCGTCGTGGCTCAGGCTGATGTCCCAGTCTGTTTTATACCCCCGCACATAGACGACCGGCGGACCGAGTTCCCGGTCTTTTTTTATGCGCCGGATCTCGATCTCTTCCGCCGGCAGATCAAGGTACGACGAGAGTCCCCGAACAGCCGCTTCTCTCGTGAGGCGGGACTGATCCGGTGAAAGAGATGCTTCTGTCCCGTCCGCCAGGCGGATTACCTGCGCGATGATTTTCCTGCCCGGAACAGTTTCTCCGTCCGTTCCGACACAGTGGACATACTCGTTCGTGCGATAGATGCGGACGGCCACGCGGCCGGAGGGACCTGTCACCAGGCCGCTCAACTCCTCCAGCGGCGGCTGGGATGGATGGGGGTGAGAGAGTGTGACGCTGAAGACGCCCGGGGCCGAAGAGAGGGATGGCGAGGATTTCGAAAGGACCTTGTAGGCCGTTTCCTTGGCGCTCCAGAGGGTCCAGATCTCCCCGTCGGGATTCTGCGATCCGGCTATCCTATCCCTTTCTGACGGTGTGAATACCCGTTGCATGAAGCGAGGATCCCCGCTCTTTCCCCTGTTCCGGGGATCCGAGAGATCCACGATGTCGTTCCCGACCGGCAAAGTAGTTTTCCTCCATCTGGCACAGGCGGCGTATGATCTGCCGGGCGTAGTCCCGCTGAGCTTTCAGACCGTTCGACGCCGCCCTGCGGGGTTCCAGGAGGGACACGTCGGCGGTGAAGACCTCGCCCGCTTTGGGGAAGTCGCTGTAGGTCTCCTGGCTGTCACCCCGCAGGTAGATACACAGGATCTTGATGTCTTCGAACTGATGGACAAAGCGCCCCACACCGTAGGAATAAGTATCCACGGCCACGCGCCCCGTGCGGGACCGGCCCCCTTCAGGGAAAATCATCAGGAGCTGTTTGTGATGGAGAAGGGTGTTGCACTTCTCCAGTTGCTTCTTCATGTCGTCGCGGTCGCCGCCCCGCTGGATGGGAATGCACTTGATCAGGTAACAGAGGGCGACCAGCAGGATATTCCGGTTGAAGTTCGTCCGTTCCGGAAGGTTCCAGGCAAGCCATCGGAAGTTCAGAAGATACCGGTGGAGCGGCAGCATGGCGTAAGTCAGGACCACGGAATCAACCAGCGTCAGGTGATTCGCGCAGACGAGCCACGGCCCTCGATGCTGCCGGAGGTGTTGCCGGCAGGACTGCCGGACCTCCCGCAGGTTTCTGACCCGCCAGCCGAGAAGACGGACGATCCCGTATGTCACGGGCCCGGCCACAAATACAAAAAGGCGGCCGGCCAGGTATTGGACGGCCAGAGGCCATCGGGATGACCCGTTCATCCTTCAGCTCCTAGGCGGCCAGCTTCAGCTTGATGACGTCGATGGCGTCACCGATGGTCCTGATCTTGTCGGCGTCGTCGTCGTCGATGGAGATGCCGAAGACATCCTCGCACTTGATGACGACGTCGACAAGTCTTGCCGAATTGACCTTGAGGTCGTTGAGGATGTGTGTTTCCCGGTTGGCCTTCGCGAGCAACTCCTGGTTTTTGGTGTAAAGCTTCAAGATGTTGACGAACTCCGTGAAAATTTGCTTCTCTTCCATTTCTAAACTCCCTTTTAATTGTTGTTTTTTCTCTGCACTCATCACTCACCACTAGTCACTGTTTCTTATCCGTCCCATTTTTTAAATATGATACAGCTGTTCACGTCGCCGAAGCCGAAACCGGCCTTGGCGATGATTCTCAGGTTCGGCAGCTCCAGGGCCCTCTGGGGGATCCGTCCCGCGTACTGCGCGATGTCCGGATGGACGTCCTCGCAGTTGATCGAGGGGTGCAGGAATCCCCTGTGAAGCTGGAGCACGACGGCCACGCATTCGACCGCACCGGCCCCGCCCAGGCAGTGCCCCACCATGGACTTCGTGGAGTTGATGTAGGGGAAATTTTCCGGTGTGCGCTCCAGGGCCTGCGCCCAGTTCTTCACCTCCACGGGGTCGGCGAAGGTGGCCGTGAGGTGGCCGTTGATGGCGTCCACGTCCCTCGGTGATATGCCGGCGTCGGCCACGGCCGTCCGGATGCATCGCGTCACGCCCTCCGGGTTGGGCGCCGTCATGGACCCGCCGTTTCGGTGACCGCCGCAGTTGACGGCCCCGCCCAGGACCTCGGCGTAGATACGCGCCCGGCGCTTCTTCGCCGTTTCCAGGTCCTCGAGAAGCAGGGCGCCCCCTCCGGATCCCGGGATAAAGCCCCCTGCGGAGGCACTCATGGGCCTCGAGGCGGCCCGCGGCTGATCGTTTGATTTCCGGTTGAGGACCCGCATGGCGTCGAAGCCGGCCCAGATGTAAGGTGAGGATCCCTCGGACCCTCCGGCCAGGATCCGTTTCGCCATGCCGTGGCGTATACGGTACAGGGCGTCGATGACCGCCTCATTGCCGGTGCTGCAGGCAGAGGAATTCGATGTGACCTGGTTCCCGAGGGCGAGCAGGCCCGCGATCTTCGCGCTCGTAGCGCTGTTCATCACCTGCTCCACGATGGTGCTTCCCAAACGCCGCACTTTGCCCTGGTTGACAAGGGGGACGACGGTCTCCGCGATCGTGTCCATCCCGCCGATGCCGGATCCCATGATGGTGCCGCTGTCCCAGTCCACCTCGGCGCCTTCGGCGTCGGGCACATCGAAACCCCCGTCCCGCCACGCGTCGATGGCGGCCACGCAGGCGAGGGCGATGTTGTCGTTGAAGGCAATCAGGTCTTCTTCCCGGAAGTAACGTTTCAACACCTCGCCGAAGTTCTCCGGGACACCCCCGACGAGGCATGCAAAGTTCAAATCCTTGAGTCTCGGGATGTAGCGGATGCCCGAGCGTCCCTCTCGCAGGGCCTTTTCGTAGGCTTCAAGACCGTGCGCGTTCGGGGCCACGATCCCCATCCCGGTGACGACAACCCTATTTCGCATTCAGATCGACCCCCATACCCGCCAGAACGCCTGAACAGACGATCTCCCCGTTTTCACGGTACATGCTGGTTTTCGTTTTGAGATTCCCTTTCCTGAAATAGACCTTCTCCCCGCGGATAATCACCCGCTCGCCGGGCTTCACGATGCCGAGGAATTCCACCTCTTCCAGGGTCGTGAAGAGCGCGGTCAGCCTTTTTGCCCCCTCGGCGGAGCCCTTCTTTTCCGTCATCAGGAGATAGAGGCCGAAAGCCACAACACCGGTCTGGGCCATCGCCTCGACGAGTATGACCCCGGGCGTGACCGGGTTCCCCGGGAAGTGGCCCCTGTAGAAAAATTCATCCTCCCTGAAACGGTAAGCCCCCACGATGTGTTCCCCGTCCGCCTCCAGGATGTCGTCGATGAAGCGGAAAGGGAACTGCTGGGGGATAGCCCCGAGGACCTTTGCCACGATTTCCGGATCAGCCGCCATAGAGCCCGCCGTTCACGTGGATGACCGTGCCGTTGATATAGGAACCCCTCGTGGCGAGAAAGGCCACGACGTCCGCCACTTCCGCCGGTGTCCCCGTGCGCCCCAAAGGAATACCGGCGAGGATCCTTTCTCTGACCTCCGCGGGCAGATCTTGGGTCATGGCCGTTTCAATGAAGCCGGGTGCCACGGAGTTCACGAGGATGTTCCGCCCGGAGAGTTCCCGGGCGAGCGACTTCGTGAAGGCGTCCAGGGCCGCTTTCTCCATGGTGTAGGGGATCTGCCCGGGATTTCCCGTGTGGCCCACGACGCTCGTGATGTTGATGATCCGGCCGGTGCCCTTTCGCAGCATGAAGAGCCGGATGATCCGCTTCGTCAGGTACCAGATGCCCCGCGTCAGGCTTCGCTGCCCGTCGAACTGCTCCGCCTTCATGGTGAGAATATCGGCGTTGATGGAGACCCCGGCGTTGTTCACCAGGACGTCCACGCGCCCCGCGCTCTCCTTCAGGCCGTTGGCCATCGCTTCCACCTGGTCGAGATCCGCGAGATCGGCCTGAATCAGGAAACCGCTGCCGACCTCCTCGAGGACCGATGTCGCCGCGCCGGCGCTGCGGCGATAGTGGATCCCCACACGGAACCCTTCTTTCGCCAGGGCCCTGCAGCATGCGGCACCGATGCCGGTTCCGCCTCCTGTCACGATTGCAACGGGTCTTTCGCTCATAACCCTACCGGACCATCCCGCCGACGGCGTTGCGGGATTTCATCGGATAATCGGGATAGGCGATCCCCTTGAACACGCCCGTGCGGGCGTCCTTTATGACCGTGATGAGCTCGCCGTCCACGAAGACATTGCCATCACCGATCACGATACTGGTTCCCGATTCTTTCAGGTGAGCGTATCGCCTGACGGAGATTTCGTACCTCGCGACCTTGTTGTAGGGTCGGATCTGGCCGTTGAAAGAAACCTCACCGCAGCCGAGGGCCCTTCCCGTCCCGACGGCTCCCCGCCAGGCGCAGTAAAAGCCGAGAAGCTGCCAGACGGCGTCCACGCAGAGGCATCCCGGCTGGACCGGGTCGCCCGGCATGTGGCACTGGAAGTACCACGCGTCCAGCCTGATATCCTGCTCGGCGATGATCGCACCCTGGTTCCTGTCACGGGTGACGGAAAGGATCCGGTCCACCATGAGAAGCGGCGGCGTGGGGAGGCGCGCGTCGAATCCCGGGGGCGGGTCATCGACGATTCTCCCGTAGGCCAGGGCGAGCAGGTCGATCAGCTCGAAAGAGTTCTTTTCCATGAATTCGGTGTATTTCATTTTTTACCCTCGACGATGAGCATCATCTGCGCCCAGCTCAAGCCCGCCCCCACCTGGACGATGGCGATGTGATCCCCCGGCTGCATCTCGTCCCAATGGAGGCTCAGGGACCCCGGGGCGCCGGCACTGGCCGTATTGCCGTATTCGACAACGTTGTGCCAGTGGTTGCCCCGGTCTATGCCGCAGCGTTCGCAGACCATCTCCAGCATCCCGAGATTGGCCTGATGGCCGACGAACTTGAGCCGGCCGTTCATGGAAGGGAAGGCGGACTGAAGCGTTCGAAGGGCTTCCGTCGTTTTCCGGATTGCGAATCCCTGCACGGCGTGCCCGTCCTGATTGAAATAGCCCATCCTCGGGATGCCCACCTTGTCCCACGCGGAAGGCTTGGCGCAGAAGTGCGTGCCCGCGAATTTCATGCGGCTCGGGACGGTGAGCGAGAGAATCGCCGCCGCGCTTCCGTCGCCGAACAGGCATGCCGAACGACGGTCGGAATAGTCAACCGTGCGTGTGAGGTTTTCAGGGATGACCGTCAGGATGTATGGCGGCAGGGCCCCGGGGGTCGTCATGCTCAGAAAATGAATCTGTGTGCCGAAGCTGGTGCAGGCGGAGTTCATGTCGAAACAGGGCACTTCGATGCCGAGTTCCGCGGCCACCCTGGAAGCTTCCGCCGGCGAGGCGTAGTCGGGCGCCGAGGACCCGCAGATGACCAGACCGATGTCCTCTTTCCGGATCCCGGCCCGCGCGATGGCCATGCGGGCGGCGGCGGCCGCCGTCTGGGCGTTGCTGTAGAGGCTTGTCTCCAGCGCCTCGCGCGGTTCGCGGTTTTTCGTGGTCCGGATGTACTCCAGCGGCAGGACCGTATGGCGCGCAACGATCCCCACACGCTCGAGAATCCACTCTTCGCTCGACCCGATGTCCAGCTCGCTCAGGAGCCGGTTGGTGATGATGTTCTCGGGGTAAAAATGCCCCAAACCGTGAAGATAAATCATTTCGTTTATTCCATCCGTTCAGTCTGTTCCGTCTATCCAGTCCTGTAGAAGGGTATCGGGTACCCGAAACCCTAGACCCTAGACCCTAGACCCTAGACCCGAACCCCTGTTTACACCAGTTCCCTCCCGATGATCATATGCTGGACCTCGCGGACCCCCTCGTAGATGTCGATGATGTGGGCGTCCCTGGCGAGCTTGGAGATCTCGTACTCCGACATGAAGCCGTAGCCCCCGTGGAGGTGGAGCCCTTCGTTGGCGCAGAAGATCGCCGCCTCGGCGGCGACGTTCTTGGCAAGGGAGGAGTACATGCCGCGGTCCTCGGCCTTCTCCTGCACCTTGACGGCCGCCTTCATCAGGGCCAGGTCTGCCAGCTCCACCTTCTTCCACATGGCGACCAGCGTTTCCCTCGCGACGGGCAGGTCGCAAATCCTCTGACCGAACTGTTTTCGCTGCCGGGTGTACTCGAGGGTCACGTCCAGAGCCCGCCTGGCCAGCCCCGCGCCGATTGCGGCCACCATGGGCCTCGCGTAGTCGAGGACGTCGACGAGATACTTGAAACCCAGACGCCGGTCCCCGATGATCTGCCCGTCGTCGATGACGACATCCTCGAAGGTGACGCTGGCCGTGTTGGAGAGGCGCTGGCCGAGCTTGTCTTCCGGTTTCCCGATCGTGATCCTCCCCCCGTTCAAAGCGCCAAGTTCAAAATTTTCATTCTGGAAAAGAACCGGGTCGTTTTTAGACATGGAATCGGCGGGGACGATGACGCAGCCCATGAGCTGGCTCGAGGGTTTCCCGACCTTGCAGAACACGGTGAACTGGGAAGCGAAGCTGGCGTTGGTGATGAAGCACTTGGCCCCGTTCAGGATGTAGCGGCCGTTTTGGCCCTTCTGAATGAAGGTTGTCATGGAGGCGTTGTCCGATCCGGCGCCCGGCTCCGTCAGGCAGAAGGAGGCGATGAGCGGGGCCTTCGCGTAGGGGCCCAGGAATCGCCTCTGCTGCTCTTCCGACCCCTGCTGGGCGATAACGACATTGGCGAGGTCGTTGCACATGGCCGACGTGGAGATTCCCGTGTCACCATAAGAAAGCTCCTTGATAATTAAAGCCGAAGAAACGGCATCGATTTCGTAACCTTTAACGGACTTCGGGATGCTCAGGTTCAGAATCCCCATCTCCCAGGCCTTCTTGACGATGTCGTAGGGGAAAAGATGTTTCTTCTCGATGTCCAGGATGCGCGGCAGAATTTCGACCTTCACGAATCTGCGCACCGTTTCCACATACATTTGCTGTTCGTCGTTCAGGTTGAAATCCATACCGTGTCTCCTCAAAGTGTGCACCGGTCCCTCGGGGTGACCGAACACGGATCAGGCCGCGGGATACCGGGTGACCATCAATTTCCTTGGAAAGTTCGCTGGGCGGAGGCCAGGGTCGTGAGCGACAGGCAGTTGACGCCGACAGTCCGGAAGAATTCTCTCAGGGGGCGATTGGGTCCGATTTCGTAAATGACGTCTGCCTCGGAGGCCAGGGTGTGCATGTTATCCTTCCAGCGGACGGTGTTGCTCAATTGAGAGACGAGTTTGCTCAGAACGTCTTCCGTGTCACTGGAGTGAAACCCGCCCGTGAAGTTGGAGGTCACTCGGGAGGCGGACCGGCTGTCCATGACCTTCCGGACGGAGTTGAGGACATCTTCAAAAGGGTTTTCGACGGTGCTCATGAACCGGCTGTGGAACGGTGCGCTCACGTTCAGGGGCACGAACCGCAGCGGTTTTCCCGACCCGAAGGAATCCACGATTCGCGTTTCCGCTTCCGGCATGGCCTTTGTCACGCCGCTGATCACGACCTGGTTCACGGAATTGATGTTCGCCACATCGATCGGGAGATCCCTGAGGGCTTCCAAAATGATATCGACATCGAGATCTGTCGAGACAAGGGCCGACATGCCGCCGATCCCGACGGGTGTGGCTTCCTGCATGAGCCTGCCGCGGACGTGTACGATCTGGATGACCGTGGAAAGGGGAAGCACGCCGGCCGCAACCAGCGCCGTGTACTCTCCGAGGCTGTGCCCGCCGAAGAACTGGGGGTCCAGGCCGTAGAGGGCTCGAAGTCCCCGCAGCATGGCGATTTCCGTCACCAGGACGCAGGGCTGCGCGTACTCCGTCTGGTTCAGTCGCTCGTCCTCGCCGAAACACATGGCTGCCACGTCCCAGCCCAGGGTATCGGAGGCCTCGATAAAGGTATCCCTGCTCACGGCGAGGGTTTCATAGAAATCCTTGCCCATGCCGTGGCGCTGGGATCCCTGGCCTGGAAATACTACGGCTGCCTTCGTACCTGACATTTCAACCCTATCCCTTCTGTTTTGGAAATAAACCACATGTTGCCGGTTCCTGAGCAGGAAGCGTGCCAGGGGGTCAATAGTCAGTACAAATAATTTAACATATTGTAATAATTGCATAATATTCAAATTTATTTTTTGACTTCCGGTCATTTTTTTGTGGTTTTCAGGTGAAAAATCGTGTAGTGAGGTACACAGTGTGAAGGGCGGTACACACTTTAGAGAAGCCCCGGGGAGGAGAGATAGTTATGTATTTGATATCATTTGTAAAATGGGATTTGATGGGCTTCTATTCCTTGACTAAGAGGCGGTTTGCCGATATCATCGGGCAACTTTTTCACGACCAGGGGATATAACCATGGAGCCCTTTATCCTGGCGGCGGTCAGCCTCGTCATCGCCCTTTCTCTTTTGGCCAGGAAAGAAAAGGAGACTGTGCAGAGAGCCTTTGCGGCCCTCTGTCTCGCCGTGTTTGTTCAGAAGAGCGGCGAATTCTTCGGCGGCATATTTCAAAACGGCTTCTGGAAGACGATAGGGTACCTGGGATTGTTGACGGCCCTTCCCCTCTTGATGAGGTTTGAGCACACTTTCCTGAAGGGCAGGACCTTCGTCGGCACACGGGATGTCGTTCTCACTTCGGTGATCGGCTCCCTTTTCGTCATCGCGTTTTTTACACCACTCTATGCGTCGCCTTTTTTCAACCCGGCGGTCAACCTTTACGCATCGCTCACCCTGCTCTACGGCTACGTCGCCCTGCTGGTATACATCCGCAGAAAATCAGCCGGAGTTGAGAGGAAAAGGATGATCTACGTGGCCATCGCCTGTGCGGTGACGGCCTTCATCAGCATCTCCGATGCGCTTCATTACCTGATTCTGGGATTTCCGCCCTTTTCAAACCTCGCTGCCGCTGCCCTGCTTTACTTTATTCTCGTCATCATCGTGCACCCCCACCTCCCCGAGTTTTACGAAATCATGGGCCGGGCGCTCGTGATTGTCATCACGTCCATCATCGCTACGGTCATCTTCTACCTTGTCATCGGGCTCTTCGGCACGGGGCCTGCCCCGCATTTCATGCACGTCCTCATGGGTTCGTTCCTGATCGTGCTGCTCTTCGACCCGATCAAACTCATTCTGAAGAAGGTTTTCATCCGTTTCTTTCCCGACGCGAAGGATTTCTTCACGTCTCTCTATGCCTATGACCAGGAAATGGAGAAGGAAAAATCGATGCTCCTGGAGGAGATGGCCACGGCACTGGCCCATGAGATTCGAAATCCCCTCGGGTCCATCAAGGGGGCCGGTCAGTACCTGAAGGCGGAGACGTCGAGCCCCGAGAATCAGAAACTCCTTGATGTGATCATTGAGGAGACGGACAGGCTCAACAGTGTCGTTTCCCAGTTCATGAATTACGCAAAGCCCTATGGCGTGAAACCCGATTGGCAGGACATCAACGCGATCATCGAGAAGGCCGCCTCGCTGATCCGGGCGAACGAGCGGTCCGGGAAAATCATCGTCGAGACGGAACTCCACCCCTCGCTTCCCCGGGCCCATGTGGACGGGGAGCAGATGATGCAGGTGATCCTCAACATCGCCTTCAACGGCATCGAGGCCATGCCCGAGGGGGGCACCTTGACCCTGCGGACCTCCCGGATCGAGAGTGATGAAGGGGATGCCGTCGGGATCTCCATCCGGGACACGGGGAAGGGAATCAGCCGGGAAGACATGCCGAACATTTTCAAGCCGTTCTTCACCACCAAGAAGAGGGGGGTGGGCTTGGGGCTGGCCATTTGCCGGAAGATCATTCGAGGTCAGGGCGGGCAGATCCGGGCCAAGTCCCTTCCCGGGCAGGGCACGATTTTTCACATCCGGATCCCCGTTCCCCCGGAATGAAATGGCCTTGACAGGTGGTGGGTTCCATAATACACGTTGAACGAGGGCTCAAGGCTTAAGGCACAGGGCTTTAGCATTTATGGTTTGATGAATTATGTGAATCCTTCGTCCCGTTGCTTATTGCCTCGTGCCTCTTTTATTTTTACCGGCCTTCCTGCGCGTTTCGAGTCAAGTGATGAAAAAGATACTCATCGTCGATGATGAAGCCAACATGAGGCTTGTCCTCAAGGCCTTGCTCAGCCGCGAGGGCTACGATGTCCTTACGGCCGCGGATGGCCTCGAGGCCCTGGAGGTGCTGAAAAACCAGGATGTCAAGGTTGTAGTCACGGACCTCAAGATGCCCCGCCTTGACGGCATGGGTCTCCTGGACCGGGTGGTCCGGGATTACCCCTCCGTGCCCGTCATCATGATCACCGCCCACGGCACCATCCATACGGCCGTGGACGCCCTGAAAAAGGGGGCGCTCGATTACATCACCAAGCCCTTTGACCAGGCCGAGCTGAAAAACGTGATTGCCAAGGCCATCAAGACGAAGACCCTGAGCGACGAAGAACTCACTGCGGGCCTGGAAGATCTGGACCGCCAGGACATCGTCGGCGTGAGCGAGGCCATGACCAGGATCTTTGAGATCATCAAGAAGGTGGCCCCGACGACAACCACCATCCTGATCACCGGTGAGACGGGGACGGGGAAAGAACTCGTGGCCAACGCCATTCACATCAACAGCCCCCGCGGGAAGAATCCCTTCATCAAGATAAACTGCTCGGCCATCGCCGAGAACCTGATGGAAAGCGAGCTCTTCGGTTACGAAAAGGGGGCTTTCACGGGCGCCGTCTCCAGCAAGGCGGGACGGTTTGAGCTGGCCCACAAGGGGACGCTCTTTCTTGACGAGGTCGGGGAAGTGCCGAAAGATATGCAGGCCAAGCTCCTGCGGGTCATTCAGGACCAGGAGTTTGAACGCGTGGGCGGTCTCCAGACCATCAAGGTCGATGTGAGGCTCATCACGGCCACGAACAGAAACCTCATGCAGGATGTCAAGGACGGGCGGTTCCGGGAGGACCTTTATTACCGGCTCAATGTGCTGCCCATCCATGTCCCGCCGCTCAGGGAGCGGCCCGAGGACATCCCGCACCTCACGGCGTTTTTTATACAGAAGTTCAACAGGAAGCTGGACCGGACCGTCCGGGGTCTCGACCCGGCCGTAGAGGAACTGTTTTCCATATACGACTGGCCGGGAAACATCCGGGAGCTCGAGAACCTCGTCGAACGGCTCGTTCTGATGGCCCGGGACGAGACCATCCGTCTGAGCGATGTTCCCCCGGAGGTGGTGGCGGCGGCTGAGGACGGCGCCGCCCTGAAGGCCGCCGACCGGAAAAAACCGTTCAAGGACGTCATCCGGGAAAAGACGGAGGAGGTGGAGCGGCAGATGATCGTCCGCGTCCTCGAGGAATGCGAGGGCAATATCAGCAAGGCGGCGCGGCAACTGGGCCTGAGCAGGAAGGGACTTCATCTCAAGCTGGCGAAGTACAACCTTCGGGCAAAGGAGTAGTGTCAAATGGTTCGGAAGGAGGAAAAGGTCAACCGGATCGAAGTCGGCTTCAAAAAGGGCGTGCGGGACGCCCTCGGTCAAAAAGTCCGGAGGCGGATCGTCGAGCATCTCCGCATCAATGTGGACGAGGTCAGGACGATAGACGTCTACACGGTGGAGGGACAGCTCTCACGGGGAGTGATCAGGCAGATTGCCGAAGGGCCCCTGGCCGATCCCGTGATCCAGGGCTATGCGATCAACCGCGGGCTGGCCGATGATTTTGACTGGCTCATCGAAGTGGGCTTCAGGCCGGGTGTGACGGACAACGTGGGGAGGACGGCCACCGAGGCCATCCGGACGCTTCTGGGAAACGATGCGGGGAAGACCGCTCGGGTCTACACGTCAAGGCAATACGTCATTCGGGGCGGGATCCGCCGTGAGGAAGCGCAGCGCATCGCCTCGGGACTTCTCGCCAATGAACTTGTCGAGCGGTTCGAGATCGTCGACGGGAAAGGCTGGGACCCCCGGAAGGGCATGCGCCCCTACGTGCCGAGGGTCACCGGCGGGGATCGACCGCACGTGGAGGAGATCGACCTCGACATCCCTGATGAAAACCTCCTGGCCATGAGCGGCGAGCGGGTCCTGGCACTGAGCCTTCCGGAGATGAAAGCCATCCAGGCGTATTTCAAGAACCCCTCCGTCGTCGGGGAACGGAGGAAGATGGGACTCGGCGATAGGGTCACCGATGTGGAACTCGAGTCGCTGGCTCAGACGTGGTCCGAGCACTGCAAGCACAAGATATTCAATGCCCTCATCCGGTATGAGGACGAAAAGCGGAAGGAGACGGCCGTCGATTCGCTCTTTGCGACCTGCATCAAGGGATCGACGAAAGAGATCCGGGAGGCCATGGGGAAGAACGACTGGTGCCTTTCCGTCTTTGTCGACAATGCGGGCGTCATCCGGTTCAACGACGACTGGAACCTCGTCTTCAAGGTCGAGACGCACAACACCCCGTCGGCCCTGGATCCCTACGGCGGGGCGCTCACGGGCATTGTCGGCGTCAACCGCGACCCCTTCGGGACGGGGAAAGGCGCGAAGCTCATCTTCAACACCGATGTTTTCTGCTTTGCCACGCCCTTCTACTCGAAGCCCCTGCCGAAGCGGATCCTGCACCCGAGGCGCGTCTACGAAGGTGTGCGCGAGGGGGTGGAACACGGTGGGAACAAAAGCGGCATCCCCACCGTGAACGGGAGCATTGTCTTCGATGACCGGTTCCTCGGGAAGCCCCTCGTCTACTGCGGGACGGCGGGCATCATGCCCTCGCGAATCCGGGGCGAACCCAGCCACACCAAGGAGATCCGGCCGGGGGACCTCGTCGTCATGTGCGGCGGCCGCATCGGCAAGGACGGTATCCACGGCGCCACCTTCTCGTCGGAGGAACTCCACGAGGGATCGCCCGTGTCGGCCGTCCAGATCGGTGACCCCATCACGCAGAAGAAAATGACGGACTTCCTGCTCGTGGCCAGGGACCGGGGGCTCTACCGGGCCCTGACGGACAACGGTGCCGGCGGTCTTTCCTCGTCGGTGGGCGAGATGGCGAGGCTTTCCGGCGGCGCCGAGATCGAGCTTGAGAAGGCGCCTTTGAAATACGCGGGGCTCAACCCCTGGGAGATTCTCCTCTCCGAGGCCCAGGAACGAATGTCGCTGGCCGTCGAGCCGGAAAAGATCGATGCGTTCCTCGCCCTGTCACGGAAGATGGACGTGGAATCCACGGTCCTCGGCCGGTTCACCGATTCCGGAAAGTTTCATGTCCGTTTCGACGGCCGGACGGTAGCGTTTCTCGACATGGATTTCCTCCACGATGGCCTCCCCCAGATGCAGCTCCGGGCGAAGTGGGTCCCCCCGAAGCACCGGGAACCCGGCTTCCCCGAACCGGACAACATGGGCCACGCCCTTCGCACCATGCTCTCGAGACTCAACATCTGCAGCAAGGAGTCCGTCGTGCGGCAGTACGACCATGAGGTGCAGGGCGGGAGCGTCATCAAGCCCCTGACCGGTATTGCCAACGACGGGCCGTCGGACGCCGCCGTGATCAGGCCGGTTCTGGATTCCTTCGAGGGGGTCGTCGTCGCCCACGGGATCTGCCCCCGGTACAGTGACATCGACACCTATCACATGGCGGCCTGCGCGATCGACGAGGCGATCCGCAACGCCGTCGCCGTCGGCGCCTCCCTTGGGCATCTGGCGGGACTCGACAACTTCTGCTGGTGTGATCCCGTGCAGTCTGAGAAGACCCCCGACGGCGAGTACAAACTGGCCCAGCTCGTGCGGGCAAACAGGGCCGTATACGACTACACGAAGATCTTCGGCGTGCCCTGCATCTCCGGCAAGGACAGCATGAAGAACGACTACCAGATCGGCGACACCAAGATCTCCATCCCGCCGACGCTTCTCTTTTCCGTCATCGGCCGGATCGAAGACGTGCGGGAGGCCGTCACCATGGATGTTAAGAAGCCGGGCGATCTCGTCTACGTCCTCGGTGAGACTTTCCCGGAGCTCGGCGGGTCGGAATGGTTCGCCCAGAACGGCTTCATCGGCAACCATGTTCCCGCCGTCAACGGTGAAAGAGCGAAAAAAATTTACGCGGCCCTGAGTGCCGCCATCCGGGCGGGGCTCGTGGCCTCCTGTCACGACTGCTCCGACGGCGGGCTCGGTGTGGCGCTGGCCGAGACGGCCTTTGCGGGGGGGCTGGGTCTGTCGGTCGATCTCTCACGGGTTCCCTGCTCGGGGATCTACAGGGATGACTACCTTCTCTTCTCGGAGTCCCAGAGCCGCTTCGTCGTCACGGTCTCGCCGGAAAAGCGGAGCCGTTTCGAAGAGGCCATGAAGAGGAATGCCATCGCCTGTCTGGGGCAGGTCCTCGAGGATGACCATTTCAGGGTGAACGGGCTCAGGGGGAACCGGATCATCGAAGACGACATCCGGGTGCTGAAGGAGATCTGGCAGAAGCCGTTGAGGTTTTAAAAAAGGTTCTTCGCTGCTCAGGGAAATTTTTCTGGCAGTTCTATGGCTTGCTCCGCTGCAGACGCAAAACTCGCCCTTCGGGCTCAAACAGTTGCGCCTGCGGTCTCTTCGCTTCGCTGAGAACTGTCAACAAAAAAATTCAATTCGCGCTTGAAACCTTTTTCAAAACGGATGTTGGTATAAAGGGAATGGGGAAATGGCAAAAATCGTAAAAACGATTGTGATCACCGGGAAGGGGACGAACTGCGAGATGGAGATGGCCCACGCCTGCCGGCTGGCCGGCGCCGACGTCGTGGACATCGTCAACTTGAGCGAGCTTCTCTACGGCGAGAAACGGCTGGACGACTATCACTTCCTCAACCTCCCCGGGGGCTTTCTCGACGGCGACGACCTGGGCTCAGCTAAAGCCGGCGCGCACCGCATCATGCACGCCCGGGTGGCCGGGACCGGCGAGCCTCTCTACGAGCAGTTTTCGCGGTTCATCCGGGACGGGAAGCTCATCCTCGGCGTCTGCAACGGCTTCCAGCTCATGGTGAAGCTGGGAATCCTGCCGGGGTTGAAAGGCGAGTACTTCAAACAGACGACGACACTGACGTTCAACGACTCCGGACGTTTCGAGGACCGCTGGGTGTACCTCAGGGTCAATGAGCAGTCCCCCTGCGTCTATACGAAGGGCATTCGCGGGGTCTATCTCCCCGTGCGGCACGGCGAAGGGAAGTTCATTGCCAAAAACGCGACGGTCCTGAAACAGATGCACAGGAAGGGCCTCGTCGCCGTCCAGTACTGCAAGTCCGATTACAGCGAGCCGACAATGGAGTACCCCCTGAACCCCAACGGCGCCTGTGACGCCATCGCGGGCATCTGCGACGAGACGGGGCGTCTCTTCGGCCTCATGCCTCACCCGGAGGCCTACACGCACCGCACCAACCACCCGCGCTGGACCCGGGAGGATCTCCCCGAGGAAGGGATGGGACTTGCCGTTTTCAAAAACGCGGTCGATTTCATCCGGAGCGGCGATTTCTGACGGGTCTGCCTGCCGCTGCGCGATCTGCTGTCTGCATCACCACGAAAGGAGTGTTTCATGATCCACGTACTTGCCACCGTTGAAGTGGCCCCGGGTCGGAGAGAGGATTTTTTAAGGGAGTTCAGGAAGGTGGTTTCCGATGTCCGCCGCGAGAAAGGATGCATCGACTACGGTCCGGCCGTTGACATAGCAACCGGCATTCCTGTTCAAATACCCCTTCGCGACAATGTCGTCGTGATCGTCGAGAGGTGGGAAAACCTCGATGCCCTGAAGGCCCATCTCGTGGCGCCCCACATGAAGACCTATCGGGCGGCCGTGAAGGACCTGGTGAAGGGAATGCAGGTCCAGGTCCTGCAGCCGGTGTGAGATGGGACTCAAGGGGTCGGAGAAGAAACATCTCAGGGGGCTTGCCCACGGTCTCAAGCCCCTGGTGCAGGTGGGCAAAAAGGGCTTGACCGACGAGTTGGTCGCATCGGTCGATCTGTCCCTCGCGGATCACGAGCTTGTCAAGGTCCGCTTTCTCGAGTTCAGGGAAGAGAAGAAGGCGTTGTCGGAAACCATCGCCGCGAGGACGGGAAGTGAACTCGCGGGCCTCATCGGCAACGTCGCCGTCTTTTTCCGGTCGAACCCCGACCCCGCCAAAAGAAGAATCAAACTGCGCTGATCAGGGAACCGTTCTACCGGCAATGTTGATATACAATCGACTGAGAGATTAACATGCGGCAAGAAATATTTACATTTTGGAGATCATGATGCTGAATTTTCTCCCGCCGTATCTGTTGGGCGCAATCGCGGGATTTCTTCTGTTCCTGAATGTGCTCATATGGGTGTCGCTCCTGCTCCTGTTCGCCATTCCGAAATATCTTTTACCCATCCCCTCTGTACGCCAAAAGCTGAACGGCATTCTTCACTGGATCGGCGAAAATTGGATCGCCTGCAACAGCGGATGGATGCGCCTCACCCAGAATACGCGGTGGGACGTGCAGGGATTGGAGGGTTTGAATTATCACGGCTGGTATCTGGTCGTCAGCAATCATCAGACCTGGGTTGATATCTTTGTGATGCAGCACCTCTTGAATCGCCGTATCCCCCTGCTGAAATTCTTCATCAAGAGAGAACTGATCAAAGCCCCTTGATGGGTCTGGCCTGGTGGGCCCTGGATTACCCTTTCCTGTATCGCCACAGCGCCGATTACCTGGAAAAGCATCCCGAACAAAGAGGCAGGGATTACGAGGCAACGCGCCAAGCCTGCGAGAAATTTGCGACCGTTTCCACGAGCGTGATGAATTTTCTTGAAGGGACGCGTTTTACCAGAGCGAAGCACGACCGCCAGAAGAGCGAGTACAAATATCTTCTGCGACCCAAAGCCGGGGGGCTCGCGCTCGCCATGAACGTCCTGGGCGATAAGTTTCATTCTTTGCTGGACATGACCATCGTTTATCCGGACGGCATCCCGACTTTCTGGGAGTTTCTCTGCGGCAGGGTCAAACGCATCATTGTGCGCGTGAGGACCATAGAAATTCCGAAACCACTCATGCACGGCGATTACGAAGGCGATCCGGCCTTTCGCGATGCCATGCACAAATGGGTGGAGCAGCTGTGGCTGGAAAAAGACAGGCAGATAGAAGCGCTCATGGTAAAGACCTGATGAGCGTAAAAATAACCATGCCGGTACGAATTCCCGTCGGGCGGGATGGTTCCACCTGCCGCTTTCATGACCGGCCCGGCGCGATCGGAGTTTCACACAAAAAAAGCGCCCTGGAAAATGTCAGGGCGCTTTTTTAAGATCAAATGAACGACATCACGAGAAAACCGGATATTCCCAGTCCTCGGTACATTCTCTCCGTTCAAATGTGTAATCAGACACCTGGTCCATGAAGCCGTCAATATCCGAATCATACTCCGCTTTCGTCATGTTCCCATTCGCGTCGTAGGTGTAATATGATTTTCCCCTGTTCATCTTCACTCCTCTTATCTGTTCATTCCGAGTTGTGACCTTTCGCGCAAAAACTGGTCCAGAAGTTCCGCCCCGGCACAGTCTCTCTCCATGGGGAAAAAAATGCCTCCGGAGGTTCCAAAATGACCTTCCCGAAGCCTGAAACCCAACAAGGGTCAAATACATAATATCAATGATAACAGCCAGTTAGACTAAAACCCGTTTTCATTTCCCGATGGCACATTTACTGCGTTTAGAGGGCACTGAAGATAACCGAAAAAAGGAGTCATCCCATGATCGGACAAGCCATTTTCTCGCTGCTTTTTCTGACAGCCATTTTTGTCGTGTCATTCAACCTGGAGATCAAAGAGATGGGGTTCGTCTCCAATCTCTGCGCCCTGCTGATTGTCCTGGGCGGGACCGTTGCGGCCACGCTGATCGCCTATCCCCTGGAAAAGCTCATCTGGACGGCCAGGCTCCTCGTGAATTCCTTTGCCTGCCGGGAGGAGATGAAATCGACGATTGACAGTATTGTCAAACTGGCTCAAATCTACCGCACCAAGGGGATTCGCCCCCTCGAGCAGGAGTTGAATAATCTGCCGCCGGGTCTTTTGAAGACGGGCGTTGAGCTGCTCGCCTATCGCTACTCACGGGACAAGATCGAACAGATACTGCACAAAGAGGCCCTGTGCTCGCACAATCAGTGCGAGACCTCCCACAAGATGCTCTACAACATGGCCCGCCTCGCGCCGGCCCTGGGACTGGCCGGCACCATCATCAGCCTCATCCGCGTCTTCGGGCACATCAGCGACCCCCAGAACCTGATCGGATACATGGCCATCGCGCTCCTTAGCACCTTCTACGGCGTCGTGCTCGCCAATGTCTGCTTTGTGCCCCTCTCCAACAAACTCCGGGAATTCATGGACCAGAACGAATTGCAGATGGACATCGTCCAGGAGGGGATCCTGGATCTCTTCGACCAGGAAAACCCGCGGGCGATTCGTTACAAACTGGAAACGCTCGCCGCGACCATGGGGATGTCGAATCGGGCCCCCGGCAGGCCGAAACTGGTACTGCTGCCTTCCCATGAACAGGCCAAATAGGAAGACCGATGAAGAATTCGGAATCCTCCGCAGCTGAACAGATGCCGGAACCGGTGCCTCGGATAAAGGCGGTCCGTTCACGGCGCTTCCAGGGGAGTTCGTCACAGGCCGATACCGGCAACGAGATCTGGCTTCTCACCCTGACGGACATGTTCATGCTGCTGATGATTTGCTTTGTCCTTCTTTTCGGGATGAGCCTCTACCGGCAGAAGGAGGCTGCCGTCGCGGCGGCGCCGCCTGTTGCTGCAGTGCCGGTCCCGTCGACACAGGAGCCACCGGCGATCCAGGCGGCCTCCGCCCTGGAATCGGATCTGCTGGCCATGCTTGACGACCGTCGGGATGTGACGGTGGAGCGGCGCTCCACTTACATCGTCCTGACCTTTCCGGAGCGCATCCTGTTCGATTCCGGGCAGGCCGAGGTCAAGCCCACCGCTCAACCCCTGCTGGGAAAGGTGGCCGCCATTATCATGGACCGTCCAGGGCTCGTGGTCGCGGTACACGGCCACACCGATGACCGGCCCATCCACAACCGGCGATACCCCTCCAACTGGGAGCTTTCCGTCGATCGGTCCACACAGGTCGCCGGGGCTCTCGTCCAGATGGGGATTCAGCCCGACAGGCTCTCCATCAAGGGTCACGGGGAAGACCACCCCCTCTATCCCAACGACAGCGACGACAACCGGATGAAAAACCGGCGGGTGGAGATTCAGTTCTTTCTGACCCCCCCTGACGCCTGATAATGCATCGGCAGGCCAGAAGCTTTTTTGAAGGTGCTTGGGACGGAAAGGATGCGACGGGGGGCCTAAAGACGTGAAACGAAATCCCGGACTTTCTGGGCCCATTCACGGGTCACGATTCGGACTTTTGTTTTCTTTTTATCTTCGCAGATTGAGGCGGTGACGAAACCGCCGCCGCCTTCAAAGGTCAGGCAGCCGGGTTTTTCCTCGGTGACATCCAGGCCGAGATCCCTTTCGAAATATGCCTTCAGACGCTCGACGATCTCTTCGGGTTTCAGATCGCTTCTGAATTCCACGGAAAGCATTTTCATTTTTCCCAGCATCCGGTCAAACCGGCAGGGCGGCGCCTTCATAAAATCCCCGTGTCAAATGTTTTTTTATATTTTAGCATAGATGGGCCGTTCATCCACAAAAATCCGGGGTCCGGAAACAAAGACCTTGACAAATCGGCGCCCTGGGGGAAAATGAAACTCCATTATCCGGCATTTGCGGTTGCCGGAATCGTGAAAAAGAGGAGAGGGGGGAAAGCATGCGATACGGGAAGCGGATAGTCATGACGATTCTATCGGGTGCCTTGTTGATGGGTTGCGCCTCCATGCATGCGGCGGATGTACAGAAGGCCCGCGAGGCGGACAAGCTCACTGTGGGTACGGTGCAACGCGAGATCCGCGTCGGCATGTCGGGCGCCCAGGTCATGGAAACCCTCGGCTCGCCGAATGTCGTTACGACGGACGAGAAGGGGCGCGAGGTCTGGGTTTATGACAGGATATCGACGGAGAACGTCTATTCATCGAGCACGGCCCTGATCTTGGGCATCCTGACAGGCGGCTCCGGCGGGGGAGGGGGCCTGGCCAGTCAGAGTTCGGGGGCAAGCTCATCGACGCAGAAGTCACTTACGGTGATCGTCAAGTTCGACGAGCAGAAGAAGGTCCGCGATTTCGCTTATCGCTCCTCCACATTCTGATCGATATGAGCCGATCTTTACGCATCCTTGCTCTACAGCTTTCCGGTATTTTGCTGCTGGCGGGATGCGCCGCCGTTACACTCGACAGGGACCTGAATCTGACGCCGGAGATGTTTGCCCAGCGGCAGATGCAGACGCGGCGATTCGAAACGACCGACGAGCAGAGGATCCTGAGAACGTGCGCGGCGTTGTTGCAGGATACGGGGTTCAACATCGACGAATCCGAGGCGAGGCTCGGGATCCTGACCGCGTCCAAGAACCGTGACGCGACCGATCCGGTGCAATGGGCCGTCTATCTGACCGCCGCCATCTTCCTGGGCGTGCCCATTTTGCCCGACGAGGACCAGGTCATGAAGGCCTTCGTCACGACCCGGCCCGTTGGTACGGAGGGGAGGCAGGTTGCCGTCCGCGTCGTTTTCGAGCGGCACGTATTCAATACGGAACACCATCTCGCGAAAATCGAGGCGTTGAACGACCCGAAGATGTACCAGACCTTCTTCGAAAAATTGTCCAAAGCGTTGTTCCTGGAGGCTCATGACATCTGACAGACTGAAACGGACACTTTTGCTGCTCATCCCGCTGTTTTTCTTGGCGGCCTGTGCAACAACGCACGACCGCCTGCTCGACATGGACACGAGCCAGGTCCAGCTCCGCAGTATCCAGTCGCGGGCCTTTGACACGACGGACAAGGAAAAGACGATGAGAGCGATCATCGCTACCCTGCAGGATCTCGGATTCATGCTCGACCGCGCCGACTACACGCTCGGGGTCGTTGCCGCCAGCAAGGCAAGGGCGGACGCGCTCCGTGCGCCGGGCTCTCTCAGGATAACCGTGACGGCCCGGCCGCGGGGCGAGAAACAGCTCCTGGTCCGTGCGAACCTGGAATACCAGCTGCAGCCGGTGACGGAAGCCAAACCCTACCAGAATTTCTTCAATTCCCTCGAGAAGGCGATGTTTCTGGAAGCCCACCAGGTGGACTAGGCGGGGCTGGTGAGTGCAGAAACAAAAAGGGCGGAACCCATCCCGTTTTCCGCCCTTTCTTTATTTTGTATTCTTTCCTGTACCCGGACTTCTTGACCCTGTCCCCTATGTCTTTTTTTTCTTGCTGGCCTTTCTTTTTTTCAGCTTGGCCTTGAGTGAGGCGCCGATGAATTTCGCGAAGAGAGGGTGTGGTTTCATCGGCTTGGATTTGAATTCCGGATGGAACTGGCATCCCAGAAACCAGGGGTGATCGCTTAGCTCTATGATCTCGACGAGATTTTCGTCCGGCGACGTTCCCGTCACACGCAGGCCTTTCTTGACAAGCGCGTCCCGGAACTGGTTGTTCAATTCGTAGCGGTGCCGATGTCTTTCGTGGATTTCCCGCTCGCCGTACGCCTCGAAGGCGAAGGACTTGCTGCTCAGGGTACAGGGGTAAGCCCCCAGGCGCATGGTCGCCCCCTTTTCGGAAATGTTCCTTTGCTCGGGGAGAAAATCGATGACGGGGTAGGGGGTTTGCCCGTCGAACTCCGAGCTGTTGGCCTTTTTCATCTGGCAGACGTTTCTCGCGAACTCGATCACGGCTGTCTGCATGCCGAGGCAGATCCCGAAGTAGGGGACACGGTTGATCCTCGCGTAGTGGATCGCCTGGATTTTCCCCTCGATGCCGCGGCTTCCGAAGCCGCCTGGGACCAGTATCCCGTCAATGTCCTTGAACTTGCCGCCTACACCCTCCTTTTCGATCTTTTCCGAGTCCACGAAGAGGAGGTTCACTCTGGCGCGGTTTGCGATGCCGCCGTGGGTGAGGGCTTCATTGAGGCTCTTGTAGGAGTCCGCGAGGTTCACGTATTTCCCAACGACTGCGATGTTCACCTCATGGAGCGGATTCTTGAGCCGATGGACCATCTCCTCCCACTCGCCAAGGCGAGGCTGGCCGGTCCAGATGTTCAGAAGGGTCACGACCTTTTCGTCCACCCCTTCCTTGTGGAAAATGAGCGGGACATCATAGATATGCTCCACGTCTTTCGCCGTGAAGACGGCTTCGACCTCGACATTGCAGAAAAGAGAAATCTTGGCCTTGATCTCGTTGGATAGATAGTTCTCCGATCGGCACAACAGGATGTCCGGCTGGATACCGATCTCGCGGAGGGCCGCGACACTGTGCTGTGTGGGTTTTGTTTTCACTTCCCCCGCCGTCTTGATGAAGGGGACCCAGGTCAAGTGGATGAAGATGGCGTTCTGGCGCCCCACTTCATTCCGGAACTGTCTGGCCGCCTCGAGGAAAGGCAGCCCCTCGATGTCGCCTACCGTGCCCCCGATCTCCACGATCGCCACGTCGTAACCCCCGGAGGCTCTCTTGATGTAGTCCTTGATCTCATTGGTGATGTGGGGGATGACCTGGACGGTCCCGCCGAGGTAATCCCCCCTTCTCTCTTTGGTAATGACGGAGTAGTAAACCTGGCCGGTCGTGAGGTTGTTCGACTTCCCCATGCAGGTACCGGTGAACCGCTCGTAGTGTCCGAGATCGAGGTCTGTCTCCGCGCCGTCGTCGGTGACGTAGACCTCGCCGTGCTGAAAGGGATTCATGGTACCGGGGTCCACGTTGATGTAAGGGTCCAGTTTCTGGTTCGTCACACTGAGTCCGCGACACTCCAGGAGACAGCCGATGGATGCCGCCGCCAGCCCCTTGCCGAGTGAGGAGAGAACCCCCCCGGTGATGAAGATGTACTTCGTGCGCATTCTTTAACCCTTTCGGTTAGGTCTATCCGGTCAATTCAGCCAGTACGGTCCTCCGCATACGGAATAATGGAATAATGGAATGATGGGGTAATAGGCGTCGAACAAAACCAACATTCCAACATTCCATCACTCCAATACCCCTGCCTTTCACTCCCATTCGATCGTGCTGGGGGGCTTGGTGCTTATATCATACACCACCCGGTTCACCCCCTTGACCTCGTTGACGATCCGGCTCGAGATCCGCTCGAGAACCTCATGAGGGAATCGCACCCAGTCGGCCGTCATGCCGTCGGTGCTTGTGACGGCCCTGACGGCAATCACGTTCTCGTAGGTCCGCCCGTCGCCCATGACACCCACCGTCCGGACGGGGAGGAGCACCGCAAGGTCCTGCCACACGTGGTTGAAGAGCCCTGCCTTCCAGACCTCCTCGCGAACGATGGAGTCGGCCTTCCGGACGACAGCAAGCTTGTCCTTCGTGACGGGGCCCAGGATCCTCACCGCGAGGCCGGGCCCCGGGAAGGGATGGCGGCCGACGAGGGATTCGGGAAGCCCCAACTCCCGGCCGAGTTCACGGACCTCGTCCTTGAATAGCACCCTGAGCGGCTCCACAAGGGACATTTTGAGTTTAGCGGGAAGCCCCCCCACGTTGTGGTGGCTCTTGATGACAACCGAGGGCCCCCCGAAGGAGGAAGTGCTCTCGATGACGTCGGGGTAGAGTGTTCCCTGGGCGAGGTACGGGACCCTGCCCAGCTTCTTCGCTTCCTCCTCGAAGACCGTGATGAACTCGCGGCCGATGATCTTGCGCTTGCGCTCGGGATCGGAAATGCCGGTGAGCTTTTTCAGGAAACGCTCCCCCGCCCGGACGAGCCTGAAGTTCAGGTGGTATTGATCCCGGAAAGTGGAAACAACCTCCTCGGCTTCGTTTTCCCGCAGGAGGCCGTTATCGACGAAGATGGACGTGAGCTTCCTGCCGATCGCCCTGTGGAGAAGCACGGCGAGGACGGAGGAATCGACGCCGCCTGAGAGGGCGCAGAGCACGCGCTCGCCCCCCACCCGCTCGCGGATCTGACCGATGCTCTCCTCGATGAAGGACCCCATGGTCCAGGAAGGGCTGCAGCCGCAGACCCGGAAGAGGAAGTTCTGGATGATGGCGATGCCGTTTACCGTGTGGTGGACCTCGGGGTGGAACTGGACGCCGTAGAGTTTTCGCGACGGGTTCTCCATGACGGCGACGGGGCAATTCACCGTGGTCGCCGCGATCCGGAACCCTTTTGGAAGTTTCGTGATCCGATCGCCATGGCTCATCCAGATCCGCTGGCGGGTCTCGAGACCGGCAAAGATAAGGGAGACTTTACCCGCCTTGTTGAGTACGAGCTCTGCGGGGCCGTATTCCCGCATGGGCGAGGCCGTGACCTTTCCTCCCAGCCGGTGGGCCATGAGCTGTACCCCGTAGCAGATTCCGAGGATGGGCACACCCAGGTCAAAAATCCCCTCCCGACTCACCGGTACCCCCTTGTCGAAAATACTCGCGGGACCCCCCGAAAGGATGATGCCCTCCACCTTTTTGGCTTTCAATGAGGCAGGAGTGACGTCATGGGGCAGGATTTCGCAGTAGACCCGGCAATCGCGCACTCGGCGCGCGATGAGCTGGTTGTACTGGGATCCGAAGTCGAGGATCGCGATCATAAATAATTTTGACCGGCCTGTATCAGTCTTTCCGATTTTTGCGGCGCTAAACTCCGCGGACTCGCAAAGGAGGAATTTCGGCGGGTGGAAAATCGAGACGCAAGTTATTCCAGGCCAGGCCTGAATTCTTGGATGCGGTTCCGCCCGGAGTCCAGGTCGTTTATATCATACAATGTGCACTCCCGGACAGCGGAAATCGCGTTCTAACCTCTTTTAATCGTTACGATATTGTAACGGCGGGCTCTTCGTGGTGAAAAGGCATTCCTTTATTTATTGTTTTGTCAGGTCTTTCAGGACAACGCCCTTCTTTTTCAGCCGTTCTTGATAGCTCACAAGCTCCCTTCCGGCGATCCGATCGACCACGTAGATGAGATCGCCGCCCTTCCCGGCGTATGCCTGGCCGTAGGATATGGGGATCTCGGGGGTCACGCCTTCGAGGAGCGATTGTGTCACGGAAGCGGTTTTTCGTTCGCCGTTTGCCAGCAACAGGACCGTTTTCGCCTGATAGACGAGCTCGGCCCCCATGGATATGGCGTAGTTCGGGGAATCAACGGCCGTGGCAAAGTGGCCGTCTTTCACCGCGTTGTTGATGGTATTGTCATCAAGTTTGACGAGCATGACGGAGGAGCCCTTGAAAGGAATTCCTGCCTCGTGGAAGGCCACGTGGCCTCGACCGCCCACTCCGATGATCTGCAGGTCGATCCCGCCGGCCGTCCTGATCCTCCGGCTGTAGCCGTTCAGGATCTCCTTCCGGATCCAGGCGAGGTAGGGGGATGCCGTTTTGGCCTTGATGACAATGGATTTTCCGGCGTCGGTTCCTCTGAACACCCAGTCATTCTTATGGATCTTCAATTCCCGGATCAGTCTTTTCTGGTCGATGAGCGATCCGCAGGGGACATATGTTTCAATGAACTTTTTGTTCAGAAGTCCGAAGAATTCCTGAATCATGAAGAAGGCATAACTCTCCGGATGGACCACCCGCTGCTGAACGTTGTCACCGGGCAGACCCACATACTCATCGAGATTGAAGCTCCGGATACGTCCCGAATCGAATTGCCCGCTGTTGGCCGCTTTGGCGAGGTGTTTGTAAAGTCCGGTGGGTGAGTTACCCGTGGCAAGCCCCAGTACGACCTCTTTTTTCTTCCTCTGTGTCTCGGCGATCTTCTGGATGACGATGTCGGCGGCGACTTTGCTCATGTGATCAAAGTCGCTCGTGACAAAAACAGTGATGGCCATTACTTTTCCCTTTCCGGTATGGATCAGCCCAGTTCGCTCTTCACGACATCGGCAATCTGCCGGCAATACTTTTCCGTCACGGCGTCAGAGGGCCCCTCCACCATCACCCGGCACATGTTCTGGGTGCCGGAGTACCGGACGAGCACACGGCCCTGTTCACCCAGTTCGCTTTCCACTTGACGGATGACCTCCATGAGTTTGGGGACCGATGTGATGTCGGGCTTGCGCTGCACATCCACATTGATCAGCTTCTGCGGGAAGATGTCCATCATCGCCGCCATCTCCGAGAGGGGCTTCTTTTCCCTGACCATCGCGGCAATGAGTTGCATAGCGGCAATGATGCCGTCGCCCGTGGTGTGGTGGTCGAGGAAAATCATGTGGCCCGCTTCCTCGCCGCCGATGACCGAACCCATGCTCAGCATGTCTTCCAGGACATAGCGGTCCCCCACTTTGGAGGCGTGGTGTTTGAAACCGTATCTCTTACAGGCGACCTTCAAGCCCAGGTTGCTCATCACGGTGGTCACCAGCAGGTCGTTCTTCAACTTCCCGTCTTTTTTCAGCATATTGGCGCAAATGATGAGCACCTGATCGCCCGTGATCTCATTGCCCTTTTCATCCACGGCGATGAGGCGATCGCCGTCCCCGTCAAAGGCCAGGCCGATGGCCGCTCTGCTCTCCACCACCTTTTTCTTCAGGTCCTGGGTGTGCTGCGAGCCGCATTTGTCGTTGATGTTGATGCCGTTCGGCTTGTTGTGGATGACTTCCACCTCGGCGCCGAGCTCGATGAACGCTTCGGGCGCGACCCGGTACGTGGCGCCGTTGGCCGTGTCCAGCACGATTTTCATCCCTTCCATGGAGAGAGTACGGGGAAAGGTGTTTTTCAAAAAGACGATGTACCGCCCGTGGACATCCTCGATGCGAAAGGCCCTTCCCATGCCTGTTGCCGTGGGCAGAAGATCGGCGAGCTTGTTGTTGAGGATCAGGTCTTCGATGTGGTCTTCCTGCTCGTCGGTCAGCTTGAAGCCGTTTCCGCCGAAGATCTTGAGCCCGTTGTCCTGGTAAGGGTTGTGGGAAGCGGAGATCACGATGCCGGCATCGGCACGCATGCTCTGAGTGACAAAGGCGATACCAGGTGTCGGCAGCACGCCGACCAGGTAAGGATAGCCTCCCATGGAGGTAACCCCCGCCTCGAGGGAACTCTCCAGCATGTATCCTGAAAGTCGGGTGTCTTTCCCGATGATCACGCGGGCGCGGTGGCCGTTTTTCCTGAACACGTGCGCCACGGCCTGTCCGACGCCGAAGGCGATAGCCGCGCTCATGGGGTGCCGGTTTGCCTCACCTCTTATTCCGTCCGTTCCGAATAATTTACCCATCCCGATTCTCCTTCGTCATTTGATTCTCTTCTGATTCTTGAACAGCTGCATGGACGGCAGGGCTTTCGCGGCCCCGGCGCAAATATCATTCACCAGGCCGGCGAGCCACCGGATGCCTTTTGAAGAGACCTTCGCCGGCAGGCCCTGGATCGTCGCGATGTAATTCGCGCGATCGTTTCCCGCCGCATCCCGGAAGTCCTTGAGGAATGCCTCCCGGTTCCTTTCTGTCGCGTCGCTGTATGTCCGTCCGTGAAAGGCCTCCCCGATGGATTTCAGTTGTGCATGGAATTCCCGCCTCGACCGGACCGACGCCTGCGTTCCTTTGGGGGGCCCCGGGCCGACGGCCTTTTCCGCCATCGCCTCGAGCCTCTTCAGGCGTTCCTTCCCGGCCGCGGCAAGCTGGTCCATGACGCCGGCAAAGAGGAGCGTCCCGAATTCCTGCGCCTCCAGGAAGGGTTTTCTCACCCCCCGGTACCAGGCTTCGAGGGCCGCCAGGTTGGCCAGGTAGAGGATGTTGTTTTCCACGACGCGCTTGAAGCCGGGGTAAGCCGCCGGCACGAAGTCTTTCACCCCCCCGGCGCCCGCCGGCGGGTAGATGAGCTTGTTGTCTTCCGGATAATCCCCCCTCAAAACGCAGCCGGCGGCCACGACGTTGCCGTACCCCAGGCGCGTCGGCCCGATCATGCCTCCCTGGCCGCCCAGAAAGATAGGGGGCTGGTTCAGCATGACACCCCGGGGCACGTCGCCGATCAGGGAGGGCGTCGCCTTGTCCGCATCGGGTGTGAAGTTGAAGTGGATGTAGGAGCTCCCGACCTCGCTGTGATCCTGGCGGCTTCTCCCCCCCGCCATCAGGCAGTCGCAGAAGTTGATCAGGCTGCCGAGGGTCACGAAGGGAAAGAGGATGGTCTGCTTCAGTCCGACGCAGTGGGCGCCGCCCGCGTGCTCTTCCAGGATGGAGCCTTCACGCACGTGGGCCCCCATGCCCATGTTCGACTTTTCCAGGAAAACGGAGGAACTGAAGTAGCCGCCCTTCAGCTCGACGCCGGCCCCGAGCTGGCAATTCTCAACGGTCGCCGGCGCCTCGTACCCGAGCTTGCAGCCCGCCGAAATCACCGTCGTTTTCCCGTAGATTCTGCAGCCGGGGTAGAGCGTGACGCCTTTCGCGGAGATCTGGTCGACAGTCACGTCGTCCCCGATGTCCAGGGTCAGGGGATTGGGGATCTCCACCCCTTTTTTAAGCAACTGGGCGATCTTCGCTTCGGATCCGGGCTTCAGTTCCATTGAACCTCCTCGGTACGTGGACCGTGGGCGTAAAATTGAGGCTGAGTATCAGTTATTTGCATGCGGGTCAACCTGATTCTGGCCTTCGCCTCCCGTTTCGGCGGCCCCCGGGCGAGCCCCGGGTCAGGCCTTCAACTGCATCCGTATCTGCCCCGCAATGATTTCCGCCGGTTCGCTGAACAGAGCCTCGAGGGGCATGGACTCGATATACCGGTCGCTCCACGGGATGTTGAACTCGTTGACGAGGTTGCGGATGTCGTTGAACCGGTGCCCCAGCACGTCGATTTTTTCCGGCAGGCTCAGCGTTTCGTTGTAGAGAATGTGAACGAGGAGCAGGTTCCGGACCCCCGGGCCGTCCCCCAGGAGCGGGATGATGATGATCGGAGCCCCGTCTGCCTTGCCCCGGCCGACATAGACCTGACCCGTGCCGACGATGGTTCTCTTTGCGCCCATGAGCAGTCGGGATTTTTCCACCCTCGAGCGCATCTCGAGGGCGATGCCTCCCTTTTTCAATATCGCAATCGTCGTGTCGTCGGTTGGGACCCCCTCATCATCGGTGTTTTCGATTTTATAGAGGGTGTAGCCCCGCACGCCGGCGACGGCCTTCTGGATCCGATCGAGGGTCAGGATATTCTCGGCCCTCAGGTTCTTCGCGGAGAAATTGAGGTTGCCGAGCAGGTCGAAGAGGACGCCCCGGAGCATCTCTTCCTTGCGGCTCGTTCCGACGGTGACCGTCTTGGCCTGGTGGCGGATGGCGTCGATGGGACGCGACAGCTCGTCGATGGCATGCCCGAAAGCGATGTTCAGCAACTCGATGGGCGAAGCGTTGCCGCCGCTGTCGCCGAAGTCGCTCCAGAAGTCTTCCAGGGGGAGTTTCCCCGCCACGTATTTCGTCAGAAGCGAGATATCCGTCATGGTGCGGGCGTTGGCGAGGGTGAGGGCGCCTCGGTTCTTGCGTTCGTTGAACTGCTCCGAAAAATCCTTCAGCACCCGGTGGAGGTTGCGGTCGAAGATCCGCTGGTAGAGGGTGTAGTTCTTGTGATCCTGCTCGACGACGGCGAGACTCAGTTCCTTGCGGAACTCCCTGAAGAAGGCGGCGTCGTCGTCGATGCTGCAGGCGGCGTAGTAGCCCCAGAGGTGTCCGGCCAGCGTGTTGAGGATCACCGGCAGCGGCGTGGGCGCCCGGGGGATGCGGATCACGGAATCGGCGATCCCGTCGAAGCGCGTTTCACCCTCATCGGCGAAAACGACGACGGAGGCCTTGTGCGCCTTGAAGATGGCTGTGTCCTTGATGACATCACCCGTGACCGTCTCGGGATTGCCTGCGGCGCAGACGAGGATGAGGGGTTCCGAGGAGAGGTCGATGTGCTTCTTGTCCTCGATGAAGTCCGACGAGATGGTTTTATAGCAGAGCTCCGACAGCTTGATGCGGATCTCGTCGGCCGAGGCCTTGTTGGGACCGTTTCCAACGACGGCCCAGTATTTCTTCGTCTTGGCGAGCTTTTCAGCCGACGTCCGGATGCCGTCTTTTTTCTCGAGGACACGGTTCATCAGATCCGGCGCCTTTTCCAGGCTGAGCAGTTCCCCCGCGATGAAATCGTCGCTGCGGGTTTTCAGAAACTGGGCGAGGCAGAGTCCCAGCGTGTAGCCCGCCACGATCTGCGAGTAGAAAGCTTTCGTGGAGGCGACCGACATCTCGATGTCCCGCCCGTCGCTGGTGTAGAAGACGCCGTCGGATTTCGTCGTGATATCCGACTGGCGGCGGTTCACGATACTGAGGATCGCGGCACCGCGCTCGCCCGCCATGGCGACGGCGCGGTTCGTGTCCGTTGTCGTTCCCGACTGCGTGACGGCGATAATCAGAGTGTCCCTGAGGTTTTCCTTGAGATCGAACCCGCTCATCTCAGACGCTTTCTTGGCTTCGATCTGCATGTCGCGCCCCTTGAGATACCGGGACAGGCCGTCGGCGATGGCGGCGCCCGCGATGGCCGCCGTGCCCTGGCCGATGACCGCGATGTGTCTTACCTGTTTCCGGAGGTTCTTAAGGAGCCTTTCCGGCAGGATATCGTGTCCGAGGTTGAAGACCACCCCTTTCCGGCCATCGGGTTTTTCGACGATCCGGTATTTGCCTCGCAGGGTCTTTTTCACGGAAAGCGCCGACTCGGAGATCTCCTTCAGGAAATAGTGGGGGTAATTCCCCCGGTCGATGTCGCGGGTGGTGATCTCGGCCCTCTGCACCATGGACGCTGTCAATGCAACGGGATGTCCGTCATAGGTGAGGGCGCGGATACCCGCGAGGCCGCCCGCCGAATACTGATCGAGCACGAAGATCTGCCCCGAGGTCTCCGGATGATCGGGGTCCCGGGGTTTTTCACCATCCATCTTGATGAAGTGCGGGGTGCCCTCCACGAGTCCGTAAAGCTCCGAGGCGAAGAGATACTGGTCCTCGCGCAAACCCACGAAGAGCGCCTGACCGCTTCCCTTGAGGGCAAGGTAGATCTTCCCCGGCTCCGCGTTGCTCGTGAGCGCGATGGCATGGGAGCCCTCAAAATCGCTCACGGCCAGGCGGAAGGCCTCCTCCAGGGTTTTCCCCTCGACGAGATAACGCTCGACCTGCAGGGGGATGATTTTCGTGTCCGACGTGATCTCAGGGGCAATCTCGCAGCGGCAGGTCGTTTCCAGGAGAGAGCGGAGCGTCTGGTAGTTGTCGATGTCGCCGTTGAGGACGACGCTGATGGTCCACCGGCCCGGACCGTAGGCGGGGTAGAAATGCACCCCGGCATCCGTCCCGCCGGCGATCTTCTCCGCGATATCCGCCGGGATTGCGCAGAGACCCGCGGGAGGGATCCGCCCTTCAGTTTCAGGCGCGCGGAGGGTGTAGCTGTTGATGGGGTGGCAATTCTCTTCAGTGATGGAACCCACAGAAGCCCAGCGGGTGTGGGCGAAGGCGGTTTCGGAAACCACGGGTTCGGAGGCGAAGGCGTGAAGGATTTGGTCCGAGCGAACGGCTTCGCGAAGCCTGCGGACGTTATCACCGAGCTTGCCGACAATGGAAGCTGTTTTGTAGACGAAAGACAGGTAAACCCCTCCATCGGGCTGGCGATGATCCGCCACATGGATGGACCCGTTCATCAGATCGCCGCCCCTGGTTCTTTCGACAAAGGCGCTGTAAAGATTTTTTTCTCGCAGTTGCGTCAATACCCTGTCAAGGTCTTCCCTTGTCCTCAGGGTGAAGGAAATCTGGATCCCTGCCGAGTCTCTTCCCCTGACCTCCAGACGGTCGATGCTGTTTAGGAGATCATTGATTTTCCGGTACTTTTCGAAGGCGACGGGACTGACCTCCTCGCGCCGGTCCCTGCCGGAGAGCCTCTCTATTTTTCCCAGGTTTGATAGAATGTCCCTGTCGAGGCTCCACACGATGTCCTTCAGGAGGGTCAGCCGGCTGTTGATGATCTCCATCTCTTCGGTGGAGAAGGCGCTCGCCTGCTCTTCGACCGCGCTTTCTTCCCGGCGAAGGAGATCCCCCATCTGCCGGGCGAGTTCGGTGGACTTCGCCGTCTTTGCCGCCGATGCGAAGAGCTGCTGACAAGGGTTGTCCTGCTTGAGGGTGAGGGTGATCCTCTCGAGTTCCTGCAGGCCTTTCAGTCCGCCCAGGTAGCGGGACGCTTTAATGCGCCGGGAGAGCACATGATCCAAGATTCCTTCTTGAACACGGCAGAAGATCTTCCACATCCGGTTCGTGGGGTCGGGGGTCTTCGTCTCGCCGTGCTTTTTGATCGTGAGGATGCCTGCCAGTCCGCAGCACAGGGTGTCCTGCAGCAGGGGGAAGAAAACGATGCACCCCGGCGGGAGCGTTGAAGGATTCGTCCCGACGGATATCCGCCAGCCTGTCCATAAAGACAGGAACTTATCGAGGACATTATGACTCATCTATTTACCCCGGCGACTTCCGGATACTTCCCGTCCACGAACCTGTTCATTACTCCCGTTGATTCAGCATTTTAAGGTCTGGCCGGTCAGATGGAATTTCGACCCTCGGCATTCCACGCTAAACGTCAATGATTTCAGGGCCTTGTTGGGGAGGTCTATCTTGAGGTGTACTGTACAATTTCTATGCCTTTTTGCCGATCATATCGACAAAATATTGGTGAATTCTTGGATCCTCCGTCAGTTCCGGGTGAAAGCTGCAGATCAGGATGTTTTTTTGCCTCGCCAGAACCGTTCTGCCTTCATAGCGGGCCAGTGATTTTACCCCCGGACCGGTCTTCCGGATCTGGGGAGCCCGGATAAAGACGGCACGGTAGGGCTCCGTTGCGGCAAAATCAAGTGTGACGTCCGCTTCACGGCTGTCCACCTGCCTTCCATAGGCGTTGCGTTTCACTTCGACATCGATCAGGTTCAGCTGCCCGCTCTTGCGGCCGTCGATTTTCCCCGCGAGCACGATGAGGCCCGCACAGGTTCCGAACACCGGGGAACCTTTCCGGGAAAACTTTTTGATTTCTTCCGGGAACCCGTAGGCCCGCATCATCTTGTTCATCGTGGTGCTCTCGCCGCCCGGGATGATGAGTCCGTCGAGGCCCTTGAGTTCCGCGGGAAGCCTTACTTCCAAAGCCTCTATCCCCAATTTTCTCAAGATCCGGATGTGCTCTCTGAAATCGCCCTGAAGGGCCAAAACCCCTATTTTCATATCTCGATGATTACCCGCGGGGCTGCTTTTTTTTCTTCTTGTCATTCGTGATCCCCAGCTGGGTCATCTTCTTCTGGAAGGTATTCCTGTTGATGCCGAGGAAGACGGCCGCCGATGTCTTGACCTGGTTGGAACGCCGCAGGGCGATCTTGATCAGTCCCTTTTCCACGATATCCAGAATGTCCTCATAGAGGCGACTCTTGCGGTCGTCTCCCGAACGGAGGACGAGGACAAGCTCCTCGAGTTTTTTTTCAAGAACCTCTTCGATTCCCTGCGGCACTCGGGAGGGCACTTTTTTGGGGTCACCGGCACGCATAAGATTCAAGCCCTTTCCTGGATTTGAGGCGGAACCCGGTCTTTTATAAAATCAATTCGTAAAAAGTTTAAAAAAGATGATGACGAAGAAGAAAGCGGCGGCAGCCCAGGCCGAAGATATGTTGGTCCTGTTCTCCACCGGGTTTTCCAGCAGGTTTAAAACCTCTTTTTCCACCCTTTCCTTGTCCACACGGTCGACAATCGTTCTCAGGAGGTCGTAGAAATTCTCATAGGAATTCGACAGGACGTGGAAACCCTTCGTCGTGGTCAGCACGGTGTAGACTTTGGTCCGCATCATGACGACGCCGACGTCCGTGATGTTCGGCCAGCCAACTTCTATCGTCCTGAAAAACCTCTTCAAACGGAGGGTCTCAGCCTCCGTTTCGACCCTGCGGGTGTTCGCTTCCAGACACAGGTAAAGAAGCGGGATCAGGATGACGGAAAAAACGATCTTCTCCGGTGTGGACCCCCTGACGAAGAAAGAGATCAGGACGAGGATGAGAAGCAGGACCGAAGCCAGGACGAGCGGGACCCTCAGCGCCTTTCTGATGCGGTAAACCGACGTGACCATTTATTTACCTGATAAACCCGGCCGGATCAATGCCGTGGCGTGCTGGATTAGCCCTTTCGACGGAAGGTGCCGCTTTTTCCCCCTTTTTTCTTCAGCAGTTTGATGTCGGAGATGACGATTTCCCTGTCGGCGGACTTGCACATGTCGTAGATGGTCAGGGCGGCCACGGAGACGGCGGTCATCGCTTCCATCTCGACACCGGTGCGCCCGGCTGTTTTTGCCCGGGCCGTGATGTCAATCTCCCCCTGATCCGGACGAATGGTGAAGTCGATGTCGATGTCGGTCAGCTCGATGGGATGGCAAAGGGGTATCAACGCCCATGTTTTTTTGGCTGCCAGGATACCCGCTGTCCTCGCGACAGAGAGGACATCACCCTTTGCGAGGGTCATTTCTTCGATGCGCTTCGTCGTGGCGGGCTTGGTCAGGACCTTCCCGCGGGCCAAAGCTTCCCGGTGCGTCACCTTTTTTGCGGTGATATCAACCATCCGGGCCTTGCCTTTCTCTCCGACATGGCTGAAGTGTGTCATGACGCACCCGCCGTCATCCCGGCCAAAGAAATATTTGTCCGAAAAAAGAATAAAGGAGATTAGCACATCTCCATGGGCCCGTCAAGAATCCCTTCGGCGCATGCCGGTGCTTTTGGAATGGGCCGGGCACGGCGCTCAGTCCAGCGAAATCAAACGGGACACGACAGTCTGCCCGTAAAAGACCTGGGCCAGCCGGTCGAACTTTTCAGACGTGTCGGTGGTCATGAAGAGACGTTTTTTCCCCCGGCCCAGCCGCCGCTCGATTTCAGGGTGCCGTAAGAGATAATCCTCGAGTTTTTCAGCCACGATAGGCCCCTGTTCGAGTATGCGGATGCCCGGGGGGACGCTCTTTTCGAAAAGGTCGTGGAGAATGGGGTAGTGCGTGCAGGCCAGGAGCAGCGTGTCGATGGAAGGTGCCCGGTTCAGCAGTTCCGCGAGGTAGCGCCGGACGATCATCCCCGTGCCCTCCCAGTCCTGTTCCCCCGCTTCGATGATGGGGACCAGAAGCGGGCAGGCCTGCTGGTGAACCGTGATGGCGGGATCGATCTTTTCAAGTTCCTTGATGTAGGCATTGGAAAGTACGACGCCCTCCGTCGCGAGGACTCCGACGTTTTTGCTGCGGGTCCGTCCTGCGACCTCTTCCACGCTGGGGCGGATGACGCCGAGGACACGCCGATCGGGGCAGGATCGGGGGAGGATCTCCTGCTGGATCTTCCTGAGGGCTTTCGCCGAGGAGGTGTTGCAGGCGATGATGACCAGGGGGCAGCCCCTCTTGAACAGGAATTCGACGGCCTGGCGCGTGAAATCGAAGACAATGGCCTCGGATCGCCCGCCGTAGGGGGCCCGGGCGTTGTCGCCCAGGTAGAGGTAATCATACCGCGGCAGTCGCTCAATGACCCGCTTGAGAACAGTGAGACCCCCGAAGCCTGAATCAAAAACACCGATCATGCCGAGATAATATCCTTACTGTGAGTCAAAGCGCCGCCCGTCTCCTGGCCCGTCACGGTCCCGCCGGAGGGGGACCATTTCATTACAACAAACCGGTCGAAATATGAAGCTGAAATTCCTTGATCCGGCCCCGGCTTTTCTATAGTATTCCTAACTTAATGTAACAAAAGGCGGAAATGCCTGTCGCCCCGTGGGAGACGGCGGCGGAAACGGAGCCCTCTTGATTGTAAAGGTAAAAAGCAGTGCCGTCATCGGCATCGACTCCTACCCCGTGGACGTGGAAGTCGATATCACCCCCGGCCTTCCCCAGCTTTCGACGGTGGGATTGCCTGACGCGGCCGTGAAGGAAAACAAGGACCGTATCAAGGCGGCCATCAAGAATTCCGGTTATCGTTTTCCCGAAAAAAAAGTGACCGTCAACCTTGCCCCTGCGGACATCAAGAAGGAAGGGACGGCTTTTGATCTCCCCATCGCCGTCGGCATCCTGGCGGCAGAGGGGCTCATTGACCCGGCGAAACTCCGGGACTACCTGATCATGGGGGAACTGTCCCTCGACGGCGGGATCAAGGCCATCCACGGGGTTCTTTCGGCCGCCTTCCAGGCGAAGTCGTCGGGCGTTGCCGGCATCATCGTCCCCGCGGACAATGCCAGGGAAGCGGCCCTTGTGGAAGGCCTTCCGGTCTTCGGGACGAAGACCCTTTCGGAGATCGTCGAGTTCACGGCCGGGCGGAAAGAGATAAGACCGGCGAAAGTTCAGGTCGCGGAAGTCTTCAAAAAGAGCCTCCAGTACAGCGTCGACTTCAGCGAGATCCAGGGGCAGGAGCAGGCGAAACGCGCCTTCGAAGTCGCCGCCGCGGGCGGACACAATATCCTCATGGTCGGCCCGCCCGGCGCCGGAAAGACCATGCTCGCGCAGCGCATACCCACCATCCTTCCGGACCTGACCTTCGAAGAGGCCATCGAGGTGACCAAGGTCTACTCCGTGGCCGGCCTTCTCAGCCGGAAGGAAATCTTCTGGGGTACGAGGCCTTTCCGGGCCCCCCACCACACCATATCGGACGCCGGCCTGGTCGGCGGCGGCCATATCCCCCGGCCGGGTGAGATCAGCCTGGCCCACCACGGCGTGCTCTTCCTGGATGAACTCTCCGAGTTCAAGAAGCACGTCCTCGAGGTGCTGAGACAGCCCCTGGAGGACGGTCATGTGGTCATCACCCGATCGGCCGTTACGACCACTTACCCGGCGAGGTTTTCGCTCGTGGCGGCGATGAATCCCTGTCCCTGCGGTTACTACGGCGACCCGCGGAGGGAGTGCTGTTGCACCCTGCGTCAGATCCGCCAGTACAAGTCGAAAGTGTCCGGGCCGCTTCTCGACCGGATAGACATGCATGTCGAAGTGCCGTCGGTGAAATACCGTGAACTGGCCGCCAGAGCGGGCGGGGAGACCTCGGCGGAGATCAGGGCGCGTGTGGAAACGGCTCGCGGGATACAGAGAAAGAGGTTCCAGGGGCATGGAGACGGGACCAATGCCCGGATGACGGGCCGGCAGATCAAGCAGTTCTGTGTCCTTGACGGGGAATCGCAGGGGCTTCTCGAGATGGCCATGGAGAAACTCGGGTTGAGCGCCCGGGCCTACACGCGCATCCTGAAGGTGGCGAGGACCATCGCCGACCTCGAGGGGGAGGGGGATATCTCCGCCGGCCATGTCTCGGAGGCCATCCAGTACAGAAGTCTGGACAGAAAATTAATTTAGATGTAGCATAAAAAAAGTTAAAGCTTTATCGCAAGGTCGCCTGCGGACCCCATAACGGGCAGTGGCACCGCAGGTGCCGGGAGGATCGATGGAAAAGTTCGGGACCTTTACCGTGAAGTCGGGCCTGGCCGAGATGCTCAAGGGCGGTGTGATCATGGATGTCACCTCGGCGGAACAGGCCAAGATTGCTGAGGACGCCGGGGCCGTTTCCGTGATGGCCCTCGAGCGTGTGCCGGCGGACATACGGGCGCAGGGGGGCGTGGCCCGCATGACCGATCCGGCTGTCATAGAGAAGATTATGGACGCCGTGACGATCCCGGTCATGGCCAAGGTGAGGATCGGGCATTTCGTGGAGGCCCAGATCCTGGAGAGCCTCGGCGTCGATTATATCGACGAGAGCGAGGTCCTGACCCCTGCCGATGAAAAGTTTCACATCAACAAGTGGAAATTCAAGGTGCCCTTCGTTTGCGGCGCCATCAACCTCGGGGAGGCCCTCCGGCGAATAGGCGAAGGCGCGGCGATGGTCAGGACGAAAGGCGAGGCCGGGACGGGCAACGTCGTCGAAGCCGTGAGGCACATGCGGACGATCACGGACGAGATTGCGAGGCTTGCGGCAGTTCCGGAGGAGGAACTCATGACGGAGGCGAAAAACCTCGGGGCGCCCTATGAACTCGTGAGGATGGTGGCCCGGGACAAAAAGCTGCCCGTCGTTAATTTCTCGGCCGGCGGGATCGCGACACCGGCTGATGCCGCCATGATGATGCAGCTCGGCGCCGAGGGGGTCTTTGTCGGTTCGGGTATTTTCAAATCAAAGAACCCCGCGAAGAGGGCCGCGGCCATTGTGAAAGCGGTTACCCACTTCAATAATCCGGAGATTGTCGCGCAGGTCTCCAAGGGGATCGGCGAAGCGATGCCCGGGCTGGAGATCGGGAAAATCGGGAAGGACGGGCTGTTGCAATTCAGAGGAAATTAAAAAAGGGGGGGGAAAATGAAGGTCAAGATCAAAGTCAAGAGAATCTCTGCGAAGAAGCTGAAGGAGAAACCGACGGACGAGTCGAAACTGGGGTTCGGGAAAATTTTCACCGACCGCTTCTTCACCATGAAATACAAAGAAGGCCGGGGCTGGTACGATCCGATGATCGAGCCGTATCACCCGATCGTTCTCGATCCCGCCGCCGTCTGCCTTCATTACGGCCAGCTCATCTTCGAAGGGCTCAAAGCCTACCGGGGGAAGGACGGCGCCATTTACCTCTTTCGCCCTTATGAGAATATCAGTAGGCTGAACGCATCGGCCGAGCGGCTCTGCATGCCGACGGTCGACCCCGATGTTTTTTTCCAGGGGATCAAGAAACTGGTGCTCCTTGAAAAGGACTGGATTCCCCGGGGCATCGGCACGTCCATGTACATCCGGCCCACGATGATTGCCACGGAGGCCTTCCTGGGCGTGCATCCGGCGGCGGAATATCTTCTCTTTGTCATCGTCGGTCCCGTGGGGGCCTACTACCCCCAGGGCTTCAGCCCGACGAAAATCTACGTGGAGGAGGAGTACGTGCGCGCCGTGAGGGGCGGCATCGGCTTCTGCAAAGCGGCGGGGAATTACGCCGCAAGCCTCCTGGCCAGCAAGAAGGCCGAGGAAAAGGGCTACACGCAGGTTCTGTGGCTCGACGCCGTCGAGAGAAAATATGTCGAGGAGGTGGGGACGAGCAACATGTTCTTCGTCATCGACGGCGAACTGGTGACACCGCCGCTCAGCGGGAGCATCCTGCCCGGCGTGACCCGCGACTCGGTCATTCAGATAGCGAAAAGGTGGGGCATCAGGGTCTCGGAGAGACTGATCTCCGTCGATGAACTCAAGGAAGCCTACATCTCCGGCAAGTTGAAGGAGGCCTTCGCCTCCGGGACGGCGGCCATCGTTTCGCCCGTCGGGCAGATCTACTACAAGGGGAAAGAATACCTCATCAACGGCGGCAAGACTGGCGAACTGACAGAGAAGCTCTACAACGAGATCCTCCAGATCCAGTACGGCGAGAAGGAAGATCCCTTCGGCTGGCGTATGAAAATTTCGAAATAAGCCTTGCCCCTCAAGGGCTCCAGGGAGGCGCTCGCGGGCCGGTCCACAATCCGGTGGATAAAATTGTGGATAAAGCTGTTAGCAGGTCGAGAAGACACTGAATTGACGGTTATTTTTAACGATTTGCCCAAGGGTTAGGCAAAAATAAATATACAGTAATTACAAATAATTAGACATACCTGCCGTCACTTTCAGCCCTCTGACCGCCTTGAGTTCCCCTTATCCACTCCGGGAAAAAATTATGCCATTTTTGTCACTCTCCGGATGATTTTTGAGGTCTTTATTCATGTCGATATCATTAAGTTTTCACGGATCGTTTGAACCTCATCTACCCGAAGCCTTGACTGGAAAGCATCCGTCGCCTCGGAGGGAAGGAAAAGCTTTCTGCCGCAAGTGTTTCAGGATGACGGCATCTGCACTTCTGCTGCTGACAGCCTTCTTCGCCGCTGTTCCTTCTCTTTGCCAGGCACAGGAAGTGAATCTCGAGACGCTCGTACTGAAAATACAGGAAACTTATGAGAGGACCGATGATTTCAAGTCCGCCTTCACCCAGGAGACTACGATCAAGTCATTGAACAAAACGGAACGGGAGAGCGGTGTTGTCTACTTCAAGAAGCCCCGGAAGATGCGCTGGGTATACAGCAAACCCAAGTCGAAGGAACTCGTCATCGGCCCACTGAAATCATGGCTATACATTCCCGAGGACCGCATGGCCTACCTCCAGGATTCGGAGAGTCTTCTGAAGTCCAAGGTGACCGTCAAGTTCATGTCGGGAATCGGTAAGCTGGCGGAGGATTTCGATATCCGTTACGCGGAGTCTGGCAAGAAGGAGGGCTCCTACCGTCTGGAACTGAAACCGAAAGCCTACGTGGAGGGTGTTGAAAAACTTTTTCTGACCGTGAACCGGCAAAATTACCAGATCACCTCCGTTCTCCTGACGGACGTTTACGGGAATGTCACCAAAACGACTTTCTCAAACACCGAATTCAACCGCAACCTGCCGGACCGCCTCTTCACCTTCAAGCCGCCCGCGGGGGTGGATGTCGTCGACCTCAACAAAAAGCATTAACGGACCGATAAAAAACCCCCGTCTGCTTCGTTTCCCTTACCCTTCGTCCCTGCGGCGTACGCTTTAGTACGCCTCACTCCTCAGGGTTGCGGGGGCCTTGCATCCGGGCACTTTTAATCGGTCCGAGGAGGGCTTCAAAGCAGCACGGGTCTGTGACCGGGGGGCTCACGCATAAAAAAAGAAGTTGAGAAATTCAAAAACAGTGGAGATGAACCCTAAGCCTTTCGCCATTAGCCTTACGCCTTGGCCTGAAAGGCCAAAGAAAAAAAGCTCAGAAGTTCAGAAACAGCGGAGATGAACCTTTAGCCTTTTGCCCTTAGCCTTGGGCCTGGCACTTTACGCCTCACTCCTCAGGGTTGCGGGGGCCTTGCATCCGGGCACTTTTAATCGGTCCGAGGAGGGCTTCAAAGCAGCACGGGTCTGTGACCGGGGGCTCACGCATAAAAAAAGAAGTTGAAAAATTCAAAAACAGTGGAGATGAACCTTTAGCCTTTTGCCCTTAGCTTTGGGCCTGGCACATCATGCGGCCTTTTTTATTTAATCTTGCCCGCCCGCCAGGCCTTCTCGAAGGCCGTGACCATGTCGGGGTCGAGCTGCGTCCCCGCCACGCGGAGGAGCTCGTCCATGGCGGTCCTGGCGGCGAGGGCCTTTCGATAAGGCCGATCGGTGGTCATGGCGTCGAAGGAGTCCGCTACGGCGAGAATCCTTCCCTCCCTTGAGATCCCATTGCCTTTGAGCCCGCGGGGATAACCCCTGCCGTCGAATCTCTCGTGATGCTCCAGGATGAAGGGCCTCACCGGTTCCAGGAAAGAAATACCCTCGATGATCTGGGAACCGATGAGGGGGTGTGATTTCATGATGTCGAACTCCTCGTCCGTCAGTTTCCCGGGTTTGTTCAAAATGGCGTCGTGGATGCCTACCTTCCCGAGATCGTGGAGAATGCCTCCCCAATCGATGAATTCGATTTCCCTCTTGCTCCAGCCCAGTTCCGCTGCCACGACCTTGCTGATTTCCGCCACCCGGGCTGAATGGCCGCGGGTATAGCGATCCCTGGCTTCGACGGAGTTCGCGACAGCCCGGATCGTGTCGAAGTAACTCCGCTTGAGATCCTCGAAGAGGTAGGCGTTCTCGAGGGAGAGGGAGAAGAATCCCGCCAGGATGTACAAAAGCTTGAGGGTCTGCTGGCGGATGAAGTCCTCGTCCTCCTCGAAAATGATGATCACGGCGCCGAGGGTCCGCTCCTTGTTCGAAAGCGGCGCGATCATCGTGCTCAGACTCCTTGCCTCCCCTTTTCCGAAGACCTCTGCCGGAACGCAGGCCGGGTGACCACTGTTGATAATCCAGCCGAAAGTCCCGGAGTTGATCTGCGCGTCAAGTTCCATCCTCACCCTGTGGGAGAGTTCGTCGGGGATGGAAACCTCGTGAAGGAATTCAAACCCCTCTGAATCGACGAGGAAGACCGAACAGACTTTCGTCTTCACGAGTTCCTGAAATTTCGCGATGCCCGATGACAGGATGGAGTGTATCTCCCGGGACAGCACCATGTCCGAGCGGAAATCACTCAGCCTTTCGAGTTTGTCCTGGATGGCAATGAGGGCCTGGTTCTGACCCTCCAGGTAGTGGAGCCTCTCCACGATGGACTTTTCAGCCTCCGGGCGGTTTCTCAACTTTTCTTCGATGATTTCCATGGGCGCTACGAAGACTCCAAAATGGCGATGTTTTCCCTGTAGAGTTTGACGACTTTCTCCATAACCAGCTCGAGGCTGCCCAGACCGAGCCCCAGCGTTTCCCAGGCCTTGTCGTGCACAAAGGGCACGTGCTTCTCCCCGCTGTACCCGAGGCCAAGTGCCATGGCCAGGATATTTCCGATGTGGACAGTTGCGATGGCCTTGTTCAATCCCGCCGTTCCGTTCGACAGGTGATGCAGGGCGATCATGTTGACTGTTTCCTGGGGAAACCGCCAGCGCGTGGCGACAGCCGTCCCGATCTGAGCGTGATCGAACCCGAAGATCCGCTTTTCCGCCTCGACCATGGACAATCCCGTCTGGTCCACAAGATCGATGACGCGGTTGAACTGTTCGGGGAAGTAGCCGGCCTGTATGATTTTGCCGATGTCGTGAAGGAGCCCCCCGGTAAAGACATCCTCGGGGTTTTTGAGATCCGCCGCCTCGGCCAGCACCCTCGAGGCCACGGCGCAACCGATGGAGTGTTTCCAGAAGCTCTCCTTGTTGAACTGGTGTCCGGCCTGGACTTTCTGGAAGAGGTCCCAGACCGAGGTGGCCAGCACCAGGTTCTTGATGGCGTTGAAGCCCAGGATGACGATGGCGCGCTGCAGGCTCCCGATCCGCTGCGGGAAGCCGTAAAAGGCGGAATTGACGAACTGAAGGACCTTCGCCGCGATGACCTGGTCCTCTGAGATGATGTTGCTGATCGCGTGGATGGTGCTGTCGGGCGATTGGAGCAAGCGCAGAAGCTTCGTGTAAATGACGGGAAGCGTGGGCAGCTTGTCGAGCGAGCCAAGGACCTGTTCCACGTCTGAGAATTTCATGATGCAGCCTCCCCGGGATTGCCGGAAGCCTGCCTCAGTTTGAGCTTCCTTGCGATCCGGTACATCTCCGCCATGACGGGATTGTTGTCGACAGGTGGGAAGACCGCTTTGAGTTCCTTTTCGATCGCTTCGACGAGTTCGGGTGCAAGGGCGTGCATCTCTTCCTTTTCGACCTGGTCTCTGTCGAAACCGACCACGTCGGCCTCCGTGACCCCCCAGGCCTTCATCAGCAGGATGTGCTTCGCCGTCAGGGTGTTGCCCTCCTTGATGAGAATGTTGCCGTGCTTGTTTTTGATGTCCGCCGCGAGGACCATCCCTTCTTTGAGGTCGTTTAGATTCAAGATGCCCATCAGCCCGATATCTCCAAAGTGCCTGATACTGTGTGGGAATTCTTCCCGGGTCCGAGCAGAGAAATCCCTCCCGGGACAGACCCGTCAGTGGGGCAATTATGCAAGTTCCATGTCACTGGGATTTCAACTGCCTTAATTTTTTTAGAAATCGGAGTGTTCCATGGACCCCGATTGCCAAAGACGGCAGGGGCCCCCCGGTTCCGGAAAGACCAGCGGTATTTCGGAGGTTTCGGTGCCTGGGGGAATGCCTTGACCATTTGGGAATCCGGGCATCGATGTCGCGTTGGACTTTTCCCCGCGATAGTGCTAGGAAACCCGCGAAGCCCCCGCCGGCATGCGCCCGGGAGGCGGAAGAGCAGGGGATTTTTATATTTTACGCCTGGCATAATTCTTGATAAATTAAATAAAAAGTGATTCCGCCCGTCCCGTTTGCGCCATCCGCGGGATGGCTGGACATATTCCTCCGCGTACGGAAGCGGGGGAAGGAGAGACATTGAAATGAGCGGAGAAGACAAGCGATATCTTTTTGAGGTCAGCTGGGAGGTCTGCAACAAAGTCGCCGGCATCTATACGGTCATTCAGAGCAAGGTCCCGAGAGCCGCTTCGGCTTTCGGCGAGCGGTATTATCTTCTCGGTCCCGACCTCAAGAACAACCAGGAATTCGAAGAAACGGATGAGGAGAGCTGGACCCCGATTCGGGAAAACACGGCCATGCGGGACATCCCCTGCCGTTTCGGGCGGTGGAAAATTCCCGGGGATCCGAAAGTCATCCTGGTCAACTACAGCAAAAAATACAACAAGGACCAGCTTCTCTATCAGCTCTGGGAAGAGCATGGCGTTGATTCCATTTCGGGGACGGTGGACTACATTGAGCGAGTCATGTTCAGCGCCGCCTGCAGCGAGGTCATCGAAACGATTTTCAATCTGGAGGTGAAGCCGGGCGGTGCGTCTGCCGTGGCCCATTTTCATGAATGGATGTGCGGTGCAGGGCTCCTGACGCTCAAGAAACGGGTCCCCGCCATCGGTACCGTCTTCACGGTCCATGCCACGGTGCTGGGGAAGTCACTGGCCGACACCGGTTTTGATCTTTATTCGGAAATGGATCACATCTCGCCCCAGAGGGAAGCGGCATCCCTGAACATCACGGCCAAGTATTTCCTGGAGGCAGCCACGACCCGCGAGGCCGATGTCTTTACGACGGTCAGCGATGTCACGAAAACGGAAGCCAAGAATTTTCTCGGCCGGACGCCGGATTTCATCCTGCCCTGCGGTCTGGACGTCCAGATCATCCCCGACTTTTCGCAGAACCGGGAACCTGCTGTCAAAGCCCGGGAGAAGATTCTCACGCAGGCGTCGCGTTTCTTGAGGAAGGGCTTTCCGGCAAACACGAAGATCTTCATGCTCTCGGGGAATTACGATTTCCACAGCAAGGGTATCGACGTCTTTCTCCACAGCCTGGGGCGGCTGGACAGGGAAATGGGGGAAGGGCACACCGTTCTGGCCCTCCTCTGTGTACTGGGCGGTCACATGGACCTGATTCCCGCCCTGCAGAGCGAATATGTCAAGGCTGAAGGCGGTGTTCCGCCCATATCGACGCACCGGCTTCACTACGAAGCCTCCGACCCCATCCTGGAAACCTGCAATCGGCTGGGTCTCAAGAACCTGCCGCAGAACCGTGTCAATGTCATATTCGTACCCGCCTACCTCAATGGGTTCGACGGGCTCTTCAACATGCCCTACGGGGAGGTCCTCTCGGGCTGTGACCTGGGCGTCTTCCCCTCGTACTACGAGCCCTGGGGATACACAACACTTGAGAGCGCGGCTTACGCCGTACCGACCGTCACGGTGGACCAATCCGGGTTCGGCCTCTGGGTCCAGGGCGAGGTCGGCGTCGGCGGCGGCGTGATCATCCTCCGGCGTCGGGGCAGGGACACCGGATCTGTTGAAGAGAGCCTGTTCGGCATCCTGCGGGACGCCCTCGACTGGAACGAGGAAGAAACAAACGCCCGCCGGCATGCAGCCCGGGGAGCTGCGAACCTGGCGGACTGGGGCAACTTCTACGGCCGCTACCTGGAGGCCTATGAAAGAGCCGCGATCGTCGCGGGCGGTCGTATTGTCGATCTTGTGTCGACGGAGTACCGCGCGGAGGTCAAACACGTGTTTCCGGGGACCGGATCCACGCAGCCGCACTTCCGTTGTTTCACGGCCGTTGTAAACCTTCCCCTTAAAATCGCGCGGCTCAGGGAACTGGCCTATAACCTCTGGTGGTCCTGGAACCCCCGGGCCCTTGATCTCTTCGCTCACCTTGACACGAAACTCTGGGAAGGGATGGGAAACAATCCTGTCAGGATGCTCGAGTCCGTTTCGCCGGAGAAGCTCTCGGAGTCGGCGGAGACGGAGAGTTACCTCAAGCTCTACGAGCAGGTCATCGAACAGTTTGATCATTACATGGCCGAGAGGGGGAATCACAAAAAGCCGGACCAGAATGACATCAGGTGGTCCACCCCCGTTGCCTATTTCTCGACGGAATACGGTCTTCACGAGTGCATCCCCCTTTACTCGGGCGGCCTCGGAACCCTCTCGGGGGACACCCTGAAGACGGCCAGTGACATGAACATCCCCATGGTGGGTGTTGGGCTTCTATACAAGAGCGGGTTTTTCAGACAGTCCATCGACAAGGACGGCATCCAGACCGCGGAGTACCCCGAAAACGACTTTTCCAATCTGCCCGTCCAGATCATCCAGGACGACAAGGGCGACGAGGTCCAGGTTTCCATCGATCTCCCGGGCCGGACGCTCTACGCGAAAATATGGGAGATCAAGGTGGGGCGCGTTTCCCTGTTCCTGCTGGACTCGGATGTGAGCAGGAACACCCTGCAGGACAGGCGGATCACGGCGAGGCTCTACCCCGCGGACCAGCGGACCCGGATCGAACAGGAGATTCTGCTCGGACGCGGAGGCGTCCGCCTCTTGGAGAAGCTGGGAATCAAACCCCGCGTTTTTCACATCAACGAGGGACACTCGGCTTTTCTGGTCTTTGAGAGGATTACCTCTCTCATGAACGACGAGGGGCTTTCCTTCGACGAGGCCGCGGAAACCGTCCGGAGCAGCACCATCTTCACGACCCACACACCCGTCGAGGCCGGCAACGAGAGATTTGCCCGGGATCTCATCGAGTACTACTTTTCGAACTTCATCAGGCATGCCGGCATCTCATGGTCCCAGCTCTTCGAACTGGGCAGGAAGGAAATCGGCGACGATCGCCCCTTTTTCATGAACATTCTCGGCTTCAGACTCTCGAACATGAGGAATGCCGTGAGCCGCATGCACTGCGCCGTGTCCCGTCGCATGTGGCGGGAGGTCTGGAAGGGATTTTACGACACGGACATCCCCATCGATTACGTCACCAACGGCGTTCATCTGCCCTCGTACGTGGCGCCGAGGATGCGGGAGGTCTTGGAAGATTATCTCGGACTGGACTGGGAGAAGGAGATCATGGATGCGAAGCGCTGGAGCCGGGTGCACAACATCCCCGATCTGGTTCTCTGGCGGGTGCGGTACGAACTGAAGCAGGATCTCATCAATTTTCTCCGTGACAACACCTCGAAACACTGGAGCAAGTACGGATACTCCAGGGGTCTGCGGGAGGAAATCCTGGGGCGGATCAACCCGGCGGCCCTCTGGATCGGATTCGCGAGGCGCTTTGCCCCTTACAAGCGGGCCGATCTTCTACTCATGGACCTCGACCGGCTCGACAAGATCGTCAACCACCCCGAGCGCCCCGTTCATATCCTCTATGCAGGCAAAGCCCACCCGAACGATCAGATGGGCAGGGACATCCTCAAAAAGGTGATCGACGTCACGAAGGACAAGAGGTTCAGGGGAAAGGTCTTCTTTGTCGAGGACTACGGCCTGCAGTCGGCGCGCATCCTCGTCCAGGGGGTCGACCTCTGGCTCAACAGTCCCCGGAGACCCTTCGAAGCCTGCGGCACGAGCGGCCAGAAGGTGACCATCAACGGCTGCCTCAACGTGAGCACCTCTGACGGTTGGTGGTGCGAGGGTTACGACGGCACCAACGGATGGACCATCGGGCCGGTGATGACGGACACCCCCCAGGATGACGGTTTCACCGACGAAACCGATGCGCAGTCCCTTTACTCGCTCCTCGAGGACACCATCACGCCGCTCTATTACGAAAAAGGGTCAGCCGGCTTACCCGCCCGGTGGATCGGCATGATCAAGCGGGCCATGGAGACGCTCATCCCCGCGTTCAATTCCGATCGCATGCTGATCGATTATCACGATAAAATGTACCTTCCCACGGCAAGAAGGGCGCAGGCCGTCATGAGCGATAATTACAGGCTCGCCCGGGAACTGGCGGACTGGAAGCGGAAAGTACCCATGCGCTTCTCCTCTGTGAAGATTCTGGATGTGCATGTGGACGGCGTCATAGGGGACAGCGTGGTTGTGGGGACGTCCTTCGTCGTGAGCGTGCACGTCGATCCCGGGAAGCTGGAGCCGGATGAAATCCTGGCCGAGCTCGTTATCGGCAGACGGGACGGAGAGGTTTTCACCAGGCCGCCGGTTGCCGTGCCGCTGCACATGGCCGCTAAAGCGAAGGACGGGACGGTGACGTTTACCGGTGAATACGTCGTGCAGGAAAACGGCCCCCACTCATACGGAGTCCGTGTCATGCCTCACAACAGAAACCTCGCCTCGAAGCAGGAGCTTGGCCTTGTTTTGTGGGGATGACGAAGGCGATAGCCTTTGTGGGTTTGTCAAGTGGTGGAATGCCCTTGCCCCTTGAACCCTATCTTTTGCTGATCAGCCAGAGAATGAGCGTCAGGACGACGCTGATGAGGATGCTCGTGCCTAAAGGGAAGTAGAAGGTGAAATTTTTCCCCTTGAAGGAGAAATCCCCCGGAAGCCGTCCGAGCCAGGGGATCTTGGTGCCGAGCATGAGCACGGCGCCGATGAGGATGATCACCACGCCGATGATGATCAGCATTTTTCCCAGAGAAGAAAAGCCTTCCATGATCTTAAGTCCGTCTATGTCTATCTAAGTCTGTCTAGGTCGATTGGCCTTTCAGGCCAAGGCTCACGGCCTCACCACTCACCACTGATCACTCATCACTCTCATTGATCCATGTTACATCCATTGAAAGGGCACTTCAAGCTGGAAATCCGGGGTCATGTGACGCTCGTCCACATCCTGAAGGAAGAGGGTTTCGAAACCGAGATCGAGGGCAAAATCGACGACGGATTCGTACTCGTCGCGGACAAGCCTGCGCCCCAGGTCGGGATGTCCCGCCACCCGGGGTGTGGGCGTGTACTGGGACATGAGGCTTATGGGAACAGCCGCGGGCAGGTGTGCACGAAGCAGCCTCAGCGCCTCGAAGCTGTTTTCAACCGCTCCGGGCAGGATCAGGTGGCGGATGATCAGGCCCCGGCGGGCGATGCCGTCCTCGAGGTGCAGTTCCTCAAAAGTTTGGCGAAGCATCTCTCTCAACGCCGTCAGGGCACGCCGGACGTAGTCCCCGACACCCGAGAACCGCATGGCCCATTCGTCGTTTCCATACTTGAAATCGGGCAGGTAGACATCGACGATCCCCTCCAGTTGCCTGAGCACGTCGGCATCCTCGTAACCCCCGCAGTTGTATACGACAGGAATGTGAAGGCCTCTTTGTGTTGCGAGCATCAGACCGTCCAGGATTCCGGGGAGGTGCGGTGTGGGGGTGACGAGTTCAATGTTGTGGCAGCCCTGTTCCTGGAGCCTCATGATGACGTCCGCCAGGGCATTCCCGTCACAGGGCCTGCCGGTGACGCTGTGGCTGATCTGGTGGTTCTGACAGTAAATGCATTTCAGGTTACAGGACGAGAAAAAAAGCGTTCCTGCCCCGCGGCTGCCCGACAGGGGAGGCTCTTCGCCGTGGTGGGGAAGGGCATGTGAGAGAATGACGTCACCGGAGAGAGCGCAGAAACCCCTTTCGCCGGCGGTCCTGTTGACCCGGCAAGATCTGGGACACAGGCGGCAGTCCCCGAGCACCCGCCTGAGCCGGATCGCTTTTTCCCGAATGCCGTGAGGGTCCATCATCCTGCGGCCGGCTCCTCGATCCTTTCAACGAGGTCCCGGATCTTCCCGCTTTCCACCGCCTCCGTGAAAATCTCGCCCAGCGGCGCGCAGCGTTCGACGGCATCCTCCCAGTTTTTGACCCTCTTTTTCGGGTCGTCGACGAAGATCCGGAAATCGTCGCGGTCCGGGACCTTCCCGCCGGGGAAAGTCTGAATCAGCTCCTCCGACGGATGGATCAGGAGGACGGAGTCCAGAACACCGGGGCGGGGACGACGCTTCAGGAGGTTTCGGTCCAGCCATCCCGGTATCACCCTCTCCTGGTGATGAAAGAAAAGCGTCACACCCCCTTCCCTCGTGCTGTAGTCGTGATTGAGGTGATAATCCACCAGCCCCCCGTCCCTGTAGATGCCCGTCGGCGCGCCGTAGATGTCGCGGATTCCGGCGATGATCATCGGGATAGCCCCCGAAGCCAGGAGGGCGTACTTGAAGTTAATCGGGTTGAGCGGGACGGCTCTCCCCCGAAAATGCTCCCGGAACAGGAAATGGGGGGGGCGGGGACCGTTGTAGAAAACGACACGCTCGAAGAAACGGGAAAGGTTCGCGCTGCTCATCCTGTTGGAGAGGTAGGCGGCCCCCAGGCCGAGCCACTGGACCAACGCGGTTTCGGAGGCGGCCATGTTTCTGGCCCTCGCCGTCGTGAAGGCGAGGCGGTAGTGATCGTTGGCCAAAGCGAAAGGAATGGCGTCGTCCTTCACATAGGCGTTGATTACTTTTACGAGAGCGTCGCGGAGCATCTCGGGGGTGTGAGTCTTTTTGAAGGGGATCCGGATGTAGGCCTTTAAAAGCTGCGTGTAGCTTTTCGCCGGCTCCGGCTGTACCCAGGCGGCGAAGCGCCAGGCCCCCGCGGAAGCACCGGCGAGCAGCACGGGCCTGGCCTTGGATCCGAGTTTCCGGCCCTCGATGAGGGCGAGATCGAATCCGCTGGCGACGAGCCACCGCGGACCGACGGCCGGGCCGACGTAAGTCGAGACGGAATCGAAAGAGAACCCCCCGTCCTTGATGAGGCCGTAGGCTTTCTTCCCCGCCTTGATGTGGAGTCTTTTCATGGCTGAATTGGATGATGCGGTCCGTCGGATTCGGCTGTTCAGATTCGTCCAGCAAGGGCGTGCAATTCTATTCCAAAATGCCTTTAAAAGCAATGTCCTTCCTTTACCCTTGACAGCCGCCGGTGCCTCCGATAAAGTTCCGCTTCAAAGAACAAAACGCCGGAAGGGAAAGCGCTATGGACATCAGGGAAACGGTGCTGGAAATGGCGAAAAACGCCCGGGCGGCTTCACACAGGCTCTCCGGCCTCTCGAGTTCGGACAAGGACGGGGTCCTCCTCGAACTGGCGGACCAGCTGATGCCTCACGCGGACTATCTTCTCGAGGAAAACGAGAAAGACGTGGAATACGCCCGCCGGCAGGGACTGTCAAAGGCCATGCTCGACCGGCTCACGCTGGACGAGGCCAAGATCGACGAAATGGCAAAGGGGTTGAGGGAGGTCGCTGCGCTTCCGGATCCGGTGGGAAAGATCACCTCCATGTGGCGAAGGCCCAACGGGCTTATGGTCGGAAGGATGCGGATTCCCCTCGGGGTGATCGGGATCATCTACGAATCGAGGCCGAACGTCACGGTCGAGGCGGCGGCCCTGTGTTTCAAGTCGGGAAACGCCGTCATCCTGCGGGGCGGCTCCGAGGCCATTCGCTCCAACACGGCCTTGAGCCTTCTCCTTCGCGGCGTGCTCCGAATCAAGGGTTTGCCCGAGGATGCCGTGCAGTTTATTCCCACGGTCGAGCGCGAAGCCGTCGATGTCATGCTATCCTGCGAGGAGTATATCGATCTGATCATCCCGCGGGGCGGCGAGGAACTGATCCGGGCCGTCGTCAGCCAGTCCCGGATACCGGTCATCAAGCACTACAAGGGTGTCTGCCACATTTTCGTCGATGAGAGCGCCGATCTGCCGATGGCCTACAAGATCTGCATGAACGCGAAGACGCAGCGGCCCGGCGTCTGCAATGCCGTGGAGACCCTGCTCGTTCACCGGGCCATCGCCGGAGCCTTTCTGTCTGAGATGGCGGTCAGGCTTCGCAAGGCCGGAGTGACCCTTCGGGGATGCGAGAAGGCCCGCGAGGTCGTCCCCGATATGGAGGCGGCGAAAGAAGAGGACTGGCATGCCGAATACCTGGATCTGATCCTGTCCGTCCGCGTCGTGGAAAATCTCGACGAGGCCGTAGCGCACATCGAGGAATATGGGTCCCTGCACACGGAGTCCATCATCACCCGGGACTACACCAACGCCCAGAGGTTTCTCGCGGAGGTCGACTCCTCGACGGTCCTCGTGAACGCCTCCACGCGTTTCAGCGACGGGTTCCAGCTCGGTCTCGGCGCGGAGATCGGCATCAGCACGACGAAACTGCACGCCTTCGGGCCCATGGGCCTCGAGGAGCTCACGACGACGAAGTTCATTGTCTACGGCAACGGACAGATCCGAACCTAGGCCGCAGGCCTCGGTCCGGGAGCCCTGAATCCTTGACCCGGAACCCTGAACCCTGAACCCTGAACCCTTTGCCCTTGGAACTATGACCATGAAATGGGGACTGATGGGCGGGACCTTCGACCCGATTCACGTCGGGCACCTGAGGTGCGCCCAGGAAGTGCTCGAGATGCTCTCTCTCGACCAGATCGTCTTTGTGCCCTCCGCGACCCCGCCGCTGAAGGCTCAGGAGGGCCTCACCGCTTTCAAGCACCGCAAAGCGATGGTCATGCTGGCCATTGACGGCAACCATCAGTTTTCCTGTTCCGACGTCGAGGAGATGAGGGAGGGAAAGTCCTACACGATCGACACCATCCGGTATTTCCAGGAGACGCACGGGACGGAAGTCCTCCTGCACTTCATCCTCGGGCAGGACGCCTTCCTGGAGATCCAGAAGTGGAAGGACTGGAAGAAACTCCTCACCCTGTGTCATTTCGTGATCATGACCGAACCCGAGACGGAGCCGGAGGACCTCATGAGCGTCGCCCTCCCGCCTGTGTTCTCCGCCCAGTTCAGTTTCAACAGGGCTGTCGACGGATTCATCGGACCGTCGGGTTACGCCCTGTTCTTCCGGGAAGTGACTTTCATCGATATACACTCCACCGACATCCGCCGGCGAATCCGGGGGGGGCTGTCCATCCGGTACCTTGTTCCTGACCCGGTCAGGAAGTATATCGGGGATCACCTGCTCTATGCGGCGTCCTGACCCCCTCCGGCAGCGTGTCCTGACGGGGGTTCGCACGCCGGTCGGCAAGTCGACCCGGGTGGATGAGAAAGGCCCGAGCGTGCGAGACTGCCTGCATCCCGGCGCAGCTCCGGCTGTGCCGGAGGAAAGGTTGAGACAATGGGGAAAGATTCCACGGGAAAATTCGCGAGGCTGAGACCCGGTATCGACCTCGAAAAAATGCACCGGCGGAACAAGGGGTATCTGCCCGAGTTGATCGGCCTCGAGTGGCTTTCCATCGATCCGGGAAGGGTCACGGGCCGGGTGAAAATACGACAGGATCTCCTGGCGCCGAACGGTTATCTGCACGCCGCCTCGATCATCGGGCTTGCCGACACGGCCTGCGGGTACGGCGCCTTCGCCCATCTGCCCGAGGGGGCGGAAAACTTCACCACCCTCGAGCTCAAGGCGAATTTCCTGGGCACCCTGCGCGAGGGGACGATGGCCTGCGAAGCGACGCTGGTCAGCGCGGGACGAACGGTCCAGGTGTGGGATGCCGTCGTAACCGATGAGGGAAGCGGACGGACCCTGGCGCTTTTCCGGTGCACCCAGATGATCCTTTGGCCGAAACCGCAGGGCTCGCTGAGGTAACTGACCGGATCCGGAGAGATCTTGGCTGAAATGGGACCGTTCCCCATTACGTGGACGCGGACGAAGTGTCGGCCATCGCCCGCTTCAAGAGAGTGAACATCGGGAACATCCACCTCCTTCGATATGCCGGGTGAGTGAAGACCCGGGAACGTGCCTGCCGAACATGGTAAAAGTCGCAATTGCAATTACCTGTTTTTAAAGTTAATATCTTACTTGACTTCCTGATCGTTTCGAAATGCGGCTTCACGCGTCAGTGGTTTGAATGTCTCTGGCATCGGATCCAGCATCGACAGGAAGAAGGAAAATGAAAAACCGCCTTTATGGTTCGCTAGCCGTTTTTTGTTGCACCCTGGCTTTGGTGATCGCCGTCCCCGCGCATGGGGCTGACAACGCCTGGAGCAGCTCCGGTCTCGACTCACGCATTGTTTATGCCCTGGTCATCGACCCTGTCACGACGTCCACCCTCTACGCGGCAACCAGCGCGGGTGTTTCCAAGAGCACCGACGGCGGGGCCACCTGGGTAGACGTGAACACGGGGTTCACCATCACCGACGTTCGCTGTCTGGTCATCGACCCTGTGACGACATCCACTCTCTATGCCGGAACAAATGGCGGCGGTGTCTTCAAGACCACTGACGGCGGCACCGGTTGGGACCCCGTCGTCACGGGTCTGACCAACTTATTTGTTTACTCCCTGGCCATCAACCCGGACAACCACCAGATCCTTTATGCGGGGACGGCTGGCGGCGGTGGTTTTTGGACCACAGACGGCGGCACACTATGGACTAATCCTCTTTCAGTTCTATCGTTTGTGAATACCATCGCCATAGACCCGTTGACCCCCAGTATTGTTTACGCGGGGACAGCCGCCAACGGTGTGTACAAGAGCATAAACAGCGGTGCAACATGGGAAACATCCAATACGGGCCTGCCGATCGTTGCGGTCAACATCCTCGCCATCAATCCTGTCACCGCCGCCACCCTCTATGCGGGGATGACCGCCAACGGCGTTTACAAGAGTACTACGGGGACGTCGAGCTGGTTCAGCGCGGATATGGGCACCCTGACGGTCAATGCCCTGGCTATTGATCCCAACAGAACATCCATCCTCTATGCTGGAACCGTCGGAAATGGTGTTTACAGGAGCACCACGGCGGGTTCGACCTGGACGGCATTCAGTGTCGGCCTGACCGCGCTGAGTATATTCGCCCTGGCCATCGACCCTAATGACACCGATACAGTATACGCCGGAACCAATGACGGTGTTTTCAAGATGACCATTACAGGCATCGACACGGAATCAGATAGCAGCGATGATTGCTTTATCGCAACGGCCGCCTTCGGCTCCCCGATGGATCCACAGGTGAGATTTCTGCGCGAGTTCCGCGACCGGTTCCTTATGTCAAACCATGCCGGCCGGTACTTCGTGAATCTCTATTATCGATTTTCACCGCCCCTTGCCCGGTTCATCGCCGGCCACGAGGTTCTCAGGATGGTGACGCGATGGGCCCTTCTGCCCGTTGTCGGGCTCAGCTTCCTGGCGTTGAATCTGGGGATGACGGCGATGGTCATCCTGTCGGTTCTGTGCCTGGCGGGGTCTTTTGTACTTGTTCGTTCCGGGAAAAGAAAGGCGTTCAGAAGGGTTCCATAACCCGATATCCGCAGGGGAGAAAAAGGAAAGGCAGGGCCGCGGTGACCCTGCCTTTTAATTTTGTCAGATTTCTGATGCGTCCTCCTCACGATTCCTTTGCGCCGCCCACGATCTTCCTGAGAAACTGTCCGGTCATCGATTGCTCCGACCGGGCCACCTCCTCGGGTGTTCCTTCGGCGATGATTTCCCCCCCTCCCGGTCCGCCCTCGGGCCCGAGATCGATGATGTGGTCGGCGCACTTGATGACGTCGAGATTGTGTTCGATGACGACGACGGTGTGACCCATGTTGACAAGCCTTCCCAGGACCTCCAGCAATCTCTCGACATCGGCGAAGTGGAGCCCGATCGTCGGCTCGTCGAGGACGTAGAGGGCTTTGCCGCCGCTCTGTTTGCCCAGTTCCCGGGCGAGCTTGATCCGCTGCGCCTCCCCGCCGGAGAGCGTGGTGGCCGACTGACCGAGCTTTATATACCCGAGACCCACGTCGTGGAGGAGCTGGAGCCGCGTGCGAATCGCAGGGATATTCTCGAAGAACGAGAGGGCCTGACTGACGGTCATGTCCAGGACATCGGCGATGTTCATCCCCTTGTAACGGATTTCCAGCGTCTCGCGGTTGAACCGCTTCCCCCGGCAGATATCGCAGGTGATGTACACGTCGGGCAGGAAGTGCATCTCGATCCGGATGAGACCGTTTCCCTCGCAGGCCTCACAACGTCCCCCCCTGACGTTGAAGCTGAACCGTCCGGCCCTGTGTCCCATGGTCCTCGAGTCCGGGAGCTGCGCGAAGAGGTCGCGTATGTGGGAAAAGGCGCCCGTGTACGTAACCGGGTTTGAACGCGGGGTCCGGCCGATGGGCTGCTGGTTCATGATGACCGCACGTTCGATACCGCCGAGGTCCCTCACGTTTTTCACCTTCCCGATCTTGCCGCGGTACTTGTAGAGCCTCCGGGAGAGGACCTTGTAAAGGGTCTCGATGACCAGGGTGCTCTTGCCCGAGCCCGACACGCCGGTCACACAGGTCAAAAGACCCGTGGGGATACGGATGTCGATGTTTTTCAGGTTATTCGCCGAGGCGCCTTCCAGGACGATGTGCCGCCGGGGCAGGGGTCTTCTTCTGTCGGGCACGGGGATCGACAAGCGGCCCGACAGGTATTTCCCTGTGAGGGATACGTCACTTTTTAATATTTCCGCCGGTGTTCCGTGGAAGACGATCGCTCCGCCGTCAAGGCCTGCCCCCGGTCCCATGTCGATGATGTCATTGGAGGCCAGCATCATTTCCGGGTCATGCTCGACGACCAGAACGGTGTTCCCCATGTCCCTGAGGCGTTTCAGCGTCGAAATGAGCCGACGGTTGTCTCTCGGGTGGAGGCCGATGGTCGGTTCGTCCAGGACATAGAGGACGCCCGTCAACCCCGAGCCTATCTGGGTAGCAAGGCGAATTCTCTGCCACTCCCCGCCGGAAAGCGTCCCGGAGGAACGATCGAGGCTCAGGTAATCCATGCCCACGTCCAGAAGAAATCTCAACCGCTGCCGGACTTCCTTCACGATCCGCTCTGAGATTGCCCTCTCCTGAGCGGTGAAATTGACGGCGTCCAGAAATGCGGCTGCCTCGGCGATGGAGAGCCGGCAGAAGGCGTGGATGTTTTTTCCGCCCACGGTTACCGCCAGGCTTTCTCTCTTCAGTCGCGACCCGCCGCACGCCGGGCACTCGCTCAGGTTGATGTACCGTTCGAGCTCCGCCCGGACGTCCCCCGATTCCGTTTCCAGGTAACGGCGATTCATGTTGTTGATGACGCCCTCGAAAGGCCGGGTGAAGAACTGCCGCTTGCCCCCGAAGTCGGAGTAGAACCGGATTTTCTCGTCGCCGGAGCCGTAGAGCAGCACCTTGCGGATCCTCTCCGGAAGATCCTTGAAGGGGGTATTGATGTCAAAGGCGTAATGCCGGGAGAGGGCCTCGAGCATCTGGTGAAAGTACATGGAGTTTCTTTTTTCCCACGGGATGATGGCGCCTTCACGGATGGAGAGGCCGGGATCCGGTACGACGAGGTCCTCGTCGAAAAACATCTTCGACCCCAGGCCGCCGCATTCCGGGCATGCCCCGTAGGGGCTGTTGAAGGAAAACATCCGCGGGGCCAGCTCGGAAATGCTGATCCCGCAGGACGGGCAGGCGTATCTTTCACTGAAGAGAAGTTCTTCCCCGCCCTTTATGTCGATCCCGACGAGACCGTCCGAGAGTCTGGATGCGATTTCCAGTGAATCTCTCAGGCGCTTTCGGATGCCGTCCTTGATAATGAGCCGGTCGATGACGACGTCGATGTCGTGGCGCCTGTTCTTGTCGAGCGGGATGTCCTCGGCGAGGTCGCGAACCGTTCCGTCGATCCGCACCCGGACAAATCCGTCCTTCCGGAGCCGTCCGAGTTCTTTCTGGAATTCACCTTTCCTGCCCCGGACGAGGGGCGCCAGGACCGTTACGGCAGTCCTCTCCGGGAGAGCGAGGGTGCGATCCAGCATCATGTCGATGGTCTGAGACCGGATTTCGCGTCCGCAGCTGTAGCAGTGGGGCGTGCCGATCCGGGCGTAGAGGAGCCTCAGGTAGTCGTAAATCTCCGTGACGGTGCCGACGGTGGAGCGGGGGTTGTGGCTTGCCGTTCTCTGCTCGATGGCGATAGCGGGGGAGAGGCCTTCGATCGATTCCACCTCGGGTTTGTCCATCTGGCCGATAAACTGCCTGGCGTAGGTGGAGAGGGACTCCACGTAGCGGCGCTGGCCCTCCGCGTAGATGGTGTCGAAAGCGAGAGACGACTTGCCGGAACCGCTGACCCCGGTGATCACGACGAGCCTGTCTCTGGGAATATCGATGCTGATATTCTTGAGATTGTGCTGGCAGGCCCCTTTGATCCTGATCGTGTTCATGTTGCCCCGGTCCCGATGCCCCCAGCCTTTTACTTGAGGCGGACCTCTATGTAAGATCGCTTCCGGAGGTCCGCCATCCAGTCGGCGAATTTCTTTTCCGCCTTCTCTCGACCGATGATATCTTCGATTTCGTTACGCACGTCAGGCAGGGGTTTTGCCCCCCCGCCCCTCTTGTCGACGACCTGGATGATGTGGAAGCCCGCGGGCGACTCGATGACGTCGCTAATCTCTCCCACCTTCAGCTTGAAAGCGACGTCGTCGACGGCGGGGAGGAGGGTGCCCTTCTCGACGTAACCCATGTCGCCCGTGCCCGGTCCCCTGTACTGGACGGCCAGTTGCTCGAAGGGGACCCCGCTCTTCAGTTTATTAAGAACGTCCTCGGCTTGCGCCTTCGCCAGGCTTCGGGTGTCCTCTTCGATGTTCCCGGGAACTGGAATCATGATCTGCCGGATCCGGGCTGCCTCCTGGCCCTCATACTCATCCCGGTGCTCGCGGTAATAATTGCCGATCTCCTCGTTGCTCACGGCGATCTTCGACTGGATCTCTCTGCGAATGACGCGTCCCTTGATCATATTATTTCGGGTCGCCTCGCGGTATTCATCAAAGCTCATCCCCTCCTTGTCGAGGTTTGCCTTGACATCCTCCATCTTCCACTTTCTCTTCGCCAGCAGGTCATTGATGGCTGTCGTGACCTCTTCATCCTTCACGGTGATCCCGAGACGCCTGGCTTCCTGCTTGAGCAGCGTCTCTTCGATCAGGTTGTTCAGAACGGGCAGGGAAACTTCTTCACGGATTTTCTCAATGGGAACCCCCGGATTGCTTCTTTCGATTCTTTTGCTGAACATGTCGATGGTGAGGTTGAGCTCCCGCTGGGTGATCACTTCTTCGTTTACGATGGCGACGATCCGGTCCGCCACTTCCGCGCTGGCGTTACCCGTGAAAGACAGCAGCGCCGCCACGGCTATCAGCCATCTCCATTTCATTTTCATTCGTTTCTCCAATCTGGTCTAAAGGGGAAAAGGGGACAGTCCCCTTTTTGATAAACACGTGTCACCGGCCACTGTTTTTACTCCAGCCTGATCTGCCGGAGCGTGTCCCCATCGATCTCGATGACCGACGCGGCCTTCAATGTTTCGACCCAAGCCATGAAGGCCTCCTCTTCTTTTTCCTTTTTCAAGTCCGCCTTTACGCGGTCCTCCAGGTCCTCGAAACGGCCCGCCCCCTTTCTCTCTTTTTTCGACACCCTGAAGATGTGAAAGCCGTAAGGGCTCTGGGTGAGCTTGCTCGGCTGACCGACGGGCAGGGAGAAAACAGCCTTTTCAATGGCCTCGGGCAGCATGCCCCGGGTGAAATACCCCAGGTCACCGCCGTGCTCACGTTCGGGACCGATGGAAACCTCCCGTGCAACCTTATCAAAATCCTCGCCGGCCTTCAATCGTAACGCGGCCTTTTCCCCCTCCGCCTCCTCCGCCAGGATGATCTGCGCCAGGCGGATGCGCTCTTCCGAAACATACCTTCGTCTGTTGGCTGCATAGTATCCGCGGGCTTCGTCAACGGAGACCACCACGCGGTCGTTGACTTCAGCCTGGATCAGCTTCTCCAGAATGAGCCGTTTTTTCAATTCCTCCGCCCAGGAGGCGTAATCCACTTTCCCGTCCCGGAATGCCCCGTAGAAACCCTCGCTGGAAGCGTAGTCTTTCTTGATCTCCTCGATCCGGTCGGCCAGCTCCCGGTCGCTGACGGTGATGTTGAGTTTACGCGCCTGCTGAAGCATGATCCGTCGCGTGATCAGATCATCCAGGATTTCCCTTTTTAGTCCTTCGAGTTCGTCCTCGTCGAAATTAGAGCTCCGCCCGATGACCTCCATGTGACGGCTGAAAGCTTTCGTGAATGCGCGCTGGGTAATCTTCTGTCCGTTCACCGTCGCAAGGCTTTTCCTGAAGGGTTCCGTCAGCACGTCGCCGTAGAATAGACAGACAAGCCCCGCAAGGACGACGAAGACGGCAACGGCGTAGGGCAAAGGCCCCTTCGGGCGGGGAGCGGTCAGTTTTTTTAAGACGGCCTCCTTAAGTATCCCGGCAAACGTAATGACGTTTTCCTTCCAGGGCCTCTCTTCGGTCGGCGTCTCCGGGTTCTTTGTCATGAAGCCGCAAGCTCCTTCAAAATGTTTCTGGCCTGCCACGGGACGTCATCGGCCCTGAGCCCCGGCAAGGGAATGGACAGTTTGAGGTCCGGCGTCAGCTTCAGCCCCTTCATTTTCGTTTTCGAAAGCTTGATGATTCTCGCGGGGTCGATCCGGCTTTCCCGGTGAAAGGCGATGCTGAGAAACTTTCCGTCGTAGTCCATCCTTTCCCCCATGACCGTTTTCAGCCGGTTGCGGATGCCGATGACCTCGAGGAGATTTTCGACCTGCGGCGGCACAAAACCGAAGCAGTCCATAAGCTCCTCGCGGATGCTGTCCACTTCCTCGTCCGAAGCCGCCATGGACAGCCGCTTGTAGGTAATGAGCCTCCGGTGCATGTCGGTGATATATTCGTCGGGGATGAAAGCCGGGATGCCCAGGTTGATCTCAGGGCGGATCTCCTCCTTCAACGGTTCTCCCTTCAACTCCCGGACGGCCTTTTCCATGAGGCCGAGGTACATTTCGTAACCCACGGCGGAAATGTGCCCCGATTGGGAAACACCCACGAGATTTCCCGCACCCCGGATCTCCAGGTCATGGGAAGCTATCTGGAAGCCCGATCCGGGTTCCGTGAATTCCTTGATGACCTGGAGCCTCTTCTGGGCGTCCTTCGGAAGCAGGGCCCCCTTCGGGATCAGCAGGAAGGCACGGGCCTCTTCCGTCGATCGTCCCACCCGGCCCCGGAGCTGGTAAAGCTGTGACAGGCCGAAACGATCCGCCCGGTTGATGATGATGGTGTTGGCCGTGGGGATGTCGAGGCCCGACCCGATGATGGTGGTGCTCACGAGCACGTCGTATTCCCGTCGCAGGAATTTGACCATAACGTCTTCCAGCTCCCGGGTCTTCATCTGCCCGTGGGCGACGGCGACTTTGCACTCGGGAACGAGTTTCCGGATCGTGCCGGCCACGCGGTCGATGGACTGGACGCGGTCATGGAGGAAGAAAACCTGACCGCCCCGGCGCATCTCCTCGCGGACGGCGTCGATGATGACCCCTTCGTCGAATTCGAGGACGTAGGTTTTGATGGACAGCCTTCCCTCGGGCGGCGTGTTGATGATGGAGAGGTCCCGGATGCCCACGAGCGACAGCTGGAGCGTCCGCGGGATGGGCGTGGCCGTGAGGGTCAGCACGTCCACGAGGGTGCGGAGCTTCTTGAGCTTCTCCTTGTGAGAGACGCCGAAACGCTGCTCCTCGTCGATGATCACGAGTCCCAGATCCTTGAAGGCCACATCCTTCTGAAGGAGCCGGTGCGTGCCGATGACGATGTCCACGCTTCCCTTCGCGACGTCCTCGACGATCCGCTTCTGCTGTTCCCGGGTCCTGAAACGGCTCAGAACCTCCACGCGCACCGGGTGGCGGCCCAATCTTCTGGAAAAGGTCTGATAGTGCTGCTCCGCGAGGATCGTCGTGGGGACGAGCACCGCCACCTGCTTTCCCTCCATGGCCGATCGAAAGGCGGCCCGGATGGCCACCTCCGTTTTGCCGAATCCCGCGTCGCCGCAGATGAGCCGGTCCATGGGTTTGGGGGAGCCCATGTCGAAATGAACATCCTCGATGGCCTTGGCCTGATCCGGCGTTTCCTCGTATTCGAAGGCCGAGGCGAATTCCTCGTAGTAGCGGTCCAGGGGACCGTAGGCATGGCCCTCCAGAACCCCCCTCGCCGCGTACAGGGAGACCAGCTCTTCGGCGATTTCGTTGACGGCCTTTTTCACCCGTTTCTTCGCCGTCTCCCAGGATGACCCCCCGAGACGGTCGATCTTGGGGACGTGGCCGTCGGGCCCGATGTAGCGCTGGATCATGTCGAGACGGTGGACGGGGATGTAGAGGCGGTCCCCCTCCTGGTATTCGAGCAGGAGAAAGTCGTTTTCGATATCACCGACGGTCAGCCGTTTGAGCCCCTGGTAAACGCCGATGCCGTGGTCTGTATGGACAACGAAATCGCCCTCCTTGAGTTCGCCGAAAGATCGGAGAAAGTAGCCCTCCCGGACCGGTTTCGGTCTTCGCTGTTTCGTCTTTTTGCCGAAGATCTCCTCTTCGCTGAAAATGACGAGCCTCAGCTCCGGAAAGGAGAACCCCTGACCGATCCGTCCTTCTCTCAAAACAAGGGCGCCGCGACCGGCTTGGCGTGCGAGGTCCCCGATGAGTGAGCTGCCGGAGGGGGCAAGGGGCAGCCCGTAGGGCTCCAGGAGACGGTTCATCCGGTGAATATCCTCCTCGCCGGCGCATAGGAAAACGACAAGGTTTCCATCGCCGACCCATCGGCGAATCTTTTCAGCCGCCGGGGCGAGGATGCTTTCCCCTTTGCTGAACGGCACGGTGCTGTCCTGCCGGATCCCGATGTCCGTCTCCGCCCGGAAACGGACGGTCTTGCCTTCGTGTGAGAACGTGTCAAGGCCCTCGATGCCGATGCGCTGGCACGGCCCGCTCGTGAAGACGCTTTCCGCCTCTATATGGAATGCTTTTTTCTCGAGGTAGTATTTCCCCTCATCTTTCGCGCGCTCGATAAAGCGGTCCGCCTTCTCTTCGAGATCTTCACCCGAGCGCTTGAGAGAGAGGGTGTCGTCGTAGACGATGAGGCATTGCGGATCGAGGTACTCGAACACGGGCTCCAGGCCCCGTCCTCCCTCGGGGTCCGCGTAGTACAGAGGCAGCAGCTGGGGATTCACGGTGAAGTCGAGGTTTTCCGCGATCATCTCCGTCAGGTGATCCCGCACCGAGCGGGGAAGGTCGAGTTCATTGGCCCGGTTTCTCAGGTTTCGGGTCGCGCGGTCGCGGGCGTCGTCTGTCAGGATGAGTTCCCTGGCCGGCACAAGGGTGAATTCGTCGAGCTCCCGGCCGGACCGCTGGGATTCAGTGTCGAACTCCCGGATCGACTCGATGTCATCACCCGTGAAAAGCATCCTGAGGGGCTTCGGGGCGCCGGGCGGGTAGACGTCGATGACGTTACCCCGTATGCTGAACTCCCCCTCCGCCTCCACGAGAGGGATACGGCGGTAGCCGCCTGAGACGAGTTTCCCGGCGAGGCGGTCCCGATCCAGCGTGTCGCCGAGGGAGATCTTCTCCACGAAGGACAGAAAAGCGTCCTTCGGAACGACCTTCTGGAGAATCGCGTCCAGGGGTGCCACGACAATGGCGGGGTTGCCCGTCGACAGCCGGTAAAGGGCCTCGGCCCGGCGGAGTTCCACATCCCGCCGCGGTGTCAGGACGTCGGCGGCCATGATGTCCCAGGCGGGAAACAGCCTCGTTCCGTTTCCGCAGAAGAAGGCGATGTCATTGCAGAGCTCGTCCGCTTCCCCGGGGGTGGGGGAGATGACAAGCAGGAGCCTTTTGAGGGCCTTCGAGAGAATGCAGAGGAGGAGGGCTTTTGCGGAGCCCCGGAGGCCGCTCAGCCTCACGTGGTTATCACCCGCTCGAATCCGGTCAAGAACCTCCCGGAGGGCCGGATCCGTGAGGATATTTTCAATCTCTTTTTCGTTATTCACCGAATTTAGAAAACATCTCCTGTCATGAGTCATGAAATCTCGAGCATGCGATCCAGGGCCTTCTTCGCGCGCGCGGCGATCCCGGCGGGCACCGTGATGACGTGCTTCGTCTCCTCGAGGGAGTCGCGGATATCTTCGAGAGTGATGGACCGCATGGTTTCACACAAAAGCCTCTCCGAGGCCAGGATGAAAGTCTTGTTCGGGTTTTGCAGCCGAAGCTGGTACATCACACCCCTCTCGGTTCCGATGATGATCTCCTTCGAGGGGGTCTCTCGGGCGTAACGGATGATGCCCGTGGTGCTGCCGACGAAATCGGCAAGCGCCAGAACTTCCTCCGCACACTCGGGGTGAGCGGCAAACCTGGCGCCGGGGTGCCGTGCCTTCACTGCCCTGACCTCCTCGGGTGTCACGTAATGGTGAACAGGGCAGAACCCCTTCCAGGGGATGATCTCCCGGTCGGTGAAACGGGCCGCGTAGCGGGCGAGGTTCCCGTCGGGAACCATGAGGATCCGCTTTGCGTTCTTGACTGAATTGACCACCCTCACGGCGTTCGCAGAGGTGCAGATGATGTCGCTCTGTGCCTTCACGGCAGCCGAGGAGTTGATGTAGGTGACGACGGCGGCATCGGGGTATTGCTTACGGGCGGCCTCCAGTTCTTCGGCTGTGATCGTGTCCGCCAGAGGGCATCCCGCTTCGAGTCGCGGCAGCAGTACCGTCTTGTCCGGACAGAGGATGGCGGCGCTCTCCGCCATGAAGTGCACCCCCGCGAAGACAATGACGTTCGCCTCCGTCTTCGCCGCGCTCATGCTGAGGGCAAGCGAGTCCCCAAGGAAGTCGGCAATTTCCTGTACCTCCTCCCGCTGATAGTAATGGGCGAGAAGGACGGCGTTTTTCTGCCGCAGAAGGCGCCGGATTTCCTCCTGGAGCACCTGCACGGAGTTGCACATGCCTTTTTCTTTTCCTCCTTCAGCCCTGAGCTTGACGCCTGATTTATTGCCTTTCCCTGCTGCCCTTTGCCTTGCGCCTGATGCCTAATTTCCTCCTTCAGCCCTGAGCTTGACGCCTGATTTATTGCCTTTCCCTGATGCCCTTTGCCCTGTGCCTGATGCCTAATTTTCTAACATATATCACAGGTTCCATATATTCAAGGGCAAAAAGGGTCAGGGGACCGGCGCCGGGATAAGGACGATCTCAATTATGTTGTGGCGGAAGGCAATCTCATATATAATCACGCACCTTTCGGAAGCCGGCGACGGGGTGTCGCGTGCGAGGCCCTCAGCCAAGGAGGCTCTCGCGAGGCCCTGAAAGATCATGGACCGTCAGGATCCATTCGAAAAAGTTGATTGCCCTTCACCGCGTGCCTGGTACGCCGGTCTAAAATGAATCGTGGGCCTTGCTTTCACAGGCAGGCTCTGGACAGGAGAATTTTATGGATACCGTGACCCTCAGCAGGCTTCAGTTCGCCATGACGGCTGGTTTTCATTTCATCTTTGTCCCCCTCACCCTCGGTCTTTCCCTTCTGGTTGCCTGGATGGAGACGCTCTATGTCCGGACGGGGGATGAACTCTATCTCCGGATGACGAAGTTCTGGGGCAAGCTCTTCCTGATCAACTTTGTCATCGGCGTCGTGACGGGCATCACGCTGGAGTTTCAGTTCGGGACGAACTGGGCGGAGTACTCCAAGTACGTGGGGGACATCTTCGGGGTGCCCCTGGCCATCGAGGCAACGGTGGCCTTCTTTCTGGAGTCCGTCTTCATCGGTGTCTGGATATTCGGCTGGGACCGGGTCTCCAAGAAGGTTCACTGCCTGTCCATCTGGATCGTGGCGCTCGCCGGGAATCTCTCGGCGCTCTGGATTCTGATTGCAAACGGGTGGATGCAGCATCCCGTGGGTTACGTGATCCGAAACGGCCGGGCGGAGATGATTGATTTCTGGGCTGTCCTGACGAGCAGTTACGGGTGGCTGAAATTCGGCCACACGATCGTCGCGGGGTATGTCGTGGGGGCCTTCTTCGTCATGGGAATTTCCGCCTACCACATCCTCCGCAAGCAACACCTGGCCTTCTTCAAGCGCTCCTTCAAGATGGCCGCGACCTTCGCGCTTGTGAGTGCCATTCTTGTCGTTGTGATCGGCGATTTCCACGGCGCCGAGGCCGGGAGGGTCCAGCCGGCGAAACTGGCCGCCATGGAAGCTCAATGGGACACGCAAAAAGGAGTTCCTTTCTACATGATCCTGATCCCCGATGTGAAAAATGAGCGGAACGCCGTTGAGGCCATCGGGATCCCCGGTATGGTGAGTTTCCTGGCCTACAAAGACTGGAACGCGGAGGTCAAGGGGCTCAAGGAATTTCCGAAGAAAGACCGGCCACCCGTCATGGAGGTCTTCGTCAGCTTCAGGTTCATGGTGGGGCTGGGGTTCCTCTTCATCGGCCTTGCCTTTGTGGCCTGGTACCTCGCGAGAAAAGACCGGCTGGAGTCATACCCGCTCTTCCTCCGGATCATGATCTACACCATCCCGCTTCCCTATATCGCGGCACAGCTGGGGTGGATCGTGGCCGAGGTGGGCCGCCAGCCCTGGATCGTCTACGGTGTCCTGCGGACGTCCGACGCCGTGTCAAAAAACCTCGAGCCCGCGCAGGTGATAGCCTCGCTCATCGGGTTCGGTGTTTTCTACAGCTTCCTCGGTATCCTGGACATCTACCTCCTGGCCAAGTTCGCCAGAAAGGGGCCTGAGGATACGGCCACGGTCTACTAAGGAGGGTTGACATGGAATATCAGATCACCTGGTTCATACTTTGGGGAATTCTCTGGGCCGCCTATTTCGTGACCGACGGTTTCGACCTCGGTGTGGGGATGCTCTACAACCTGCTCGGGAAGGACGATACTGAAAAAAGGACGATCATCCACAGCATCGGTCCCGTCTGGGACGGCAACGAGGTCTGGCTGATCACGGCGGGGGGCGCCACCTTCGCGGCTTTCCCCACCACCTACGCCCTCATGTTCAGCTACCTGTACTCGGCCCTCCTGATCATCCTCTTCGGGCTCATCATCCGGGGGGTCGCCCTCGAGTTCCGCGGGAAGCTCGAGAACACCGGCTGGAAAAAAGGCTGGGATGCGGCCATCTTCGTAGGCAGCTTTGTCCCTGCGTTTCTCTTCGGGGTAGCCTTCGGCAACATTTTCCAGGGTCTTCCCATGGATGCCCGAGGCTATCACGGGAACCTCCTTTCGCTTCTCAACCCCTACGGGCTTTTGACCGGCGCCCTCTTTGTTCTTCTTTTCTGCGTCCACGGGAGCCTGTGGCTGGCTTTAAGGACCGGGGGTGAAGTGAGCAAACGAGCGTCCGTGACGGCTGCGCAGGCGTGGAGGGCCCTTGCCGTCGCCGCCGTTCTCTTTTTGATCTACACGGCCTTTGCGACGCGGCTCTATGACAACTTCCTGCGGAATCCTGTCTGGTTCGTCGTGCCGGCCGTTGCCGTTTGCGGCCTGTTTGCCACGAGGATCTTTCTGGCTAAGGCCGATGTCTTCAAGGCCTTCCTTGCTTCCTGCATTCTTATCGGGATGGTCACGCTTACGGGGATCGTCGGCCTCTACCCGAACCTGATCCCGTCGAGCATCGATCCGGCATTCAGTCTCACGGCGTTCAATTCGTCCTCCAGCGTCTACACCCTGCGCATCATGACCGTCGTGGCTCTGGTTTTCGTTCCCATCGTGATCGCCTACCAGATCTGGGTCTACCGTGTCTTTCGTCATGGTGTCACGGCAGGCGAAACAGCAGGCGAGGGATATTAGAGAAGCAACCATCGTGGGGGACTTTCAATGATCCGTCTTTCGACCGCGCGGTGGTTTGCTTCACCGGCGCGATGATATCACCGGCAAAAAGTTCGTATCCACGGGGACAGAGACACATGATCAGCGTCGATAAGGCCCTTGAGCAGATCCTGGGCGCCATTCATACCCTGGGGCTTGAAAAAGTCCCGATACTGGATGCGCTCGGGCGTGTTCTGGGGCAGGACGTCACCTCGGATCGCGACATCCCGCCGCTCCCCAATTCGGCCATGGACGGCTATGCCCTGAGGTTCGAAGACACCCGTGGTGCCTCGAGGGAAAAACCCGCTGTCCTGACTGTTGTTGACGACGTGCGGGCGGGCAGGATATCGAAGAAAACAATCAGGCGCGGTCACGCCGTGCGGATCATGACGGGCGCGCCGATCCCCAAGGGGGCCGATGCCGTCACTCGCGTCGAGGACACCGAGAAGGACGGGGACCGCGTTCGCGTTTTTGCTCCCGCAAAAAAGGGGCTCGACATCCGGCCGGCCGGAGAGGATGTGAAAAAGGGCGAACTCGTCATCCCGAAGGGGAAGGTCATCCGACCGGCGGAGGTCGGCATGCTCGCTGCGCTCAACCGATCGGACGTGACCGTGCACAGGCGGCCGAAAGTGGCCATTCTCTCGACGGGCGATGAACTCGTCGACCTCGGCGGTGATCCGGCCCCCGGGATGATCATGAACTCCAACAGTTACTCTCTTGCCGCCCAGGTAGCCGAATGCGGGGCCGTGCCGCTTCGGCTCGGCATCGCCCGCGACACGCGTGAGGATCTCATGTCAAAATTCGAGGCGGCCAGGGGCGCGGATCTCATCGTCACCTCAGGCGGCGTTTCCGTCGGCGACTACGATCTCGTCAAGGATGTCATGGGGGAGCTGGGGGCGATGCGCTTCTGGAGGGTGGCCATGAGGCCGGGAAGGCCCCTTGCCTTCGGCGCCATCAAGGGGACCCCTCTCTTCGGACTTCCCGGAAACCCCGTCTCCGTCATGGTTTCCTTCGAGCAGTTCGTCCGCCCGGCTATACTCAAGATGTCCGGCTTTAAAAATCTCTTTCGGGTGACCGTGAAGGCCCTTCTGAAAGAGAATCTGGAGAAGGTCGCCGGCCTCAGGTTCTTCCTTCGCGCTGTCGTGGAATGGAAAGACGGGAAGTACTATGCCGTGACCACCGGAGAGCAGGGCTCGGGCATCCTGAAGTCCATGGTCAAGGCCAACGGCCTGATCATCCTTCCCGAAGACGTGACGTCGATGAAGGCCGGTGACGAGGTGACCGTCCAGCTCCTTGACAGGTCCTTCGAAACGGCATCAAAACCTTGGAACCCATAGCCACAACGCATTGACATATCAGCGCAGAATTAGTATCTTTAATATCACGGAAGTGCCAAGGTCACTGGTGGGCCTCCTGGACTTCAAATCCAGTGTGGGGCGCTAGAACCGTCCCAGGTGGGTTCGATTCCCATGCACTTCCGCCATTTATTTTCAAGCAGTTAGCGCAGGTCATCTCTTTTACCCCCCCTATTACCTTTTTTGGAGATCTCAAATTGCGCCCGAGGAAACAGGGTCAAATCTTTATTCTTGACATAGTGGAAGAGCCGGCCATGGCGCCTGGAAGAAGAGCTCTACCGATAGGGAGGGATTAAGCAGCCGGAAGGGGCGATGCCGGGGATCGCCTGCAGTGCCGTGAGCATCAGGTGAAAATGGGTTGTGTTGCTGATGGAGGTGGATCCAGAAATCAAGGCTCTATTTACAAAGGCGCAAGACCGAATAAGTCAAGGATAGGGATTTGACCCCTACTTTCCAACACCATTTTCTTCTAACCGATTTCTAACGGAACGACATAAAATAGAAGGGCGGTTGAGTTTATTCTATTACTCAAAACCGCCTTTTCTTGTTGTATTTCTTTATGTTGTTTTACTCTCCTTTACTCTATTTTACGCCTGTCCACATATTCACACCCCAGAGGGGATGTTGCTTATGGGTTGGTAATTATTAACTTATTAGATTCGCCTAATACTTTTTTCGTATTTTCGAATAGTACTCAATTGACTACTTGACTTTTGGGTCCGACAGGTGGCAATAAATTCATACAGTTGAGTATTTCGTTGCCTTTGGGGGGGGGAGAGGGCAGTTGAAATGAGCTACCCCACCACCGAACAGCATTTGATGTGCTGGATTGATTCAAGTATTGCGTATCACTGGCAATGATGAGGTGATAAAGAAGGGAGGAGGTCATGAACAAGGGGGGACGCGTCAAGCAAGTCGTCTTATTGGCAATTCTCATCGCTGCAATCTTTTCGGTCTCGCCGGCTCATTCAGAGCTGATCTACTCGTCACTGGGTCCGGGCGATTCATTCACAACCACGAGTGCGCTGGTGGTCGGGACCTATGAAGAGGGACCGCCTCCGCTCACGCTTGTCGCCACGCAGTGGGGTTTTTCTTTCACCCCGTCCATTGACGCCACGCTCGATTCGATCAAGTTTGCCGCGGTCTACAATAATGGCATTAACGGATTGAATGTCATCCTGATGTCCGACTCCGCTGGCGTGCCCGGAACGGCCCTGGAGGCATTCAACTTTACGGACCTTTTCCCAACCGGGACGCTTTATACGGCCACCTCGTTGCTCCACCCCGTAATGAATCAGGCTACCAAGTACTGGGTTGTTTTGGCGCCGCAGGACAACGGGACGTTCGGATGGTATGAGGATGATAGTAAAACTGGGCCGCTGGCTGCCCGGCGAGATTTGCTGGCCTCTAATCCCGACTGGTATGCGGTCGGTGCTTTACATCCGGCGTATTTTGCCGTGGAAGGCACCGAAGGCAGCGTCGTCCCCATCCCCGGTGCAGCCTGGTTCCTCGGTTCCGGTCTGGTCGGCCTTGTGGCGATCAGAAGGAGATTCAGGAAGTAACTACAAAATAACTGAGAATTCAGTAAGGGCAGGGTCAGAAATGGCCCTGCTTTTATTTTGCCCACTTTCGGTTGGGCTCCCTACCTGTCTTAACAGGACCCTAAAGCCGCTGCGCTTTCCGTTCGGGAAAAGGTCAGACCACTTCGGTTTGATAAATCCGAAAAAGGCTTTCCCCTCGTCCTTTCGGCCCGACACGAACAGCGCGTGCGTATATTTTTTCCGAGGCTCATTTACGTCTGCCTCAATCTTGCTGAGCTTCGTTTCACGCTCGATCCCCTTTTCGACCTTTTCAAGTCGGGCTTCAAGAGTTGCATAAGCACTATCTTCAACCGGGGTCACATCGCGATCACCTTCGGCGTCAGCGCGATCCAAGATTGCCCTCATCTCGGAGACAATCTCGGTCTTCTGTGCCATTAAGTTTTTTAAGTTTCAAGGTTGATCATCCTATCTTTATGTTTTGAATTGTATATGGACACGTCCCATTGGGGATGTTATATAAAAACAAATTACATATTTTGTGGGTTGGCATCATGAGCAAAATGTTTGATTTGATCATGAAGGCAGAAAAACAAAAAAGAAGTACAAAAAGAAGTACAGCGAATGTTCAACTATTCACAGCCGAATATGATGGTTTGACAAGAGAGGAAAAAAAACGATTAGAAAAATATTACAATGACATAGAAAGTGCAGAAAGATGCGAGGGCAGGATTCTGCTACACACACCAGAGAGTAGTTTGACAAGAGAGGAAAAAAAACGATTAGAAAAATATTACAATGAAAAGGGTATAATGGTTTCGCTCGGGCAACAATTAAAAGTTATCAAAGTCTATGACCAGGGCTACATCTTGCCATACGAATGCACAGTTAATGCTGAGAAGGCTGTAATTCTGTTCGCTTCAGTTTATATATTCGGTAATCTTTACGTCAAACAAAGTGCTGGATGCTCAGAAACATGGTTTAATGAGTTAATGGAAAAAGATACTGATACCATACAAAATGCTGCTGTTAGAGTTTTCCCGGCTCTATATAAAGTTCCCACACCAACTAATTAATGTTCATGGTCTCAGCCCGTAACGCGACAACAACCGTTTGCGGGTCTCTTCTGCTTCTTTCTTCCAGTTCGCCCTTTGCTCCGATGTATGGACATCCCACTCGGCATTGTCCTCGCACATTTTGACATAAGAAAACCTCCCGTCCCAGCATGAAGGAGTCTATTAGAAAAAGAAAATCCTAAATTCCGAATTATATCGGCAGAGAATTTTCGAACAACGACAGCCTTTTTACTTGGTCAACACTTCGCCAAAAATAACCCCCGATTTCCCCTGATTTCCTTAATGGAAACAGGGTTAAATCTTTATTCTTGACATAATAGAGGAGCCGGCCATTGCGTCTGAAAGAAAGGCTCTACCGATAGGGAGGGATTAAGCAGCCGGAAGGGGCGATGCCGGGGCTCGTCTGCAGTGCCGTGAGCATCAGGTGAAAATGGGTTCTGTTGCTCATGGAGGTGGATCCAGAAATTAAGGCTCTATTTACAAAGGCGCAAGACAGAATAAGTCAAGGGTAAAGATTTGACCCCTACTTCCTGCAGAGGCAGGGCCATGACGATTCCTGCCTTTTCTTTCAAACTCAAAAAGGATCCTCTTTGACATTTGAGAAGGCTGTGCAATAATGGCGACCGGGAGGCGGGTTGGCATGAGGGTCATTGATTTCCACATTCACATCGGAACGCGGGAACAGTTTCTGCCGTGGGTCATGGAGTTTTTCAAAAAGAACAGTCCTTATTACGCGGAGAACTTCGCTGAAAGCATCACACCGGAGAGGGCCATCGCCTTTTTGAAATTCCACGGCATTGACCGGTCCGTTGTACTCGCCGAATATGCCCCCAAGGCGTCGGCGATGGTGACCAATGAATTCGTGTCTCAATTCTGCAACGGACATGAGGAACTGATACCCTTTGGCTGCCTGGATTTCAGCGACAAAAGACCTTATATGGAACAGGCGAGATATGCAGTGGAAAAACTCCGCATGAAGGGCTTCAAGCTGCTTCCTTCCTACCAGCACTTCTACCCCAATGATCAGGCGCTGTATCCTTTCTATGAATATGTTCAGTCTCTGGGAATGCCCATTATGTTTCACACGGGTACGTCCATATTTCATAGCACCCGCATCAAGTATGCGGACCCGCTGCTGCTGGACGAGGCTGCCGATGATTTCCCCGATCTCAACATCATCATGGAACACGGGGGAAGGACCTTCTGGTACGACAGGGCCGCGTGGCTCGTCTCGAAATACAGAAACATGCATATCGGAATAGCGGGGATCGCCACAAGGCATCTGCCGAAATTTTTCCCGAGGCTGGAGCAATACAGGGACCGCTTTGTCTTCGGCAGCGACTGGCCGGGGTTCGGCGACATCAGAGGGCTGATTGAAAGGGTCTACGCGCTTCCCTACAGCGACGAGACCAAGGAAATGATCCTCTACAAGAATGCGGAGAGACTGCTGGGCCAGGCAAAGTAGTAATGATCGAGTTCATATATGAAATCCGATGGAATCAGGGTCAACTCTTTATTCTTGACATAGTGGAGGAGCCGGCCATGGCGCCTGAAAGAAGGGCTCTACCGATAGGGAGGGATTAAGCAGCCGGGGCTCGCCTGCAGTGCCGTGAGCATCAGGTGAAAATGGTTTGTGTTGCTGATGGAGGTGGATCCAGAAATTAAGGCTCTATTTACAAAGGCGCAAGGCCGAATAAATCAAGGATAAAGATTTGACCCCGACTTCCCCCCTGGATTATTTAGGGAACTCCACGGCGGCATCCCAGATATCCTCGGAGGTCGAGATCCCTGGCCGCCGAAACCCTCTCCTAAAGATACTGAAAAAATGCGATAAGTTCGAGCGCCATGCTGTCCAACTTTCAATGCACCCTATCAAACAAAAATGGTCCATTACAAAAAGGTCAAGTCGGCAACATCACGAGGTGTAATTGTCAACGAAGGAAATCATGGTCACTTAGTATTCTTCAAACATGTTCTAACCATGAAAGGAGGAACATATGAGAAAGCATTCGATACTTTTATTAGCATTCAGCCTTTTATTGCTGATCGGTTGTGCGCCAAATCTAGTTGTAGAAAACGCAGCGGTTGATTTTACAGCAAAAACAGTCAGCGTCACAGTCAAGAACAACGGTAATATGGATGCCGGGCCGCATCTGACCTATATTGAAATCAATGAGGTGGGTGTTGCCGATGCCTTAAAGCCTCAGTCTCAATATCATGCAGATGTCCCTGGTATCAAAGTGGGTAGCTCTTGGAATTCAGGTGCTATTCCTTTTAGCAGCTTCTCGTCTCCCCGTGGTCTGGACCTCTCAAGTATGACAGCTGCAAATCTTGTGGTCAGGGCAGATGCAAAGGCCATGGTTAGAGAAAGTAATGAGGGCGACAATATATATGATAGAAATTTTTGATTTGTTAACAGTTTATAGATTGTAGATTGATTCATGCTGACAAGTTTGCCCAGTGTTTTATCTTATCAAAAGGAAGTAGGTGGAAACAGGGTCAACTCTTTATTCTTGACATAGTGGAGGAGCCGGCCATGGCGCCTGGAAGAAGGGCTCTACCGATAGGGAGGGATTAAGCAGCCGGAAGGGGCGATGCCGGGGATCGCCTGCAGTGCCGTGAGCATCAGGTGAAAATGGTTTGCGTTGCTGATGGAGGTGGATCCAGAAATTAAGGCTCTATTTACAAAGCTGCAAGACCGAATAAGTCAAGGATAAAGATTTGACACTCCCCCTCCCCAGATTTGACCCCTCCCCAAGTTTTTTATCTGGACCTTCCCATGGATTTTGCGTAGAAGCAGGAAAACGCAGTCGTTGCATAAAATATACTGTCAGGCAATGTCACATCAAGCTTAGTGAGGCATCGTGTGAAAAATGAACTCAAAACCATGTCTGCCTTTCTCGCGTGCATACTGCTTTGCGGATGTTCGGTTTTCGCAAAAGCACAGAGACCAACAGCAAACGCATGCGCTTTGCCAAAAACAGAAAAGGCAAAAATAGTAAAAAGTAATTCCACCTTACCGAATACAACAACCCCGGCGTTGTTCATTTTGCCCGGTGTTGTTTATCAGGCAAATGCTCTACCTGAGATCCTGGACAAATTTACAGAAGAAAGTCCTGCTGACAATATAGTTATTTACATACATGGAAAAGGTGATGAACCCAGCAAGGCGATTAAAGAAGGGTTATTGAGCGGCCTGAATATTGAATACGGCTTGAGCCCTGTCATGTTGACATGGGCATCAGGAGAAGGTGTATTTCCTGGAAAAGAAGCGCTGGCAGCCAGTGAGACATTAAAAAAAGTGCTTAATGAGTTGAGCGAATACAAAACACAACACGCTGATATACTAGAAGGAAAAAAGTTTTCCTTACTTACCCACAGTATGGGAAGCCTTGTTTTAGAGGGTTTTTTAAGCAAGTATAAGTCCGGATTACCCAGCGGTCTGCTGGATACCATTGTGATAAATGCAGCGGCATCGACTGTAGATAACCATGCGGAATGGGTCGAAAAAGTCGATTTTGCGAAAAAAGTGTTTATCACATATGGAAATGATGACCCTATGTTGCGCCTGGCAAGTGTTGGAATAAAGACCGCACGGCTTGGAAAACATGGAGCCAGACAGAGGGGTGAAAAAGAGCGTGTAGCCAACAATGCGATTTATGTGGATGTTTCTCAAGCCATCGATGAGCACAGATATTTTGTCGGCAATGGCGATCTCCCATGTATTTACAGCTTTTTCAACGAATCTCTAAACGGCAAGACGCCAGACTTTTCCGATAGAAGAGTTTTTACCGTATCTACTCCAGACAGGGATTACATCCTTAATAAGTAGAGCGCGGGATCAAGGGACCAAGGCAAGGCGGAAAGAGGTGCTCATGGCCCGCCCCCTCCATAGGGCATTTTCAGGGTCAGACTTTGATGGTTTGATATTTCATGGCGTGGAGAAAGCCTGTCCCTTTTATGCCTTTAGCAACCATGTCTGTTCTTTTAAGTAAGCCACCAGAGTTTACTTTATCTGTTTGATCCTTCCGGTCTTTCGGCGTAAATTAAAAAAAGAGAAGAACCTGGATGTGAGGTCAATCCATGACGGACCTGTCTGTGATCAAAGCGGTCAAGGAGAGGCATGAAAAACAGCTCCTGGCGAAGAAGAACGTTGTCGGTGTGGGAATCGGCTACAAGGCGGTTGCGGGCCGGGTAACGGATCAGTTAAGCATCGTCGTTATGGTCGAGGAGAAAGTTCCGGCAGAGGCACTGGAATCCGGGGACGTCATACCAGCCGAGATCGAGGGTATCCCCACGGATGTGAAGCCTGTCGGCAAGATCAAGGCCCTGTGAAAAAGTGGACATTCACACAACGGAGATGAAAGGAGGATCACATGGTGATGGATAAAGTACGCGTGGCAAAAAGGGAGTACGCTGAAATCATCATGAAAAACAAAAACGTCGTGGCTTGCGGGGTGGGTTACAAAAGGGTGAAGGGGGTAGTCACCGATGAGCCCGCGGTGGTCATCTCGGTGATCAAGAAACTGCCGCCGGAGGCGCTCGCCATTGACGATATTATCCCGCGCATCGTCGGCGAGGCAAAGACGGACGTCATCGAAACCGGCGTGATCCGGGCTTTGCAGGCGCCTACGGATAAGTGGAGGCCGGCTCCCGGAGGAGTCTCCATAGGACACATAGACATCACCGCCGGGACACTGGGGTGCCTGGTCACCCGGGGGAGTGAGCTTTTCATTCTGAGCAACAATCACGTGCTTGCCAACTCGAATCAGGCGAGCCCGGGAGATCCGATTATCCAGCCGGGAAGATACGATGGGGGCACCGCGGATGATCGTATTGCCGTTCTCGAGGCCTTCGTCCCCATCCATTTCAGGAAGTCGCCTTCCGAATGCCCCGTTTTCAACATTGTGGTCAGCCTGTTCAACATTTTTGCCGCTACCGCCGGCTCGATGTACAGGCTTTCAGGCCACCGGATTACGGCGGAGAGAAACCTTGTCGACGCGGCTATTGCCAGGCCTCTCTCCAGCGATCTTGTCGAAAGGCGCATCCTGAATATCGGGGTTCCAAAGGGTTCGGGGGAAGCGGTCCTGGGCACGGCTGTCAAGAAGAGCGGGCGAACGACGGGTCTCACGATTGACGACATCCAGCAGGTCGACGCAACCGTCCAGGTCAACTACGGAAGCGCGGGGACTGCCGTATTCGAAGACCAACTCATTGCCGGGGCCATGAGCCAGGGAGGGGATTCCGGCTCGGCGGTTCTCGACCAGGAGGGTTATGTGGTCGGCCTCCTCTTCGCCGGCTCCGACAACAGCACGATCATCAACCGAATTCAGAATGTCAAGACGGCACTCGATGTTTCTATTGCGACCTGACAGCCGCCGCTTTTAACCCGCTCATTATTACCGCAGAGGGCGCCATCGCCGTTGATGCCACAATCACAAAGGCCCGGGATGTAATCACTTCGCCGGAATCCCAGGGGTTCCGATAAAGGAAACGTTAACCGTTTAGCGCAAAAAAGGAAAAGAACATGATTTACGGCGCCGGTAACAACCCGCTTCGACCACTGGTCGAAGAAATCAAGACTCTGGCGGCCCTGGGTTTCGAATACCTGGAACTCTGCCTGGACCCGCCCCACTGTCTGCCCGAGGCGCTAAAGCCCCGCCTGGCTGAAGTCCAGTCAGCACTGGGCGATGCAGGTCTCGGACTTCCCGTGGTTCATCTGCCGACATTCGTCTGGCTGGCCGACGTCTATCCCTCGATACGGGAGGCTTCCGTGAACGAGGTCTTCAAGGCCCTCGATGTGTCGGCGGCGATGGGGGTGAAAAAAGCGGTGCTCCATCCCGGATACCTCACCGGTCTCATGACCTTTACCCCGGATAAGGGCAAGAAATACGCGGAGGAATCCCTGATCAGGATCCTCGAGAGAGCCGCCGGGCTGGGCATTACGGTGTGTCTCGAGAATATGTTTCAACGCGTGGGCCACATGTACCGGCCCGAGGAGTTCACCGAGGTCCTCGATCGCCATCCCGGCCTGATGATGACCCTGGACCTGGGCCATGCCAATATCCGGGCGCCCAGGGGCCAGTCTGTGGCCTTTGTCAAGGCCGCTCACGGGCGCATCGGCCATGTGCACATCGGAGACAATAACGGCCGGGAGGATGAGCATCTGCCGGTGGGTACCGGTCGGCTGGATGTGGCGGGAGCCTTGTCAGCCCTCAAGGCGACGGGCTACGACCAGACGATGACCCTCGAGATCTTCTCCCCCGACCGGAGCTACCTGGCGGTGTCTCTGAAAAAAATCCGAGCCATCTGGGAAAATGCCGGACCATGAGATGCTGTAGTCGCCGGTTACAGCAAAAACGGCACACCCGCTGGATATTCCCGATCTCGCTGAGCGGTCTGTTGATCAATTTTTCGGGGTCAGGCATTGATCATTTGATATTCCCCGGCACGAAAAAGCAGCCTGTCCCCTTTTTTCAGTCAACAAAATAAAGGGAGGGTGATATGACGGACGAACCGAATGTTCGCTGGGACTGGCTCAAGAGAATGTACATTTATACGATCATTGCCGCTGGCGGGTTCGGGTTGGGAATCATCATCATGCCCGAGCGTATGAAATCCATATTCGGGTGGCCGGTTCAGGATCCACTTATATTGGGCATCTGCGGCAGCGTTTTCGCGGCATTCGGGCTTTTGTCCATCCTGGGCCTGCGATCCCCCCTGAAATTTGCCCCCATCTTGCTTCTGCAGTTGACCTATAAGGTTGTCTGGTTCATCGGCGTGGTGTTCCCCCTCCTCTTCGCGGGTCAGTATCCGCATTACGGACTTCTCCATGCCGTGATTTTTGCAACCTTTGTTTTCGTGGACCTGATCGCAATACCCTTTTCATATGTCTTTGCCAGGCAGCCCAAGCCATAGAGCAACCCATTCAAGATCTGGGTGAAGATGGGGTCAAATCTTGGGAAGATGGGGGGGAAGATGCGGTCAAATCTTTATCCTTGACAAAGCAGCATGAGGCCGTACAATACGGCCCATGGCACGGCCACTGCGCATTCAGTTCGAAGACGCCTATTACCATGTCACCTGCCGCGGCAACGCCCGCCGGAGTATCTTTTTCTCTGATGCCGACCGCCTGGTCTTTCTTGACCTGTTGGGACGCTCCTCGGAGATCTACCAGGCCGAGGTCCTTACCTACGTCCTGATGAGCAACCACTTTCACCTGCTGGTGAAGACCCCCCTGGGAAATCTCCAGGAGTTCATGCGTCACTTCAATATCTCCTACACGGCCTTCTTCAACCGTCGGCACCGGCGCCCGGGTCATCTCTACCAGGGCCGTTACCATTCCTTCCTGATCGACGCGGATCATTATCTGAAGGAAGTCTCCCGCTACATCCATCTCAACCCGTTCAAGGTCAAACAGGCGAGATTGAAGGATGACGCGGCCAGGAAGAAGCTCCTGCGTTCCTATGGCTGGAGCAGCTACCCCGGCTATGTGGATCGGCAAGAACGGAGGCCCTTCTTGCGGGTGGAGGAGGTGCTCGACTATTTTGGCGGGGATACGCCACACGGCAGGCGCAGCTATAGCGGTTTTGTTGAGCAGGGGCTTGTGACCGATTTGGAGAACCCTCTGGTGTTGGGCAAGGGCCATGGAATCATCGGCGGAAGGGATTTTGTGGATAGGGTCAGGGACAGATATGTGGCTTCTGCCGGCAGGCGCCGAGAGCAGCCGGCGGTCGGGAGACTGAAGGTGTCTGTAGAGCCCGATCGGATCGTCGCGGCCATTTGCGCCGTGCTGAACGTGGAGCGGGGCGATCTGTTGAGAAAAGGCTACCGGGGCTTTGGGCGTGGGCTCCTGATGGAGATGCTCTACCGTTACGGCGGGATGAAGCAACCGGAGATAGGGGGGCTGCTGGGGATCGACTACAGTGCCGTGAGCATCGGCCGGAAGCGGTTTCTAATGATGACTGAGTCCGATCCGCAGATCCGGTCTTTGTTTGGGAAAGCGAAAAGCCGAATCAGTCAAGGATAAAGATTTGACCCCCTTTTTCTGTCCCGGTCCGCTGAAATGACTGGTTAAAAATGTTCATTTATTTTTTGGTAAAACAGCAGAGATAAAGGCGCAAACGCCGAAACCACTAAAGTTAAAATGACAGAAGTTACACCGCCCTGAATCTGGAAAGAATGAAACCCTTCATTATGAAGGGTCGTTCCCGCGGCCATAAGCACCACAAGAACAGGAGATAATGTGATTGAATAATAAAGAATTTGTTTTGCCCCGGTTCTTATTTTCGAATTCGGATAAATGTAAAAACAACCCAAGACAGCCATATACAAACCAGCCAGTTTCATCCACCCTTCGTCATGGTAACCTGCGGGGTTGATACCAAAAAAACCCAACAATCCGTAAGGGATGATAAACACCCCCACAATAGTTGCGATTACTTTGAGTGTTACGGATATTTTTTTCATTTTACTTTTGACAGTGTGATAGGCAAAAAATATTCCGCCGTATCAGGCCACATAGACGGAAATATTTTCACTTATTGCAATATTGAGATATATAACGTGGAAAAAATGAATTTTGGGTGCGAAAGGTCCTTCGATATCATCGTTACACCTATCGCACAGAACAAACCTATTGTCAATGGAATCTTTGTTATATCAAGTACTTCGGTGGCAGAGGGGATGCTGGGGATCGACTACAGTGCCGTGAGGATCGGCCGGAAGCGATTTCTGATGATGACGGAGTTTGATCCGCAGAGCCGGTCTCTGTTTGGGAAAGCAAAAGACCGAATCAGTCAAGGATAAAGATTTGACCCCCTTGTTCGCCCTTGTTCGAAGCGGGCGGACAACAAAAATGAAATAATGAAACAATGAAAGGCCCCTCCTCGGAGGGGCCTTTCATTTTGAGGTACATATGTATGGTCCAGGCCTGCGGCCTTAACAAAATCACTTTACTTCGACTTTGACAGCCTTTTTTTACAGGTGCCCCTTTGTGTTAAAAAATCTTAATCTTCTTGAAAAAAAATCATTCCGGTGCTAAGGATAAGATGTTACTTGTAACGGTGCCATGGGAAACGATACAGAACGCATAAGAAAGTGGCGAGAACGCAAGAAGGCTGAGGGCAAAAGATCCTTCACAGTAGTCCTGTCGGATGAAGCCCAGAAAGTCCTTGTTTCAGAAAAGAATAAAACAGGATCCAGCTATTCTGCCGTCGTCGAGAAGGCACTCCTGGGTCTTGTAAAGCCTGTCTATAAGCCGATAAAAACAAGACATCTATCCAATACAGAAGTATTTGATAGTAAAGTTACAAGAAACGTTACAAGTAACGGTCAATATGTCAAGAAAATTCCAGTTATTATTGATGATACTGAAAACTATACAATATCGACACCGTATTATATAAAATCTGAGGAAGGCTGGCTTAGCCGAATAATTCGGTCATCAAAAGAGAGAGTGTTCCCGAAGAAAAAGCGGATTAGATAGAGGACGGATCATTGACGTCCCGGATCAGAATGTTACATGTCCGCGGGACGCAAAGGCTGCCCGGGTGGGATCTGCTTCCTCTGCCGGCCCTGAGATGGGTGGCCCTGAAAACCGCACCGGCAGTCGCTCTGGGGTTGTTGATGCTTCGGGGTATCATTCTGCTGAAAGTCGTATCGCGAGATCATAAGAGACAGGTCAACTAAAGATAGAACACATCCTGAAGGTCGGCCGAAACGTAAACGGCCCCGCCTTTCATAAAAAGTATATCGTACCAGATTAGAACCCGCCTAGTACATTTATCGTATTTTTGACTAATCCCCGATTCACGACTTGATTTTTCCGTGAGATTGGAAAAATAATCATGAGCAGTAGATTATTGCTCAGCGAGAAGATGCCATGGAAAGTATGCGTCAGCGCGTGGTCGAGAATGCGCCCGCCCTGGTCTTGGCCAATCCGGGTACACCGGTAGAGAGAATTTACTTCATAAGAGAGGTGATCACCTCTTCGTCAGGGGCATGGTTTCGCTCCGACGTGAATCTTTCCCGGGGCACGCCCGCATACGTGATTATTCAACTCAAATCCGGTCCCGGCCAAAAAACCACCAGGCTCAAGCTCTTTGGTAAAGTGGTTCGTTCCGAGACCGGCGGGTTTGCCGTAGCCTTCGAACACCCGTAAACAGGGGGCTTCAAAAGGGAGGTATTATTTTGGGGGCATTCTGGGTTGGTTTCATTCTGGGTGGATACTCGGTCATGACACTTATCGCCATACTGAAGGCCGGGGCGCCGCCCTGGATATTCCTGTCGGTCCTCGTTACATGGGCGATTGTGGTTGTCTGCATTTCCGAGTATAAAAGAAAACAGGCACAGGCTATTGAAAATAAACGCCGGGGCGATTGATATAACAAAGACGGCAAAAACAGGGGGAGGATTGAAAGGCAGGGTCAGAAACGGTCCTGCCTTTCAATTTTGCCGTGAAGGGGAACTTCACAATTGCCGCTCTACGGCTTTATCTGATTTTTTTTTCGCCCTGTGATAACATGACCGCCATAATTGAAAAGCCTTTAACGCGGGAGGAGGTATTTCCATGAGAAGTCTGCTGATTGTTCTTTTTTCCTTACTGTTCATCCAATCACCTGCCTTTGCGCAAAACAGGGAGACCGGAACGGATGTAGGGCGGTTCCAGCTGTTTCAGGGAAAATACACGTTTGTCAACATCATGGGCGAAGAGTTCACGCTTGAAGGACTTTTCAAGATTGATACGAAAACGGGTAAACTTTTCATATGCGGAGAAAGGCAGATGGACGGCAAAGAGGGTTATGTCATTCAACGTAAATGCAAACCCTTTGAAGATGAGCCTCCGCTTCCCTCGAAACAGTAAGAAGCGGCAACGTCCCGACGGTCATGAACTGCACAGTCCGTGCGTCAATATTCTTTTAAGAGAAAGACAGGCCATGACACGGAGGCCGGGCGCAGCCCTGCCTTCTGCCGCAGCCTTGATTCGTTCTGGTTCCCCGCCTCGATAGGCCATCCTGATTCACCCCGCCTACTACTTTTTTCTTATGTCGGATTGATAAAAGTCATACTCAAAATCATACTCAAAATCATACCTTCTTCGGATTGTCATTATGAACTATTTTTACATCATCTATCTCAGACATCCTCTTTACTGTGAGGTCCATGATGAACGGGTTGCTGGTGTTATTTTTATTGTTGCCGCCCTTGATGCTCTTTGTCAGGGAAACCGGAAGGTGGCGGGTTCCGCTCCGGAGTTTATTCATTGTCTATGCTCTTCTCGGATGGGGGTTGATCGTCGTTGTGGGGCGAATGCAGTACGAAATCTCGCAAGTGAACCATTCGACCCGGGTATTCACGATGTATTTCGGTTGGATTTATTCCACCGTCTATTTCATGATCTCGATGACCGCCGCTTTTGTTATCAGGCAATTCAGAAAACAGCTGGCTCCCGGTGTGAACACGCGCGCGTGACCGTAGTGAATCTTCGTCGCCCGGTCCGTTTTAACGTGTTTTTCCGGCAGAGAGTCTCATGAATCCGAAAATCAAAGGAGGTTCAGACTTGGATAAAGGCCGGGGTTGCACAGTCTTTCGCAGGAAGGATGGAAGGTGGATCAACAAAAGCAGCGGCGATGACGGGAACCTGACGGTTCATGACACAAGAAAAGAAGCAGTGAACGCAGCGAGAGAAATGCTGAGTCATCATGGCGGCGGAAGGCTGACGGTCAAAAGATGGGGCGGCAGGGTAAGATTCAAAGATACTGTCAAGGTCTGATCTCTTCAGCAAAAACGATAGAACGGAACGGCCTCAAAGGGGTGACCGAGGAGTATAACAGGACAGATTCCAGACACTACTACGTCTGCACCGAAGCGGTGTTCAACTATTCGTTCCAGGGGTAAACGTCTCGGACAGCCACTGTTTCCATCCGTCGACCTCCGGGCAGAAAGAACTTTCCGAGATTACCTGGAAGAACGGGCCGTTCAAGGCCTGTGTGAAGTAAGGGACCTCGTGCCCGGGGAACGGCAGGGTCCGGGACAGAAGGGGTATCACCCCCCCGGCGTCCGGCAAGGAGGCAGGAGGTCATGATTCCTTCAGGTTCATGACCGATATTTTGACACATTTGCGTTTTGAAAGACCGCGTTCCCTTTTCGAGGGTTCTCATCTCCCGATTCGGGATTCCGGATCGTCCCGCCCTGTTTTTATCGTCTAATACTTTTTTCGTATTTTGCGGCAGGAAAAACAAAAGTTATTGACATCCGTTCATGGTTCGAACATTATTATTTTATCGACGTAATTATCATGCCCCGCCTGCGTTTCGTTGCCCGTCGAGGGGATGGGCAGTTGAAATGCGCTGACCCGATCACTGGTCCTCTTTTCACTCTCTTGAACAACCGGTTTTGCAGGCTCGAGATGCCCTGCAGGAACATTTGACGGTGGAGCATCATGAACGAAACTGGCAGGAATGATTTGTGCATTAAATTTCGATGAAAACCGCAAGGGACCGCGAAGGAGAGATCATTGAAACCGGTATCGTCAATGACCAAAGAAGCCCTGATTCGAAATGCCAGGGACCTGAAAGAGCGAGGTGACGCACCGCACGTGCTTCACCCGTCCATCAACGTGTCGGAGTTGACCTCCAGGTACAGGCATTTGGTTTCGGAGCTGAGAAGAAAGCTCAACGGAGCCGAACAGCGGCCGGAGCTGAGGGGGTAGCGTCCAGGACGGGCTACCCGGTGACGGCGCACGGGCGGCGCTTTGCTCTGCCGTCCATTGGTATTGAGGCCTCATGATAGAGGCCTTTTTGTTTTTTATATCCAATATTTACCGCCGGCGTGGTCCTATCCGGGTTCAGCGTTTTTTCGCTGAGAGATATTCCTTCAGGGCGACGGCGTTGTTTATCGCCTCCTCCCTGGAACCGTATACGAAAGTCACCTTGCCCTCTCGCATCCGCCCCCTGATTTCCTTGACGAGCCCGGGATTGGCATCCAGTTCCCTGAAATACCTGGATTTGAATTCGGCCCACTTCCCGGGGTCATGACCGTACCAGCGGCGCAGTTCGTTCGAGGGGGCAAGTTCCTTCGGCTAGAAGTCGATTTTCGCAGCTGCCTTCGTAAGCCCTCGCGGCCAGAGGCGGTCAACGAGGATCCGGAGACCGTCATCCCGGTCAGGCTTTTCGTATACTCTTTTAATCCCGATCTTCATGCCGATTGCTTCCGTAAACCGGAGCTGCCGGGACACGGCCGCAACTCCTGTGTGACCGGCGCGACCGTCCCGAATCCGTCATTTTGATTCCTACCGAATATTATCACTAAAGCGATTCTCGAATGTCAAGCATTGTCTCGATCTTTCGTTGAGTGGGCAATTCATGAGCGTTTTTTCGGCATGGGGATGGGTTATTTCCCCGGTAAAACTCGATCTCCCTGAAATGACTTATATATTTTATGTTCGAGCAACATTGACAAATTTTTAACTTTTCAATATGGTGCTGCCGGTGTCCATCATTTGCCGAAATCGAGGGTAAGGTCATGACTTTCTCAAACCGTGTGAATTGCGGTCAACTGCGCCTCTCCGACGTCGGGCGCTCCATTCAGTTGACCGGATGGGTCGATGCTTTGAGGGATCACGGGGAGCTTCTGTTCATCCACCTCCGGGACCGAAGCGGCATCATCCAGGTCGTCTTCAATCCCGGAAATACCCCGCCGGAGGTCTGCAAACTTGCCGCGTCGCTGAAAAACGAATGCTGCCTGGAACTGACCGGTCGCGTGGTGAGGCGCGCCGGGGGAACCGAAAATCCCAATATCGAGACCGGTGAGATCGAGGTGGCGGCGGAGAGCCTCTCGGTCCTCAGCCGCTCCGAAGCGCTCCCCTTCCAGATCTCGGAGAAGGCCATGCTCGCGGGTATGACGCGTCAGGAGGAGACGGTGTCCGAGGATTTGAGGCTGCAGTACAGGTATCTCGATCTGCGGAGACCCTCGATGCAGGATAACCTCATGAAGAGGCACAGGATCATCCGGTGCCTCCGCGAATATCTGGACGAAGAAGGCTTTATCGAAGTCGAGACGCCGATCCTCACGAAAAGTACCCCTGAAGGCGCGCGCGACTACCTTGTGCCCAGCCGCGTTCATCCAAAGCGTTTCTACGCGCTTCCCCAGTCACCGCAACTCTTCAAGCAACTCCTCATGGTCAGCGGGTTCGAGCGGTATTACCAGATCGCCCGCTGCTTCCGCGACGAGGACCTCCGGCCGAACCGCCAGCCGGAGTTCACGCAGCTGGACCTCGAAGCCTCCTTCATTGACGAGGAGTTCATCTACAGGCACATCGAAGAGCTCACCGTGAGGATGTTCGCCCTGGGGGGGATCAACCTCCCCCGCCCCTTCCCGAGAATGCCATACCGGGAGGCCATCGACGCCTACGGTTCCGACCGCCCCGACACAAGATTCGGAATGCGGTTCATCGAGGCCACGGACATCTTCAGGAACACCGGTTACGGGATTTTCCGGCAGATCCTCCAGCGCGGCGGCTGCATCAAGGGCATCAACATCAAGGGGCAGTCGGAGAAGCTGAGCAAGAACGTCCTCCAGAACGAGTACGCGAAGGAGATCGCCCCGTCCTTCGGCGCCAAGGGGATGACATGGATGCGCGTCCTCGGCGGCCACCTGGAATCGAACATCGTTCAGTTCTTCAGCCCGGAGGAACGGCAGGCCATCCTTCAGCGTTTCGGCGCCGAGAACGGGGACGTTCTCATCCTCGTGGCCGACGCCTCCTACAGGACGGTGACCTCGGCCCTGGGCCAACTCCGCCTCCACATCGCCGGCCGCCTGGGACTAATCCCCGGAAACGCTTACTGCCCTCTGTGGGTGACGCACTTCCCCCTCTTCGAGGCAACGGATGAAGGCATCACCTCGAGCCATCATCCGTTCACGTCGCCGGACCGTTCCGATTTCGACCCGTCCGACCGGGAGGAAGTGCTCTCCCTCTACTCTCGCTCCTACGATCTGGTCATGAACGGCGAGGAACTGGGCGGCGGAAGCATCCGCATCCATGACCGTGGTCTTCAGCGGCGGATTTTCCAGGCCCTCGGACTTTCTGATGGCGAAGTGGAGGACAAATTCGGTTTCTTCCTCCGGGCCCTCGATTACGGCGCGCCGCCCCACGGCGGCATCGCCCTGGGAATGGACCGCGTCGTGTCCATGGTCCTCGGGACGGAGTCCATCCGCGAGGTGATCGCCTTCCCCAAGAACCGCAGTGCCTACTGCCCCCTGACGGATGCCCCGTCGACGGTGGCCCGGGGGCAGCTGGCGGAATTGAGCCTCCTCGACCTCGGCGGGGATGCGCCGATCCCCGGAGCGGGGGAAAAGCGGGAGATGATCGATCACCTGTCGTGGGTGTCCCGTATCGCCGTCGATGCGAAAGAGAAATCTGTCATAGGGGCGGCGCTCGATGAGGCGGCCCGTCTCGCCGGCCTCGTGAGGGAAAAAGCGGGTGACGAAGAACCCCTGTACGCCGTCGTGGACCTGGTGAACCGGGTGAGGGAGGATGCCGTTCCCAGGAGATCCCCGTTGGCCGAGAAGGGGGACATCTTCAAGAACGCCCCGGCCGTGAAGGGTGATTTCTTCAAGGTCGCGAGCATCCTGGAGTAGGAAAGGAAAGAACCGATGCCTTCTGATATTTTTTCTTACCGCGAACCGTCACCGTCATCCGGCGCCAGGGACGGGGCGTTATCGGGTATGAGGGTGGCCCTTCAGCCGAACATGTCCGTCAGGGGCTGGCCCGCGGAAGCCGGTTCGGCGGCACTGGAACGTTTTGTCGCCCTTGAGGACGCGACGGTCGTCGAACGCCTGAAGGGAGCCGGCGCGATCCTGGCGGGGAGCACTCGCATGGCCGAACTGGGTTTCGGGCTTGCCGGCGATTCGACGGCAAGCGCCGTTTCCGGAGGTCATGCCGATTGCGCCCTTATCACGGACATCATGGGAGAGTCGCGTGTCGCCGCCTCCGTCGCTGGGCTCTGGGCGCTCAAGCCGACCTACGGGATCGTATCCCGCCTGGGGTTGATCGGACTTGTCCCTTCCATGGAATGCTGTGGCGTGGCCGCCAAGAACCCCCGGGACATCGCCTCGGTCATGAAGGTCATCGCCGGGCGGGACGAAAACGATTTTTCCATGCCCGATATGGCCGTTCCCGATTTTCGCCTCGACGGTGAAAAAGGGGACACCGTCGAAACCGTCACCGTTGTCAGGGAATGTCTTGAACTCCTGACGGCCGAAGAAATCGATCTCTTTCGTTCCGGCCTTTCGCGGCTGGAAAGGGCGGGTTTCACGCTGCGGGAAACAGGTATGGACGATTTCGGTCTCTTCCGATCCGTTCACCAGGTTGTGAGCTCCGTGGAGGCCTCTTCCAGTGCCGGCAAGTACGACGGTGTCCGATACGGTCACCGTGCCTCAGCGGTTAAAAACTGGAACGAAATGTATCTCAAATCGAGGGCGGAATCCTTCGGCCTGCCCCTCAAGGCCTACCTCTTTCAGGGGGCCTATTTCCAGTTTGAAAACTTTGACGCCTTCGAGGATGCCTGCCGGATCCGCGCCCGACTGGTAAGGACCATGGATGATCTCCTCGCGCGGGTCGATGCCGTTGCCCTCCCGACGAGGCGGAGGGGTCATTCGGCGGAAAAAGCCGGGACGGTGAGCGAGGTTTACGACGCCTTCCTTCTCACCCTCGCCGCCAGCGTGACGGGCCTCCCCGCCCTGCAGATCCCGGGCGTGGCGACCGACGGCCGTTTTGATTCCGGCCTTCAGCTTGTGGGCCGGCGGCTGAGCGAACACCGTCTCCTGTCTGCAGGCTTGCGATTGCGAAGATAACGGGACATTTCCGGTCTGAAAGGAGCTGTAACCCGATGGAGTACGAACCGGTCATCGGTCTTGAAATCCATGTGGAGCTCAACTGCGCCACCAAGATGTTCTGCGACTGCCCCAACCGGCCCGGCGACGAACCGAACCGGAACACCTGCCCGATCTGTCTGTGGTTTCCGGGTGCCATCCCCAAATTCGGCAGGGAAGCCCTCGAGAAGGCGGCCATGGTCTGTCTCGGCCTGAACTGTCAGATCCAGGAGCTCAGCGCCTTCGACCAGAAGGTCTACTATTACCCCGATTTGCCCAAGGGGTTTCAGCTTTCGCAGCATCACAAACCCCTGGCCCGCAACGGCTGGCTGGACATCCCCGGTGAAGACGGGAAGCCGAAGAAGCTCCGCATCCACCACATTCACATGGAAGAGGACGTGGCGAAGCTTGTCCACGAAATGGAAGGCCGAACACCCGTCAGCCTGGTGGATTTCAACCGGGCCGGCGTGCCTCTCGTGGAGATCGTGACGGAGCCGGACATGCGAAGCGCCCACGACGCCATGGAATTCGTCCGCGCCCTGAGGACTCAGATACGCTACGTGGGCAGTTCCGAGTGCAGCATGGAGAGCGGAACGATGCGCGTGGACGCCAACATCTCCATCCGCCCGATGGGGACGGACCAGATGAACACGAAGGTGGAGGTCAAAAACATGAACTCCATCCGTCACCTCGGCGATGCCATCACTTACGAGATCCAGCGCCAGATCGCCTGCCTGCAGGGCGGGGAGCCGATCGTTCTGCACACCCGCCTGTGGGATCCCGAGAAAAAAGTGACGACCGCCATGCGGGGCAAGTTCTCCGGGCCCTGCGTGCCCGACCCGGCCGTCGCCCAGATAAGGGTCTCACAGACCTGGCTGGGTGAAATGCAGGCGCGCCTTCCCGAGATGCCTGCCCGGAAGGCGGAGAGATTTATCCGGCAGTTCGGGCTCACCCGCGAGGAGGCCGTCATGATGAGCGCGGAGCGCGATCTGTCCGAATACGTGGAGGCCGTCATCAACCGGGGCATCAAACCCAAAACCGCGACACACTGGCTGGCCACGCAATTCCTTCCCGCCCTGAGGGAGCGCCGGCAGACCATTGCCGACACGACCGTAAAGCCCGATCGGTTCGCCGGATTGCTCGCGATGCTCGAGCGGGATGAGATCAACGCGAACGCGGCAAGAGAGATCCTGAATCAGCTTTTCGAAAGGGACGAGTCGCCCGCGGCCCTGGTGGAAAAAGCGGGCGCCCGGCAGATTTCCGATGCCTCGGCGCTGGAGGGTCTCGTCGAAAAAATCCTGCAGGCAAACCCGTCGGCCGTGGCCGATTTCCGAAACGGTGTCGCCAAGGCCATGGGTTTTCTCATCGGGCAGGCGATGCAGGCTTCCGGCGGCAAGGCAAACCCCAAGCTCATCCGTGAAATTCTGACGAGGAAGATGAGCTCGTAGCCCGCCCTTTTGACCGCGTAAACCCCCCTGACGTCCCAGGCGTGGCCGCGCGCCCTCCCGATGAAAAGCGCCTGCACGATCCCGGTCAACTCGGGGATTGACACGGGCGCCGCTTCGGGTCATAAATACCCCGTCCGACCAACGTGATTTTTCAACAAGGGACCGGCGGCCGTCCGGTGCCGGCGATCAGGATTTTCACGAGACAGAATCCCGGCCCCGGGGCCGTTGAGCCGGAAGGGACAGGAGAGCCATGGAAAATCCAGCGAATCTGCCGAACGAGAAACCCCTGCGCGTCCCTTTCCGTATCGCGCTGTCCGCCATTTTCGCCGTTTTGCTCATTGCCGCCATCGGGACGCTCGGCTTTCTTTCATATTCCAATCTCAGAAAGAACGCCGACGACCTTTCCTCCCAGGTGATCGACGAGACATCGAGCCGGATAGAACTCTGGGTCAAGAACCTCCTCTCCAAGGCCAACGATCAGAACCAGTTGAACCGAGCCACACTGGGCGCGATCAAGGTGGGTCCAGAAACCTTTTTCAGGTTGAGCAACTACTGGCGGCGGGTCATGGAGACGCAGCCTTATTTCACTTTTATTTCCGTCAGGCTCGAAAACGGCGGACAGCTTTCCATCGAACGGCTGGCGGATGGCAAGCTCTCCATCCGTGAAAGTCAATTCGACAGCGTGAAGCGAACACTCGAAATCTACGATTTCTGGCCCGAAGACTACCGCCAGCGCAGGCCCTACAATCACAAAAAGATTACCTTTGCCCCCAGGAGCGCGCCCAGCGGCGCCACTGAAAACTGGTATGCCAAAGCCGTAAAGGCGGGACAGCCCGTCTGGATAGAGGCCCGCACCATCCGCAAGGGCGCCGAGACCGTGGCGGGTGTTTCCTACGCCGCACCCTTCTACGGGCCTGAAAAGGAGCTGCGCGGGGTGACGAGTGTTGATTTTGACATCGTGGCCATATCGAAATTCCTTGCCGCCAACCCCGTGGGAGAGGAGGGGTTTGCCTTCATCATCGAAAAGCCGGCGAAAGGGGAACCGCGCGTCATCGCCCACCCGACCCCGGAAATCCTTACCCATACCGTTGCCAATGAGCGGGGCCTCACGCAGCACGAGTTCGTCCCTTACAGGAATCTCAAGGATGTCCGCGTGGCCGGTTTCATGGAGCAGCTCTCCCGGAATGAACTTCTTCAACCGACCGATCAGATCCGAATTCTAAGCTTCACCGCCGGCGGCACGGAGTATTTCGGAAGCTACCGCAGAATGTCCGGCAACGACATGCCGGACTGGATCATCGCGTCGATCATCCCCCGAAAGGAAATCATGGGGTTTGCGGACCGCAACAACCTGGAAACCCTGGGAATCGGTCTGGCGGGTTTTCTGCTCATCCTGCTGGCCAGCGCGTGGATTTCCGGGCGAATCTCGAGACCCCTGAAAAAAATCTCCAATGAATCGGAAGCCATCGGCCGCTTCGAACTCGAGGGCGGGCCCATGGGGCACTCGATTATCAAGGAGGTGGATCGCCTCATGACGGCCACGGACGACATGAAGAGGGGGCTCCGGTCTTTCGGGAAGTATGTGCCGACCGATGTCGTCCGGGACATCATGGCCTCGGGCGGGGAAGCCGTGCTGGGGGGCCGCAAGGCGAACCTCACGATCTTTTTCTCAGACATCGAGGGATTCACGTCGATCTCGGAGCAACTCGAGCCGGAAGCCCTCGTGGATCATCTGGCCGAATACCTCGGTGAAATGAACCAGCAGGTGCGCGATGAGCAGGGGACGGTTGACAAGTTCATCGGGGATTCCATCATGGCCTTCTGGGGGGCTCCCATGCCAAACGCGGAACACGCCCTGGCGGCCTGCCGCGCGGCCCTCCGGTGCCAGGAACGGCTCGCAGCGCTCCGGGAGAAATGGCAACGCGAGGGAAAGCCTCTTTTCTACCAGCGCATCGGCATCAATACGGGCGAGGTCATCGTGGGCAACATGGGAAGCGAGAACCGCATGAACTACACGGTTGTCGGGGATCATGTCAATGCCGCAAGCCGTTTCGAAGGGCTCAACAAGTTCTACGGGACGAACATCATCATCGGGGAGAGCACCTATGACCTGGTGAAGGACCACTTTGTCGCACGGCCGATCGACATGGTATCCGTGATGGGCAAGAAGACCGGGTTGAAGGTGTATGAGCTCATGGGGGACAAAAAGACGGTGGAGGATAGAAAAGTCACGATCGCCCGGATAACGGCCCAGGCACTCGAAGCCTATCTGGCGAGGCGTTTCGATGAGGCCATCAAAGCATACGAGACCGTCCGTGATCTGAATCCCGGTGACCGGCCCGTCGGCTTCATGCTGGTCCGCTGCAGGCAGTACCTTGAAAACCCGCCGCCGGACAACTGGGACGGCGTCTTCAGGCTGGAGAGCAAGTAATCGACGATAAACAGTAAAAGGGCAGGCGAAATGACGGTTCAATCCAGCCTGCCCTTTTTGTTATGGATTCAATGCGGTTTTTAACGGCCGCCGTGGAATCCGCCGCCCCAGCCGCCCATGCGGCCGCCCCCACCGGACCCGACGGATCCCCCCCGGGGTGCGGAAAAGCTGCCTCTGCCAGCATTACCGCCGCCGGACCAGCCTGTGCCCCTATCGGGGCTGATGACGCCTCGCCCGCCCTGGCCGCCGAAAGCGCCGGTCCATTTTTGAGATTTCGGGACGGGAGTGCTTACCCCGCGGCCGGAACTCGCGGGTTGCTGTGCCAGGGGCCCGCGACTCATCCTTTGTGGAGCGGAGAAGGACCCCGTTCTACCGGGGGAAGGCCTGTAGGAGCGGTCGAGGGCCTGCCTGCCGGTTCCCCTTTGTTCAAGTGTCTTCCGGGGCGTGGATGATGTGTCCATCCGGGCGTTCCTGCCCACGGAGGAATAGGGTCTTCCGGACCTGCTGCCTTCAAACTGCCGATTCGTCATTGTCCGGGAGACAGAGGCATCCGTTTTCCCGCGTCTGTCGATAGAACGGTAGGACCCGCCAGCTCTCCCGGCGGCATCCGTCCTTCCGGTCCCGCCTGCGGCACTGGTCCTCGCAACAGAAGTCCTCCGCGCCATGTTGTCTTGAAATGTCCGTGAAACGCGGCGGCTGTCCGCCGTTGTCCTGCTCATCTGTCCGAACCGTTCACTGACGGCCCGATCCCGGTATGCCACTCCCCGCCTGTGGGACGGGTCGTGGGTCCATTGTTGCCTCGCCGGCGTGCCCCCGGGTGAACCGGCCGTGCTGCTCGCAGAGGAGAACCGGGTGGAACGTCCTTGCGCGCCGCCCCCGAATGAACCAACTGTATTATTCGCCGGTGGCGGACCGGGGGGACGACCTCGCGCAGCACCCCCGAATGAACCGATCGTGTTTCCGGGGGGGTGGCCGTGATGCGGGTGCCCGTAGTAGCCGGAGTTCACATAGACGTGATGATGATGCCAGTCGCAGTAACCCCAATGACCCCAGAAAGAACCGATAAAGAAACCGAAGCTGAAACCGATGAACCCGGGGGCGATTGCCACCCCTGCGGCATAGGGGTAGGGATAGAAGGCGTAGGGCGGATAATAGGGCCACCACCAGGGACCGTAAACCCACCAGGGGTCATAAACGGGAACGTAAACCACCCGCGGGTCTGCAGGCTCAATCCTGATGACCTCTTTTTCGATGTTCACGTGCTGTTCTTTTGTGGACGTCAGATTACCGGCTTCGTAGGCTTTCCTCCGGAGGCTCTGGACCGTGTCCATGACGTCGGTCTGCTGTGCCAGGAACGCCGCCCCGAGTTTTTCAGTCCAGTCCAGCTTCTCGGTCATCGTCGAGAGGAGGTCGGGGAAAATCACCAGCGCCTTCACGCTCGGGTCCCACGGCTGCTTGTCCGCGGCTTCCTTCAGCTTATCCCCCGTAAGTGCCTTATTCTGCTTCACCCACCGATCCGCCATCACGACCTCCAGGGGATAAGTCGAAGCCATGAGGATCTGGGCGAGGAGCGCATCGGGGTAGAGCGCTATGGGGGCCAGCATCTGATCGAGCTCTTCCTGCGAGAACTTCTTGGCGGAAGCGCTTTTGCCGTCCTGGGCCAGTGCCGCCGGGGAAAGGGCCAGCATAGATATTAGAAGCCAAACCAGCACGAACCGGAAGGATTTATAGTTCTTCATATCCGTTCCTCGCATATGCACTGAACATCATTAAAGCACTTCCCATGTCCCTTGTCCAGAAGGACGGTGAAACTTGGTGTTTTAAAACATAATAACGACTCAGGCGTCATGTGGTTGACATCCGGGGGATTCAGGCAAAGAAAAAAGGTCCTATGCCCCTCCCGCCCGGCTGTGATATAAATCAACGATAATAAACGAGAAAGAAAAAACCATATCCCAATCCTTTTCCCGCGGCAAACGAATCATGGAGAACCGGTGACCCAAAAATCTCTCAGCATCGAAATCTGTACGGACTCCCGCGAGGAGGGCAAAGCGATACGGACGATGATCGAGGAGGTCATGCGCCGTCACGAAATAGAGGGCTATATCAAGGTTTCATGGGTCCCATCCTCCGCGAGTTCCACTTTCGGCCTGACCAATCTCCCCGCAGTTCTCATCAACAAGAGGGTTCTAAAACAGGGGGTGACGCCGAGTCGGAGGGAAGTCGAGGCCTGGTTCGAGTGGCTCTTTCCGCGGGATCCATCCCGGGAGTGCAGGGATGAGGCCGTCCCGGTGACGTCCGAGGAAGCGGCGAAACGGATCATTGACAGGATGAGCTTCAAAACCCGGGTGGCCGTTGCCCACATGTCCGATGAGGAAGTGGCTGTCTTCAACGTCTTCGGTTGGGGGGAGGGTATCCGGGAGGACTTCGGCCTGTGGGAGGATAACGACGAACTCCTCGCGGACTGCCGGTCCGAAGACCCCTTCGAGGCGTCCCTCGTCATCATCCAGACCGTGCGCGACCGCTTGAGGGGCCGCGGCGCGTGATGGGCATCCGGCCTGTTGATTAAAAGGCCTGTCCCTTTTTGTCCGGGGGAGACTGCCGGTAGATTCGTCAGGTCCTGTTATTCGGATTCGAAAAGGCTTTCAGACCAATTCTTTCCTGAATATCAGTTTGTCGTCACCGGTCCGGTAGAAATTCCTGACGCGCGCCTCCAGACGGTATCCCCTGCGCTCGTAGAATCGGACGGTGGGGGTGTAACTCTCCTGGGAGGATGTCTCGATGAGCAGCATTCGTCCTTCCCTCTTCACGACGTCACGCTCCACATGCTCCAGGAGGCGCCTTCCGAGCCCCTTCTTCTGGGCCGCCCGGTCGATGACGATCCAGTAAAGGTCCCACGTCCCCTGCGTCAGGGGCACCGGCCCATAGCAGGCATATCCGTGGATCGAGGCCGGATCTTTTTCATCAGCCAGCACGGCGAACATATAGCCGCTCTTCTCCTCTTTTGCCAGGGCCTCATCCACGAGTTCCATCGCGATGTCTATTTCGACATCATTGAATTTTCCTGAAGAAATAACCAGCGCCCCGATCCGGTCTCTGTCCCGTCGCTTGAGCTTGCGGATGACCGTTTTGCGGACGGGCATTCTTTCATTATCTTTCTTTTGCATCCATTTTTCCGATCAGCTGGTGCGATGGCTGAATGGCCTTGATCCGGTCTGAGCACCTATAGCATTTGACGAAAACAGACGGCAAGCACAATGATGAGAGTTGTTCTTTTCATCTGTCCTTTTTTTCACAAAGCGAAGACCGGTTTTTTGGCGTCATGGATGATCCCGGCGTTGACAGGTGTTGAATCTTGATAGTGTTCCCCGATTTTCTAAAATCAAAGATGAACCCGCGTGCTGTCGGGGCAAATGTTCTATTGACATAATTTGTTCTTGTGTTAGATGAAAATATAAGGCAATATTTTCGATAAGAAACTTCTTCAGAGCACTATCACATTTCAAGGCTGTCCGGTTATATCTGATCGCATGAAGAGTGTTCTCTGCCGTTCCTAAACCTCATCAACTTACAGTTGCCCTGCTGACCATCTCATTGATAAAACCGGTAAAAAGTCAAGCCATTACAGAATAATAAGATTTTCTGAAGTGGGAGAGCATGAGAAGCCCTATGTTAACAGGGTTGTTCCATCGGTCAGGAAGAGAGGAAGAGAAGGAGGTGGTGAATGGGCGGACCGAGGCGTAAACTAATCGGGAACACATAGAAGAACGGATTAGGAAAGGGGGAAGTTTTATGGATGAGAAGGAAGACAAAAAAGGCCTGACGAGACGCGGGCTCATCAAATGCACGGCCATAGGGGCAGGTGTCATTGCCCTGGGGGGATTCGGCATCAGGGAAGTGAAGGCGGTGCCGCCTCCCAAGAAGTGGGACAGGGAGACCGACATCGTCATCGTGGGCTCCGGCTTTTCGGGACTGGCTGCCGCGTTGGTCGCCTTTGATGCCGGCGCGAAAGTCATCGTCCTGGAGAAGATGCCGACCCACGGCGGAAACTCCATCATCAACGGCGGGCAGATGGCCGCCTGGAACTCCAAGATCCGCAAACAGAGGCCGGACCTCGAAGCGGACAGCCCGGAGTTGATGTTCCAGGACATGATGAAAGCGGGTCACAATCTGAACTGGCCCGAACTGGTGAAAACGGTCGTGGACGGGGCTCCCGACGCCCTGGACTGGCTTGTGGACATGGGTGTGGTTTTCCCGCCGAAGCTGGTCGTCCAGGCGGGCGGCCATTCGAGGGCGAGGACCCATCAAACCGAGAACATCAGCGGGTCGGACATCATTGCCGCCCTGTACAAAAACACCCAGCGGCGGAAAATTCCCGTCCTTCTGGAACAACAGGTCACGGGGATCGTGAGGGAGCAGCCCCTCGCGGGCAAGGTGCTGGGGGTGCAGGTCAAGAGCAGGGGGAAGAGTCTCTATTTCAAATCAAAGAAGGCCTGCATCCTCGCGAGCGGCGGCTACTCGCGCGACGTGAAGATGAGAACCAAGGAAGTGCCCTACCTCACGGCGGAGTGGCTGTCCACCAATCAGCCCGGGGCCACGGGGGAGGCGATCCGGGCGGCGGAAGACGTCAGCGCGGCGACGACACAGACGGACCGCATCCAGCTGTACCCCTTCGCGGATCCTTACACGGGCATCCTCGACAAGCCGGCCCTCATCCCCTTCACATCGCCGGCGTTCGCCATCTACGTGTGGAAAAACGGCAAGCGGTTCATCAGCGAGCTGGCCCCGAGGGAAGCCATCGCCAGCTACGAGGCCTTCGTCCTGAAGGAGAAGCCGACATGGACCATCTTCGATGAGGCCATGTGGCCGAACTTCACGCGCATCGAAGTGATCACGGACGGGATAGCAAAAAAGAGGGTGTTCAAGGCGGACACCCTGGAAGGTGTGGCCAAAGCCGCCGGCATTGACCCCGCAGGCCTTGTGGAAACCGTCGGAAAATATAACTCTTATGTGGATGCCGGTGTCGATAAAGACTTCGGCAAACCCCGCATGCGGGCCAAGATCTCAAAGGCGCCGTTTTACGCGGTGCCGCAATGGCCGGCCATTCACCATACCATGGGCGGTCTGCAGATCACGGCAAAGACCGAGCTCCTGGACAGGGAGGGAAAGGTGATTCCCAAACTGTATGCCGCCGGCGAGGTGACCGGCGGTGTTCACGGCGGCGATCGCCTGGGGAGCTGCGCGGTCACCGACTGTATCGTGATGGGAAGGATCGCCGGGAAATACGCGGCGGCCGAGAAAGCCTGATTCGGGCACATCCTGCTGCAAAGGGAAGGCGGGGCCGAAATGGCCCCGCCTTTTTCACATAGAAATAACCCTTGATTTCCCCGCTGTTCCGAATTAACAATTTTCTGCGGCTCCCGCCGTTGCCGATCGTCCGGTGTCGGGACATATGACGGATCGTCGTAAAGTGTAACGATAAAGAGGCCTCCATGAAATTCTTTACAAGACGCGAAAGATTTTACGACCTCTTCGAGGCATTGGCCGACCAGATCGAAGCCGGCGGCAGGCTTTTCGAAGAAATCATCAACAACTACGAGCACTCGGAACAGAAACTGTCCAAAATGAAGGAGATCGAGCACGAGGCGGATACCATCACCCATGACATCTATCACATGCTGCACAACACCTTCATTACGCCCCTGGACAGGGAGGACATTTTTTCTTTGGCCAGCAAGATGGACACGATTCTGGACCTGATCGAATCTGCCGCCGTCCGGATGTACCTGTACAAGATTAGAAGAACCACGAAGGAACTCGCCGAGCTTGCCAACATCCTGAACCGGAGCATCACCGAACTGAGGAAGATTGTCTACTCCGTGAGAAAGAAGCAGGATGCCAAGATGATCCTCAGCCTCTGTGTGGACATCCATACGCTTGAAAACGAGGCGGACCAGGTGCTCCGGAGAGCGATGATGAGGCTCTTTGAAGACGAAAAGGACCCCATCGAACTGATCAAATTGAAAGAAATCATTCAGACGACCGAGACAGCCACGGATGTCTGCGAGGATGTTTCAAATGTCATCGAGGGGATCATCCTGAAGCATTGATGACCCCGCAATGCCCGTTGCGAGGAGCGTCCGGTGCCGACCACTCCCCCGGATAGAGAAAGGGAGGATTTGTGTCTTTTGAAAAAGGCCCTGAAGGGTTTGCTCAGGACGCATCCCCGGGGGATGACCCATACGGAAATCTGCCGGCGCCTGCTCAGTGATGCCGGCTTTTCGGGAAGCTACCGCAACCTGACCTCCCAGGCGCACTCCATCCTGAGGATATTAATCGAAGAGGAAAAGGTCAGGTGCAGCGGCAAGGGCAGAGACAGGGTCTATGTCTATGTGGGGTAGCTCCGTTTCATCGGACGAAGCGCGATAACCGTGAGCGGGCTGTATGGCGTTCAGGCCTGGGTGCTGCGCCGCAGGCGCTGACCGCTCATTCTCCATCGAAACGGCAAAAAAGGAGATCCGGTCCGGCGGAGGTGGGCGAGGCCCGCCCGGGGGGTACGGATGCTGAACATCGCGATTTTCGTGCTGGCCCTGCCCTTGCTGGCCGCCCTGCTTTTCTACGCGAGGAAAGAATCCGTCCGCGGCCTTCTTCTGACAAAGCCCGTGCTTTCCGCTCTCTTCGTCATGACGGCTCTCGTCGGGCCTCACACGAGTTCCACCTATTTCTTCTTTGTCCTTTCAGGGCTTCTCTTCTGCGTCGCAGGCGACGTTTTCCTGATCTTTCACGCCTCGAGAAAACACTTCCTGGCGGGGCTGATTTCTTTTCTGGCGGGACACGTTCTCTACAGCGTCGCTTTTTTCAGCATGGCATCTCCGGGGACCATTGCCCTGGTGGCCGCGACGACGGGCCTGGCTGTCGGAGTCTTCGTCTTCACCTGGCTCAAGCCCCATCTGGGAGGGATGCTCGGCCCCGTCGTCGTTTACATGATCGCCGTCACCGTCATGGTCGTCGGCGCAGCGTCGCTGATGGAGAACGATCGCATGCGCTTTGCCGGGAGAGCCCTCGCCTTTTGCGGTGCCGTCCTGTTTTATATCTCGGATATTTTTGTCGCCCGCCATCGGTTCGTCAAGAAAGAGTACGCGAACCGTCTGGCCGGCCTCCCGCTCTACTATGCGGGCCAGTTCATGATTGCATGGTCCACCGCCCTGCTTTGAGGACACGGCGAAAGCGTATGTCCCCGTCATCGCGGGTGAAAGAACCGGGCCTGAATGAAATATGAAGAAGGAGGCGATTAGCATGAGCCCCATCAGCCGGGAAGAAGTTCTAAGGTTGTCCTGGAATTTTATGACGAGCCGGATCCTCCTGAGCGGCGCGGAGTCAAACCTGTTTACAATCCTGGGTCAATCACGCCTCACGGCGGCGGATATTGCAGGCAGGACCGGGACAGACCTGCGCGCCCTGACCATTCTGCTGGACGCACTCGCGGCCATGGGGCTCCTGGGCAAGGAGGGGGAAACCTACTGGTGTGAATCCCCCGTTTATCAGCTTCTTTCGGAGGATGCCCCCGATTCGATTCTGGCCATGATTCTTCACGCCGCTCACCTCTGGCATCGGTGGAGCGACCTCACGGATATCGTGCGGGGTGCAGGCCTATCCCCGGGATCCGCACGGGACGCCAGGGAGACGCGCGCCTTCATCGGTGCCATGCACGCCGTCGCGGCGCCGCAGGCCGGGAGGATCGTCGAGGCGGCCAAACCCGGCGGCGCCAGGGCGCTCATCGACGTGGGCGGCGCCTCGGGCACTTATACCATCGCGTTTCTCCGGGCCGTCCCCGGTTTGAAGGCGACACTGTTCGATCGGCCGGAGGTGATCGCGATGGCCCGCGAGCGCCTTGAAAGGGAAGACCTGCGGGACCGCGTGAGGCTGGTGGCCGGCGACTTCACCCGGGATGAACTGCCGCAGGGGCACGACCTCGCATTTGTTTCCGCCATCATTCACCAGAACAGCCCCGCGCAGAACCTCTCCCTCTTCAAGAAGGTGTACCGCTCGCTTGTCGCGGGGGGGCGGGTGGTCGTCCGGGATCACGTGATGGAACCGGACCGTACCCGTCCGAAAGACGGGGCCATCTTTGCCGTCAACATGCTGGTTAACACCTCCGGCGGCGGCACCTACACGTTCGAGGAAATTCAATCCGTCCTGTCGCAGGCCGGGTTCTCCCGTATCAGGCTTCTCGCGAAGGGCGGACACATGGATGCCCTCGTGGAGGCCTTCAAAAAATAGCCGGGGTCAAGATTTGATCATTGGATATGTTCGGCCGGTTCACCGGAAGGAGCCCTTCGGCCTTTTTCAGTGAACACACCGGATCCACCCGGTGAGCTTATCGGTAGAGGCATATATAGGAAGCGTCTTCACCGATTTCGAGCTCGAATTTCTGGTGGGCCTCCACCTCGAAGCGGTCATAGGGCTTGAAAGTCTTCCACTCTTTCGACCCGGGGAGCTTCACCTTCATGAGGCCCGTCGTGACAATCATGATTTCCTTTTGTGAAGTCCCGAATTCATACCGGCCTTTCGCCATGACGCCAGCCGTCGCGGGTCCGTCGCCCGTACTGAACGATATGGACTTCACCTTCCCACCGAAATACTCGTTCACCTTGAACATATCGGCCTCCTGTGCTGGATCCAGTTTTTCCGCGGGGGATCGTAAGGGGAAAAGGAGTCACTTGTCAATGAATCATCAACCTCCCCGGGAACAGACTGCTGTGCGATATTCGGTCGGGCAGACCAGAATCCCCGCCCACCGTTCTTGATTTCCGGTTTCCTGTCACCGATCCCGGTTCCCCGATCAATGATTTTGGCTTCTCCGGCCGGAACCGTGAAAAGTTCGGTTCTTCGTTCGTGCGCCATCGGGCTTGTTATCCGGGCCGGAAGAAGATAAAAGGAACGGGTGAAATATGAGACCGTTACAACGGACGGCGGATTCGGCGCTTGAAAGACATCCCCTTTGAAGAGGTTCTCCGGCCCTGGGGGCTGGAATTCAGGAAGAACCGTCACGATCTTCCCCTTTCGGGAAGCCCCGAGCGGAGCCTCTTCCGGACGGTGATCGAAGACGGGGAGGGCCGGCGTTTCGTCCTCGAGGAGATTGAGCCCGCGTTGCGGAATCGAAAGCGAAAGATCGCTGCTGCCGTTGAATTCCTCGCCACGGAGGGGCTTTCAGGGGTGATTCCCTGTCTGCGGAACCGTGATGACGATTTTACGGCGGAGGCGGCAGGCGGCGTCTGGCAGATAACTCCCTTTGTCGAGGGCGTCGAACTGAACAGGCCCGATTACACGCATGATGCCTGGCGGGGCCGGGCGCTCGGCAGGTTCCTCGTCGCAATGAGGGGGTTATCTGCCGGAACCCCCATGGGGGATCCGGCACAGCCCTTTTCAGTCGCGGGCTTCACCCGCGATCTCATGAGGAGGATGAACCGGCATAGCCCCGAACAGGCGAGGGCCGTTGAACGGGCCTTTCTCTTCCTGGAGGGGTGTTTCTTCCCGCTGTCGGAGCAACTCCCCGTTGCCTTCTGCCATGGTGACTTTCATCCTCTCAACGTGATCTGGGGTGACGACCACATCCGTGCTGTCATTGACTGGGAATTCTCGGGGTACAAGCCCGAGCTGTATGACGCAGCGCTTCTGCTCGGATGCATCGGTGTTGAAGACCCGGAAAGCCTTGCCGGCCCCATGGCTCTGGCCTTTGTCGAGGAAATCCGTGATGCCGGGTGTTTCGACGCTTCAGGTTTTGCCTTACTCCCTGAATTCGTACTGGGGTTGAGGTTTGCCTGGCTGTCGGACTGGCTTCGGAAAAAAGACGCCGAAATGGTCGAACTTGAAACGGATTTCATCGGGCTTCTTCTCGAAAATCTTGTGGATCTTCGCCGGGTCTGGGCGTAGCAGGGAGCATTTTTCAAAAAGAATCCTTGACTTCACGCAGATTGTGAGTAAACTATATCGAGAATTGCACAGGGCCTTTCATGGAAAGGCGGTGCGATAAAGGTCGGATGTAAACATTTTGAAGTGTAGGGATTAAACCACCATGCTCTCCGAAGTGTGGTGGTTTTTTTTAATTCTGCCGTTGTTGCAATCCGCCTTGTAAAATCTTATGAAAGGAGGATGAAACAATGTCAGAAGGCAAAGTCAAGTGGTTCAATGAACGCAAGGGCTTTGGATTCATCGAAAGCGATGAAGGCCAGGATGTGTTTGTTCACTTCAGCGCCATTCAGGGCAACGGCTTCAAGACCCTTCAAGAGGGTCAGCGCGTCAGCTTTGAGGTTCAGAATGGCCAGAAGGGCCCTTCAGCGGCCAACGTGAAAGCACTGTAAATCACAAAAGGAAAAGGCTTCCTGCGATGCGGGGAAGCCTTTTCCACCCTTTCGATCTGGAGCATCATTGTTTGCGAGGAGTCTTTGAAGCGTGTCCCGCCTTGCAAACCCAGCATGGAAGGATGACAACAAAACATCGAAAGGAACACGAAATGAATAAAAAATTATATATCGGCAATCTGGCCAGCGGAGTCACGGAGCAGGAGCTGAGAGACAATTTTTCCACAGTGGGAAACATTGTTTCGCTGGCTATCATCAAGGACAAGTTCACGGGGCTCAGCAAGGGTTTCGGTTTTGTCGAGATGGAGACGGAGGAGGCCGCCAAGGAGGCCATCAAGCAGTTTAACGGCGGCGAGCTTCACGGAAAGGTCATTGTTGTCAATGAGGCCAAACCCCCAAGGACCCAGGGGGGCGCAAGAGGCGACAGCCGATCCCGCCCCGGTGGATTCAGGAGAGGTCCGGAAAGAGGGGGAGGAGGCCGCAGATACTGATAGACAGCGGGGAAAAGGCAGGGTGATTTTCGCCTTTTCCCGCCGTTCAGGCAAAAATCTCGACATCAGAGGCGTTTATCTTCCCGAGTTATTCAAAGAAAATAAACATTGACTTGGGGCGCTGCATGTAATAATGTTAGCCAGAAATTTTGAACAGATGCTTGGACTCATCAGCGGGACAGAGTTAGAAAAGTTGGACGAACATTTTGAGAAGTAAAAGTTGACCACCGCGCTCTCAAGAGTTTTGGTGGTTTTTTTACGACGTGATGTCGATCCGACTTTTTAATAAAAACAGATGTAAGGGGGATTGGAATTATGCCAGAGGGTAGAGTCAAATGGTTTAATGAGAAAAAGGGTTTCGGCTTTATCGAGTCCGATGAGGGCGGAGATGTTTTCGTGCACTACAGCGCGATTCAGAACCCGGGCTTTCGGACTCTCTCGGAGAACCAGCGAGTGAGTTTCGATGTCGAGAAGGGGAAAAAGGGACCCGCAGCGACGAATGTGAAAATCCTGTAGAACCCGGTAAGGGCGAAAGGCACTTCTGTGTTGTTTGTCATGGAAGTGCCTTTTTGTTTCCAGCGAGTGTATGCGTTGTCGGCAGGGCTGTGAAGAAAGCGAGTATCAACAATGACAAAATCAAAAGCCAGTTTTGAGAAGCGCCAGAAAGAAAAGAGGCGACAGCAGAGGCGGCAGGAAAAAGAAATGCGCCGGAAGGAAGCGAGGGAGCGCAGGGCCAACGCACCCCCGAGAAGCAAGGACGAAGATCCGGACATCGCCGGTATCAGACCCGGGCCGCAACCCCTTCCGGAACAGTGGCAGCAATAACGTGATCGATGAAGGTCGATCGACGTGAGCGCTTGCATGGGCGATTTAAACTGCTTGCATCCAGGCCGTGCTTCGAGCGGATGAACTCATTTATAAACTTGACATCGTTGCATTTGAGAGTAACAATATAAATGTAATCGACATTGCCCGGCAATTCATCACTCCGCTGCCCCAAATAGGGGTCATCCTCCGATGATTGAAGCTCCGTCTTTTACAAAAGACGGAGCTTGTTGTTTTTCCATAAGAAGCCGTAGTCGAAAGGGCCCCAGTCCGAAGAGGTTCCATGACCCCTCGGAGTGAAGCGGTATCGGCGTCTCCGATGAAGAGTCCGTGTCGCGTCGCGGCCCCGGCCATCACTCAAGACAAGGATGGTGCAGAATGAAAATACATCTGATCGAGAATTCGGACAATTTTGCCAAGCTCAAAGACAACATTTGGGAATGCGGCTGGTGGAAACTCGCGGAAGAGAAGGCCCGGAAGCTCATCGGGGGCAAAATTTATTTCCACAAGAACCGGGTGGAACCCTCTTTCTACGGCGGGACCATCCGGGGGTACAGGGTCGAGAACGATGGGGAGCATCAGGGACGAATTGTATTCGAATTCGAATACAATGCCGCATGCAGAAACATACGGACGGACAAATACGGGTGGTCCATGGAAATGAAGATCGTCACCGAGCCGGAACAGGCCTAGGAAGCGTCGAAAGGAGAAACAAAAGGCAGGGCCATCGTGCCCTGCCTTTTTAGTCGGTGAGGCGCGCAGCGGAAAATGGGCGAACATCAGAGCCGGCAATGCTCGAGGCTCTTCCGGGGTCTTGACGGGTTTCGCCGGCCCGCGGGCCGTTTTTCCCTGTCGAGGCCGCCGGTTCTTGCCGGTGCCGGAACGTTGTAATCGAAGTCCTCGAGCAGTCGTGTTTCGATTTTTTCCCCGATGGCCTTCTCGATGGACCACACGAAAGCCCGGTCCTGACGCGTCACGAAGCTGAATGCGTCACCGGTCCTTGCCGCCCGACCCGTGCGGCCGATCCGGTGGGTGTAAGCGTCGACCGTGTCGGGCATGTCGTAATTGATGACGTGAGAAATCCGTGAAATGTCTAGACCGCGGGCCGCAATGTCGGTGGCCACGAGGATCTGGTGCTTGCCGTTTCGGAAGCCCGTGAGTGCCGCTTCACGCTGGCGCTGCGAAAGGTCTCCTTGAAGATACGTTACGGGAAAACCGGCTTTCCTCATTTGCCTGGCAAGACGCGTCGCGCGGTCCTTGGTGCGGGTAAAAATGAGCACGGACGCCGTGTCCGTTCGGTCCAGAAGCTTCATCAAAAGGGATGTCTTCAAATGCTGCTCCACGGGATACAGGTAGTGGGAGACGGAGGATACCGGGGCCGCCTCGCCGACCTGCACGGTGACGGGGTTATGCAGGATTTCCTGCGCGAGGGTTCGGATGTCGTCGGGCATGGTTGCAGCGAAGAGCAGGGTCTGCCGTGCGGCCGGGATGCGCTTCGTGATTTCACGGATGTCCGGTAAGAAGCCCATGTCGAACATCCGGTCCGCCTCGTCCAGCACAAGAACTTCCAGGCCCGACAGGTCGATGACCCGCTGGTTCATGAGGTCGATGAGGCGTCCCGGGCAGGCCACCGCGACCTGGGCGCCGCCACGAAGTTTTTTGATCTGCGGGTCCTTGCTGACGCCGCCGTAGATGGTTACGCTTTTCACTTTCGTGAATCGGCCCAGCTGGCCGACCGCCTCATGTATCTGCTCCGCGAGTTCCCGTGTGGGGGCGATGATCAATGCCCGGACGTGCTTCTGCGGACCGTCCAGCAGGCGCTGCAGAATGGGAAGCACAAACGCGGCTGTTTTCCCCGTACCGGTCTGGGCGAGACCCATGAAGTCCCGATGCTGCAGGATGGGAGGGATGGATTGAATCTGGACCGGCGTGGCTGCCGTGTAGCCCAGGGCCTCGATGCCCGCTTCAATACGAGGGTCCAAATTAAACGATTTGAAATTCATTTACACTCCTGATTTTTTATTCTCGAACCGGGGATGAAACCGGTTCGTCCGCCGCGGGGGTGGATATAGGCGATCACAAATCTCCGGTCTAAAAAAATCCCCAGCAGCCTTTCCACGAGCTCTGGGGACCGGGACCAAAACCGTCTTAAAGTAGTCTTAACATAAGCTTTATGGGCGCCCATGTCAAGGGTTAATTAGGCTGTGTCAGATATTCGCGAGACGAAAAAACGCTTCTTTTCACCATGCCCGGTCAGGCCGGGGTTTGCCTCCCCAGGCTCAGCGTGTGCGTGACGCACGGCGGGACCTCGCGCTGATAATGGGTCACGAAGATGAGATCCGTGCGTGTCTTCGTGCCGATGTCGTTGGCCAGATCGAGAACACGCCTGCGGTATCCCTCGTCCAGACCCTCACAGGGTTCATCGAGGATCAGCAGGCGTGGAGACTTCACCATGGCCCGCGCGATGAGCACCATCCTTCTCTCACCGAACGAGAGCTGGTTGAAAACCCTGTTCGAGAGACTCCCCAGTCCGAGTCGGTCCATCCAGTGGCGGACCCTGTCGTGCTCCCCGGGGTTGATGGCGCGATAGAGCCCCATGGAATCGAAAAGTCCCGATGCCGCAACCTCGAAGGCGCTGATCCCCTTCCGGTATTGAAGCTGCAGTCGTGCGGAAACCATCCCGATGTGTTCTTTCACCTCCCAGACCGTCTCTCCCGAGCCCTTGCGGTTTCCGAAGAGATAAATCTCGTTGGCATAGGCCTGGGGGTTGTCGCCGCTGATCAGGTCCAGGAGGGTCGACTTGCCCGACCCGTTGGGTCCCACGACGGCCCAGTTTTCGCCCTTTCTCATGACCCAGTCGAGGCCGTTGAGAACGGTGATTTCACCGTAGCGGACGGTCACATTCTTCATCTCCACCAGAATCTCGCCGGCGTCCGTTCTCTGTTCGGCGATTCTGTATGGTGCAGGTGCGTTCAGGCTTATCCCGGTCCTGTGATAGAGATCGTCGAGCAGTTTTCGGGTCAGCACATCGCCGCGCCCGCCCTGGCGGACGATCCTGCAGTCTTTCACACAGAGGACATGGGTGATGCCGGGCAGGATTTCCTCCAGGCGGTTTGTCACAAGGATGACCTGTATTCCCTCCTGCATCAACTTTTCGAGCGCTTCGGCCAGCCGGGTCCGGGATGTCGCGTCTACACCGCCGAAAGGTTCATCGAGGATGAGAAGCCGCGGGGACTTGAGAAGCGCGCGTGCAATCAGGACCCTGCGCATTTCGCCCGTGGACAGGAAGGCCGTCCCGCGATCCAGGAGATGCCGGATCCCCATGAGATCGACGACCCCATCAAAAGGCGGCCCGTCGTCTTCTGTCTCCAGGGCGGAGAGGATCGTCTCCCGGACTTTCTCACGGGAATCGTTTTGTCCGGCAAAAGACCGGGAATCCCCCAACCGCTCTTCCCGGTCCATGAACCATTCGTGCAGTTCGAAGGAAACGTAACCGATCCCGCGCCCGTTGAGACCATGGCGGATGATTTTCCCGCGGCTGTGGGGGATGTCATCGGCGAGAAGCCTGGCGAGGGACGATTTGCCCGAACCGTTCGGGCCGAGAATGGCCCAGTTCTGACCGGTTCGAATCTCCCAGGACGTTCCCGGGAGGATGTGCCGGTCACGCACACGGACGGTGACGTCCTTCAGCGTTATGACCGGTTTCGCGAGGGACCCGTGAAGTCCTTCCCCGTTTTTTTGCCGGGGTTTTGTGTCCTTTTCCTTTTTGGGGATGCCCGTCATGTTCAAAACTTTGATGTTCGATTCGCCGAGGCTTTCTGCCATATCAAAATATGCCGTAAAATGGAAGCCCCCGGGTCAAAACGACAATAAGGAAGTCCCGACGAAAAGGAGAGAACGATCTGAAGATACATGCTATAATGATTTATCGTTTTGGTCGCGGACAGGGCGGTTGCTACGCGGCCTGAAGCAGCTTTTGCCGAATATCGCGCAACGCCGTTCGGGGGGATGGCCTTTCACATTGACAAAAAGGAGGTGAGGGTATGTTAAAAAAAGCCGTGCTCACAAAACAGATTTATGTGACCGTGGACAATGAGATCGGGATGCTGAACAAACTGGCCGATCACATGGCCGATCGGGGAATCAACATAGAGGCCGTAGCGGGCTACGAAATGCAGGGGACGGATAAAGCCCGGATCATGATGGTTGTTGAGGATGTCCGCCGGGCATGCGACGCGCTGAAGGAAAAAGGGTTCGCCGCTGTCGACGTGAAGGAAGAGATCCTGGTTGAGCTCGACAACAGGCCGGGGGCTCTGAAGATCGTGACGAGCCTGCTGGCGTCAAAGGGTATCAACATCAGGCAGATTTACGGGACCGCGAGTCCCGCGGAAAGTCCCGTCCGGGTGATCCTGGCGACAAGCGATAATCAAAAGGCGCTTGTGGCATTGAAAAAATCAATCAGGAAATAGCCGTCAAAGGAAGCAAGCGTCACAGGTACGGGGGGCATGGAACACAGGATCGTCACCGTGTCAAGGCTCATGGGCAGCGGGGGAGGCTACGTCGGGTATCTCGCCGCGAAGGAACTCGGTTTCAGGTACATTGACCGGGAGATCCTTCGGGAGGCGGCGAAAAAACTCGGTACGGATGTTCGTCAGCTTGAAGAGATCGACGGCAGGGCGTCGAGCCTGCTCATGAATATCGTCAGGAGTTTCGGCATGGGGGCGCCGGAAGCCATCAGTCAGCCGCCCCCGACATTGCCGGTCTATGAGAGGGACCTCTTTGACCTGCAGAGCCGGATTATACGGGAAATGGCGGATCAGTATGACGCCGTCATCATCGGCCGGGGCGCCTTTCATGTTCTGAGAGGCAGGGCGGGCGTCATCCATGTCTTTGTTCACGCCCCGGAGGAGTTTCGGGTCGGTCGCGTGATGAAGGTCCGGAATATCACCGATTTCAAAAGCGCCAGGACACTTGTCCGGGAGTCCGACCAGAGAAGAAAAAAGTTCATTCGGGATATGACCGGCAGCGACTGGATGGATGCACGCAACTACCACCTTTGTGTTGACACGAGCGCCGTGGGTTTGTCGGCCTGTGTCGAGATGATTGTCAGCCTCGTCGGTTCCTCGAAACCTCACTAAGCCGTTGTCCCATGCGACCGGATCGCCTCCAGCCCCCCCGTTGCGCTTCCCGCATGCCCGTTGCGTCCGTTTGTTGTCTTCATGAGTTACAGTAATGGAGTTCAGGTGCAGGGACCGGCCATGAAGGTTCTCCTCATCTCGGCGAATACGGAACGGATCAATATAACACCTCTCCCTTTGGGCTTGAGCTGTGTCGCCTCGGCATCGAGAGGGGCGGGGCACGATGTCCGGATGATTGACCTCATGGCCGAGGGGGATATCCGGCAGGTGATCGAGAAGTCGGTGGAGTCTTTCAGGCCCGATGTCATCGGGGTTTCCGTGAGAAACATCGATGATCAGAACATGAAGGGTCCGAGATTCCTGCTGGATGGGGTCAAAAAAGTGGTGGATGAGTGTCGCCGCTCCTCGAAGGCGACTATCGTTCTGGGCGGCGCCGGCTACAGTATTTTCCCGGAAAGCGTCCTTGAATACCTCGAGGCAGACATGGGAATCCAGGGGGAAGGGGAGGCGGTTTTCCCCATCCTTCTGGACCGGTTGAAGAAAAAGTCGGACCTCAGGGGAACGCCCGGCCTTTACCTCCCCCGAATGGGTCTCCAGGGGGTGAGAAGATTTGTCAGGAACCTGGATAATTTGCCCCTTCCCGATATCCCCGCGTCTCCCCTTTCCGCCCAGGCCGGGGAGATCTGGGTGCCCCTGCAGACGAGCCGCGGCTGCCCCATGGACTGCAGCTACTGCTCCACCCCCGCCATTGAAGGCAGAGTTATAAGAAAAAAGAGTCCGGGAAGAGCCGTCGAAGAACTGTACCGCTATTATGTCGAAGCGGGCTGCAGACATTTTTATTTCGTCGACAATGTCTTCAACCTCCCGCCTTCTCATGCCAGGGCGCTTTGCGAGAAGATCATCGAGAGTGGCTTGAAGATATCCTGGCGCTGCATCCTCTACCCCGGGAGACTGGACAGGAAATTGGCGGAGCTGATGGCAGACGCCGGCTGCGTGGAAGCCAGCCTGGGGTTCGAGAGCGGTTGCGAAAGGATCCTGCGCGCCATGAATAAGCGTTTCAATCTTCAGGACGTCCGCCGGGCATCGGCCGTTCTCGGGGCTTCCGGCATCAGGTGCATGGGCTTTTTGCTGCTCGGCGGTCCCGGCGAAACGAAAGCATCCGTTGCGGAAAGCCTGGCCTTTGCCGATTCTTTACGGCTGGAGGCTGTTAAAGTTACCGTGGGCATCCGCATATATCCCGGCACGAAGCTGGCGGAAATCGCCGTTCAAGACGGACTCGTCTCCCCCGCGGACAACCTCTTGATGCCGAGATTTTATGTCGTTCGAGATATCAAGGATTGGCTGCAAGAGACGGTCAAAAATCTGGCTGCTGCAGACCCCCGCTGGATCACCGGCTCCGAAGAGCTGCAAAACTAGGGAGACGCAATACGGCCGGATTTACAGGGGCGGCTGTCAGCGAAAGGCCTTTTACCTGGAATAATTGTTGCTCTTCCCGGTCATGAGCTTACTTTGCAAAGGGGGTCACCTTCAGATGGCAGATCAATTATTATTAATTATTTCAATACTTTGGGCCTTATGCATATGGGCAACCGTGAACAGAACCGCAAGGGAAATGATAGTGAAATTTCACACAGAGTGTGTGCGCCGCGCCCGGACTGATCGAAGGAGAGCCAGATCTTCATCCACGCTTTTTGACGGCTGAACCGACATTTGCCGCTCATAGAGAAAGCCCCGGCGCCTCCCTTTCCCGTCGCAGCCCATGTGCATATTTTTCTGACAAATTGATTCGATAAGGTTGAAAAGCGTCGAAAACAAAAGGCCCCGGGTGTCCCCGGGGCCCGATTTCATGAACGCTCCACTTGTCGATACCCGGCAGCCGTCAGATCAACCTGTCTTTTTGCAGGGCTTTTAAAATGATTTTCACAAAAGATTCAATTTCCCGCTCTTTTTTGCCGGGGTCTACGGTCTCCGTGTTTGAGTACCATATAAGCTTGCCGGTCCGGGCATCGAAGAGCCTCGCGCTGATGGTGACAACTTCATCGCGCTTGACCATCGTCGAGTCGTCGGAGAGGGACGTCGCTTTGAGAAGGTAGCTGTCCAGGCCGATGGAGTCCCCCAGGGTGGGCCTTTCGGTGCGCACGGTTTCGACCCTGACCCCCGCCTGCCTGAGTTCCACGACCAGCACACCCTCCATGCCGGTCCTGCCCACGGCCTTGACGATTTCATCCCTTGTCACATTCTTGATGTCTGGGATACAGGAATGGCAAGTTATGGAATTGACGCCTCTTGCGTTCAGCTGGCCGGCGAATTCATCCTCCACTCGCTGGCGCGTGTCAGGCTGCTTCATGAGGGAGACAACCATGATCTTCTTGAAAGCGGGCCCCTTGAACTGTTTGTCTCTCCATGTCTCGACGAGCTTCGTCGATGTGCAGGAGGTGAGAAGAAATGTCAGTGCCAGAAGGACGGTGCATGCGGATGGGTTTCGGCCGGCCATAAGAACCTCCCCGAGAGTCGTTGTCTGCATTTATCACGAAATGCCGCGGGCCGCAATGATGAAGGGCTGCCACCGCGTCCGTACGAAACATTTAACGGGTTGTTCCCCAGGTGTTAATCTGATATCTTAAACGGGCATTTCAAGATTCCACGGTCCCCGGGACGATTCGGCGAAGCGGCGCAGAAGGGGGCCTTAGCCGGGGAACGGTACACCGAGTGATGATGAATCTTCTCAGGAAATCTCCCTGATCACGAAGGAGGAACCCCTATGGGACAGAGCTACATGGGGAAGATCCTCAACGTGGATCTCTCGAGCGGTTCGGTCGGCGAGGAGACCATCGCGGATTCGGTCTACGAAAACTACCTCTCGGGGACGGGGCTTGCCGCTTACCTGCTCTGCAACCGCATTCCGGCCGGGGCCGATCCCCTCGGGCCGGAAAACATCCTCGGGTTCGTCTCGGGGCTTCTCACAGGAACGGGAAGCCTGTTCACGGGGCGATGGAGCGTTGTCGGGAAATCCCCGCTTACGGGTACCTGGGGGGACGCCAACTGCGGCGGCAATTTTTCCCCCGCCATCAAGCGAAACGGCTACGACGGCATTTTTTTCCGGGGCATCAGCGCAAAACCCGTATACCTCTACGTGAAGGAGGGGAAGGCGGAGCTTCTGGATGCGCAGGACCTCTGGGGAAAAGACACGAACGACGCCGAGGAGATGCTGAACGCGAGGCACGGTGATTCCGCCCGCGTCGCTGTCATCGGCCCGGCGGGGGAGAGGCTGTCCCTCATATCGGGCGTCTGCAACGACCGGGGACGGATTGCCGCGCGTTCGGGTCTCGGCGCCGTCATGGGGGCAAAGCGGTTGAAGGCCGTCGTTCTGGACGGCAGGAAGAAGATCCCTGTCCATGACCGCGAGGCGATCCTGCGCCTGAACCGGGTCTGCAACCGCTGGGTGCAGATGCAGCCGCCTTTCCTCTCCGGCTCGGGGATGGCCTGGCTCGGGGCGCTCATGCGCATTCTTCCCACGCAGATGGCGCTCGACGGGATGCTCTACAAGATCTTCCTGAAGAAATGGGGGACGGTGAGCATGAACCAGATGTCCGTCGAGATGGGTGATGCCCCCGTCAAGAACTGGAAGGGGAGCCATGTCGACTGGGGGATGAAGCAGTCGTCCACGGTCAACCCGGACCGTGTGGCAGCCCTCGAGAAGAGGAGATACCACTGTTACGCCTGTCCCCTCGGCTGCGGCGGCATCTGCGTGACGAAGGACGGGGAGGTTCACAAGCCGGAATACGAGTCGGTGCTCTCACTGGGGGCCCTCTGTATGAACGGTGATCTGGAGAGCATCTTCCAGATGAACGAGCTTCTGAACCGGGCCGGCATGGACACGATCTCTGTCGGCGGCACCATCGCCTTCGCCATGGAGTGCTACGAAAGGGGCATCCTGTCGAAGGAGGAGACGGGCGGGTTGGAGCTCACCTGGGGGAACTCGGAGGCCATGATAGCCCTTGTCGAAAAGATGATCCGGAGGGAGGGTATCGGGGACATCCTGGCCGACGGGAGCAGGGCCGCCGCCGAGAAGATCGGCAGAGGAACCTCCCAGTTCGCCATGCATGCCGGGGGGCAGGAACTCCCCATGCATGACGGGCGTAACGACCCCGGGTTCAACATCCACTATTCCGCGGAGCCCACACCCGGGCGGCACACCCTGGGCGCCCAGATGTACTACGAGATGTTTCAGCTCTGGAAGAAGGTGAAGGGGCTTCCTAAGCCGCCGCTTCTCTATTTCAAAGGCCGGAAGTATGTGGCCGATGACGAGAAGGCCGCCATGGCGGCTGCCTGCAGCAGGTTCATGAGCCTTGCGAACGGCGCCGGTTTCTGTCTTTTCGGACTCTTCCTCGGATCGACGAGAATCCCCTCATTCGATTGGCTGAACGCCGCGACGGGATGGAACAAAACGCCCGAGGAGTATATGGCGATAGGGGAGCGCATCCTTTCGGCGAAGCAGGCCTTCAACATCAAGCACGGGGTCGATCCCCGGTCTTTGCGGGTGCCGGACCGCGCGGCGGGGAGGCCCCCGATGACGGGGGGGGCCAACAGAGGGAGGTCCATGGACATCGAGAAGATGATGAGCGACTACTGGCGGCAGTTCGGCTGGGATGAGCGGACGGGCAGGCCGCCGGAGGGGGCCGGTTCTTCCTGAGCGAAAGGGGTCCCTTTTTTACAGCACACGAATTGCCCGCTTGACAAAAAAATTAAAACATGTATGATTCTTTGTCATTCAGGAGATGAAATTGACGATGGACAGACGGAGATCAGGCAATTCCTATTGGAGCTTCGGCTTTTATTATTACGGCGGACAAGTCTGCCCATCGGCGGGGAGGGCCTTAACGTAAGGACGCCATCATAGAAAGCCGGGCCATGGGTAGATAGAAAGATGCTATCCATGGCTTTTTTGTTTTGGAAGGCCGTGGAGGCAGAAACTCCGCGGCCTTTTTTATAAATGGAGGTAAAAAGCCATGATCATCGTTATGAAGAAAAGCGCCACAGACGGTCAGATCGACAAGGTCATCGAATGGATCGAGTCCGTCGGCTACCGGCCCCATCTTTCCCGGGGCGTGGAGCGGACCATCATCGGTGCCATCGGCGACGGGAGGGGGAAAGATCAGCTCAGGTCCATCAGCTTTCTGCCGGGCGTGGAAAAGGTGATGCCGATCCTCAAACCCTACAAACTGGCCAGCCGTGAATTCAGGGAGACGGCCACCGTCGTCCGGATCGGTGATCTCGAGATCGGAGGGCCGCAATTCGTCATCATGGCCGGGCCCTGTGCCGTGGAGAGCGAGGAGCAGCTCATGGAATGCGCCTATGTGGTGAAGAAGGCGGGGGCCCATATCCTGAGAGGCGGCGCCTTCAAGCCCAGGACCTCGCCCTACAGCTTCCAGGGGATGGAGGAGGAAGGCCTGAAACTCCTGAAGAAGGTCCGGGAGAGAACGGGACTTCCCATCGTGACGGAGGTGATGAGCACGACGGAGGTGGACATGGTCGAGGCCTATGCCGATATCCTCCAGGTCGGCGCCCGCAACGTCCAGAACTTCGCGCTTCTGAAAAAGGTCGGCACGGCCCAAAAACCGATTCTCCTGAAGCGCGGCATGATGACGACCATCGAGGAGCTTCTCATGTCGGCCGAATACATCCTCTCGTCGGGCAACAGTCAGGTGATCCTCTGCGAGCGGGGTATCCGGACCTTCGAAACGGCCACGCGCAACACCCTGGACCTGAGCGCCGTGACGGTCCTCAAGGAGATGACCCACCTGCCGGTGATCGTCGATCCCAGCCACGCCGCCGGTTACTGGAAGTACGTGACCCCGCTGGCCCGCGCCGCTGTCGCCGTCGGGGCTGACGGCATTATCGTGGAAGTGCACCCCGAACCCGAGAAGGCCGTTTCCGACGGCATGCAGTCGCTGAAGCCCGAGAAATTCTACCAGCTCATGGAAGAGGTCACACGCCTGGACAACGTCATGAAAAAAGAAATGAGGTCTCACCTATGAACAAAATCAGGGTACACCTCGATCGCAAGTTTTCCGCTTCCTATGATATCCACATCGGCCGGAGCATCCTGGACCGGCTGGCCCTCCTCCTGTCCAAAAACGGCTGGGGATCGAGGTACTTCATCGTAACGGACTCCCGCGTCGCCCGGATGCACGGGGACCGGGTCACGGGCGTGCTGGGGGGGATGGGTCTCAAGGTGGAAAAAATAGAGTTCCCGGCAGGCGAGACCTCAAAGAACATTCACACCTGCATCGGCCTGGTGGAAGAACTGGTCGAACGGGGTGCCGACAGGACTTCGGCCCTCATCGCCCTCGGCGGAGGCGTCGTCGGGGACATGACCGGGCTTGTGGCTTCCATATTCATGAGGGGCATCCCCTACGTGCAGGTTCCCACGACGCTTCTTGCCCAGGTCGACAGCGGCATCGGCGGAAAGACCGGAGTTGATATTCCGTCGGCGAAGAACCTGTTGGGCACCTTCCATCAGCCCAGGGCGGTGTTCATCGACCTCGATTTTCTGGAGACCCTTCCCCCCCGGGACTTCACAAACGGCCTGGCGGAGATCGTCAAGTACGGGATCATCGAGGACCCCGGTCTCCTGGAAGATCTGCGGTCCGGAATCGAGGCGCTGCGCGAACGCGACATGAAGTTTCTGGAAAGGATCGTTTCCCGGTCCTGCCGGATCAAGAAGGGCATCGTTGAGATCGACGAGACGGAGAAAGGTCTTCGCCGTATCCTTAACTTCGGTCATACCGTGGGCCATGCCGTCGAGGCCGAGTCGGCTTTTGCCGTTTCGCACGGCGAGGCCGTCGCCATGGGGATGGCCGCTGCAACGATCCTGTCGGAGCAGCTGAAATACCTCTCCGCCGAGGATCGAAAGGACGTTCTTTCGGTCATCCGTCACGTGGGCCTGCCGGACCGTATCCCCGCCATCCTGGACACAGGGGGGATATTGTCCCGGCTGAAGCGGGACAAAAAGAAAGAGGGAGAAAACATCCATTTCGTCCTTCTAAAGAAGCCCGGCATGCCCTTCGTGAACGGTGGCGTGCCCCTGGGGCTGGTCAGCGAAACCATCGAGGCCATGAAAGCATGAGAAAAAAATCGATGAACACCATCAGGAAAGAGATCAGGGAAAAGGACGGACAGATCGTCCGGCTCCTCAACGAGCGTGCAGCGCTTTCTCTGGAAGCTGGAAAGGTCAAGCGTCGTCTGGGAATGGAGATTTACGACCCCTCGCGGGAAAGCAGGGTCTTCGGGTACCTCGCGGACATCAACAGAGGACCCCTGGCGGGAGAGGCCCTCGGCCACATCTACCGGGAAATCCTCTCTTCGTCCCGGCAGATTCAGGCACCTCTTTCCATAGCCTGTCTGGGGCCGGAGTCGTCCTTCACTCACCTGGCGGCTCTATGCCACTTCGGCAGGAGCCCGCGGGTGCTCCCGAGGAGGTCCATCGGTCAGGTATTCGACGAAGTGGAAAGTCAGAAAGTCTCCTACGGTGTCGTGCCCATGGAGAATTCCGTCGAGGGGTCCGTAAAGCACACGCTCGACCGTTTGATTGACACCCCCCTCAGGATCCGGGCGGAAATAGTAATGAAGATATCCCACTGTCTCCTGTCCAGGGGGGGGAAAGGGAATGTCCGCACCGTTTACTCCCACCCCCAGGCGCTGGCCCAGTGCCGGACATGGATCGCAAGAAACCTGCCCCGGGCGGAACTCGTTGAAACGGACAGCACGGCGAGTGCGGTCGTTCGAGCCCGTGAGGATCGGCGTGGAGCCGCTATCGGAAGCCGCATCGCTTCGGAGACATACGGTCTCCGGATGGTTGCTGAAGGTATAGAGGATCACCCGACGAACACGACGCGGTTCATCGTAATGGGCGGCGGGCAGAGTGAGCCCACGGGCGATGACAAAACCTCGATACTCTTCGGGACCCCTCACGCCCCCGGTGCGCTTCACGCGGCGCTCGGGCCCTTCAGCAGGGCGGGGATCAACCTGCTGAGGATCGAGTCGTACCCGATACGCGGACGGATGTGGGAGTATCTCTTTTTTGTGGACCTGGCGGGTCACGCCGCGGAGAAGAAAGTGAGAGATTGCCTCCGCCGGCTGGAGCGAAAAACCGCGTTCCTCAAGGTCCTCGGGTCCTACCCGAAAGGGGACGAACGCGGATGATCTGTGTCTCCCTTTTGGCGAAAAACAGACGCGACGCCCTGCGAAGCATGGAGAGGGCCTTCTCCATTGCCGACGCGGTGGAACTCCGCATGGATCGAATGAAGGCCGCCGACCTGCCTGTTCTCATCGGCGCCAGAAGGGGCATCCTCATCGTGACCAACCGGCGGAAGGAAGAGGGAGGCTTCTTCAGGGGAAGCGAACGGGACAGGGTGAACCTTTTGAAGGCGGCGGCGGCCCTGGGCGCCGATTTCGTCGACATTGAGGCGAGCACGGCCAGGGCATTGATCGGGGAGCTTGCGGAGGCGGTCAAGGTCGAAGGCGGTGTCACTCAGATCATGGTGTCGAGTCACGATTTCAGCGGCACGCCCCCCTTGAAGACTCTTCTGGACAGACTCGACTCGTGCCGGTCCCTGGGCGCCCATGTGGTGAAGATCGTCACCTACGCGAACACGATTGAGGACAACCTCCGCGTCCTCCAGCTCATCCCGAGGGCTTTGGGCGAAGGGCAGAGGATCGTCGCTTTCTGCATGGGCCCGAAGGGGCGCATGAGCAGGATCGTTGCGCCCCTGTTCGGATCGACGTTCAGTTACGCCAGCCTGCGAAAGGGAACCGAGGCGGCCCCCGGGCAGCTCACCGTTTCCGAGATGAGGGAAGCGCTGAGACTCTTCGGCGGCGGGGGTGCGGAAGTGTGAGGGAAAAGAAGAACATGCAAGGAAAGCGAGAATTGTTCGCACTTTTCGGGAATCCCGTTGCGCAGAGCCGCTCGCCCCTGATGCACAATGCGGCGTACAGGGCCATGGGGCTGCCGGCCCGATATGAGGCGTTTCAGGTGAAGAATCCCAATGAGGCCGTCCGGATGATTCGTGAAGAGAATATCCGGGGTGCGAGTGTCACGATCCCTTTCAAGACGACCCTTATAACGCTCCTCGATGAGGTGGACGAAGACGCAAGAATCATCGGTGCCGTCAACACGATAAGGAACCTCGGAGGGAGGCTTGAGGGATTCAACACCGACTGGATTGGCCTCACCCGAAGCCTTGCGGGGCGAATGGAAATAAAGGGAAAAAGGTTCGCCGTCCTCGGTGCCGGCGGCGCCGCACGAGCGGCCGTTTTCGGCATCGCCCGGGAAGGCGGCATTCCCGTTGTCTTCTGCAGAAATCAGGAGACGGGGAAAACCCTGTCGCGGGATCTGGGATGCCCAGCGCTGCCCCTGTCCCGCCTCGATGCGGTGACGGCCCATTGTCTGGTCAACGCGACACCCGTCGGCATGGCGCCCGGCGTGGGAGAGACACCCTTAACCGGAATTGGACCGGGGCGTTTCGATTGGGTCATGGACATGATCTACAATCCCCTGCGGACAAAACTCCTCGAGGATGCCGCGGCGGCGGGGTGCGGCGTGATCAGCGGTCTTTCGATGTTCGTACATCAGGGGGCCGAGCAGATTCGTATCTGGACGGGGATGGAACCGCCCGTCGACATCATGACCCATACCGTGCGGGAGGACCTGATCCGCCGCAGTAAGATGAGGAGCGTGAAAGAAAAAAAGAATCGAGACAAGGGATATGCCGAATATTGACGAGATCAGGACGATGGAAAGCCTTGATGCCGTCGTTCGTGTCCCCGGCTCCAAGAGCTACACTCAGAGGGCCCTGGTAATCTCGGCGCTCGCCGAAGGGAAAACCTTCCTGAGGAATCCTCTTTTTTCGGAGGATACAAAGTACATGATGGCGGCCCTGCGGTTCCTGGGGGCGGAGATCGTGTCTTCGGGTGAGGATGTCATCGTTACGGGGACAGCCGGAAAGATTACGAACCCCGGTGCCGGAATATACCTCGGAAACAACGGGACGGCCATGAGGTTTCTCGCAGGGATGGTCAGCCTCGGGCGGGGTGATTTCCTTCTGACCGGTGACCGTCGCCTCTGCGAACGGCCCATGGGGCCCCTGCTCGATGCGCTCCGCGTTCTGGGTGTCGGATCAACCTGCCCGGGGAAGGAAGGGCACCCCCCTGTCGTGATTCACGCGGGAGGGATAAAAGGCGGGCGGCTCATGATTGACGGCGTTGAAAGCAGCCAGTACGTCTCGTCGATCCTGATCAGCGCTCCCTATGCAAAAGGCGACGTGTGGATTGGACTCAAGGGGCCCGCTGTCTCCCGGCCTTACATCGACATGACGGTCGATGTGATGAGGGCCTTCGGTGTGCCCGTCGAGGGGGAGGCGGTCGGCGGTTTCCGCGTGAAGGGCCGTCGCTGTTACGAAAGCGGCCGCTTCCTCATCGAAGCGGATGCCTCCAGCGCCTCCTATTTCTTCCTGGCGGCAGCGCTCTGCGGCGGCAGGGTCCGCGTCACCCACATGAACCCGCAGACTCTGCAGGGAGACATCGGTTTTCTCCGAATCCTGGAGCATCTCGGCTGCGCGGTGTCCACCGGCGATTCCTGGGTGGAGGTCGCCGGGAAAACGCGGCTTGCCGGGGAGTGCTCCTTCGATATGAAAGACATGCCCGACATGGTACCGACCCTTGCGGCGCTCGCCGCCGTGCGGGAAGGCAAAACCGTCATTCGAAATGTGCCCCACCTCCGGATGAAGGAGAGCAACCGGCTGGAGGCGCTGGTGAACGAACTCCGGAGGGTCGGCGTGCAGGCCGAAGAGACGCAAGACGGAATCGTCATCGAGGGGGGAAAGCCCCGGGGCGCGGAGATTGAAACCTACGACGATCACCGCATCGCCATGAGCTTTGCCATGCTCGGCCTTGTTGTCCGGGGTATTCGCATTCGCAACAGGGAGTGTGTCCGGAAGTCTTTTTCGGGCTTCTGGGAGGAAATGAAAAAATTATACCACAGGCCATGAACATCGTCTTGATCGGATACCGGGCATCGGGAAAAACCACCGTGGGGCGGAGGCTCTCTGCCCTCCTGGGCATTCCTTTTCGCGACACGGACGAGATGATCCGGCAGCGGACCGGCAAATCCGTCAGGCAGATTGTGGCTGAGGGGGGGTGGCCGGCGTTCCGGGACGTCGAGAAGACCGTCGTGGCGGGGCTTTCCGGATTGGACGGCGTCGTCATCGCCCTGGGGGGCGGCGCCGTCACGGAGAAGGAGAATGTGGAGGCCGTGAAAAGAAAGGGACTGGTCATCTGGCTGCAGGCCGACGAGACATCCATCCTCGAGCGCATGGGGCGCGAGACGGCGGGCGATGAACAGCGACCCCCTCTCAGGGGCGGGGGGATGGCGGAAGAGGTGCGGGAAATGCTTGCGGAGCGGACGGCCGTGTACCGGGCGCATGCCGATCTTGCTGTCGACACGACAGGCAGAAGCGTTGAGCAGATCGTCGTTGAAATCATGAGTGTGATCAGGGCGCGGCGCATCGGGATCGGCGTTTGAGCCCGTCTGAAACACGCGCGCATTTCGGGGAGGTAAAAGATATGTCAGGAAATACCTTTGGCGTGCTCTTCCGGGCGACTACATGGGGGGAGTCTCACGGTGCGGCCCTCGGTGCCGTCATCGACGGGTGCCCGCCGAACATCGAGCTCACCGGGGAGGACATCCAGCGGGAACTCGACCGGCGGAGGCCCGGTGCCGTGCCGCTGGCCTCGAAGCGGAGTGAGGAAGATCGCGTGGAGATTCTCTCGGGCACTCTCGAGGGCAAGACAACGGGCACACCGATTTCCCTGCTCATTCAAAACCGGGATGCGGACAGCGCCTCTTACGAGGGGCTTCGCGACGTTTTCAGACCCGGTCACGGCGACTTCACGTACTTCAAGAAATACGGCATCCGGGATCACCGGGGCGGAGGACGTGCCTCGGGGCGGGAAACGGCGGCCCGTGTCGCTGCGGGGGCCGTCGCCCGGAAGGTCATCGCCCGGGAGGGGATCGAGGTTCTGGGTTTCACGGTGGAGATCGGCGGTGTCGCGATCGAAACGTTTTCTGCCGGGGTGATTCAGAAAAGCGACCTCCTGTGCCCCGATGCCGCGGCGGCGGGAAAAATGCGGCAGAGGCTCGACTTGGCGAGCAAAGAGGGGGACTCCCTGGGCGGTATTGTGGAAATCCGGGTGAAGGGCTGTCCACCCGGTTTCGGGGAGCCCGTCTTTGATAAGATCGACGGGGAACTGGCCCGGGCCCTCATGAGCATCGGGACCGTCAAGGGCGTGGAAATCGGCGCGGGCTTCCGGGCGGCGAGAATGAAGGGATCGGAATGTAACGACCCCATTATTCCGGAAGGATTCAGGACCAATCATGCGGGGGGAATCCTGGCGGGCATCACGACCGGCGCGGAGATGGTCATCCGCGCGGCCTGCAAGCCCGTCCCGTCGATCCGCATGGAACAGGATACGATCGACATCCAGGGGAAACCTCGAAAGATCTCCGTTCGCGGGCGGCATGACGTTTGCGTCATTCCCCGCATCATCCCGGTCTGTGAAGCCATGGTTTGTCTTGTGCTTGCGGATCATCTGTTACGGCAGAGAGCCCTCCATGGGGGCCGGGTTCCTGGATGAAGGAGAGACTGAACCCGCAGCAGTGAGGGGGCTTCGAAATGGAAAAATTTTCTTTCGGCATCATCGGCGGCACAGGCGGTATCGGACGCCGGTTCGCCGACTTTCTCAGGCAGGAGGGACACGCCGTTCACGTGACGGGGAGAAGGACGGGCATGGATATGCCGGACCTTGCCATGGCCTGTCAGGTCATCGTCGTGAGTGTTCCCATCGGAGTCACCTGTGAGGTCATCCGCAAGGTGGGCCCTTTTTTGAAAGAAGACGCTCTCCTCATGGATCTGACCTCGCTCAAAGAAGAACCTGTGCGCGTCATGCTGGCATCCTCCGCTTCCGAAGTCATCGGCTGCCACCCGCTCTTCGGGCCCGGAGTGTCCTCTCTCGAGGGGCAGAATATCGCTCTTTGCCCCGGCCGGGGAGAGCGCTGGCTGCCGAGGTTAAAGGCGCTTCTTCAGGGGAACGGTGCGCGCGTCGTAGTGACGACACCGCAACGCCACGATGAAATCATGGCGATTGTCCAGGGGCTGAATCACCTGAACACGATCGCCCTGGGACTCGTTTTGAATGAAACGGGCATGAAGCCGTCGGAGCTGGAGGAATTCACCACGCCCATCTATCGGATGAAGATGGAGATCATGGAGAGGGTCTTCGGACGGCCGGAACTCTATGCCGAGCTTCTGACCCTGAATCCCCACGTCAAGCGAATCTGTAACCTCTACGAGAAGAAAATCGCCGAGCTGAGGCAACACATCATCCATGGCGATGCCGGGGGGCTCAGGGCCTGCATGGAGCGTTGTGTCGGATTTCAAGAAAAACCTTAAAAAGAATTGACAGGTGAAGCAAAGTCTGTTATGGATTCGAAAATTTTGGAGTTCTAGGTTATGGACAAAACGATGGTTTCAAGAACGGGCTGGTGGTGGCGGTGCTTCATAGGAAGGGTCTGCCCGCCGGGCGTTTGATGATATAGGTTGTCGAGACCAAGGCCGTGGGGGACCCCGGGGGTGCTCCGCGGTTTTTTATTGGTATGGTAAGGGGAATTGAAGGCCGTGCTCAGGAGCACGGCCTTTTTTATTTTATCGGGCTTTTGAAAAATACCCATCTGCGGCGTTTCCCTCATCCTTCGTCGCTGCGACGTACGCTTACAGTGCGCCTCACTCCTCAGGATTCGGGGGCCTTGCATCTGGACATTTTTAAAAAGCCTGAAGGGAATTTAAAAAATTTATGAGGAAAGATCATGTACCGCCCATCACTTGATGAATTCAGGGAACTTTCGAAGAGGGGGAACCTGATCCCCGTGTATCGAGAGATCTTGGCCGATGAGGAGACACCCGTAACGGCCCTGATGAAGCTGCAATCCAATGCCAATGTTTTTCTCCTGGAGAGTGTCGAGGGCGGGGAGAAGTGGGGAAGGTACACCTTTCTCGGTGCCGACCCGAGGATCGTTTTCAGGGTGGAAGGCAACGAAGTCGAAATCCGGGAAAACGGAAATGCCCGGCGTTTGAAGCATGGCGGGAATCCCCTTGGCTGCCTCAAAGAGCTGCTCTCCGGATTCAAGCCCGTTTCGGTGGGGGGACTTCCTCGTTTCTACGGTGGTGCCGTCGGCTACCTTTCATACGAGATGGCTCGCTATTTCGAGAAAAAGCTGATGAAGGCCCCGGCCGGTGAGGTGAAAGATGCCCTTGCCGTTTTTCTCATCAGCGACACGCTTCTCATTTTCGATAATGTTCGCCACACCATCAAGGCGGTCTCCTGCGCGTACGTCGACGAAGGGGATGAAAAACTGGAAGAGATTTACAGAGAAACGGTCGGAAAGATCGACGGTGTCATCGGGTCACTGCGCCGGCCTGTGTTGCGGAATGCCCCGTCGGTGGCGGAGGACGGCCGACGGGAGATCACATTCGAATCGAATCTCTCGGCTTCAGAATTCGAGAACATTGTCCGGCGGGCCAGGCATTACATCGGCCGGGGGGACATCATCCAGGTGGTCCTCTCTCAGCGTTTCGAGACACGGAATGCACTCGACCCGGTCGATCTTTACCGGGCCCTGCGGTTCGTCAATCCGTCACCCTATCTTTTCTTCCTGAAACATCAGGATCTTTACCTCATCGGCTCTTCGCCGGAAGTCATGGTTCGCCTCGAGGAGGGCGTTGCGGAGCTGCGGCCCATCGCCGGGACGAGGAAAAGGGGCAAGACGGAACAGGAGGACCGGATGCTTGCCGACGAGCTTCTGAAGGACCCGAAGGAACGGGCGGAGCACGTGATGCTTGTCGATCTCGGGAGGAATGATCTGGGACGGATCGCCCGCGTCGGGAGCGTCCAGGTGAATTCGTTCATGGCCGTCGAGCGTTATTCCCACGTCATGCACCTGGTCTCCAATATCCAGGCCCAGCTTGCCGGGGGGAAAGACGGCTTCGATGTCCTGAAAGCCGCCTTCCCGGCAGGGACGCTCACGGGCGCCCCGAAAATCCGGGCCATGGAAATTATCGATGAACTGGAACCGTCCCGAAGGGGCCCTTACGGCGGGGCGGTGGGCTATTTCAGTTTTTCCGGGAACATGGATTTCTGTATCACCATCCGGACGATGGTGCTGCAGGGGGACAGACTCTCTTTACAGGCGGGAGCCGGCATTGTCGCCGACTCCGACCCGGAGCGAGAGTATGAAGAGACGATGGACAAAGCGGCCGCAATGATGAAAGCGGTGCGGCTGGCGGCGTCGGGCTTTGAAATAACGGAACAAGAATAGAGCGAGGTGCAAGCCATGATTCTCATGATCGACAACTACGATTCCTTCACCTACAATCTCGTCCAGTATTTGGGCCAGCTCGGTCGGGCGTCGGCCGTTTATCGCAATGACGAGATTACCCTGAAAGAGATCGAGGTGTTGAGGCCGGAGGCCATTTTTATCTCCCCGGGTCCCTGCACACCGAAGGAGGCGGGGGTTACGGTGGATGTCATCCGGCATTTCTACCGCCGCGTGCCGATCCTGGGTGTCTGCCTGGGTCACCAGGCCATCGGTTGCGCCTTCGGCGCCGAGGTGGTCCGTGCCGAGAGACTCATGCACGGGAAGACGTCACCGGTTTTCAACGACGGGAAAACGATCTTCCGGGGTCTCCCGAACCCCTTCACGGCGGGACGTTATCACTCGCTGCTGGTGCAAAGGGAAACGATGCCGGCGTTTCTGGAGGTGAGCGCCCAGACGGAGGAAGGGGAAATCATGGGAATCCGGCACCGGTCGTATCCCGTTGAAGGCGTCCAGTTTCACCCCGAATCGGTCCTGACGCCGAACGGAAAAAGAATTTTGAGAAACTTCCTGGAACTCAACGTCCGGGGAAAGAAAGGAGCGGAATGAAATGATCAAGGAATCGTTGTCGAAGGTCGTACAGGGAAAAGATCTTCAGGAATCGGAAATGATGGAGACCATGAAGGAGATCATGGAAGGACAGGCCACGCCGGCGCAGATCGGTGCCTTCATCACGGCCCTGCGGATGAAAGGAGAAACCGTCGAAGAAGTCACGGGTGCCGCACGGATCATGCGCCGGAAGGCTACGAGAATCGATGCCTGCTCATCGGTCATCGTCGACACCTGCGGGACCGGCGGCGACGGCCGGAACACCTTCAACATCTCGACGACAGCGGCTTTTGTGGTGGCGGCGTCGGGGCTCACGGTGGCGAAGCACGGGAACCGCGCCGTCTCCAGCGGATGCGGAAGCGCTGATGTGCTCGAGGCCATCGGCGTCAACATCGACGCCCCCCCCGATGTCATCGAGGAGTGCCTCCGGCAGATCGGGATCGGTTTTCTATTCGCCCCGAAGCTGCACGGGGCCATGAAGCACGCCATCGGCCCCAGGCGGGAGATCGGGCTGAGGACGGTCTTCAACATGCTGGGGCCCCTCACGAACCCGGCCTCGGCGACGGCTCAACTCATCGGTGTCTACGATTCGAGACTCACGGAGATGTTCGCGGGAGTGCTGAAAAATCTCGGAACGAAACGAGCCTTCGTCGTGCACGGATTCGACGGGCTCGACGAGGCCACCATCACCGGTGAAACGAGGGTGTCGGAGCTCAGGGACGGTATTGTCACCACCTATAACGTCGACCCCGTCGAATTCTTCGGCGAGACCTTCCGGGCCGAGGAACTGGCGGGTGGGGATGCCGCCGCGAATGCGGAGATGACCAAGGGGATTCTCTCCGGCAGCAACGGGGCCCGGCGAAAGATCGTCCTCCTGAACGCGGCGATGGCCATGGTCGCCGGAGGCAGGGCGGACAGCATCCGTGCAGGGATCAAGCTGGCCGAGGATTGCATCGACAGCGGGGCCGCCATGAAAAAACTCCGCTCCCTGATCGAACTCACGCACAGCTGAGGTCCCCATGATCCTTGAGAGAATCGTTCGGCACAAGATCGAGGAGGTCAGCCGCAAGAAAACCGTCCTGCCGATGACGGAGTTGAAGCGGAAAATCGCCGGCATGAAACCGGACGGCAAATTCCGAGCAGCCATTGATACCGGCGAGGCTGCCATCATCGCTGAAGTGAAAAGGAGCTCCCCCTCCAAGGGACGGATCCGCGAGAACTTTGATCCCGTGGCCGTCGCTCGCATTTACGAGGAAAGCGGCGCGGCCGCCGTATCGGTCATCACGGATAGCCGGTTTTTCGAAGGGGATGTGTCGTTTCTCGCGGACATCCGGAGGGAGACCGCTATTCCCCTTTTGAGGAAGGATTTTGTCGTCGACCCCTACCAGATCTACGAAACGGTCCTCCTTGGCGCTGACGCGATCCTTCTCATCGCGAGGATCCTCGAGCTTCCGAAGCTTCGGGATTTCATCGATCTGTCGTCGGGGATAGGACTTGCGACGCTGGTGGAAATTCATGACGAGGATGACCTGGGAAAAGCCTCTGCCGCGGGTGCGGAGATCATCGGCATCAACAACCGTGATCTCTCCACGTTCGAAACACGGCTGGAGACAAGCCTCCGGCTTGCGCCACTCGTGCCCAACGGGATCACGGTCGTGGGTGAAAGCGGCATCCGTTCCCGGAAGGACATCGAGAGGCTGATGCAGGTGAACATCCGGGCATTCCTCGTGGGAGAGGCCCTGATGGTGGCGAGGGACATTGCCCGCAAGATCAGGGAACTCAGGGGAAAGGACGGGGGGTCATGACGGAGATCAAGATCTGCGGGATCACGAGCCTGGAAGACGCAAGGATGGCGGCAGTTGCCGGTGCGAATGCCCTGGGGTTTGTCTTTTACCCCGAAAGCCCGAGATATGTGACACCGGAGCGTTCAAGAGGAATCACCTCGCTGCTTCCGGCGAGCATCTCCAAGGTCGGGGTTTTCGTTGACTGCGATGCGAGTGAGGTTAAAAGTATTTTTCGGTACTGCCGGCTTGACTTCATCCAGCTCCACGGCCGCGAATCACCCGATTACTGCAGGCGTTTTGCCCCTTCCGCTCTCCTCAAGGCGGTGGCACTCCGATCCGAGGCGGATCTTGTTGCCCTGGGTGAATATCCGGTGAAGGCGATTGTCGTGGATGCCTGTGATCCCGGATCGCCGGGTGGGACGGGAAAAACCGCTGACTGGGACTTAGCGAAGCGGGCAGGCGAGAAGTGCGCGCTCATTCTTGCCGGCGGTCTCCACAGCGGGAATGTCCGGGCGGCCATCGAGTTCGTGAGGCCCAGGGCCGTCGACATCGCGAGCGGTGCTGAAGCGAGGCCGGGGAAGAAAGACCCTGAAAAACTCAGGGCCTTCGTGGCGGCTGTGAGGGGTCCCGGACCGGCGGATTCTCCCGCCCGTACGGGCAGGATTTTTCAAAGAGGGTAAGGGCCATAAAGCCCATCGGAGGTATCATGAGTAGACATTCACTACCGGACAAGAAGGGGCACTTTGGTGTCTTTGGCGGCAGGTACGTGGCCGAGACGGTCATGCCGGCTCTGATCGAACTCGAGGAGACCTACCGGGAATGCCGTGCCGACAAAGGTTTTCGGAGGGAACTTGGCCGCTATCTGCGGGAATACGCCGGCAGGGAAACCCCCCTCTATTTCGCAAGGAATCTGACGGAAAAACTCGGGGGTGCGAGGATCTATCTCAAGCGGGAGGATCTGAACCATACAGGCTCCCACAAGATCAACAATACCCTCGGACAGGCCCTCATGGCCGGACGCATGGGGAAGAAGAAGGTCATCGCCGAAACCGGCGCCGGTCAGCATGGCGTGGCCACGGCGACGGCGGCGGCTCTCTTCGGTATGAAATGCCGGATTTTCATGGGGGAGGAGGACATTCATCGCCAGTCGCCGAATGTCTTTCGCATGAAGATTCTGGGCGCCGAGGTCGTCCCCGTGACGGCGGGAACGGCAACGCTCAAGGACGCCATGAGCGAGGCGATGCGTCACTGGGTCACCCACGTCCGTGACACGTTCTACATCATCGGCTCCACGGCGGGTCCCCACCCCTATCCCATGATGGTGAGGGATTTTCAGAGCGTCATCGGGCGTGAGACCAAACGACAGATCCTCCGCAGCGAGGGACGGCTTCCCGATTACCTGCTTGCCTGCGTTGGCGGCGGGAGCAACTCCATGGGTCTTTTTCATTCCTTCCGAAACGATCACGCAGTCCGGATGATCGGTGTGGAGGCGGCCGGTCGGGGGATCAAAACGGGGATGCACGCGGCGACTCTATCGGCGGGACAAGTCGGAGTTCTTCACGGGAACAAGACCTACCTCCTGCAGGACCGGGAGGGCCAGGTCCGCGATGCGTACTCCATCGCCGCCGGGCTGGATTACCCGGGCGTGGGGCCGGAACACAGCTATTTTAAGGAGACGGGAAGGGTAACCTATGTCTCCGTTGAGGACCGGGATGCCATCGAGGCATTTCTCCTTCTTTCCACGTACGAAGGGATTATCCCCGCCATGGAAAGCGCCCACGCCGTTGCCTGCGCCATGAAGCTGGCGCCGACGCTCGACCGAAAAAAAGTCATCGTCATCAACCTGTCAGGGCGGGGGGACAAGGACACGGGGATCATTTCACAGGTCATGGGAGGTGGCGGACGTGAAACGCATTGAGAAGCAATTTTCCGGTTTAAAAAGGAAGAGGGAAAAGGCCCTTGTGGCGTACCTGACGGCGGGATACCCGGATCTCGGGACGACCGGGGAACTCATCCTCGCACTTGACAGGGCGGGCGTCGATGTGCTGGAGCTTGGGGTGCCTTTCTCCGATCCCACGGCCGACGGACCGGTCATCCAGGGGGCCTCTCAAGTGGCCCTCAGGAATAGCGTAACCCTCACGGGGATTCTCGACCTCGTGGCCGTTCTCAGGGGTTCGACGGAAATGCCTGTCATTCTCTTCAGTTACTACAATCCCATCTTTGTTTTCGGTACAGAGCAGTTCGCCAGGAAGGCCGCAGCCGCCGGTGTCGACGGAGTGCTGGTGGTCGACCTTCCCGTCGAGGAGTCGGCGGAGTTGAGAACGTACACGGACGAAGCGGGTCTGGATTTTATCACGCTCATTGCGCCCACGACGGGTATCGACCGGGCAAAAAAAATGTTGAAGAGAGCTTCCGGCTTCATCTATTACATATCTCTCACCGGCGTGACCGGCAGCGGGATGCCCGTCATCGATGAAGTTCGGGACAGGGTTTCTGTCATAAGGAAAATGTCGGATCTTCCCGTCGTTGCGGGATTCGGAATTTCCAACCCCTCCCAGGCGAGGGAAATCGCCGCGGCGGCGGACGGAGTCGTCGTGGGCAGCGCCTTCGTCCGCCTCATCGGAGAGCACGCCGGCAGGCCGGACCTCGCACATACCGTGGAGACCTTTGCCCGAAGCCTCAAAGAGGGCATCGGGTAAGGGCGGGGATAAACCGATCTTTATTTGTTTGACTCACCGGCGATGACGGTTGTATAGGATCGGCCATCAGAGAGATGCTTTTCCATTTTCCTGCCCATTGCTTTTTCAAAGTACCCGTGTGAAAAGATCAAAAGGAGCGGATATGAAAAAAAGACGTTTGGTGGATCTGAGTATCGCCATCGAGGCAGGTCTGCCGAGCGACCCTCCGTGGATGATCCCGCAAATCAACTACGTGGACCACGGCCAGGGGGCCGAATAGATGAAGGAGGTCTTTCCCGGTGTCGAAAAAGAGGAACTCCCCGGGGGGCTCGGCTGGGCCCTGGAGTTCATGACGCTCACCACCCACAGCGGCACCCACCTGGATGCACCCTACCACTACCACCCGACGATGGACCGCGGGGTTCCCGCCCTCACCATCGATGAGATCCCCCTTGAATGGTGCTTCAGCGACGGTGTGTTGCTCGATTTCCGCCACAAGAAAGACGGTGAGCGGATCGTCGTAAAGGACGTTCAGGAGGCCCTTGAGAAGATCCAGTACACCGTCAAGCCCCTCGACATCGTTTTGATCCAGACGGGTGCCGACCGGGTCTGGGGAACCCCGGAGTACCTGGTCAAGGGGGCCGGCATGGAACGGGAAAGCACGCTCTTCCTCCTGGAGAAGGGCGTGAAGGTCGTGGGGACCGACGCCTGGAGCTGGGACCGGCCCCTGCCGTTCATCGCTGAGGAGTTCAAGAGGACGAAAGACCCGAAGGTCATCTGGGAGGCCCATTTCGCAGGCATCGAAATCGGCTATTGCCACATGGAGAAGATGGCGAACCTCTCCGCCATCGGGCGATCCTGCGGCTTCACCGTCTGCTGTTTCCCCGTCAAGATAAAGGGGGCAAGCGCTGGCTGGTGCCGCCCCGTGGCCATCGTGGAAGGGCCCTGACGCCGTGTGGCTGCCGGCTCTTTTGAAAGGAGGATAGTCATGCTCGTCCAGTTCAGTGTCGTGCCCCTGGACACCGGCGAAAGCATCAGCGAAGGCGTCGCGGAGGTCATCCGGATGGTCGATGAAAGCGGTCTTCCCTACAAAACGAACCCCATGGGTACCGTTGTGGAAGGGGGATGGGAAGAGGTGATGGCCCTCGTCAGAAAATGCCACGACGAGGCGCTGAGAGGCGCACGGAGGGTGCTCACGTCCATATCCATCGATGACCGGCCGGGAAAGCCGGATCGGATCACGGGGAAAGTTCAATCGATCGAGAAAAAGCTCGGGCGGGAAATAAAAAAGTGAACGGGAATCAAGGCAGGATTCTCTCCGCGACGGCGCGAAGCTCCTCGTGTTCCCGTGCGACCCGTTCCGAAAGTGCCCTGCTCGGGATTCTGCTCCGGGAGAGGACCTCGAGAATTTCCTCCTCGCTCATGTCCTCGTAGTCCATTGCCCCGAAATCAATGCCCAGCGGCATGAGACCCACACCGTCCTGAAACTGTGCCAGGATCGGGAAGATCACCCGCCAGTCTTTCATCCCCGGGTCTGACCTGTTCGTCTGCATCCAGACCACGCAGGCATTCCTTATGAACTCCTTGTCGTAGGGGAGCAGGGTGGCGTCATAGATCATGCCGGGTACGGTGTTGTCCACGGCAAAATGCATGAAGTGGCTGGCCACGGTATGCGATTTTGCGATGATGAGTTCCGTCATCCCCCTGATAAAATGTCTGTGCCCGGCGGTTTCCGACATTGTTTTCCCTCGATTATTTCATAGTTAGATGATTCCTGCGATTCTGCGACACCGGCCTTCCGCGACATGGGCCGTCAGTGGAAATATTTTCTCTGTCATGTAACCGGAATACATGTACTGCACTTTTCCTGCCATTTGAGGGTTTTAACCCTCGTTTCAGGCCCCTCCTTTTTACTTTGAATTTCCACGGGCAAGGCTTCTCTCCGAACCTGCCGGCTCCCTTCCCCTGCGTCCGGGTCCTCTCACCCTTTTTCCCTTTAATTTGCGGGCCGTTACAATGGATTTGCGCCTCGCATCCGGTACCCGGACCTAATACTTTTTTCTTATACTTCACCTAAGCCGCAAAGAATAAAAATACGACATTCGACCGATTGATTTGTCAACAGATTAGAGCTATATGTAACATACGAAACAAATGATTTAAAATTGCGTTTTGTTGCAGCTAAAATAAGAAAAATCAATGATTTCAAATGTTAAAAAGAAGGGTCCAAAATGAAGAGGTCAATTGTCCTTTGCATTCCCTTTCTCGTGATTTTACTGACGGTGAGTCCGGGATTTGCGGACACCTACACGTTTACGCTGAGCCCCTCTGATTTTTCGGCCCATTGCGGCAGCGGGCGCCTGTCGCGGTCCAGTTTCTACGCTTGGGGTATCGATTTGCATTTGGACCCGGGGGATGTCGTCACGGCGGCGACTTTGACCTACGGCGGCGTCAAGGGGAAAAAAGGGATCCTGCACACGAGCCTTCTCGACAGTGCCGATATCGGCCTTGAGCGATGGAGCGATGGAAAAAAATCGAGGAAAAACAATTTCGCGAATTGGTCTGACGGGTCAGGAGCCCTCGACACATGGAGATCCAAGAAAAAACGGCGCAATCACGCCGTCACATTCAGCCAGGGCGAAATCGGCCTTCTGAACGCCTACCTCGCGGATGCCGGGGAGGGGGAGGCCCCCTTCGCCATCGGCATCGACCCGGACAAGAAAAACATTTCTTTCAAGTGGATCCGATTCACGATTGAAGTTGCCCGAGCGGGTGTCCACGATGAACCCGCACAGGCGGTCCCGGAGCCTGCAACGGTCGTTCTGCTCTGTTTAGGCCTTGTCGGGTTCGCAGGGGTGAGAAGGTTCAAGAAGCAAATTCAGTGAACGGTTCTGCAATATGAAGCAGGGTCGGGCATGGCCCCGCTTTGTATCGGGGTCCAATATATATTGGGTAGGCGGAGGTCACCCCCTGCTAAGGAGGTGATGCCGGCGTAAACAAGATTTTCAGATTCTTAACCAACCTTGGGCGAAAGGAAAGGAGGTAAGGAGAACAGAAAAACTGATCGACGCATGGCTGGGGTAGCGTCGAAACGTCAGCAAGAAGAATTCAGCAGTCAACGCAGAAGCGCCCGCAGGATTGAAATCCTGCGGGCGCTTTCATTTTTTGTTCTTCTCTTGCGTGAGAGACGACGTCACGCCCTGGGGGCAAGCGGCAGGTATCAGAGGGGCCGGGTCAGAAACGTCTCTGCCTCTTTCATCCGGCGGGCCTGCCGGTCTTCTCGCGTCAGGATGCTTGCAATACAGCTACACCAGCCCGGGGGCACCGCCCCTTTGTTGTCCCCCGGTGTGATGCCCGCCTCTTTATCGTTTCCACGTCACTGCGACGGATTTTGACCATTGAACTCTCGCCGTGCTATAGTGATTCGTCGTGGCACTATCGGAATTCACAAGAAAACTCGTGGAGACGAAGCTTTCCTGGTTCTGTCGGGAGAAGATACCTCTTCACTACAGGACCAGGATTCGACTGGGCTTCAGGATCGAGTCGGATTTCGTCACGATCTTCGAGCAGCGGCCGAGATTTGCCGATCCATGCCAGTGGGTGGACCTGGACGTGGCGCAGTTCCGCTGGAATGAAAGGACGAAGACCTGGTCGCTTTATTACAGAGACCGCGAAGCAGACTGGCGAGCCTATTACCTCAAACCAAAGGTCGACTTTGAAATTCTTTTCAGGGAAGTGGACGAAGACCCCGTGGAGGTTTTTGGGGGGTTCTGAGAAAGATGGCCGAAATAGTGCGCTCACACCGTATCTTGATAAAAAAATATGCCGCTCGACAGTGATTTATGATAGACAGAAGAGCCCGTGTGAATGAGTGAACAATAAAAACGAAGGAGGATATCCATGTTTTATGCCGATAGATGCGATCTCTGCGGAAAATGCCTCGAGTTTTGCCCCTATGTCGATTACAACCTGGAGCGGGCCCAGAAGGAAATGAAAGAGCTAGTGGAGGGGGGAACGCCGCCCATCGTGGGCCAATGCGTCACCTGCGCGTCCTGCAACCTGGTCTGCCCCACCCAGGCCAACCCCTTCGACCTCCTCAACGAACGCCAGGAGAAAACGGGCGCCCTCAAGATTCCCGAGCAGGCCATGCAGAATTTCGCCAAGCTCCACGGTCTGCCGACGGTGGTCAAAAAGGGGAAGAAAGGCGCTCCCGTGCTGAATCTCTGCATCGTCGGGGATATGGTTCGTGAACTCCTGGACAACCCTCTCTTCGAGGACCTGACGATCGTCGAAGGCGCCGACTATTTCTGCACCGTCGGGTACATTCACCTCGGAAGACCGAGCCCGGTCAAGAAAGAGGCGAAGCGCTTCATCGACAATCTCGCCGCCCTCGGGGCCAAGGAGGTGGTTTGTTTCCACGACGACTGCTACACCCTGTTGACCACCCTGGCCCAGGAGTACGGACTGAAGGTACCCTTCCGGCCGATCCATATATTCGAGTATCTCTACAGGGAACTGCTGAAGAGGAAAGACAAGATCAAAAAGCTCCCCCTTCGGGTCGCCTACCAGTCCCCCTGTGCGTCGCGGTACACGCAGGGAAAGGATATTTATCTCGACAAGATCTTCGAACTCCTCGGTGTCGAAAGACCGGCCCGAAAGTACGAGAGGGTCAACGCGCTTTGCTGCGGTGCCCCGCTGATGGCCCGTGACAAGGAACGCGCGGCGGCGGTGAAGAAGTGGAACATCGACGACGCGAAGAACGTCAAGGCGGGGGCCATGGTGTTCCTGTGTCCCATGTGCTACCTGAACCTGCGAAAACTCTGCCGGGATGACGGCATTGATCCCGTGTTCATCACGGAGCTTTGCAAGAAAGCCCTGGCGGCCTGAAACAGAGCCCGGCATCAAAATATCGGACGGTTCGATTCAGGGTTCCCGGATGTCCCTGGTTCCTGAATGTTGGAAGATAATCCCCGGCGCGGCGACCGGGGATTATCTTTAGGGAGGGGTTAGTCACCCTTGGGTCGGAGGTCGGAGACGGTGTCGTGCTTCACGAATGAACGGCCATCATTCCGTACATGTATTTCCCTGTATTTTCCTATTCCCGCACAAGCCGTAAAGATGAAGGCCAGCGATATGAGGATGATCGCACCCGAGGCCTTCGGGTATTTTATCCCGTAAACGAGCGGTGAGAGGGCCAGACGCATCAGTGTCCTCAGATTTTCATGGTCCCGTATGAAGTCGGCGACGGGGGGGGACAACCGGTAGTAGACCTTCACGAAGACCTTCCCGGGAACGCTCGTGAGAAGGACACGATCCCTGAATTGTCGCAGGACCATGACCTCCGGCGCGAGGTAGCTGCCGTAAGCCGCCGTGGCGATGAAGCAGCCGCCGCCTCCGCCACCGCCGGACGATGAAGAACCCGACCCGGGTTCCGCAGCGGAAACGGCATAGACGATTTCTTCGGAGAATCCGCTTTCGTTTCCCTCGCCGTCGTAGGCCGTCGCAGCGAAGTAGTAGGTGACGCCCTGCTCCAGATTGGAGATCACGCAGTGGGTATTGTTGCCGATGTCGACCGAGGCGGTGTAGTTGCCGCTCGATGTCCCGTAGTAGATCCTGTAGCCTTCCAGGTCCGGCTCATCGTTGGCATCCCACTCGAGACTGATCTGTGCGGCATGGACGGCGGGCGCGGCAACAGGAAGGGAAAAGATCGAGATGGCCAGGATGGCGAAGCTGATCGCGGAGAGGAAACGACCGATTTCCCGGGCGGACTTCACCCGCAGATGTGTCGTCGACATGACAACAGCACCTCCCTATGGCTGAACTTGCTGGGCCGACGAAATTCAGCACGGGAAAGTGCTGCTTTCGCCTGGCAACCCGGCTGCCCTGTCCGGCGGTTCCGGATTTAGGCCCGTGGCTTTGCGTCCCACCCTTTCGGTGTGGTTTGCCTTTTTCAGACGCATGAACTCTGTTTTCTATATCGGCACGGTCCCGGAAAGCTTTAGGGCGAAGGTCTGCCCGGGGCATCCTTCTCGTCAAAGGCGCGAGACTCACGGCCGCTGTAACTCATTGTAAAAACAGGGAGTTTATTTGAAAAGCAGCCAATGATGCCCCCTCAGGAGGAGCATTGACAGAAATCAAGGGAAAAGGTAGGTTAAATTGGTCAACCTATTTGGAAACCGGTGGAAGGGTTGTTACGGGGCCGGTGATTGAGCGACATGGAAAAGGATGTCGGAAAAACAGATGAAAAGCTGGATAAGCTCGAAGCGGAGCTCCTCGATCGAAAGAGGGAGGCGGACCGTTACCGGAGTGTCATCGAGCATCAGACCGAGCTGATCTGCCGCTATCTGCGGGACGGGACGCTGACGTTTGTCAACGATGCCTATTGCCGATTTTTCGGCATGAAGAGGGAGGAACTCATCGGATTCAATTTCAAGAACCTCATCCCCGAACAGGATCGTGGACGGATCGAAGACATGGTCAATGGGATGAGCGGGGGAATGCCTTACTGCGTCCGGGAGCATCGGATTTTGATGCGCGATGGGAAAATAGGCTGGCAGGTGTGGACGAACCGCCCCATCTTCGATGACCGCGGCGATATCCTGGAGTACCAGGGTGTCGGCCACGACATAACGGCGATAAAGGAAGAGGAGCAGGCACTTCAGGAATCCGTGGATTACTACGAAAAACAAGTGGAGGAGACCTCGACGGAGCTTCTGGCCCGGACCCGCGAGATGAAAGTGGAAATCGAAGAACGCAAGCGGTTCGAAGACGCGCTCAAGGCGTCGGAGCAGAAGTACAGGAGCGTCGTCGACAACGTTGGCATCGGCATCGTCCTGGTCAGCCCGCAGATGGAGATCCTGACCCTCAACAATCAGATGAAGGCGTGGTTTCCCCAGCTCGATCCCGAAAAAAAACCGATCTGCTACGTCTCTTTCAACGATCCTCCCCGGCAGGACATTTGTCCCTACTGCCCCACCTTCCAAACCCTCCGGGACGGCGAGGTGCATGAATCGGTGACAGAGACCCCTTCGGCGCATGATATCAGAAATTACCGAATCATTTCGTCCCCGATCAAGGACGCCTCCGGCAACGTCGTCGCGGCAATCGAAATGGTGGATGACATCACGGTCCGCGTTCTGGCGGAGCGGGCACTGAAAGAGTCGGAGGCGAGGTACAGGACCATCTTCGAAACCACCGGGGCGGCGACCATGATCATCGGAGAAGACATGACGATCTTCATGGTGAACACCGAGTTTGAAGAACAGAGCGGATACAAAAAAGCCGAGGTGGAGCGGAAGATGAAGTGGACGGAGTTTATCGCCGACGATGAAGGCATGCTTGAACGAATGATCGAGTATCACCGTCTCCGCCGCGTGGATGAGGTTGCCGCCCCGCGGAATTACGAGTTTCGCTTCAGGGACAAATCGGGCCAAGTCCGCGACGTCTATATGACGATCGCCATGATTCCCGGGACAATGATGAGTGTGGCCTCTCTGCTGGACATCACCGAGCGGAAGAAGGCGGAGAAGGAACTGCTGGTGCGGGAAGAGGAGTTGAAGGTCAAGTCCCGGAATCTCGAGGAACTGAACACGGCCCTCAAGGTGCTTCTCAAACACCGCGAGGATGACAGGGAAGAGCTGGAAGAGAGGATCCTCTCCAATGTCCAAGAGCTTGTCATCCCCTATCTGGAAAAACTCAAAAGGACACCCCTCAAGAGCGATCAGCTTGCCTACATGGGTATCATCGAATCGAATCTGGACGATATCCTTTCCCCGTTTCTCCGCAAAATGACATCAAAATACCTCAATCTCACCCCCCGGGAGATACAGATCGCAACCCTGATCCGGGAGGGGAGGACGACAAAGGAAATATCCGAAGTTCTCAACATTTCAAGCCGCGCCGTTGAGTTCCACCGGGACAACATAAGGGTCAAGCTTGGATTAAAGAACAAAAAGGCAAATTTGCGGTCTTTTTTGTTGAGCCTCACATAATTTCAGTATTGTCTTGATATCTTTTCAGTCACCATCGGGGATTGTCATTTAGCCGGCCGCTCTGTCATACTGCTTGACAAAAGGGTTAAAAAAAGCAGAATTAAAATCAGATTTACTCTGTGACGGAAGTGCTTGTGTCAAAAACCGAAATTGCCGGGCAGGCCCTTGGAGAAGCGGCCCGGTCGGTATGGGAACACAGGGGGGGAAGAGGCCGCCATACATCGGGCCAACCGCACCCCGGCGGACAAAGATGACTGTGAAGCCGCCATCATGGGAGCGATCAAGCTGTATTTCAAGGTCGATGTCGCGCAATAGATGGAAAGGCCGCAGAAGGATGCGAAGTCCAACCATGAAATACCAGGACGTTCAGAAAATGGCAAAGGCCCTCGGGATCAACTCCTTCGGCATGAAGAAAACGGATCTCATCAGGGCCATCCAGCGCAAAGAGGAAAACCCCGAATGCTACGGCACGGAGCGGGTCGAGTATTGCCGCGAGCTTTCCTGCCTCTGGAGGCAAGACTGCATCGCTCTTCAATCCAAACCTGCATCCCTGGAAGCGCCTGCGAACTGAGGGGCACAGAGAGCTCCCCTTTGAGATGCCGGGGGAGCGGAAGCGGGCCCGCTGTTTCGGTGGGGCACGACTTGAAGCGGCGGGAGATCCGGGTGATCTCTCCCGGCCGGTATGAAATAACCCCGGGTGCGGACGTCGCCGCACCGGCTGATCCGTCTGCAAAGAAGGGACCCTTGAAAAGAGGGTCCCTTCTTTTTTGCTGTATCGTCCGCCTCTGCGAATCATCGGCACACAAGAGGGTGGAAATCATCGGTCTGATATTGTATGGTAGCGCCCGACAGGGCAGGCGGAAAAGAACATGACGAAACCCGCAAAGACGATCGAAAAACTTCGGACGGATAAACCTGCGACCATTGTCGCCATAGGAGATTCCCTTACCTATGGATGGATGGTGAGGAAGGGCTACCTGGATTTTCTGAAAGAGATGCTCACGGAGCAATATCCGAAAAACGGATTCAGGCTCATCAACAAGGGAATCCCGGGCGACACGGCCGAGGGCGGCCTGCACCGGGTCGATCCTGACGTTTTTTTCTACAACCCCGACTGTGTGCTCGTCCAATTCGCCCTCAACGATGCTTTTGTGGGCTACACGCCTGAAGATTATCGTCTGAACGTCGAAACCATCATCAGTGAGATTCAGGGGAATACAGAGGCGGAGATCGTCCTCGTGACCTCGTCCTACATCGGCGAGAACGAATGGAACCGGGTCATCGAAAATTCATTTTACGGTTCCCTGGAGAACCTGGCGCGGGCTTATCACCTGTCGGTCGCGCGGGTCCACGAACACTGGAAGCGGTGGGTCAGGGGCGGGGGAAACCTGGAAGAACTTGTGCAGTCCGACGGCGTCCACCCGACGGTGACGGGTTACAGGCTGATGGCCGAAGCCGTCATGGAACTCTTCGTCTAGCCAAAGCTGACCGTCTTAAACGCGTCAAACTTCGCTATCCGGAATCCGGATCAAGCGGCTATTCAACAAAATCGATTTGGGCAACAGCCCGTTAAAACTCAAAACTTGTATATTAAATCCCTATCGCAAAGTTTAAAGTTTATGTTAAACGCTCGTTCATCAGGCAGTTCACGTCGTGGTAGACCGTATCGAAACAGGGTTGAGAGCCCGTTTTTGAGCTTGGGTCG